>Ga0209382_10002550_pt1 | contig 26279 bp, 24 predicted proteins | sample SoiMetdeltSBSDD5_FD_187599 | JGI IMG/M metagenome (GOLD analysis project Ga0209382, IMG submission 187599) | Bulk soil microbial communities from a Populus tree surrounding site in Tennessee, USA - Soil MetaG P. deltoides SBSDD5 (SPAdes) (version 2) | ecosystem: Environmental > Terrestrial >... | reverse complement strand
CGCCCGGAGCTCGGGCAGGGCGGCGAGCACAGCGCAGTCCCACGCGTACCAGGGGATGCCGCGGCGCCGGAAGAAGCCGATGCCGGGATCTACCACGACGCGCTCGGCGGCGATGCCGGCCTGCGCCGCCAGGGTGAGGCTCTCCGCGAGCAGCTCCAGCACGGTCGCGATGGGGGCGCTTTCCTCGTGACCGCCCCGCTCCGAGGCCATCACGATGAGGCCGGCCCCGGACTCCGCCACCGTCCGCGCCAGCCCCGGATCGGCGGTGAGGCCGCGCACGTCGTTGACGATCCGGGCGCCCGCCTCGAGCGCGGCGCGCGCGGGCAGCGCGCGGCTGGTATCCGCGGACACCGGGGCGCCGAGCTTCCGCGCCAGGAGGAGGATGGCTTCGCCGAGCATGTCGGCCTCACGCTGAGGCTCGAGGGCGCCGTCGAGATAGGGCGCCGTGGACATCGCTCCCACGTCCAGGATGGCGGCGCCGGAGGATAGCATCGCTTCGGCGGTGGCGAGGAGGGCATCCCGGGAGGCGACCACGGAGCCCGCATAGAAGGACGCCTCGCTCAGATTGAGGGCGCCCATCACCGCGACCTCGCGCCCATCCCCCACCTCCAGCCCCGCCAGGCACGCTCGGTTCATCGCTCTGGCCGAGGGTCGCGCCGCTCCAGCGCTAGGCCGGGGCCGGCGCCTCCTGGAAGGGTCGCGCGATGAGGATGCGGTTGATCTCTTCGCCGTCGAGGGTCTCGCGCTCGAGGAGGGCGCGGGCCAGGGAGTGGAGCCTCTCGAGGTTGGACTCGAGGAGGTGCCGGGCCCGGGTCGCGCAGTCCGTCACGATACGCTTGATCTCGGAATCGATCAGGACGGCGGTGTCCTCGCTGTAGTCCTTCGGGCGCGATACCTCGCGACCGAGGAAAATGTGCTCCTCGCCCTTGCCGAAGGTGAGGGGGCCCATCTTGTCGGACATGCCCCACTCGCACACCATCTTGCGCGCCATCTCGGTGGCCTTCTCGAGGTCGTTGCCGGCGCCGGTGGTCTGCTGCTGGAAGACCAGCTCCTCGGCGGCGCGGCCGCCCAGGAGAATGGTGATCTGGTTGATCAGGTACTCGCGCGAGTAGCTGTAGCGATCGTCGGTGGGCAGCTGCATGGTGAGGCCCAGCGCCCGCCCGCGCGGGATGATCGTGACCTTGTGAAGCGGGTCGGCGCCGGGGAGGAGATACGCCACCAGCGCGTGGCCGCCCTCGTGATAGGCGGTGGTGCGCTTCTCCGACTCGGGGATGATCATGGAGCGCCGCTCCACCCCCATCAGCACCTTGTCCTTAGCGTTCTCGAAGTCGATCATCTCGACGACCTTCTTGTCCTGCCGGGCCGCGAGCAGGGCCGCCTCGTTGACGAGGTTGGCGAGGTCGGCCCCGGAGAAGCCGGAGGTGCCGCGGGCGAGCACGGTGAGCTCCACCTTGGGCGCCAGCGGGATGCGTCGCGAGTGGACCTTGAGGATCTCCTCCCGGCCCTTCACGTCCGGGCGCGCCACCACCACTTGCCGATCGAACCGGCCCGGTCTCAGCAGCGCGGGATCCAGCACGTCGGGCCGGTTGGTGGCGGCGATGAGGATGACGCCCTCGTTGGTCTCGAAGCCGTCCATCTCGACGAGGAGCTGGTTCAGCGTCTGCTCGCGCTCGTCGTGGCCGCCGCCCAAGCCGGCGCCGCGGTGCCGGCCGACCGCGTCGATCTCGTCCATGAAGATGATGCAGGGCGCGTGCTTCTTGCCCTGCTCGAACAGGTCGCGCACGCGCGAGGCGCCCACGCCCACGAACATCTCCACGAAGTCCGAGCCCGAAATGGAGAAGAACGGCACGTTGGCCTCGCCCGCGATGGCCTTGGCGAGGAGAGTCTTGCCGGTGCCGGGAGGCCCGACGAGGAGCACGCCCTTGGGGATCTTGCCCCCGAGCTTTTGGAAGCGGGGCGGGTCCTTGAGGAACTCGATGATCTCGCGCAGCTCCTCCTTGGCCTCGTCCACGCCCGCCACGTCCTGGAACGTCACCTTGTTCTGCTTCTCGGAAATGAGGCGCGCGCGGGCCTTGCCGAAGGACAGCGCCTTGGCGCCGCCGCCCTGCATCTGCCGCATGAAGAAGATCCACACGCCGATGAAGAGCAGCATCGGGACCCACTGGAGGAAGATGGCGAAGTACGAGGGGTTGCCGTCCACGGGCTTCACGATGATGCGGACGCCGCGATCCTTGAGCACACGCACGAGGTCGGGGTAGTCGGCAGTCATGGTCCGGAACGACTCGCCGTTGGCGAGCTTGCCGCTCACCGAGCTGCCCCGCAGCGTGACCTCCCGCACCTCGCCCGTCTCGACCTTCTTGAGGAAGTCCGAGAAGACGATCTCGTCCCGGGGCGATTCCTTCGCCTGGAAGAGATTGAACAGGAGGATGACGATCAGCCCGATCACCATCCAGAGGGCGAGGTTCTTGTAGAAGGGATTCATGGCGAAAAAATTATAACACACGGCGCGATAGGGGCCAGGGTCCCCCCCCCGCCGGCCGGCGGTCTAGGCCCCCCCACCCCCCGCCCCGGCGGCCCCGTCGCCTTCCAGGACGTGAATGTCGGGAAGGCCTCGAAAGGCCCCGCCGACGTCGAAGCCGTAGCCCACCACGAACACGTCGGGAATGGCGAAGCCCACGTAGTCCACCGTGACGTCCACGACCCGGCGCTCGATCTTGTCCAGCAGGGCGCAGACCCCCACGCTGCGCGGGCGCCGGGTGGCGAAGTTCCGCTGCAGATAGTCGAGCGTGCGGCCGGAGTCCACGACGTCCTCCACGATGAGGACGTCCCGCCCCTCGATAGACACCGAGAGGTCGGAGGTGAGGCGGACGATGCCGGAGGACGTCACCCCGGCGCCGTACGAGGCGACCCCCATGTAGTCGATGGCGATGGGCACGGGGATGCTCCGGATGAGATCGGACATGAAGATGGCCGCGCCCTTGAGCACGCCCACCAGGAGGGGATACCGCCCGGCGTACTCCCTCCCGATGGCCCGCCCCAGCTCCCCCACCCGCGCCGCGATATCCTCGCGTGGGATCAGGATACGGCCGGGCTGAGCGGCCATGGCCCTGCGATCAGTTCGCGGTGACGAGCGTCGTGACCGGCACCCGCGCGCGCACTTGCTGCGCCAGCTGCTCGGCCTCGCCACGGGAGCGGGCGCCTCCCACGCGGACCCGGTAGCGCGGCTGTCCATCCTCGAGCGCCACCGTGGACAGGACGGCGGGGAAGCCCGCCTCGGCGAGGCGGCGCTGCACCCCGTCGGCCTGCTGGCGGCTCCGGAACGCGCCGACCTGCACCGTCCACATCGAGGGGGCAGCGGCAGAGGCAGGCGCGGGCGCAGGCGGCGACACCGCGGCGGGGGCGCTCGGCAGGGCGGCGACGGGAGGCGCGGGCGCCGGGGCGGGCGCGACGCCCCGCTCCTCGGCGCGCGCGCGACTCGACTGCCCGGTGGGCCCCAGCGGTGCGGTGAGCGTCTGGTAGAACGTGAGCTTCTCGCCCATCTCGCGCGGCCGCTCCGGCTCGACCTCGCTGAGCGCCCGCCGGGTGAGGGCGGCGGGCTTCCGGCCGCCGTCGGCGACCTCCGCCGGGCGCGCGCCCCACTGGCGGCCCACGAGCACGCCGAGGGTGAACGTCAAGGCGAGGATCACGACCGCGGCCAGGAGCAGGCCGATTCGCTGGAGGAAGCCGCCGTTACGGCGTCCACGCTTCATGGCGTTCTCCTACATGCTCTCGGGGGCGAAGACGCCGAGCAGGCCGAGGCCGTTGCGCACCACCTGCCCCACCGCCGCCGCCAGCCCCAGCCGGGCCAGCGTCGCCGGCCGGTCCTCGGTGATGATCCGGTGGGCCTTGTAGTACGGGTGGAACTCGCCCGCGAGCTCGGTCAGATAGTAGGCGATGCGGTGCGGCTCGCGCGCGCGCGCGGCCGCCGTCACCACCTCGCTGAACTGGATGATGCGCTTGATCAGGGCCTGCTCCTCCGGGATCTCGAGGAAGGAGAAGTCCACCGTGCTCCAGTCGGGCGTCGCGATGCCCTGCTGCGCCGCCGTGCGGAAGAGGCTCGCCACGCGCGCGTGGGCGTACTGCACGTAGAAGACGGGGTTGTCGGCGCTCTGGCGCGTGGCCACCGCGAGGTCGAACTCGAGGGGGCTGTCGTGGCGCCGCGTGAGGAAGGTGAAGCGGGCCGCGTCGCGGCCTACCTCCTCCAGCAGCTCCTCCATCAGCACGAACTCGCCCCGCCGCTTCGACATTCGCACGGGCTGGCCGTCCCGAAGGAGGGTCACCAGCTGGACGATGAGGACGTCGAAGGCCTCGTCGGGGTGGCCCAGCGCCCGCATCGCGGCGCGGAGCCGACCGATATAGCCGTGGTGGTCCGGCCCGAAGAAGTTGATCACGTGATCGATAGCGGAAAACTTGATGAAGTGGTGGAACGCGATGTCGACGGCGAAGTAGGTGAGCTCGCCGTCCGACTTCCGCAGCACGCGGTCCTTGTCGTCGCCCAGCGCGGTCGAGCGGAACCAGAGCGCACCGTCCTGCTCGTACGTGTGACCGCCGGCGGTGAGGAGGGCGATCACCTTCTCGGGCAGCCCCGTCGCGCGCACGTCCGACGCCTCGTGCACCCAGCGGCTCACCTCGGTGCCATAGGCCTCCAGCACGCCCCGGTGCCCCGCGACCATGGCCGCCACCGCGTCGCGTCCCACGCGGTCGCGGCGCTCCGCCTCGGGCCGGGCGAGCAGCGTTCGCATGCCGTCGCGATCGCGCGCGAGCCAGGACTCGGCCAGCTCCACCAGGTACTCGCCGGGGTAGCCGCCCTCGGGGATCTCGGCCGTCTCGCCGAGGGCCTGGCGGAGCCGCGCCTCCACCGACCCCGCGAGGGCCTGGAACTGATTCCCCGCGTCGTTGACGTAGTATTCCGTCTCGACGCTCGCGCCCTGCGAGCGGAGGATGCGCGCGAGGGCGTCGCCCACCGCGGCCGCGCGGGCGTTGACGATCACGAGCGGGCCCGTCGGATTGGCGGAGACGAACTCCAGCCGGTAGCGCCGGCCCGCCGCCGCCGGGCTCGATCCGTAACGCGCCCCCGCCGCGAGCACGCCGCGCAGCTGCGCGGAGACGGAGTCGCGCGCGAGGAGCACGTTGATGAAGCCGGGGCCGGCGACTTCCGCCGCCGCCACCTCGGGCAGCGCCTCGAGCTCGCCCACGATGTAGCTCGCCACGGTGGTGGCGTTCATTCCGTGTTCCTTGGCGAAGGCCATCGCGGAGGGTGTGGCGTAGTTGAAGGTCGACTGCCCGCCGCGCGGCACCTGCCAGATGACGGACTTCGGATCGGGCAGTCCCTTGCCGGCGAGCGCCCGGCGGAACGCGTCCGTCAGCACATCCGTGATGGCCAGCGTGAAACCCCCTGTGGGAGACGAAAAACGCCGCGCATGGCGGCGGTAGAAAATGATACCTCCCGCCGCGAAGCGGCGCGAAGCTATTTCGGTTTGAATCAACGTCTGAGCAGACGCGCGAAGACCGTCGTTCCGACGGCCGCTTCGAGCGCCTCGGCGAGCCGATCGTAGGCGCGTTCGCGCTGGCGCCGATGGTCCCCCGCGGCCCCGGCGGGGCGGGGGGCGCCCGCCCAGGACAGCACGTGGTCACGCGAGGCGCCCGAGTCGAAGAGGCCGTGCACGTAGAGGCCCCACACCCGTCCCGACGTCGCCGAGACGCCCGCGGGCCGGCCGTCCGCCTCCACGAGCGCGCGCGCCCGTCCAACGATCGCGGTGTCGCCCAGGTGGAGCTCGTAGCCTTCGAACTCGGGCCCGCGGGGCAGCCAGCGCGCGCGCACCCGTCGCGTCGTCTTGGGGGCGCGGAGCTGCGTGCGCACGGGCAGAAGGCCAAGCCCGGGGGCCGCGCCGCCGCGCTCCAGCCCGTCGGGATCCTCCACGCGCTCGCCCAGCAGCTGATAGCCGCCGCAGATCCCCAGCACGGCGCCCCCGCGCGCCGCGTGCGCGACGATCGCCGGCGCAAGGCCGCGCTCCCGGACGACGGCGAGATCGGCGAGCGTGTCCTTGCTGCCCGGCAAGACGATGAGATCGGCGTCCGCGAGCGCGGCCGGCGTGTCCGCGTAGCGAAGGGCGACGCGCTCGTCCGACTCCAGCGGGGACAGATCGGTGAAGTTCGCGATGTGGGGTAGCCGTACGACGGCGACCCGGAGGCGGTCGACACGCCAGGGCGCGACGCGCCGGGCCTCGAGCCCGAGCGTGTCCTCTTCGGGCAGGCCGAGGTCCGCGAGAAACGGGGACCACGCCGAGCGCCCGCCGCCCCGTGCGCCGCGTCAGATCGGCGAGAGCTGAGGTCAGCAATGAGGCATCACCGCGGAACTTGTTGATAATGAAGCCGGTCACCACGGCCCGCTCGGATCGCGACAGGAGCGCCATCGTCCCCGCCAGGCTCGCGAACACGCCGCCGCGATCGATGTCGCCGACGATCACCACCCGGGCGCGCGCCAGCCGAGCCACGCGCATGTTGGCGAGATCGCGCCGGCGGAGATTGGGCTCGGCGGGGCTGCCCGCGCCCTCGATCACCATGGCGTCGGCTTCGCTGGCCAGGCGGCGATAGCTCGCCGCGATGGCGGGCCAGAGCGCGCGCCCGAGCCGGTAGTACTCGCGCGCGTTCACCGTGGCGAAGGGACGGCCGAGCCGGATCACCTGGCTGCGGTCGTCGGCCTCCGGTTTGAGCAGAACAGGGTTCATCTCCACGCGCGGCGCCCCGCCCGCCGCCTCGGCCTGCATGGCCTGCGCCCATCCCATCTCGCACCCGTCCGCGGTCACGTGGGCGTTGTTCGACATGTTCTGTGACTTGAACGGCAAGACCCGGAGGCCGCCGCGCGCGAGGAGTCGGCACAGCCCGGCCGCGAGCACCGTCTTGCCGGCATGCGAGCCGGTGCCCTGCAGCATGATGGCGGGCGGGAGCGCGCGCCTCATCCGAGCGCCCAGACGCCGAGCGCGATCAGCCCGACCGCCAGCCCGGCTGCGCCGGCGGCGACGCGACACGCGCGGGCGATGGTCCGCGCATCCGGCCACGGACCGGCGCCCAGCGTGTAGTGGCCGGGCTTGCTGAGCGTGACACCGACCGCGCCCGCCATGGCGGCCATGGTGAGACCGGCGTTGGGGCTGGCTGTCCGCGTTCCGTCGCGCCGGAGCGTGCGCCAGGCCTCGCGGGTCGAGGCGCGCGTGAGCCCGGCGCCGGCCACGATGGTCACCGCCGCGATGCGCGCGGGCACCCAGTTGAGCACGTCGTCGAGCCGGGCCGCCGCCTTGCCGAGATACTCGAGCTCGCCCTCGCGGTAGCCCAGCATCGCGTCGGCGGTGTTGACGACGCGATAGGCCCACGCCGCCGGAAGCCCGCCGAGCATGTAGAAGAAGAGCGGCGCCACCAGGCTGTCGGTGAGATTTTCGGCCAGCGACTCGACCGCCGCGGATCCGGCGAGCCCGGCGCCGAGGGCCGCGGTGGGCCGGCTCACGAGATCGGCGCCGAGGGCCGCGCGGGCGACGGCCAGATCGCCGCGGGCCAGCGCCGCCCGCACCCGCAGCACCGCCGCGAAGAGCCCGCGCGCCGAGAGGGCGCACTTGAGCAGCCCGGCCTCCACGACGAGGGCGACCATCGGCCACGGAGCGAGCAGCCGCTCGATCCCATGCGCCGCCACCGCGGCCAGCAGTGCGACGCCGCCGACCGTGACCGCGCCTCCGAGAAGGAGACGCCGCGGGCTCGCGCCCGCGAAGCGCCGGCGCCCCGTCGCGAGGGCGCCGCCCACCCACGCCACGGGATGCCACCGGTTCCGGGGATCGCCCAGCGCGAGGTCCATCGCGAGGGCGAGCAGCAACGCCGTCATCTCAGCGAAGCTGGAACACGAGCGGAAGCCGCACCAGCAGCGGACGCCGGGGAAGGTCGGGCGGAAACGGCGCCGGCTCGATGGCGCGCACCGCGGCCACGGCGGCCTCGTCCAGGGCGGAATCGGCGGAGGACACCGCGACCGCCACGCGGCCGACACGCCCGCTGGGCTCCAGCAGCACCTCGAGCTCCACGCGTCCTCCCTGCCCGCGCCGGCGCGCCGCGAGCGGGTAGACGAGGGCTTCCTCCACGCGCTGCCGGAATCGCGTGAGATAGGCCGCGTACTCCGCGGGTACGCCGCCGCGCCCCTCACCCGGCCGCGCCAGGGCGAGAAGAGCGCCCGTGGAGCCCGCGCCGGGATCGGCGGCATCGGTGCCCGATCCCTGTCCGGCGTCGCGCGACGCGCTCGTCCCCGGGGCCGGACCTGGCCCGCTCTCTCCCGACGTCGGGGGCGCGGCGGCGCTCGCGCCCGGTGGCGTCACCGGGACCGGCGCGGGCGGGGCGCTCGCGGTCGGTACGGGCGCCGGCTCCGGCATGGGCGGCACGAGTGGAGCCGTCGCGGGTGGCGCGATGGGCGCGGGCGCGCTCGGCGTCTCCGGCGCGGACGGCGCCGCCACGGGACCCTCCGCGCGCTGGGCCGGCACCGGGCGGGCGCCGCCGCCCGTCTGGCGCCGGCGCTCGCCCGACGTCACGCGCTCGCCGCTCGCGCGCGCCGGCGCACGGGGGAGGGCCGCCGGCTCACTCAGCGTGGTGAGATCCACATAGAGCGGTGTGGACGTGTCTCGAGAGAACATGCCGGGCAGCGCGGCCAGTGCCAGCAAATGCAGGCCCAGCGAGGCGGCGATCAGCGCGGGCCAGCGGCGACCGGCGCTCACGGGTGGCGCTCCCGCCAGTCGCGTATCCGCTCGACCAGCGCCCGCCGCGCGGCGCGCGCGATCGTCGCGCCCATCTCGCTCGCCGGCCCGCCGTAACGGGCGGAGGCCCCTCGCCCCGTCGCCGCGATGACGACGGCGTCGGTCGACGTGCCGGTGGCGAGATGGCCTTCGGCGTCGCGCAACCCGGCCTCCATGAGGGCGAGGGCCTTGACCTCGGTCACCGTCATGATCGCGTTCACGAGGGCGGCGGGCTCGGGGTCGCCGTCCACCAGCACCACGGTGTTGATGGTCGAGGCGGTCCAGCGCGCCGCCGCCGCGCGGCCCGCCGCGATGCGATTGGACAGGCCCACCGTCGCCACCGCCACCGCGTGGAACCCGCAGGCGGTTTCCTCGGCGATCACCGCGTGCTCGGTGCGGGCGGCGGTGAGCAGGCCGACCCAGGGCGCGGGCACGCCCGCGGCGCGGACGAAGGCGGCTACGAGTGGCTCGGGATCGGCATCGGGATGGCCCGTGTCCACGTGGAGATTCACGACCGCGCGCGCCTCGACCAGGCCTCCGCGCAGGACCGCCGAGGAAAGGATGCGCAGCGGCCGCTCTGCGGCCACCACCACCGCCCGCTCGTCGATCGCCACGCGGAGGCCCGGGATCATCAGAAGGAGGCGCGCGCCCCGAGCAGAAATGCCGTGCCCAGCGCCGGGAACCCCTTGACCTCGGCATAGTCGGCGTTGAGGACGTTGGTGACCTTCGCGGTGAGGTCGAGCGCCTGCAACACACCGTGGCGATCGAGCAGCCTGAACGTCCCACCCACGTCGATGCGCGTGTGGCCGGGGTTGAAACCCGCCGCCTCGGACTCGAACTGGCTCGAGACGATGTGGATCTGCGTGAAGAGTTGGAGCCGCCGGATCGGCTCCCAGGTGATGCCGATGTTCCAGCGGTGCTGCGGCTCGCGGGGAAGCCAGCGGCCCGTGTCGAGGTCCTCGGAGTCGGTGTAGGTGTAGTTCACCGAGGCCACGAGGTTCCGCAGGAGATCGACCTCCCCGGTGAACTCCACGCCGGAGGTGCGCGCCCGGGCGATGTTCACTGCCGCTACGAAGGGAAACGTGGTGATGGGCACGAAGCGGATCAGGTCGTCGAACTTGTTGTAGAAGAACGTGGCGCCGAGCCGGATGCGCTCCGACCAGAGCGTCTGGTCGACGCCAACCTCCCACGACAGGCTCGTCTCGGGCTCGAGCGACGAGTTGGAAAAGCCCGGGAAGAAGAGGTCGTTCAGGGTGGGGGCACGGAAGCCCGACCCGCCGCCGCCACGGAGCCGCGTGCCGGTCTCCTTGATGAAGAAGGCCAGCGAGCCGCGAGGCGTGACGTGGGTGCCGAAGGTGCTGTGGTCGTCCACCCGCACCCCGCCGGTGATGAAGAGCCGCTCGAAGAAGCGGAGCTGTTGCTCGAAGAATGCCGAGTAGGTGTGCGTCCGGGCCGAGAACGTCCCCTTGTTCTCGCCCTCCTCGTGGCGATACTCGAGCCCGATGGTGCTGGTGCTCCACTTCCCGATGTGGAAGGCGTTGATCCACTCCGCCTCCCGCCGCAAGGTATTGATCTGCGCGAAGACGGGGAAGTCGAAGTCGTACCCAGGGTCCGGGGGATCCTGGAAGCCCTGGTCGTTCTCGTAACGGGAGATGCGACCCCGGCTCTCCCACCACGGCACGGGCCGCGTACGCCCCTCCAGGCTCAGCACGAGGGTCTCGGACTGCTGCTGCTGATTGACGTCGATGAGGGGCTCGTCGGGCAGCGGGTCGCAGCAAACGAACTTGACGGGCAGGTCCGTGTCGGTACGGTTCCATCGCGCGATGAACGAGAGCGACGAGTTGTAGGGCAGGGTGAGGCCGATGCGGCCGCTCAGCGCCTCCTGGAGGGCGTTGTCGTTCTTGAACTGGCCGTTCGACTCCATGTACGACCCCGCGAAGGAGTAGTCGAGGATCTTCCACTGCCCGTAGCCGGTGCCGCGATTGACCCAGGTGGCGTAGTTCCCCGCCTGCTCCTCGATGCTGCCCTGGATCACCTTTCCCTGCCCCTTCTTGGTGATGATGTTGATGACGCCGCCGATGGCGTCCGCCCCGTAGAGGGTGGACTGCGGACCCCGCACGATCTCGATGCGCTCGATGAGATCCGGCGAGATGTCGGCGAGCTCCGCCTGCCCCAGCGTGGGGCTCTTCACCCGTACCCCGTCCACGAGCACCTGCACCTGGCTGGGGCTCGCCCCGCGGATGCTCACCGCTGTCGTCTTGCCGAACGAGCCCGACTGCCGCACGTCCACGCCCGGGACCCGGCGCAGAGCGTCGCCCACCGTGAGGTATTGATAGGTCTTGAAGTCCTCGCCGGGGATCACGGTCACGGCGGCGCCGGTCTCGCTGACCGGCGTGTCCACTTTGGTGGCGATGCTGACGATGGGGTCCACGTTCTTCGCTTCCGGCGTGGTGTCCTGGGCTTCTCCCCACGTGGGAATCACGGCCAGGAGAACTGCCGCGAGCACGATGCGCATGTCCGCTCCTTTTCTCTCGAAAGGGGGTACCGCGTGCCCCGGACAGGTCTCCTGACTCGTGGATCGTCGCGCAGGTCTCCGGCCTTCCCGGGATCGCTCCCAGTGGCCCGCGCGGCCCTTCGCCGCGCGATCTGGAGCCTGGCTCCCCACTCACAGTGGCGGGACCGTGCCGGATTCGGCTCGATGCGTCCGAGCCTGACCGGCTTCCCTTGAGCCGGGGCGGTGTCACGAACGGGGTGATCCCGGCGCGCTCACCTCCCCTCGGGCGCCGTCGGCTCGGGCCAGACGACGCGCACGCTCGGCCGTCCGCTGCGCGGGTGCTTGTCCACGGACACCGCGCAGCCGTAGACGACCCCCAGCACGGCCTCCTCGAGGACCGTATCCGGCGGCCCGAGCCGCGCGGGGCGCCCGTCGGCCAGGAGCAGCAGGCGGTGGCACAGGTGGGCGGCCAGGTCCAGATCGTGAGAGACCAGGACCACGCTGAGCCCGTCCCCCGGCTTCCGGGAGTGCAGATCTCGCAGCAGCGCGACGCACTCCGCCTGATAGCGGAGATCGAGGTGGGCGGTCGGCTCGTCGAGCACCAGCAGGCGCGGACGCTGGGCGAGCGCACGCGCGAGCATGACCCGCTGGCGCTCGCCCCCCGACAGTCGATCGCACGGCTCGGCGCGGAGCGCCTCCACGCCCACGGCCTCCATGGCCTCCGCGGCGATGCGCCGGTCCTCGCGCGACTCGAAGAAGCGCCCGGGCGAGTGGGGGAAGCGGCCCATGAGCACCAGCTCCTCCACCGTGTACGGGAACCCGGCGGGAACGTCCTGGGGCACCACGCCCACGCGGGTCGCGACGGCGGCACGCGTGAGCCGGGCCATCGGCTGTCCCTCGAGGAGGATCGTGCCGCGATCGGGGGCGAGCAGGCGGGAGAGGAGACGGATAAGCGTGGTCTTGCCCGACGCGTTGGGGCCGACCACCCCCACGATCTCGCCGGGGGCGACCGCGAGGCTGACGTTCCGCAGCGAAAAGGGCGGCCGGGCGCCGTCCGCTCCCCGCCGGGGCGGATAGGTGAATCCGACGTCGCGCAGCTCGATGACCGGCGTCATGGCAGGGCGCGGATGCCACGCGCACGCAGCAGATAGATGAAGAACGGCGCGCCGCAGAAGGCGGTGAGCACGCCCACCGAGAGCTCGGCTGGCGCGGCGACATTGCGCGCCAGGGTATCGGCGACGAGGAGGAAGATCGCGCCGCCCAGGACGGCCGCGGGCACGAGCACCCGGTTGTCCGGACCCAGGAGCATGCGGAGAGCATGGGGCACGATGAGCCCCACGAAGCCGATGGGGCCCGCGAACGCGACCACCGCCGAGACGAGCAGCGCCGCCCCCGCGAAGATGCGCCGCTTCACCGCGAGGGCGTCCACGCCCAGCTCGCGCGCGGCGTCCTCACCCAGGGCGAGCACGTTGAGCCGGCGCGCGTCGGCGAGGACGACGGCGACTCCCGCCAGGGTCACGAGGGTGAACACCGCCAGCGCGGCCGGCGGCACCGGTGACACGTTGCCCAGCAGCCACTGCACGATGGCGCCGAGGCGGTTGGTGTCGACAAGCGAGATCAGCACGGCGATGGCGGAGGAGAAGAAGATGCCCACGATGACCCCGGCGAGGAGCAGGGTGTGGACGGACAGCCCCCCCGCGGCCGAGGCGATCAGGTAGACCACGCCGCCCGCCACGAAGGCGCCGGCGAAGGCGAAGGCAGTGAGCCCGAGGGCCTCGAGCAGGCCCGTCCCCAGCCCGAACAGCTGCCCGGCGACCACGCCGAAGGCGGCACCGCTCGACACGCCCAGCACGGAGGGCTCGGCCAAGGGGTTCCGCGTGAGGGCCTGCAGGCCCGCGCCCGCGACCGCGAGCGCGCCGCCCGCGAGGGCGGCGGCGAGAATGCGCGGCAGCCGGAGATCGAGGACGACCACGCGCGTCACCGCCTCGGAATCCGGCCGCCCCAGGAGCGCGCCGATCACGGCGGCAGGCGGCACGCCCGCGCTCCCGACGAAGAGGGCCAGCGCCATGAGAGCGAGCAGCGCCGCCGCGAGTCCGCCCATGATCGCGGCGAGGCGGGCGCGCGCGCTCATCGAACGGCGGCGCTCGTGAAGGCGCCGGGATGAAGGAGCCGGGCGAGGATCTCGAGGGCGTCCACGACGCGGGGGCCGAAGCGGTGGAACAGGTCGCCGTCCACCGCATGGAGGCGCCCCGCCCGTATCGCGGGAAGGCCGGCGAAGCGTTCCCACTTCTCGCGCGCGTAGGGCGCGACGCCCGCGCCGTGTCGGGCGAGGACGATCACGTCGGGGGCGCCCGCCACCGCCGCCTCCACGCTGTAGCGCGGATAGCGCTCGGGTCCCTCGGCGGTCACCGAGTCGCCTCCCGCCAGCGCGATCAGCTCGGTCACCGCGGCGCCGCGGCCCGGCACGATGAGCGGCTCGGGCCATACCACGTAGAGCACCCGCGGGCGCGGGCGCGCCGCCACCCGGGTCGCCACTGCCCGGACCCGGCCCTCGAGCCCGGCTACCAGCGCGCCGGCGCGTGCGCGGCGGTCGGTCAGATCGCCGAGACGCTCCATGGTGCGGAAGACGTCGGAGAGACCGTGCGGGTCGACGAGATACACCGGCAGGCGGAGCCGTTCGAGCTGCATCCGCGTGTCGTCGCTGTTGCCGGAGCTTGTCACTATCACGAGGTCGGGTTTGAGCGACACCAAGAGCTCGAGACTCGGCGCGACCATCCCGCCCACGCTCGGCTTGGCTCGGGCGGCGGGCGGATAGTCGCAGAAGTCCGTGCGCCCCACGAGCCGATCCGCGGCGCCGATGGCGAAGAGCATCTCGGTGACGCCCGGAACGAGGGAGACGATGCGCCGCGGCGGTGCAGGGAGCGTGATGTCACGGCCCGTCCCGTCCGTGACCACGATCGCGCGGGCCGGTGCGAACGCGCCCAGACCGAGCCCCAGCGCGACGCCGGCGGCGAGCGTGCCCAGCGCCCTCCGGCGCGTCATCGACACGGCTCGCTCGCCTCGGACACGCCGGCCGTCTTGAATGTTGCCATCTCGGTGAGGATCGCGGCGGCCGCGCGCGCGAGCCCGATGCCCAACGCGGCCCCGGTTCCCTCGCCCAGCCGCATGCCGAGGTCCAGATACGGATCCAGGCCGAGCGCCGCGAGCGCGTGCGCGTGGCCCGGCTCCGCCGACCGGTGGGCTGCGATGACGTAGTGTCGCGCCGCGGGCGCGATGCGGACGGCGGCGAGGGCGGCCGTGCCGGCGATGAAGCCGTCCAGGAGCACGGGAATCCGGTAGGCGGCGCCCGCGAGGACCACGCCCGCGAGCCCGGCGATCTCGAAGCCGCCCACCCGCGCTAGCACGTCGACGCCATCGTCTCCGTCGGGCCGGTTCACGGCCAGCGCGCGCGCCACCACGGCCACCTTCCGCCGCCAGGTGGCGTCGTCCACGCCGGTCCCGCGCCCCGTGACCTCCGCGGGGGTAGCGCCCGTCATGGCGGCGACCATGGCGCTGGCAGCGGTCGTGTTCCCGATGCCCATCTCGCCGGTGCCGATGAGGTCGAGTCCGTCCGCGCGTTCGGCCTCGACCAGGGCCATGCCGGCCTCGATCGCCTGCAAGGCCTCGGCGTACGTCATGGCGGGCCCCTCCGCAATATTCGCGGTGCCGCGACCAAGCCGATACGAGCGGAGGAGGCCCGCCGCGTACCCCAGCGGCGCCGCCACCCCGAAGTCGGCCACCACCACCCGCGCCGCCACGTGACGGGCGAGGACGTTGACGGCGGCGCCTCCATTGAGAAAATTCTCGACCATCTGGGACGTAACCACCTGCGGATACGCGCTGACTTGCTCCGAGACCACGCCGTGGTCGGCAGCCAGGGTGAATATCGTCGCCCGCCCGGCGGGCGGCGGGCAGACGCCGCTCATCAAGCAAAGCGAGCGGGCGAGCTCCTCCAGCCGCCCAAGGCTGCCCGGCGGCTTGGTCAGCCGGTCGAGACGGCGCTGGGCCTCGACCCCGGGCTCGGGCGCGGGGGCGACGATGCGATCAATCAGCCTGATGGTCGGCTCCTCGACGGGCGCCGCCGCCCGCGGTGAAGGGCGGGCTCGACTTTGATGGCGAGGGGGATGCCGGCGACCATCAAAGTGACGCGATCAGCGACGGCCGCGACGCGCTGATTCACCTGCCCCAGCAGGTCCCGAAAGCGCAGCCCGTCGGCGGTGGGCGGATGGACGCCCTCCCCGACCTCGTTGGAGATCAGGACGAGGGCGGCCCGACGCTCGCCCAGGGGGCGGGCGATCTCGTCGCCGCCGCCGACGATCGCCTCGTCGGGATGCCCCCGGAGCATGCGATTGGCGACCCACAGGGTGAGGCAATCCACGATGACCAGATCCGCCTCGGCCCCGGCGCGGCGGCATGCACCCGCGAGATCCAGAGGCTCCTCCAGCGTGGCCCAACTGGCGGGACGCTCGGCGCGGTGGCGCGCGATGCGCGCGGCGAGGTCGGCGTCGCGCGGCTCCGCCGTCGCCACGAACGCGACGCGCCCCGGCCAGGCACGCCCGATCTCGAGCGCGTGGCGGCTCTTCCCGCTGCGGGCGCCGCCCAAGATGAGATGGGTCAGCGACGGAGAGACAACACCCGAAGTGCTCGCCGCGATCAACCGGACCCTCCCTCGAAGACCGGTATGGGGTTACCGGAGGTCGGGTCGGTCTCCTGGCTCTCGGATCGTCCTACTCCCCACGCCTTCCCGGCCGCGGCGCTGCCGGCCAGTGGCACTTCCGTGGGTTTCGTCCCCGATTACAGTGACGGGGTCGCGGCGGATTCGCACCGCCTTCCCGGTGGGCCCCGCTCGCGGGGCTCCCCGAACTCCCTGATCGCGCCGACCGTATCAGAGCCGGCGTGACCGCGCAAGCAAGGGCGTCAGCGGCGCGACGCGGGGATCTCCGCCGCCACCTGCGCGGCCATCGCAGGGTCGAGGGCGGCGAGCGCCGTCATCTCGCTGGCCGCCCGCTCGCGCGCCCCCGCCAGCGCGTAGGCCCGGGCCAGCCACGCGCGCCCGGAGGGATTGCGGGGGTTCATCTGGACGGCGCGCTCCAGCGGCGGCACCGCCTCGGCGAAGCGGCCCTGATCGAGCCGCGCCCGCCCGAGATTGATGAAGAGATGCTCCTCGTCGCCCAGGTCCAGGCCCTCGCGGAACAGCGCCTCCGCCTCGGCGGGGCGGCCCGCGGCGGCGAGCGCGCCCCCGTGATTCTTCAGGGACAGCCGGAGGCTCGCCACCACCTCGGGCGCGCCCGGCTTCATGGCGTTGGCGCGGCGCAGGAGCGGAATCGCGTCGGCGTAGCGTCCCTCCACCGCATAGAGGCGGCCGAGATTCGAGACCGCGTCGCGGAACTCGCCTCCCGACAGCTCGATGGCCTTCGCGTAGGGCGCCTCGGCCTCGCGATAGCGCTGCTGCAGCGCCAGCGCGGTGCCGAGATTGTTCCAGGGGCCAGGCCGTTCCGGCCGCAACGAGATCGCCTTGACGAACATCCGCTCGGCATCGCCGTGGCGGCGCTGCGCGAGGAACACGTGGCCCAGATTATTCCAGCAGAGCATGCACTCCGGATCGACGTCGATGGCGCTGCGCCAGAGCGTCTCCGAATCGTGCCAGACCCGGCTCTGCTGCCACGTGCCCGCGCTGAGCCCCACCACCACGAGGGCGGCGGCCGCGGTGACCGCCGCGGCGACGGGCCACCCCACCCGCCGGGCCGCGCGCAGACCGAGGGTCCAGGCCAGCGCGCCGCCCAGGAGCAGCGCCAGCCCCAGCCCCGAGAGGTAGCTGTAGCGATCGTGCGCCAGCTGATAGCCGGTGTGGGCGAGCCCGCTCACGGGCAGCAGCACGATGAGCGACTGGACCCAGGCGGTCAGCCCGGCCGGCCAGCGGCGACGCAGCAGCACGAGGGCCACCGTGATCAGCGGCACCGCGATGAGCGGCGCCAGGAAGGGCCACGCGAGCGGGTCGACGCGGACCGGCAATTCGTAGAGCGGCGTGAGCCCCACCGGCCACACGAACTTCCAGGGATAGAACACGAAGCTGTAGGCGGACATCGCCGCGCGCGCGGCCGGGCCGTAGGCCTCGAACCCGGTCCAGGTCGCGCCTCGCGTCTGGGAGAGCAGGGCGCCCACGGCGGCGAGACCGCCCAGGACCGCGAACGGAAGCTTTTCCACGACGAGGCGGCGCCAGCCCAGCGCGCTCCGGCGCAGCGGATACACGTCGAGGAGCAGCAGGGTGGCGGGAAGCGTCATCGACATTGCCTTGGACAGGAGCGAGGCCACGAAGGCCGCGAGGGCGAGCGCGCGCCAGCGGCCCGACAGGGTCCGCCCGCCCTCGACGCCCCGCAGATAGGCGAGACCGGCCAGCATGTAGAAGAGCGCGCACAGCACGTCGCGCCGCTCGGTGATCCAGGCCACGGACTCCACGCGCAGCGGGTGCGCGCCGAACACCAGCGCGGCCAGCGCCGCGCCGAGCTCGACGGGCACCCCGCCGTCGCCCAGCGCGGCCGCGATGAGGCGGCGCGCCACCAGAAAGAACACCGCGGCGGCGACAGCATGCACCAGCACGTTGACCAGGTGGTATCCCCAGGGATCGAGGCCGCCGAGCGCATAGTTGGCGCCGAGGGTGAGCCACGTGAGCGGGATCCAATGGCCCATCAGCGTCGTGGTGAACATCCAGCGGAGATTGGCCCACCCGAGTCCACGGAACCCCAGGTTGGTCGTGAAGTTCACGTCGTCGTCCCAGTTGACGAATTCACCCGTCAGCGTGGGAACGAAGGGTGCCGCGCTCGCGACGAGGACGACGACGAAGAGGAGGAAGCCGAGACGCCGGCGCGCGGCCGGAGCCGTCCCGGCGGCCGACGGATCGAGGCCCGTCACCGTTGGGTGATCCGCTCCAGCAGCCGGCGCTCGCGCTTGGTGGGCCGGCCGGCCCCGCGCGGCCGGTACATCGCCGGCGGCACGCGCTCCTCGCGCGGGGGCGGAGGCGGCGTCAGATCGTCGTAGAGGAGCGCGGCGGCCGCTCCCGATCCGCGACGCTCGGCGAGCGCTTTGATCCGGACGATACGGCGACCGTGGCGGAGGGAGATGTGCAGCAGGTCGCCGGGGCGAACGGCGCGCGCGGGCTTGGCGGCCTGCTCGTTGACGTCTACTTTGCCGCCGTCGCACGCGGTGGCGGCCTGGGTGCGGCTCTTGAAGAAGCGCGCCGCCCATAGCCACTTGTCCAAGCGCTCGGCGCTCATGCCGGCCCTACACTAGCACAGCGCCTCCACGGGCCCGCCGCTCCCCACCCAAACAAGCGAGCATCGCGGCCCGGGCATCAGGTATCCTTGGTGCGTCATGCGCCGCCGGAGCCTGATCCTCGCCGCCCTTCTCGCCGCGATGGCGAGCGTCGCGCTCGCCCAGCCCGGCACCGTGCCGGTGGAGGACTGGTCGAAGGCCCCGCTCGGGCACACCGGCATCCCCCCGGGCTGGCAGAAGCAGACGTGGGGCAGCCCCAAGTACGACTTCAAGATCGAGGCCGATGGGAATCCCCGCGTGCTTCACATGAAGAGCGAGAACGAGGGCTCCACCATCAGCAAGGAGATCAAGCTCGACATCAAGCAGCATCCCGTCATCCAGTGGCGCTGGAAGGCGGTGACCCTGCCGAAGGGCGGCGACTCGCGGAAGAAGGCCACCGACGACCAGGCCTGCCAGGTCTACGTCACGTTCCCCCGCTTCCCCCAATCCGTGCGCTCGCGGAACATCGGCTACGTGTGGGACACCACCGTCCCGGCGGGGGTCTTCGCGCCCAGCGAGAAGAACGGCACCGTACACTATGTGATCGTGCGATCGGGCTCCGCGGAGATCGGGAAGTGGCATACCGAGAGCCGCAACGTCTACGAGGACTACAAGAAGATCTACGGCGAGGAGCCGGGCGAGCAGGTCGGGGCGGTCTCGGTCGCGATCGACTCCAACGACACCCAGTCCACCGCCGAGTGCTACATGGGTGAGATCGTCTTCAAGAAGCCGTAGTCGACGCTACTCGGGGCCGGGGAAGGTGTCCGGCGAGATGGCGGCGGTGGCGCTGTTGAGGTTCAGCACGGTGGGCTTGTCCTTCTCCACCGTCACCCGGACGTCCCAGAGGGGCTGCTCGCGCGGCTCGATCGCGATGACGACCAGCCGGTAGCTCCCGGGCGCGATGTTCGGGAACGCGTACTTCTCGCCCAGCCGGGCGGCGCGGAGCGACCGCACGCTCCGGTTCTCGAAGTCCTCGCCGGTCAGCGTGAGCCGCACCGGAACGCGCCGGGTCCCCTGAGCGATACCCTTCCACTCGAGGGTGCCGCTCAATCCCGTCTGGGGGCCCGCCGCCGTCGGCGGCCGCGCATCGGACGTGCTGCCGGGGCTCGTCGACGCTGCCGCCGGCTCCTCGCGCAACGCCCCCACGCTCACCAGCCACTGGCGGGCAGTCTGATACTCCGGGGAGGTCCGAGCCGCGCCCGCGACGACATGCTGGAACTGGGCCACGGCGTCGGCACGCCGGTTGAGATGCGAATAGGTCGAGCCCAGGACGAACCGGAGGGAAAGATCGTCGGGTGTGGAGGCCAGCGCCGTTTCGTACTTCGCGGCGGCCCCGGCATAATCCCCCTTGGCGGCCAGCGCGTCGCCCTCCTCGCGGAGGACGACGGCCGGCGCCTTGGTGGGCTTGGGAGGCTCGGGGGGCGGCGCCTGCTGGCACCCGGCCAGGACGGCCAGGAGTGCCGCGATCAGGACGCCCCGTCGCACCTCTAGTTCTCGCGCCAGCTGAGGATCTTGTGCACCGCCAGCATCTGCTGGACCATGTCGAGGTTCTGCTTGCTCGAGCGGATGCGGAGATCGAGGTTCTGGTCGATGAAGAAGTCGAAGAGCCCGGACGACTCCGTGGGCTGGCTCTCCATGCCGGTCAGCGCGCCGTAGATCGTGGTGTTGCTGCCGCTCCGGAACGCCGCCGAGACGTACCGGCCGGTCACGATGACGATGCCATCCCAGCGGAGGTTACCATACTGCTGGAAGTCGCCGTCCTCGATGATCAGGATGCCCGCGCCCGTCACCATGTTGTTGAGGGTGACGCCCGCGAACGCCGAGCTCGTGTCCGGGTCACCCCGGAAGTAGACCATCTTCGGATCGGATGTCGTGCCGAGGTTCACCGTCTGGTTCATGCTGCAGCTGTTGGTGAGGGTCGGCGTGCTGGTGGCGGTGCTCGTGCCACCGGTCATCACGATCGGGCACGCCTGGGTGCTCTGGAGGATCTGGGTCGACGGGTTCGACGCGATCTGCTGGAGGAAGGTGTTCATGACCCCCGGCGTCAGGGAGCCATCGGGGCCGATGGTGTTCAGACCGGTGGTGTAGGCGCCGGTCGACTGGTGCTTGCCCTTCACGATGCCGAGCCGGGCGGTCCGGTTCGCCGCCTGCGTGGCCGCGCTGCAGTCACCGCCCGTGCACACGTCCGCCTTGTCGAAGGGCTGCTCCGCCCGCGTCTCGTACGTGATGCCGAGGTCCACCTGGGTCCCGGGCTGCACCTGGATGCCGAGCTTGTTCGGGTTCGAGGCGTTCTGGGTACCGTTCCGGTCGTAGTCACGGCCGTCGATGTCGTAGCGGTTGGCGTTGCCCGCGTTGATGTTGTTGTTCATGAAGGTGTCCGCCTGATACCCGGGGATGTTGACCGCGCCCGGGAAGGGCGGGATGCCGATCCGCTTCAGCGCCACCTGAATGGTCCGCGTGGCGCCCCGGTAGTTGCCGGTAGACGTGACGATCACGATGCCGTTGGTGTCCGTGAACTTGTTGCCGCCGTCCACGGCGCCCGCACCGTTGAACTTGTCGTCGCCGGCGAGGTTGTCGTTCCGGACGGTGACCGAATAGGTGCCCTCCGTCGTCGTCTTGGTGGGCAGCGGGCTCGGCGAGCCAAGCGTCGTCAGCATGGCGGCCGTGTTCTGCCCGCTCACATTGGTCGTCTGCTGATCGTCCGCGGTGTTCTGAACATTGTCGGGCCCGGCAAAGAGGTTCGGCTCGAAGCTGCCCGCGGCGGCGCCCGCCGGCCTCGCGGCGATCTGCTTGAACGCCCACTCGATGCCGGACTCCGCCATGTACCGGGCCCGCGCGCTCTCGGTGAGGTTCTGGGAGATCTGGGGTTCGACGCCCGACAGGGTCAGGAACGTGAGCACCATCACGGTGAGCGCGACCAGGCAGATCAACGCCAGCGGCAAGGCCACGCCGCGCTCGTTCAGGATGAGGCGACGCCAGCTGGACATCGCAGCACCTCCCACGCCCGAGCTCATTACTTATTCCTCAGGCGGATTCGATTCGTGAGGACGACTCGCGCGGGGTTGACGGGGGCGGTGGGGCCGGTGAACTGGCTCACCGTCGCGGTCATGACCACGGTGCGGACATTGGCCGCGGTCGCGGTCGTGGCATCGTTGATGTCGAGATACTCGAAGGCGAGGCCCTGCACGCCACTGATCAGCACCTGCGGCGTGCCGTCCACACCCGTCTCACGCCGGGTCAGGTCGGTCCCGGACAGCGCGTAGATCACCTGCTCACCGCGGGCCGTCCCCTTGACGGGGTCGGTCACGGTGATGGTGTTGTCGATCGCTCCGTTGGCGTTCCAGTCGTTCTGGATGGTGAGCCCGGTGGCCGAGAAGGAGATCACCGGGTTGAAGGTCGTGGCGCTGGACGGGTTGTACCCGGCCTCGCGGATCTCTTGGGAAATCCGCGCCATGGCCACCCGCCCGGCCTGCTGCGCCTCCACCTGATTGGTGCCGCGCTGATAGCTCTGGTTGCTCGACATGAGGAGGCTCAGCACCCCCGCCATGACGAGGCCCACGAGCGCGGTGACGACGAGCAGCTCGGCGAGCGTGAAACCGCGCTGATTGATGACGCGACGGAAGATTCTCATTTGCGATCCGTGAGGAGAGCGGAGAAGCGCACCTCGCGCTCCGCGGCCAGCACACCGAAGCCCACGACCGGGCGATAGAAGACCCGCACCTCCACCAGCTTGGTGTCGGCGAGGCCCCCGGGCGCATCGGCGATGGTCACCGTGCGCCGGTAGCCCGGCATGGCGTGGCCGTTGTTCGAGATGGCTCCGTACCCCTCGGCAGGATAGTTACCAGTTGTGACGTTGAGGAAATTGTTCAGGGCGCCGGCCTTCAGCTGTTCCATACGCTGTTCGGCCAGAAAGGAGGCGGTGGTCTGCTGCCGGCCCGCTTCGAGCCCGCCCACCGCATAGAGAAAGCCGGCGACGACCCCGACCAGACCGAGCCCGATCACGGCCGCCGCGATGATGATCTCGACGAGCGTGAATCCGGAGTCTTTTGAAAGCGCCTGCCGCAATCTCTGCATGAGCATGGTCTAACTCCTCTCCGCGAACTGGCAGCAAGAGCAGTGCCGGAACACAAGGTACTTCAAATTGCGGGAAAGTTTAAGAATTCGGAGGCCGTCAGCGGCCGGACACCCTGGCCCCCGACAATTCCCAGTAGGTGTCTACAAATCGCGACATTAACCCGCTCTCGTGCCGACTCGGCTCGAAGTGCTTGAGAACACGTTGGACGCGGCAGGGCGATCATCCGGGGTCGCGCACTCGGATGGTCAGATCGGCAACGAGTGTGGCGACACGCCGACACCCTCCGCCCGAGTCGCCTGGCTACGAACGTCGAGAGATCCAGACGCCTTCGAGCTGCGCCCCCCGGTCCATGGAGGTTCGCGGCTGATACTGACGCACCCACGGCGCCCAGCACGCGAACAGACGGGGCGCCGGCGTGAACAGATAGTGCACTTGATCGGCGGCGAGGCGCTGGATGTCGTCGACCAGCCACTTCCGATCCCGCCGGGTGAGCGCGCGCCGCTGCCCCTCCAGCAGCGCATCCATCCGGGGATTCGCCACCATGCTGCGATTGCCGGGGCGGCCCGACCGGTATGGGGCGTAGAGATGCCCGTCGACCTCGCTGGCGGCCGGCCCCGCGCCCCAGCTGGTCTCATCGGCGCGGCCGGGCTCTTCCGGCGCGGCCTGGAGATCGACGCCGATGTCCCGCAGACACGCGGCGAGGCGCTTCAGCTCGGCCATCGCCTCCGTCCCCGCGTCCGGCGCGACGCCGCAGCGCAGCCGGAGCCCCGCCGCGTGCCCTGCCTCCGCGAGGAGTCGCCGCGCCAGGGCCGGGTCATGGCCCAGCCAGCGCGCGCCGTCGCCGAGGGCCCGACCGGGCAGCTTCCACTCGTGCAGGGCGGCAGGAACGGGCCCGGCATCCTCGATCCCCTGCCCGTCGAGATGCTCGGCCACCCAGCGGCGGCGCGCGACGGCGAGCGAGAGGGCGCGCCGCACCCGGACGTCGTGAAGCGGCGGACGGTCGCAGCGAAGAGCCAGGCGCCGCACGCTGAGCCCGTCCCAGGTCGCGATCAGCGCCGTCGGATGCCAGCGTCGCGCCTCGAGCGCCTCCGGGCGCGACACACGCGCGTCGTGCGACGGCAGATCCACCTGGCCCGCGCGGAAAAGCGACAGTTGGGTGGCCCGGTCCGTGATGAAGAGCCACTCGACACGGTCGAGCAGCGGAAGCCCCTTCGCGTGGTAGTCGTGATTCCGGACGAATGCCGCCTTGATCCCCGGCTCGAAGCGCTCCAGCGTGAACGGGCCGCAGCCGATCAGCGCCTCCACGGCGTGGTGATCGCCCGCGCGGTCCTCGACCTCCCGGGGGAGGATGGCGGTCCAGGGCTCCGCGAGGCTCGACAGGAACGGCGCGAAGGGCTCCGTGAGATGCACGCGGACGAGGTGGCGGTTCGGGGCTTCCACCGCTTCCACCGGCCCGAGCAGGCCCGCGTGCGGCGACCGCCGCAGCACGCGCTCGAGCGAGTACTTTACGTCGGCCGCGACCACCTCGCGCCCCCGAACGGGCGTCCTGTTCTCCCATCGCACGCCGGGCCGAAGCGTGAGGGTCTGCAGTCGGCCATCACGAGACGACTCGACCTTGAGGGCGAGGTCGGGGATCAGCGCGGACTCCCCCGCCCGCGCTCCCGCGCCGAGCTTGAACAGCGTGCGCCGTACGAGCGATGAGACCAGGGCCGTCGCCTCGGCCGGGCTCAGGTGGGGATCGAAGCTCCCAGGCTCGATCCCGATGGCCTTCAGCGTCCCGCCCCGTCGCGGCGATTCCGCGGCGCCCGCACGGGGCGCGCTTCCCGCCGCGAGCGCCCCCGCCGCGGCGGACAGGAAGCGACGGCGGTCCATCAGGCCTGCGCCCCCACGGCGAGCGGCGGCGGCAACTCGGCCGACTCGTCGTGGTTCAGCAGCGACAGCGACCACGGCGCTCCGGCCGGTCGCTCGAGCACGGAGAGGCCCGCGTAGTCTTGCCCCAGGGCGAGGAGGCGGTCGAGCGGCATGCCCAGGGCCCGGCACAGGATGGCGCGGTTGCTCCCGCCGTGCGCGACAATGGCCACCCGCTCGCCCTCGTGTGCGGCCACGATGTCCTCGAAGGCTGCCCATGCGCGCCCCGCCACCTGGTCCAGGTTCTCGCCGCCGGGGAACTGAAAGCGCCCGACGTCTGCCATCCAGGCGGCAAAGGCCTCGGGCGCCCGCGCGCGAATCTCCTCCGCGGTGAGACCTTCCCATCGGCCCATGGCGAACTCGCGAAGGCCCGCCAGCGGGACGGTGCGAAGGCCGTGCGGCGCGGCGACGATATCAGCGCTCTGCCGCGTGCGGAGGAGGTCGCTCGAGTACACGGCCCGCAGAGCCACCGGCGCGAGCCGGCGCGCCACCGCGGCGATCTGCGTCTCACCCCGCGGCGAGAGCGGCACGTCGAGATGGCCGATGAAGCGGCGGGTCTCGGCGCCCACGACCGCCCCGTGGCGAACCAGGTAGACGACGGTGCCCATCTAGGCGGCCAGTCGCGTGTGCGCGGCGGCGGCCAGGAGCACGCCCAGCTCGCCGAGCTCCACCGCGGCGCCGAGGCCATCGCCGGTGATGCCTCCGAGCCGGCGCGCCACCAGGGCCGCCCCAAGGAGTGCCAGCGCCAGCCCGGCTCCGACCGCCGCCATCCCCCAGCCTCCGACGAGCACGCCCGCCAAGATCACGGCAAGCGCCCCGTACACGGGGCCCGCCGCGCGCGGCAGCGCGGCGACGAAGGCGCCGCCGAGGCCTGATGCCGGCGTGGCCGCGCGCAGGAGCGCGCCGGCGAGCAGCGGCGCGATCCGCCCCGTCATCGGCGCCAGCACCAGCGTGACGCCGCGGGGCCCGGGCGGCAGCTCGGCGAGGGCGACCAGAGAGGTGAGGAATACCACCACGAGCCCCAGCGCGCCGTACACCCCGACGCGGCTGTCGCGCATGATGGCCAGGCGGTGCGGCACGTCGCGCCCCGCGAGCCCATCCAGACAGTCGGCGAGCCCGTCGAGGTGAATGCCTCCGGTGAGCACCTTCCACAGCGACACCACCAGCAGCGCGGCGAGCAGCGGCGGGAAGAGCCAAGCGATCCCCCGGTCCGCGGCGGCCAGGCCTACGCCCAGCGCGAGCCCCACCGGGGGAAACCACCACGCGGCGCGGCCGAGGGCGTTCTTGCCGGTGGACTCCCGTCCCGGCACGGGGACGATGGTGAGGAAGCGGGCGGCGAGGACGAGGTCCGGCAGCGCGCGTCGGCCGTCCACGCTCCGGCCGGCCTCAGACGGGGGTGACGGGATTGCGGCGGGCCGGGAACTCCTGCTGCTTGGACTCGGCGTAGGCGAGACGCTTGATCAGCTCACCCCGCAGCTCACCCCCGGCCACGATACCGTCTACGAGCATCTCCGAGGCGAGCTTGTAGATATCCACGTCCTCGGCGTACTCGTCGCGCTTCTGCTTCACGTAGGCGGCGCGCTCCCCTTCGGGCAGCTCCATGATCTTGTTGTAGTACACCGCGTTGACGGCGGGCTCGGGACCCATGATGGCGACC
>Ga0209382_10002548_pt1 | contig 26295 bp, 30 predicted proteins | sample SoiMetdeltSBSDD5_FD_187599 | JGI IMG/M metagenome (GOLD analysis project Ga0209382, IMG submission 187599) | Bulk soil microbial communities from a Populus tree surrounding site in Tennessee, USA - Soil MetaG P. deltoides SBSDD5 (SPAdes) (version 2) | ecosystem: Environmental > Terrestrial >... | reverse complement strand
ACGAGTACTGGCGGCGCGTGTTCCACATGTCACCGTTCACCGTGTGGTTCAACCTCACCGGTCAGCCCGCCATGATGCTGCCGCTCGCGGTGAGCGCGGAAGGCCTGCCCCTGGCCACCCAGCTCGTGGGCCGCTACGGCGACGAGGCCATCCTGTTTCGGCTCGCTCACAGCTCGAGAAGGCGCGGCCGTGGATCGACCGCGTCCCTGCCGTCGCCCGCTAGCCGGGACGGACGCCGACCCTACTTCGCCTGCAGACGCCGCGTCCAGGCGGCGAGCGCCTCCAGGAGCTGGCGGATCAGCGTGCGCGCGGTCTCGTCGGTGAGCCGCCCGCTCGGGTCGAACTTGGTCGCCGCGGCGGCCACGAACACTTCCGGCTTGTTGAGGGGCAGCATGTTGAGGAACACGCAGCTCTGCCGCAGGTGATACTGGGCGCGCCCGGTGCCCATCATGCCCGGCGAGGCCCCCATCATCGCCACCGGCTTGCCGTTGAAGGGCTGCACCGGACGCACCGGCGACGGCCGCGAGGCCCAGTCGATCGCGTTCTTGAGCACGCCCGACATCGAGTAGTTGTACTCGGGGGTGGCGATGAGGAGGGCGTCGGCCTCCTCGATCCGCCGCTGGAAGTCCTTCACCGCCTCGGGCAGGCCGCCCGCCTCTACGTCGCCGCTGTAGAGGGGAATCGGGGCGAGATCGTAGACGTCCAGGCTCATCCCCTCCGGCAGCATCTCGCCGGCGGCACGCAGCAGCGCGCGATTGAACGAGCCCTTGCGGAGACTGCCCGCGAAGCCGAGGACGCGGATGGGTGTGCTCATGGAGCCTCCGGTGGTGTGGGAAGGAGCCGGCCCGCCGCGCGAATGCGCGCGAGGTCATAGGGCGGCGGGACGAGCAGGATGACGCGGCCGACGCCGAGGGCTTCCAGCCCCTTGCGCGGCGATGCGCCGGCGCTGAGCCAGCCGTCGGCGAGCCCCGCGAAGACGGTGACGAGAAAGCGCGCGGGGTCGCGACCCGCGCGCGCGTGGGCCTCACGCGCGACGGCGATCAGCTCGGCGAGGCGCGGATGCCGGGCCTGCGTGTTGAACCCGTCCGCCCAGCGCCCGGCGATCTCCGCCATCCGCGGCCCGAAGCCCCCCACCACGATGGGCGGCGGCGGATCGGGACGGAGGAAGCCTTCGGGCCGGGCGAGCCGGTAGTGCGCGCCGGCAAAGTCCCCGCCTTCCCCCGCCCAGAGCCGGCGCAGCACCTCACACGCCTCCGCCACGCGCTGGGCCCTCACGCCGTCCGGCTCCACCGGCATGCCGATGGCCTCCTGCTCGACCACGTAGGGTGTGCTGCGGCTGCCGCCCGAGCCGAGGCCGAGGAGGAGTCGGCCGCCCGACACCTGCTGGAGCGTGGCCGCCATGTTGGCGAGGAGGCCCGGCCGGCGCATGCCCACGTTGAGCACGAGCGGCCCCAGCGTCACGCGCCGCGTGGCCTCGGCGAGGGCGGCGAGGGTGGTCCACACCTCCGGCACCGACGAGGCGGCGCCGCGCTCCGGGTCACGGAGGTGATCCCAGGTCCAGATGCCGTCGAAGCCGGCCGCCTCCGCGGCCACCGCCGCCGCGCGCATCTCGGCGTAACTGGCGCCCATGGGGATCAGCAGGAGATCGGTCTTCATGCCGCGGAGCCCTCGTCCCCCTAGAAGAAAAGGTAGTAGGTGCTCAACGAGATGGTGTCCATCGAGCGTGACGTGGGGGAAAGCACGTGGTTCTTGTCATACCGGTTGCGGAACACGCGCTCGTCGGCCTGATCGTGGCGGTATTCGAGGCGCCCGACCAGCCCGCGCCAGATCTTGAGCTGGAGGGTGAGCGTGGTGGACCAGAGGGACAGCTTGCTGCCGAACCCCGTGCGCGCGCCGTCGGAGTCCTTGAAGTACTCCTGGCGCAGGGCCACGCGGAACCGCTCGGTGAAGTCGTAGGCGCCCCACAGCGCCCAGCCCCACCACGTGGCGTCCGCGTCGCGGCGGGTGTCGAGCGCCACCAGCGAGGCTTCGTTCTTCTCGTTGCCGCCGGTAATCTCCGCGGCGAGCGTCGTCTTGGGCAGGCCCGTGTACGTCACCACCGTGTCGAGGATCCAGCGCTGATTGCGGTTGTTGTCGTTCTGCTCAGGCCCGAAGAGGGAGCCGGTGAGGATGGACAGGCCCTCGGCCGGCGTCAGCGCGACGAGCAGCCCGCCCATGGGCCGCTGGTTGTTGTCCTCGGTGGTGTCCGAGCCGGTGGCGACCCCCGCGAACAGGTTGAGCCACTCCGTGGGCGCGTAATTCGCCACCACGCCGGTATGGGTGAAGGGGCCGGCGAAATTGAAGAGGTAGCCGCGGGAGAAGTTCAGGTTGCTCGGCGACTCGATCACCTCGTAGCCGAGCAGGCTCGCCCATTTCCCCGCCCGGACGATGAGGCCGGAGCCGACGGGGAAGCGGACGGACACGTACGCCTCCTGCACATCAACCGGCGCCGTGTTGCGGAACGGGAAGGCGTCATCCTCGTCGCGAAAAATGCCCAGCGAGTGGTTCTTCTGCGCGTCCCGCCCCGCCGTCACCGCGAGCCCGAAGCCGAACGGGTAGCGCTCGGAGGCCACCTTCTTGACGGAGAACTCCGCCATGTTGAACGTGTAGCCCTCGTAGTAGTCGTAGACGCGCAGCTCGTTCACGCCGCCGCGCCCGGCGCCGCCCAGGTTGAACGTGAAGCTCTGCTCGACGTAGGCGAAGAGATTCACCGCGTCGAGGAACGTGGCGGGCTTCTTCTCCTCCTCCGGCGGATCGGCGGCGGAAGCGGACGCCGCGGCAAGCGCGAGGAGCGCGGCGACGAGCGCGGGCGCGGCGAAGTTCGAGGCTCGCATGGGCGGCCGCCGCGATAATATCCGAGCGGGCCATCCGCACCGATGCCAATTTCACGCGACCCCGCCCACCGGACCCGGCCGTCCGGGTATGGCGAGTTGAAGCGGCCGGCGGAACCTGGGACAATCGCACGCGGAGGAACGCGCATGATTGCCTCGGTCCGATTCGCCGCGCTCGCGCTGACGCTGACGCTCGCCCTCGTCCTCACCGCCGTCCCCGCGCCCGCCCACCACGGCTGGAGCAGCTATGACAGCGGGAACACGCTGAACCTCACCGGCACCATCAAGGAGTCCGGGTACGAGCATCCCCACGGCTACATCCGCCTCGAGGTGCCCGGAAAGACCTGGCTCGTCGTGCTGGCGCCGCCGTCCCGGATGGAGAATCGCGGCCTGCCCCGCGCCGGCCTCACGCCCGGCAAGACCGTCACCGTGGTCGGCTACCCGAACCGTACCGACCCCGAGGAGATGCGCGCGGAGCGGATCACCGTCGACGGCAAGACCACCGAGCTGCGTTGATCCACAATCCGCAGGCAGCGGCCTGGCTGGTGTGGCTCGAGTCCAGCGCCGTCGCCGTCGCCATGCGGCAGTGGCTCTGGCTGTACCCCGCCGTGGAGATCGTCCACATCGTGGGCATCGTCGCCCTCGTGGGCGGCGCCGTCATGTTCGACCTGCGCCTGCTCGGCCTCTCGCGGGGCCTCCCCGTCGCCGCGCTCGCCGCGCACCTCCTGCCGTGGTCGCGGGTGGGGCTCGGCCTCGTCGCGGTGTCAGGCCTGCTCATGTTCACGGCGCACGCCACCGAGTGGGCCGAGAATCCCGCCTTCCGCGTGAAGCTCCTGCTCATCGTCGCCGCCGGCCTCAACGCCTGGGTCTTTCACCGCTGGCCCTTTCGGAGCGTCGGGCGCTGGGACCGCGAGGTGCCGGCGCCGCCGCGCGCCCGCGCCGCCGCCCTCGTGTCCATCGCGCTCTGGCTGTCCGTGATCGCCTGCGGCCGCCTCCTCGCCTACCTCTGAGCGCGCCCTCGCGCTCGCGCGGGCGCCGCCCGTGACCTGGTTCGCGCTCGCCCTCGGCGCCGCCATCCTGCAGGCGGGCCAGATCGCCTTCGTGAAGGGCCAGGCGCGACACATCCCGCCGCTGATCCTCGTCTTCTGGACCCAGGTAGTGGGCATGGTGGCCTGGAGCCTCGGCATCTGGCTCGCGGGCGGCCGGATCGACATCCCGCGCGACATGTGGGGCTGGATCCTACTCGCCGCCGGCTGCGCGGGGGTGTATTCGTACCTCCTCACGCGCGCGAGCGCTCGCGGCGACATCTCCATCGTGGGCCCGGTGCTGGCGCTGGCGCCCGTCTTCTCCATCGTGCCGGACTGGTGGCTCACCGGCAGCCTGCCCCACGGGCTCGGCTGGTTGGGGGTGGGCCTGGCCGTGGTGGGCACCGCCGGGCTCAGCGCCACGCCCGATCGGCGCCTCGATCTCCGCGGCCTCTTCACCCGCGCCGACGCCCTCGACGCCCTCGGCTCCGCGTTCTTCCTGGGCGTGCTCGCCGCCGTCGATCGCCACAATGTGCTCCGCATGGACGTGCCGTCGTACCTCGTGGGCGCGTACGCGAGCCTCGCGGTGCCGCTGCTCGTGGTGGCCCTCGCGCGCACGCCCGGGAAGCTGGCGACGTCGCTGCGGGCGCCTCAGCTCTGGCGCGTGCTCGTCCACGCCGCCGTCGTGCTGAGCGGCACCGGCTGCCAGGTGTTCGCGCTCGGGATGGCCCCTGCCGCCTACGTGGCGTCGATCCGGCGCACGTCCGCGGTGTTCAGCGTGATGCTGGGCGGCGCCCTCTTCAAGGAGCAGGGCCTGGCCGGACGGCTCGGGGCGGCGATCCTCACCGTGCTGGGCGCGGTGTGCCTGGTGCTGGGGCGATGAGGAGCGCGCCGCGCGGTTGCGCGCGGCCGGCGCTTCGCAGTACCCTGCCCGCGGTCACTGCGGCCTCCACGCCACCCGACCCGGAGAGACCATGAGCACCAGACAGGTCCTGAAGAAGGTCATTCCGGTCGAGGACGCGGTCTCGGTCCTGCAGGACGGCGAGGTGCTCGCGACATCCGGCTACGGCGGCCACGGGATGCCGGAGCAGCTCCTCGTCGCTCTGGAGGCGCGCTTCCTCGCGACGGGCCGGCCCCGCGACCTCACCCTGATCCACGCCACCGGCCAGGGCGACGGGCGGGACAAGGGCCTGAACCTCCTCGCCCACGACGGGCTGCTGCGCCGGGTGATCGGCGGCTACTTCGGGCTCACGCCCAAGATCGGCCGGCTCGTGCAGGACGAGAAGATCCAGGCCTACAACCTTCCCGAAGGCGTGATCACCAACCTCTACCGCGACATCGCCGCGGGCAAGCCGGGCACGGTGTCCCGGGTGGGGCTGGGGACGTTCGTCGATCCGCGACTCGAAGGCGGCAAGCTGAATCGCGCCACCGTCGAGGATCTCGTCGAGGTGATCACCATCAACGGGGCGGAGTACCTCTTCTACAAGGCGCTGCCCATCAACGTGGCCTTCATCCGCGGCACCACCGCCGATCCGGACGGCAACATCACCATGGAAAAGGAGGCCTTACAGCTCGAAACGCTGGCCCTCGCCATGGCGGCGCGAAACTCGCGCGGTTACGTGATCTGCCAGGTCGAGCGGGTGGCCGCGGAGGGCTCGCTCGACGCCCGCCACGTGCGCCTGCCGGGAGTGCTGGTGGACGCGGTAGTGGTCGCCGAGCCGCGGCACCACACGCAGACCTACGGGACGGCCTACAATCCGGCGCTGTCGGGTGAGGTCCGCATCCCCATGAAGACCGTGCCGCCACTCCCGCTCGACGACAAGAAGGTCATGGCGCGGCGGGCCGCGATGGAGCTGCTCCCGAACAGCGTGGTGAACCTCGGCATCGGGCTGCCCGACACCGTCGGCCGCGTGGCGGGGGAGGAGAAGATCTTCGATCTCATGACCCTAACCGTCGATCCGGGGGTGATGGGCGGCGTGCCCGCGGGCGGAGAGGACTTCGGCGCCGCCATCAACTACCAGGCCCTCATCGACCACTGCTCACAGTTCGACTTCATCGACGGCGGCGGGCTCGACTGCGCTTTCCTCGGCTTCGCCGAGTGCGACCGCCTGGGTAATGTCAACGCCAGCCGCTTCGCCGACCGCATTGCCGGCTGCGGGGGCTTCATCAACATCACCCAGAACGCCAGGAAGCTGGTATTCATGGGGAACTTCACCGCAGGCGGCGCCCAGTTCGCGGTGGAGGGCGGCCGCCTGCGCATCGTCCGGGAGGGCCGGACGAGCAAGTTCGTCGAGCGGGTCGCTCAGGTCACCTTCAACGGCCCCGCCGCCGCCGCCCAGGGCAAGGACGTGCTCTTCGTCACCGAGCGCTGCGTCTTCCGGCTGACCGACCGCGGGCTCTCGCTCGTCGAGATCGCCCCCGGTATCGAGGTCGAGCAGGACATCCTGCGGCTCCTCCCCTTCCGGCCGCTCGTGGAGGGCGTGACCGCCATGGCGGCAGGCCTCTTCGAGTCCAAGCCCCTCGGCCTGCGGGACCGCATGCTCGACATCCACATCGACCAGCGGCTCTCCTACGATCCCAACACCAATACCGTATTCATGGACTACGCGGGCATGCGCGTCCGGAGCGACGAAGACATCGGCGCGATCGTCGCCGCCGTCGACCGGCTGCTCGGGCCCCTCGGCAAGCGCGTCAACTCCATCGTCAACTACGAAGGGTTCTCCGTCGACGACGATGCGATGGAGGCCTACATGGACGCAGTCCGGTACGTCGAGAAGACGTACTACCTCAAGGTCTCGCGGTTCACCAACAGCGGTTTCCTGCGCCTCAAGCTGGGCAAGGAGCTGGGGAGGCGCGAGGTCTCCACGCGCGTCTTCCAGACCCGTCACGAGGCCGAGCGGAATCTGTCGAGCGGGCAACAAGGAGATACCCCATGAAATTCGGCGTGATCCTCCCCATCTGGCGGCTCACCACGGCGGACGCCGAGCGGCTCACCCTCAAGGCCGAGGAGCTGGGTTGGGACGGCGTCTTCGTTCCCGATCATATCCTCGCCAAGCCCGCGACGACGCAGCACTACGGCCCCTCGTGGCCCGACCCCTTCTCGCTACTGGCGTTCCTCGCCGGGCGCACGCGGCGCATCCAGGTGGGCGCGAGCGTGATCGTGCTCCCGTATCGAAACCCCCTCGTCGCCGCCAAGTCGGCCGCCACCGTGGATCAGGTCTCGGGCGGCCGCTTCATCTTCGGCATCGGCGTCGGGTGGGACGAGGAGGAGTTCAAGGACTTGAATCTGCCTTTCCGCGAGCGCGGCAAGCAGACCGACGAGTACCTGAAGATCATCAAGACGGCGTTCGCGGCGGACATGCCGCAGTTCGCGGGCCGCTACTTCACGTTCGGCGGGGCGACGTTCGCGCCGCGCCCCGTCCAGAAGCCGCATCCGCCCCTCTGGGCGGGCGGGGCGCCCGGCGCGCTGTCCGCCCCCGCCATGCGCCGCGCCGCCGAGCAGTGCGACGCCTGGCACCCGCTCGGCCTCTCGTGGGCGGACCTTGAGAAGGGCATTGCCACGGTGAAGGAGCTGGCCAAGCGCGCGGGCCGGCGGGACGGCGCGGTGCGCTTCGCGCCGCGTAACATGCTCGCGCTCGGCCCCAAGGACGGGAGCGCCGGGCGGGCGCCGTACACGGGCGCGCCCGACGAGGTCGCCGCCGACGTGAAGCGCGCCAGGGGGCTCGGCTGCGACTGGGTCACGTTCGACATGCCGCCCACCGCGGACGTGTCTGGCATGGTCGGAGTGATGGAGCGCTTCGTGAAGGAGGTCAAGCCGGCGGTCGGATGATGATCGATCCTACTCACGTCGGAACCGCGCTGGCCGCGTTCCTCTTCGTCGCCATCGTGGCCATGCTGGAGCTGGGCCGGCGCATCGGGCTCCGGCGGGCAGCCCGCGAGGGGGAGGCGGCGGGGACCGGCGCGCTCGCGGGCGCGGTCTACGGCCTGCTGGCGCTGCTGATCGCGTTCACCTTCTCCGGCGCCACCTCGCGCTTCGACTCGCGGCGTCACCTGGTCGTCGAGGAAGCGAATGCGATCGGCACCGCCTACCTCCGGGTCGACATGGTCTCTCCCGCCGCGCAGCCCGCGCTGCGCGACAGCTTCCGGCGCTACCTGGACGCGCGCATCAGCGCCTATCGCAAGCTGCCCGACATCGCGGCGGCGCGCGCCGAGCTCGACCGCGCCACCCAGCTCCAGGGCGAGATCTGGGGCCGGGCGGTGGCGGCATGCCGGATGCCCGACGCCCATCCATCCCTCACCATGCTGCTGCTGCCGGCCCTCAACCAGATGATCGACATCACCACGACCCGCACCATGGCGACGCAGATCCACCCGCCCGTCGTCATCTTCGTGATGCTCGTCCTGCTCGCGCTGGTGTCGGCAGTCCTGGCCGGCCACGACCTCGGGCGCGGGGACGGCCGCCGCTGGCTGCACATGCTCGGCTACGCCGCCATCCTGTCGATGACCGTCTACGTCATCATCGACATCGAGTTCCCGCGCATGGGTCTCATCCGCGTCGACGCCATCGACCACGTGCTGGTCGATCTCCGCGCGAGCATGAAGTGAGGCCGTGATGCGCTTGTCCGACGCCTATCCGGTCATCGTCACCGCGCGGCTCGCCGAGTGCCGCGACTTCTACACGCGCTGGCTCGGCTTTCAGATCCTCTTCGAGGCGTCGTGGTTCGTCTACCTGGCCTCGGCGGGCGAGCCCCCGCGCGGCGTCGCGTTCATGGCCCCGGACCACCCCTCGCAGCCGCCGGGGCCCGAGCGATTCTCCGGGGAAGGCGTGTTCCTGACCCTTCAGGTGGAGGACGCCCGCGCCGAGTTCGAGCGCCTGCGCGCGGCGGGGGCGCCCATCGCGTATCCGCTCCGTGAGGAGCCGTGGGGCCAGCGCCGCTTTGCCCTGCGCGACCCCGCCGGCACCTGGCTCGACATCGTCGAGCAGATCGAGCCGGCACCGGGGTTCTGGGATGCTTACGTGCGTCCGAACGAATAGGGACGTCTAGGAGGGCAGACGACGCTGGATCTGGTCGACACGATTCTCGAGCCCGGTGACCCGCTGGCGCAGATCAGCGAGATCCCGCTCGAGCGCAACGCGCCGCGCCTGCTCGGATTCGAGGATTGCCTCGATCCGCCTGAGCGCCTGCGTGATGGCGTAGTACTCCTGATCGAGCCGTTCGACCCTCCGGTAGACCTCATCGAAATGGCCGTACACGTCACGAAAGCGCTCGGCCATCTCGACCCGGAATTCGCTGATGCTCTGCCGGACCGCGAGGAACTCGTACCCCATCGTGTCGAATCGCTGACCAAGGAACGTGACGAGCTCCTGATACTCGGACGGCGACATGTGTCCTGTCTAGCGCATTGACGCGATCGCTTCAAGTGTCTCTGGTCAGAGACGCCTACCGGACGATCCACGCCGCGATCCTGGCCACCACGTCGCCCTCGATCCCGAGGTAGCCGTGGTGGGTGAAGGCCTCGCAGGGATCGGGATTGCGGACGGAGCCGCCCTCGAACAGCATCAGCTCCTTCCGCGGCGCCGCCGAGAGCTTGTCCATGACCTGGGGAAGCTCCGCGACCTTGCAATGGTCGCAGCCGTCCTGCCGGTGATGGACCACGAGCACGGGCACCTTGATGAAGCCCAGCGGCATGCCGGGCACCGCGCGCGCGCCCGGGAAGCTCAGGATGGTGGAAGTGAGGACGAGGCCGTCGGGCCCGCCGCTCTCCCGGGGCAGCTCGGTGGTCACGAAGGTCGCCGACAGCGTGCCCATGCTCGTGCCCATGAGCCACACCGGCACGTTCGCCTGCTGGCGGAGATGGGCGATCACCGCCTTCACGTCGGCGACGTGGCCCCTGGACTGGCGGAACCCGGACAGGAACGGGGGCCCCTGCCGGTCCGACGGCGCGTCGAGCGTCGCGACGTTCACGCCGTGGCCCGCGAGCATCTGCCGGGTGCGCACGAGGAAGTTCCCGGCGCCCCATCCGATCTTGCCGTTGGGCGCGATCTGGAGGCCCCCGTGCCCGCCCGCGAAGAGGATCACGGTGGCCTTGGCATTGGGCGACTCGATGAGGAGCACCCGCTCGGTGACGCCGGGGCGCGTGGGGACGTCGATCACGCGCTCCGCCTGAGCCCACGCCGGCGCCGCGGCGGTCAGGAGGCCGAGGAGCGCCGCGCCGAGCCCGGCGACCCTCATGTGCGGGGCGCCGCCTCCGACTCCGCGGTGAACGAGAAGAAGCGCCGCGCCGCCGTCTGATTCTCGTAGATCGAGCCCTGGTTCAGCGCGGGCGGGAGCGGCATGCGCACGGGCACCGGGGTGACGCGGGGCTCGATGCTGGGCGCACCCGAGACGAGGCGCCCGTCGAACTCCGCGAGGTCCTTCACGCCCATCAGCGGCCAGGCGTCCGCGGCTGCGTACTCGTAGAGGAGGAGCGCGCGCGACAGCTTCGACACGTTCTGCGCGGAGCCGTGCAGGAGGCGCACGTGGTGGAAGGACATCGATCCGGCGCGCCCGGTGAGGGGCACCGCGCGTGCCAGCTCGTCCCTGACCGCGGCGGGATCGATTGCCCCGCAGAAGTAGCCGTCGGCGTGATGGTCGAAGATGGGGCCGCGATGGCTGCCGGGCACGACCATGAGCGGCCCGTTGTCGCTGATGGCGTCGTCCAGCATGACGCCCACCGCGAGGATGTCGTCGTTGGTGTGTGGGTAGAACGCCCAGTCCTGATGCCACTCCACCGGCGAGCCGTAGTGGGGCGCCTTGAGATTGATCTTCGACCCGTGCAGGCGCACCGCGGGCCCCAGCAGCGCCTGCAGGATGGCGACGAGACGTGGCTCGCGGTAGAGCCGGCGGAATCCGTCGAAGAACTTGTGCGGCGTCTTCACGCGGCGCACGCGCGGCGCGTCGGGCCGATGGCCCGGCTCGAGATCGTAGACGTCGGTGTGGGCGCTCACCGCGCGGGCGCCCTCGAGAATGGTGTCGAGCTCGCGGCGGAGGGCAGCCACCGTCGGCGGATCGAGGACGCCGGGCACCACGAGGTAGCCCTGCTCCTGGTAGCGCGCCACGTCGGAAGTGGAGATCATAACTCCAGCCTACCACGCGCCCCGGCACGCGACGCTTGACAGCGGGGCCCCCCTGACCGACATTCTGGGCGCAGCGCCCGAGCGCAGCCTGGCACCTCACGATCACCGACGATCAGGAGGATTCACCATGTCGCACCGCCGCCTTAGCCGGCGCGCCGTCATCGCCGGCGCCCTCGGCACCACCGCCGCTCTCAGCCTTCCCCGCCTCGGCTTCCCCCAGATCAAGAAGGGCACCAGCCTTCGCATGTGGATCCTCAAGACGTACGTGGAGCCCACCAACAAGGCCATCGAGGCGAGCGCGCAGCGCTGGGCGCAGAAGCACGGGGCCAGCGTCACCGTGGAGTACTTCACCTTCGAGGACATGCAGACCAAGTACGTCGCCGCCATCGAGAGCAAGAGCACGCCCGACGTGGGCCAGCTCGAGACGGGCGCCCCCGCGCGCTTCGCGGGGATGGGCCAGCTCCTCGACCTCTCCGGCTTCGCGAAGCAGATCGACAGCCAATCGGGCAAGGCCCCCGCCAACGTGGCGCCCGTCACAACACTGGACGGCAAGACCTATTCGATCCCCTGGTACGTCATGGGCGCGTTCTGGTATGTGTGGCGCGACGCCTTCGACAAGGCCAAGGTGAAGCTGCCCAGCACGTTCGCCGAGGCCAAGGAAGCGGCGCAGGCGCTGACCCGGCCCAAGGACAACTTCTACGGGATGGGCCAGAGCTGGAACCGCACCGCGGACGGCTACGGCGTCATGCAGAGCCTCATGTACTCCTACGGGGTGGGCTGGGCCGGCAAGGACGGCAAGTACAAGTCCATCAAGACTCCCGCCATGCAGACGGCCATGAAGTGGGCGACGGACATCTACAAGGACAATCTCCAGCCCGCGGACACCCTCACCTGGACCGGCTCGGGCAACAACGAGAACTTCATCGCGAAGAACATCGCGCAGACCTCGAACGGGCCCAGCATCACCTTCGCGCTGGAGAACGCCCTCGCCAAGGCCACCGACGCCAAGGACAAGAAGATGAAGGAGGAGGCGCTGGCCAACCACGTGGCCCTGCCGCACCTGGCCGGTCCGGACGGGCGCCGCATGCAGGCGATCGCGATGTCCATGGGCGTCTTCAAGGGCAGCAAGGATCCGGAAGCGGCCATGAGCCTCATCGCCCATCTCGTCTCCCCCGAGGAGACGGTGATGGTCATGAAGGATTCATACGGCCAGTTCGCGCCGGTGCTGGAAAAGGCCAAGGCCGCGTCCAAGGACTACTTCAACAAGAATGACAACTACCGGACGTTCGGCCGCGCGGCGGAGTGGTTCGCCCCGACGGGCTGGCCCGGGCACGTGACCGCGGCGGCGGCGGAAGTGCAGGCGTCGAACGTGCTCACCGACGCGCCCGCGAAGGTCATCGTGGACAAGTGGTCGGTGGATCAGGCCATCGAGTGGGAAGACAAGAAGATCAAGGAGATCTACGACACGCTGAAGGGGTGAGCTCGCGCCCGCGCCGGAGATTCGGAGCGCGGAGCCGGGAAACCGGCACCGCGCTCCTTTTTCTCCTCCCGCTCTTCGTCCTCGTGGTGGGGTTGATCTTCTACCCCTTCTACCGGGCGGTCTGGCTGTCCCTCACCGACAAGCTCGTGGGCTATCCCGAGCGCTTCGTCGGCCTCAGGAACTACATCTACGTCGCCAACGACGACGCTTTCCACCAGGTCGTCTGGAACAGCCTCGTCTTCACGGTGGTCTCGGTGGCCCTCAAGGTCGTCACCGGTCTCGCCATGGCGCTGGTGTTGAGCGGGGTGATCCGCGGCCGCAACTTCTTCCGCGGCCTCTTCCTGCTTCCGTGGATCACCTCCACCGTCATCATCGCGCTGACGTGGCGGTGGATGTTCGACGCCTTCCCCGGCCGCGGCTTCCTCAACAGCTTCCTGCTCGACCTGGGGCTCCTGTCCCAGCCGATCGCCTTCATGGCCACGCCGGCGGGGGCGATGGCCGCGGTGATCATCGCGAACTGGTGGCGGGCCTTCCCCTTCTTCGGCGTCTCCTTTCTCGCCGGCATGGCGAGCATCCCGCGCGAGCTCTACGAGGCGGCGTCGGTGGACGGCGCCGGCGCCAACCGGCGCTTCTGGCACATCACGCTGCCCGGGCTCAAGCACGTGATGATCGTCACCACGCTGCTCTCCTTCATCCTCACCATCAACGACTTCAACATCATCTACGTGATGACGCGAGGCGGGCCCGGCTCGGCGACCCAGGTGTTCTCCACGTACGCCTACCAGGTGGCGTTCGGCCAGTTGCGCTGGGGGCGCGGGGTGACGATCTCGATCTTCGTGGTGCCGCTCCTCGTGATCGGCATCATCCTGATCAGCCGGTATCTCCTGCGGGACCGGAGGTGAGACAGCGATGACGCGCGCGCTGACCTGGATCGGCCTCGCCCTGTTCCTGCTCTTGATCCTCGTGCCGTTCTGGTGGATCGCCAGCATGTCCTTCAAGACCTACGAGCAGATCCAGTTCGCGACCAGCATCTACGTCCCCCGCCCCTTCACCTGGGAGAACTACACGGGGCTCTGGACGGAGACGCGCTTCCCGCTCTGGCTGCGCAACAGCGTCGTGACCGCCCTCGTGGTGACGCTCATCACCACCGTGGTGGCGAGCCTCGGCGGCTACGCGGTGGCGCGCCTCCGCTTCCCGGGCCGCGAGGGGGTGGCGAGCCTCATCCTGATCCTCTACCTGATCCCGCCCGCGCTGCTCTTCATCCCGCTCTACCGCGTGCTCGCGGAGCTGGGCGCCACCAATCACCTCGCCGCGCTCTTCCTCTCCTACCCGACCTTCACCGTGCCGTTCTGCACCTGGCTGCTCATCGGCTTCTTCAAGGCCCTGCCGGAAGAGCTCGAGGAGGCGGCGCTCATCGACGGCGCCGGGCGCGTCACCGCCTTCGCGCGCGTGCTCCTGCCGCTGGCCGCGCCGGGCCTCGTCGCCTCCGCCATCTTCGCCTTCACGCTGTCCTGGAACGAGTTCCTGTACGCCCTGGTCTTCATCCAGGACGAGACGCGGATCACGGTGCCGGTGGGCCTCAACCTCCTCATCTACGGCGACGTCTTCCACTGGGGCCAGCTCATGGCCGCCTCGGTGATCACCACCATTCCCGTGGTCGCGCTCTACGTGTTCATCCACCGCTGGATGACGGAAGGCTTGGTCGCGGGCTCGGTCAAGGGATAGAGTCATTCGCGGGGAGGCTCTCATGACGACCGCCGCGCTGGTCGCCGTCGCGCTCGTGGCGCCGCTCCACGTCTACGTTCTCGTGCTGGAGATGTTCCTGTGGACCACGCCGTACGGCCGGCGCACCTTCGGTCTCACCCCGGAACGCGCCGTGATGACGCGATCGCTCGCCGCGAATCAAGGCCTCTACAACGGATTCCTCGCCGCCGGCCTCCTGCGGGGGCTTTGCCCCAGCGTCGCCGGATGGGCGATCGCGATCTTTTTCTCGGCTGCGTGATCGTCGCCGGGGGGTTCGGCGCCTTCACCGCGAGCCGCAAGATCCTCTGGGTGCAGGCCGTGCCCGGGGCGATCGCGCTGGCGCTGGTGCTGCTCGCGCGGGCGCGCGGATGGTCGAATTCGGCGACACCCTCGGGGAGCCCGAGAAGGAGTGGCTGGTCGGCGTCCTGCGCCAGTGGCGCGCCTGAGGCGTCCACCCTCGCTTAGCGACCAGTGAGCCGCTGGCGGATCTGGGCGACGTCGCGCTCGAGCGCCTCGCGCCGGGTGCGCTCGTCGGCGAGGATTCCTTCAATCCGTCGCAATAACTCGGTGATGGCGTAGTACTCTTGCTCGAGACGCTCGAGACGCCGGTAGACCTCATCGAAGTGGCCAAGCATCTCCCGGCGATGCTCGTTGAAGGCTGCCTGCATCGTGTCAAAGCGGTGGTCCACGGCATCTACCCCGCCGCGCCGATTGCTTCAAGTGTCTCCCCTCGTGGACAGGGATGGCGTATCATCGCCTCTGCCGAAAGGAGACGTTCGATGACCCCCCACACGCTCGCTGGCCTCGTCATCGGCTTCATCCTCCTCGCGCTCGCGGGGTGTGGGCCTTCGACCAAGGAAGACATCATCACCAAGGCCCGCGGCATCACCACCCGCGCCGAGCTCGAGAGGGCGCTCGGCAAGCCGGCGGACATCACCAAGCTCGGCCCCGTGGAGAAGTGGACCTACAGGGCGTCGAACGGCGAGGTCGTCTACGTGATCGTGGGCGAGGCCGTCACCCTCGAGGCCGCCGGCGGCGACGCGCCCAAGAAGTAGGAGGCACCATGCCCACCCATCACTACGCGGACGTCAACGGCCAGCGCATCCACTACGCGTCGGAAGGCCGCGGGCCGCTCATCATGTTCGTGCACGGCTTCCCCGAGTTCTGGTACGCGTGGCAGGGGCAGCTCGCCGAGTTCGGCCGCGACCACCACGCGGTGGCTCCCGACATGCGCGGCTATAACCTCTCCTCCAAGCCGGCCGACGTGAAGGACTACGCGGTGCCGCTGCTGGTGGAGGATCTCGCCGCGCTCGCCGATCACCTGGGCGCGGACAAGTTCACGCTGGTGGCGCACGACTGGGGCGGCGCCGTCGCCTGGGCCTTCGCCCTCATGAAGCCGGAGCGGCTCGAGCGCCTCGTCATCGTCAACGCGCCGCACCCCGCCATCTTCCAGCGGCTCCTCGCCGAGGATCCCGGCCAGCAAAAGGCCAGCCAGTACATGTTGATGTTCCGCAGCGCGGAGGCGGAGGGCATGCTCACCGCGGACAACTTCGCCCTCCTGCGCCAGATGGTGCTGGGCGAGGGCCAGCCCTGGGGTTGGGCCACGCCCGAAGACACACGGGCGTACCTCGACGCATGGGCACAGCCGGGCGCGCTCACCGGCGGCCTCAACTTCTACCGCGCGGCCCGCGTGGGCCCGCCCGCGCCGGGCGAGCCCGCCCGCGGCATCGCGACTGATCTGTCCGCGCTCACCGTCAGGGTGCCGACGCTCGTGATCTGGGGCGAGAAGGACCGCGCCCTCCTCACCGCCAACCTCGACGGGCTCGACAAGGTGGTGACCGATCTCACCGTGCGGCGCATTCCCGAGGGCACGCACTGGGTGGCCCACGAGAAGCCGGCGGAGGTGAACGGCCACATCCGCGACTTTCTCAAGGCGCGGCCGGCGTGAACGAGGCGATCAGCGCCGCGGACCCGCACCCGCGGCGGCGTATCCGCGTTCTCGACACCGAGCTGGCCTACGCGGACACGGGCCAGGGCAAGCCCGTGGTCTTCCTCCACGGCAACCCGACCTCGTCCTATCTGTGGCGCAACGTCATCCCCCACGTCGCCGGCACGCATCGCTGCCTGGCGCCCGACCTGGTAGGGATGGGCGAGTCCGGCAAGACACCGGCAGGGCGCTATCAGTTCGTCGACCACGCGCGCTATCTGGATGCCTGGTTCGACACCCTGGGCCTCGCGCGCGACGTAACGTTGGTAGTCCACGACTGGGGCTCCGCGCTGGGCTTTCACTGGGCGCGCCGGCATCCGGACGCGGTCCGCGGGCTCGTCTACATGGAGGCGATCGTGCGCCCGGTCACGTGGGCCGAGTGGCCGGAGCCCGCGCGCAAGATCTTCCAGGCCCTGCGCTCGCCGGCCGGCGACGAGATGGTGCTGCAGAAGAACGTCTTCGTGGAGCGCATCCTGCCCGCCAGCGTGCTGCGCGGCCTCACCGACGCCGAGATGACGGTGTACCGGCGACCGTACCTGGAGCCCGGCGAGTCGCGGCGGCCGACGCTCACCTGGCCGCGCCAGATCCCGATCGACGGCGAGCCCCCCGACGTGGTGGCGATCGTGGAGGACTACGCCCGCTGGTTGGCGAAGAGCCCCTTGCCCAAGCTCTTCGTGAACGCGGAGCCCGGCACCATCCTCGTCGGCTCCCAGCGCGACTTCTGCCGGACCTGGCCCAGTCAGGACGAGGTCACGGTGCGCGGCAGCCACTTCATCCAGGAAGACTCGCCGCGCGAGATCGGCGAGGCGCTCGCGACGTTCCTTTCCCGCCTCCCCTCGTGACCGCTCCCGCCGGCGCACTCGCCCCTTACCGCGTCCTCGATGTCACGGGCGTCCTCGGGCCGCTCGCGGGCAAGATGCTGGCCGACCTCGGGGCCGACGTGGTGCGCGTGGAGCCGCCCGAGGGCAGCGCGCTGCGGCGGCTACCGCCCTTCTGCGACGGCGTGGCCGAGCCCGAGGGGAGCCTGGCCTGGTGGACGTATGCCGCGGGCACGCGCAGCGTGGTGCTCGACCTCGAGACGGCGGACGGGCGCGCGGGTCTCCTCTCGCTGGTCCGCGCCGCGGATTTCATGCTCGAGTCACTACCCCCTGGCACGCTCGACCGCCTCGGCCTCGGGTGGCCGGCGCTACACCGCGAGAACCGCCGGCTCATCCTCACCTCGATCTCACCGTTCGGCCGGTCCGGCCCCCACCGCGACTGGCGCGGGCCCGAGCTGGTGACGCAGGCGATGGGCGGCATGGTGTACGCGGTGGGCGATCCCGACCGGCCGCCCGTGCGCGTGGGCGGGAGCCAGGCCTCGTGCCAGGCCGCGGGGCAGGCCGTGCTGGGCACCCTCGTCGCTCACTTCGAGCGCGAGCAGACGGGCGAGGGGCGCTGGATAGACGCCTCCGCCCAGCACGCCGTCACCACGACGCTGCTGAGCGCGACGGCGCTGCCCGCGCTGCACGGTTTCACACCGCACCGCGAGGGGTCGGCGGTGCGCACGTCGGGATTCCGCCGGCGCATCCTCTTCCGCGCCAAGGACGGCTTCGTCGCCCTCACCGTGGGCGGCGGCGCGCTCGCCGGCGCCATGATGACGGCGCTCGTCAGGTGGATGGCCGAAGAGGGCATGGCGCCCGACTTCATGCGCGAGCGCGACTGGGTGAAGTGGGACAATGCCTACCTCCTCGCCGCGGGAGCCCGCGGTCAGGAGGACATCGATCGCGTGAGCGAGGCGGTGGCCGCGTTCACGCTCGCGCGCACCAAGGCCGAGCTCTACGGCGCCGCCCTCGAGCGCGGGCTGCTCATCGCGCCGGTGGACGACATGGGCGATCTCGCCGAGGATCGCCAGCTCGCCGCGCGCGGCTTCTTCGTGCCGGTGGACGAGCCGCGCACCCGCCGCTCCGTGAGCATGCCGGGCGCGTGGGCGAAGCTTTCCCTCACGCCGCTGCGGGTCCCGGCGCCCGCTCCGCGGCTCGGCGAGCACACCGCGGAGGTGCTGGAGCAGTGGCGAAGCCCGCGGGAGCGCCCGGCCGACGCACCGCCGCGCGCCGCCGCCGGCCGCGGGCCGTTCGAGGGGCTTCGAGTGGTGGACTTCGCGTGGGTGGCGACCGGTCCGCTCACCGGGCGCCTCCTCGCCGACTACGGCGCCGACGTGATCCGGCTCGAATCGTCCAAGCGCCTCGACCCCGGGCGCACGCTGACCCCGTGGGCCGAGGGCAAGGCCGGCCCCAACCGGAGCCAGGGCTTCGCCAACTACAACGCGGGCAAGCGCTCGGTGGCGCTCGACCTCGCCAAGCCCGAGGCCCGCGATCTCGCGCGCCGTCTGATCGCCACCGCGGACGTCGTGGTCGAGTCGTTCAGCGCGGGCACCACCGCGCGCTGGGGCCTCGACTGGGCCACGCTCAGCCGCGAGCACCCGCGCCTGATCTACCTCTCGTCCTGCCAGCAAGGACAAACCGGGCCGCACGCCCACTACCGCGGCTACGGCTCCCTCGCCGCCGCGCTGGCCGGCTTCTACTCGGTAACCGGGTGGCCCGATCGCGAGCCCGCCATGATCTACGGCGCCTACACCGACTTCGTGGCGCATCACTTCGCCTCCGCGGCGGTCCTCGCCGCGCTGGATCATCGCCGGCGCACGGGACGGGGGCAGCACATCGACCTCTCCCAGCTCGAGTCGAGCCTGCACTTCCTCGCGCCGGAGATCCTGGAATACACCGTGAACGGGCGCGTGGCGCGCTCGAGTGGCAATACCGATCCCCGGATGGCGCCGCACGGGATCTATCCCTGCCGCTCCACGGAGAGCGAGCGCTGGTGCGCCATCGCCTGCGAGGACGACGGGCAGTGGCACGCCCTGGTAGAGGCCATGGGCAAGCCCGAGTGGGCGCTCGACAAGCGCCTCGCGACGGCGGCCGGGCGCAAGGCGCAGGAAGCGGCGCTCGACGCGCGCCTGGCCGAGTGGACTGCGACGCAATCGGCGGGTGCGCTCGCCGAGCGGCTGCAGGCCGCGGGCATCGCCGCGGGGCCGGTGCAATCCTGCGCCGATCTCCACCAGGACCCGAGCCTCACCGCGCGCCGCGCCTTCGCCTGGGTGGAGCACCCCGAGATGGGCCGGACGCCGTACGAGACCTGGGCCTTCCGCATGGGCGAGGACGCGGCGCCGCGGCGCGCGCCGCTGCTGGGCGAGCACACGCACGAGGTGCTGACGCAGGTGCTGCGCCTCTCCCCCGACGAGATCGCGCGGCTGGTGGCGGCCGGCGTCTTCGTCTGACCGGCGCGCCCGAATCCGGCGTCATGACCTTGCCGCCCCCGCGCGATCCCGTCGCCGCCGTCACCCATCCCGACCCGTACCCGTACTACGCGGAGCTCGTTGCCCAGCGCCCGCTCTACCGGGACGAGGCGCTCGGCCTCTGGGTGGCGTCGAGCGCACCAGCGGTCACCGCCGTCCTCCTGAGCCCTCTCGCCCGCGTGCGCCCGCCGGGCGAGCCGGTGCCGAAGGCGCTGCTGGGCACGCCTGCGGGGGAAATCTTTCGGCGATTGGTCCGCATGACGGACGGAGGCGGCCACGAGGCCGCGAAGTACGCGGTGGCCGCCACCCTCCAGTCGCTGGACGCCGAGCGCGTGGCCGAGGAGAGCGCGCGCTGGGCGCGCCCGCTCGCGGGCGACGGGGTCGATCCCGCCGGGCTGACGTCGTTCGCCTTCGCGCTTCCCGTGCACGTGGTGGGGAGCCTCCTCGGCATTCCCCCCGCGCGCCTGCGCCAAACATCGGAGTGGATGGGTCAGTTCGTGCGCTGCCTGGTCCCCACGAGCACGCCCGCCCAGATCGAACGCGGCACGCGCGCGGCCGGACAGCTCCTCGAGCTGGGCCGCGAGACGCTGGACGGAGCCGCCGACGGCCTCCTCCCCACGCTCGCCCGCCAGGCGCGGCGCGCCGGCGTCGAGGGGGCCGACGCCGTGATCGCCAACGGCATCGGCTTCATGTCGCAGGCCTACGAGGCGACGGCCGGCATCTTCGGCAACACTCTGCTCGCCCTCGCCCGGCAGCCGGGACTGCGCGAGAGCGTGGCCCTCGAGCCCGCAGTGCTTCCCGCGGTGGTGCGCGAGGTGCTGCGCCACGACTCGCCGGTGCAGAACACACGCCGCTTCGTGGCCGCCGCCGGCCGCATGGCCGGCCTGGAGATGGCCGAGGGCGACGCCGTGCTCGTGGTGCTCGCCGCCGCCAACCGCGACCCTGCCGCGAACGCGCGCCCGCACGACTTCGACGCGCGCCGGCGGGACCGGCGTCTCTTCACCTTCGGCATGGGCGTCCACGCGTGCCCGGGTGAGATGCTCGCGGTGAGCATCGCCACCGCCGGCGTGCGCGCGCTCCTCGACGCCGGGCTCGACCCCGCCGGCTTGCCCGCGCGGCTCACGTATCGCCCGTCGGCGAACACGCGCATCCCCCTTTTCGATATGATAAATTGAGGGCAATCCCATGAACGGCATCGTCGCCTACGGCTCGTATCTTCCGTACTTCCGACTCGACCGGAAGTCCATCGGCGACGCCCTCGCCGGCGGAGGCGGAAAGGGGTCTAGAACGGTGGCCTCCTACGATGAGGACACCACCTCCATGGGCGTCGAGGCGGCGCGAGCCGCCCTGCGCGGGGCGCCGAGGCCGGCGCCCGCCGCCATCTACTTCGCCACCGCCGATCCCGCCTATCTCGACAAGACCAACGCCACCGCCATCCACGCCGCGCTGTCCCTCGACGACTCGGCCATGGCCTTCGACATGGTCGGCTCGATTCGATCGGGCGCGGGCGTGATGCGCGCGGCCATCGACGCGGGCCGGCCGACGCTGGCGGTGATCTCCGACATCCGCACCGGGCTGCCGGGCGGCGGGGACGAGCGCGACGGGGGCGACGCCGCGGTGGCGTTCCTGCTCGCCGCCGGCGACGCGCAGGCACCCGTGCTCGCCGAGCACATCGCCTCCGCCTCGGCGAGCGCCGAGTTCCTCGAGCGCTGGCGCATCCCCGGCGACCCGGCCTCGCGGCAGTGGGAGGAGCGCTTCGGCGAGCACGCCTACGTGCCGCTGGCGGACGCCGCCATCACGAGCGCGCTGAAGCAGGCGGGCGTCAATGCCGGCGACCTCGCCGCGCTGATCGTGGCCGGCCCGCACGGCCGCGCCAACAAGCGCGCGCAGGCGGCGGTGGGCGCCAAGCCGGAGGCGGTCGCCGACGATCTCACCGGCGCGGTGGGCAACACCGGCGCGGCCCACGCGGGGCTGCTCCTCGCCGACGCGCTGGATCGCGCCAAGGCGGGCGATCTGATCGCGGTGGTCTCCCTGGCCGACGGCTGCGACGTCACGATCTGGCGCGCGACGGCGGCCCTGGCCGCCCATCGCCAGAAGGTGCCGGTGGCCAAGCAGGCGGCGGCGGGCGGCAAGGTGTCCTACGCGACGTTCCTCACCTGGCGCGGCTTCCTCAAGCGCGAGCCGCCGCGCCGGCCCGACCCGCAGGCGCCCGCGGCGCCGCCCGCCTTCCGGTCCGAGGCGTGGAAGTTCGGCTTCACGGGCAGCCGATGCCAGGCCTGCGGGACGCGGTCGCTCCCGCCCGCGCGCGTCTGCATGAAGTGTCACGCCGTGGACAAGATGACGCCCGAGCGCATGGCGGACGTCCCCGCGACCATCGCCACCTACACGGTGGACCGTCTCGCCTACTCGCTGTCGCCGCCGGTGGTGGTCGGCGTGCTCGACTTCGAGGGCGGCGGGCGCTTCACCTGCGAGCTGACCGACGTGGATCCCAAGGCCGTGAAGATCGGCGACCGCGTGGAGCTGACGTTCCGGCGACCCATGACCGCCCACGGCGTGCACAACTACTTCTGGAAAGCCCGCCCCATCCAGGGCGCCTGAGACAGCAAGGAGGCTACACCATGGCGAGCAACGGCATTCGCGACCGGGTGGCGATCGTCGGCATGGGCTGCACGCCCTTCGGCGAGCACTGGGACAAGAGTGTGAGCGACCTCCTCGTGGAGTCGTCCCAGGCCGCGCTCAACTCCGCCAACGTGCCCATCGACATGGTCGATGCGTACTGGCTCGGGACGCTCTTCTCCGGGCAGAGCGGCCTCACCCTCTCGCGCCCGCTCAAGCTCAACTACAAGCCGGTGAGCCGGCTCGAGAACTACTGCGCCACCGGCTCCGAGGCCTTCCGCAACGCCTGCTACGCCGTGGCGTGCGGCGCCTACGACGTGGCCATGGCCATCGGCGTGGAGAAGCTGAAGGACTCCGGCATCTCGGGTCTCCCCAGCATCGGCGCGCCCGAGGACGGGACGCGCGCGGGCCTCACCGCCCCCGCCACCTTCAGCCTGCTCGCCCCCGCGTACTGCAAGAAGTTCGGCGTGGACGAGGGCGCCTTCAAGGAGGCGATGACCCGCATCGCCTGGAAGAATCACAAGAACGGCGCGCTGAATCCCCGGGCGCAGTTCCGCAAGGAAGTGGCCAAGGACGTGATCGCGTGCTCGCCGCAGGTGGCGGGTGCGCTCGGCATCTTCGACTGCTCGGGCGTGTCCGACGGCTCCGCGGCGGCGGTGATCGTCCGCGCCGAGGACGCCTACAAGTACACGGACAAGCCGCTCTTCGTGAAGGCGCTGTCCTTCATCGCCGGCCCCGCCACCGGCCCCATCGATCCGGACTACGACTACACCACCTTCCCCGAGGTGGTCGCCTCCGCGACCGACGCCTACGCGCAGGCGGGCATCAAGGATCCGCGCGCGGAGCTGGCGATGGCCGAGGTGCACGACTGCTTCACCCCCACCGAGCTCGTGCTGATGGAAGACTTGGGCTTCGCCCAGCGCGGCACCGGCTGGAAGGAGGTGCTCAACGGCACCTTCGATCTCGAAGGCGAGCTGGCGGTGAATCCGGACGGCGGGCTCAAGTCCTTCGGCCATCCCATCGGCGCCTCCGGCCTGCGCATGCTCTTCGAGGCGTGGCTGCAGCTGCGGGGCGAGGCGGGGAAGCGGCAGATCGCGAGCGTGGCCCGCGGCCGGAATCTCGCCCTCACGCACAACCTCGGCGGCGCGCCGGGCGAGTGCGTGTCGTTCGTGTCCGTCGTCGGCTCCGCGCGGAGCTAGTCACCGTGGCGGCGGCCGGGGAGGCTTTCGCGCACCCGCAGTATCTGGTGTCGACGGAGTGGCTGGCTGCCCACCTGGGCGACCCGAATCTCCGCGTCTACGACTGCACGACGTATCTCGTTCCGGATCCGGCCACGACGTTCCGGGCGGAGAGCGGCCGGCCGAAGTGGGTGGAAGGCCACATCCCCGGCTCGGACTACCTCGATCTGCAGGGCGAGCTGTCGGACACGTCCAGCAAGCTCCGCTTCACGATGCCGTCCACCGAGCAGTTCGCCGGCGCGATGTCCCGTCACGGGCTCGGCGAGGGAACGCGCGCCGTGCTCTACAGCGCCGGCAATATCATGTGGGCCACCCGTATCTGGTGGATGCTGCGCGCCTTCGGCTTCGACGCGGCGGCCGTGCTGGATGGCGGCTGGGAGAAGTGGGTGGCCGAGGGCCGTCCGGTCTCCACCGAGCCGGCGAAGTACCCACCCGCGCGCTTCGTGGCCAAGCCTCGGCCCGAGCTGATCGCGACCCGCGGCGAGGTGCTGGCCAAGATCGCCGACCAGGGAGCCTGCACCATCAACGCGCTCTCCGACGCGCAGCACACCGGCGAGGGCGGCGTGAGCTACGGGCGCGCCGGCCGAATCAAGGGCAGCGTGAACGTGGCGTTCGCCCGGCTGCAGTCGGGCAAGCCCGGCGTGTTCCGCTCGGCCGCCGAGCTGCGGGGGCTCTTTTCGGAGGTGGGCGCCGACCCGGAGAAGAAGATCATCACCTACTGCGGCGGCGGCATCGCGGCCACCACCGACGCGTTCGTCCTGACGATGCTGGGGTACCCGCGCGTGGCCGTGTACGACGGCTCGCTGGGTGAGTGGACCGCGGACCCCTCGCTGCCCATGGAGACGGGGCGCGAGGGCACGAAGATCGCGGGAGGTTAGGCCATGCGCCTCAAGGGAAAGACCGCCCTCATCACCGCCGCCGCCTCGGGGATCGGCCGCGCCGCCGCCGTGCTGTTCGCGCGGGAAGGCGCCGCGGTGGCGGTCGCCGACATCGACAAGGGGCGCATCGGCGATACCGTCAACGAGATCATCAAAGCGGGCGGGCGCGCCCACGGCATTCCCTGCGACCTGACGCGCGAGGATGATGCCAAGCGTATCGTGCGGGAGGCCCTCGCCGCCTTCGGCGGGCTCGACATCCTGTGGAACAACGTGGGGCATCCCGGGCCGGGCCGCGTCGAGGGCGTGGACCTCGACGACGTCGATCTCGCCTTGAGCCTGAATCTACGTACGGTCCTCATCACCACCGCGGAGGCGATCCCGGCCCTCCGCGCGCGCGGGGGCGGGAGCATCCTCTTCACCAGCTCGATCGCGGGGATCTACGGCTCGCCCTTCAGCCCCGTGTACTCGGCGGCGAAGTTCGGCGTCACCGGGCTGACCAAGTCCTTGTCCATCCGGCTCGCGCCGGACGGGATCCGCGTCAACTGCGTCTGCCCGGCGCCGATCGACACGCCCATGCTCGACATCTTCATGGGCCGGCCCGACGTGGAGTCGAACAAGCACGAGAACCTCGCCCGCATGAAGCAGGTGATCCCCCTCGGGCGGGTAGGGACGCCCATGGAAGTCGCCCAGGCCGGCCTCTTCCTCGCCTCCGACGATGCCAGCTACATCACCGGCGTCGCGCTGCCCGTGGACGGCGGCTACACCGCGCGGTAGCCGCCCCTCCGTGGCCGACGCGCCGTCCGCCTTCGATCCCGCCGCGCATCGCTTCGGCGAGGCGCGCTACTTCGAAGACATGAAGGTGGGCGAGCAGTTCTACCTGCCGTCACGCACTCTCACCGAGGCCAACTTCGCCGCGTTCCAGACGGTGTCCGGCGACAATCACCCCATCCACTACGACATCGAGTACTGCCGGCGCCAGGGGCACCCCGGCCTCCTCGCCCACGGCTTCCAGGTGCTGGCGCAGACGGCGGCCGGCGCGGGCATCTTTCCCCACGTGATCGGCGAGTCCCTCATCGGCTTCATCGAGCAGTCGTCGCGTTTCTTGAAGCCCGTGTACGCGGGCGATACGGTGTACCCGATGCTCACGGTGAGCGCCCTCACGCCCGGGCGGAGCACCGGGGTCGTCATCGTGCGGTCCACCCTGCACAATCAGCGGCGCGAGCTCTGCATGGAGGGCGAGCAGAAGTACCTCGTCCGCAAGCGGCACCCCGTCACCTGACCGCGACGAAATCACAGGCAATGGACGCCTATCGTGCCGTCGTCGACAAGCGGGACCAGCGGATCTTCCTCGACCGCCCGATCCCGGAGGACGCGCTGCGCCGCATCCTCCAGGCCGCGCGCATGACCGGCAGCAGCATGAACAGCGAGCCCAATCGCCTCGTGGTGGTGCGCGAGCGGGCGCGGCTCGCCGCCCTCGCCGCGCTCAGCCCCTACGCCAAGTTCATCGCGCGCTCGGCCGCCACCGTCATCATCGCGCAGGTCGAGCAGCACGAGTTCGACGCCGGACGCTGCGCCCAGAACATGATGGTGGCGGCCTGGGCCGACGGCATCGGCTCCTGCCCCGCGAACCTGCCGGAGGCGGAGGTGGCGCGGCTGCTCGGCATCCCGCTCCCCCCGAGCGTGGTGATCAACAGGGTCGTCGCCTTCGGCTACGTGGATCCCGCCCGCGCGACCGCGCCCGCCTCGGTGGCGCGCAAGCGCAAGCCCCTCACCGAGCTGGTCCACTGGGAGACCTGGTGATGCCCACCGCGAAGCTGGGAGAGGTCGAGCTCTACTACGAGGAGACGGGCACGGGGACCCCGCTGGTCTGGAGCCACGAGTTCGGCGGCGACTACCGCTCGTGGGAGCCGCAGGTGCGCTACTTCTCGCGGCGCTACCGCGTGATCACCTACAACCACCGGGGCTACCCGCCGTCCAGCGTGCCCAAGGGCGCCGCCTCCTACTCGCAGGACC
>Ga0209382_10002547_pt1 | contig 26305 bp, 21 predicted proteins | sample SoiMetdeltSBSDD5_FD_187599 | JGI IMG/M metagenome (GOLD analysis project Ga0209382, IMG submission 187599) | Bulk soil microbial communities from a Populus tree surrounding site in Tennessee, USA - Soil MetaG P. deltoides SBSDD5 (SPAdes) (version 2) | ecosystem: Environmental > Terrestrial >... | reverse complement strand
TCTTCTTCGTGTTGCGGAAGCGGATGACGTAGAGGCCGTCGGGGCGCTGCGGCCCGCCCATGGTGGCGTGGCCCGCGATCTCGGGGAACTCCCCGCTGGCCCCGCCCGCCACCCAGAGGTGGTCCATCAGGTAGTGCCCGAGGACGCCGCTGGAGTTGGCGAGCCCGCCCCCGTTCTGGCGATTCGCGGAGTTGAGGAGGACGCGGGCCGACTCCAGGGCCTGCGCACAGAGCACGACCACGCGGCCGCGGACCTCCTTCGGCTCGCGGGTCAGGCGGTCGATGTAGAGGAGTCCCCGCGCGCGATTGGTCCCGGTGTCGGTGAGGACCTTGTAGACCATGGCGTTGGTGATGAGCGTGCACTTGCCCGTCTTCATCGCGTCGGCCACGGTCGTGTAGGCGGCGTTGAAGTAGGAGTGGGTCGCGCAGCCCTGGTGGCAGGGCCCGCAGTAGTGGCACGGGGCGCGGCCGTTGAGAGGCTTCGTGATGTTGGCGGCGCGCCCGAGCGTCGTCGTCCACCCGAGCTTGTCCTTCACCCGGTTGCGGAACAGCGTCTCCGCGCAGGTGAGCCCCATGGGCGGATGGAAGCGGCCGTCGGGCAGCTCGTCCACTCCCTCCGCGATGCCCGTGATGCCGACGTAGTCCTCGACGAGGTCGTAGTACTTCTCGAGGTCGGCGTAGCCGAGCGGCCAGTCCTCGCCATAGCCGTCGTAGGACGCGGACTTGAAGTCGAGGTCGCTGAAACGGTAGCTCTGGCGGCCCCAGACGTTGGTGCGGCCGCCCACGAGGCGGGTGCGTCCCTGCCAGCTGAACGGCTTCTCCTTCGGCGTGGTGTAGGGCTCTTCGAGGTCGTTGCAGAACCAGTCGTAGTTGAACTCGTTGCAGGCGTAGCAGTCCTTCTGCGTCGGCCGCGTCTTGCGGATCACTTCCGGGGCGCGGTTTCGATAGGGCGCCGTGAACTCGGGCCGGTGCTCGGTGAAGTTCTTGTCGGACTGGGGGCGGCCCGCCTCCAGGATGGCGACGCTCAGTCCCGCTTCGGTCAGGCGCTTCGCGACCCAGCCGCCCGAAGCTCCGGATCCCACCACCAGCACGTCGAAGGTGTCCTGCGTCTTGCTCTGCACGTCCACCCCCCGTCCGTTGTCGACGCCCATCGTCCGCCCCTCGGCGGCGGAGCCTAGCGCCGCGCCCGCGGACGGTCAACCGGCGCCGCGGTCTTGTGCAGTGTGCTACTGTCGGCGGCCGAGGGCGAGGGCGAGCATGAGCGAGAGAACGGAGCTGCCGGTCGTCAGCGCGACGCCGAAGACCCTGGGGCGGCGCGAGGTCCTGCAGGGCTTGATGGGCGTGGCCGGAGCCGGCCTGGCCCTGCCCGCCATCGCCGAGGACCACCCCGTCCGGGAGCACCTGGCCCACCACGACCGCGTGGCCGCCGCGGACGCCCGCGCGAGCGTGCCGGGCGCGAAGCCGGTGTTCCTCGACGCGCACCAGATGGAGACGCTCCTCTCCCTCGCCGAGCGGATCGTGCCGGGCTCCACGCGCGCGAAGGTGGCTCCTTTCGTCGACCAGCTCCTCGCCGTGGACACCGCGGACAACCAGCGACGATTCCTGAGCGCGCTCGGTTGGATCGACGCCGAGGCCGCCGGCCGCTATGACCACCCCTGGAAGGCGCTGACCGTCGGCCAGCAGACGGAGCTGCTCACGGCGATCTCCACCGCGGAGCCGGCCGAGCCGCCCCACTTCTGGGTGCGCGGCGAGGCGGTGATCGTCCCCCCGCCCCTGCCCAAGCGGCCGCCCACCGCGCGCGACCGCTTCGACGAGCTGAAGGGCTGGATCGCGGGCGCCTACTACTCCTCCGAGATCGGCATGCGCGAGCTGGGCTGGACGGGCCAGACGTTCTTCGCCAGCTTCCCCGGCTGCGAGCATCCGGGGGGCCATCGCTGATCGTCCCGCCTCAGCCTCCGCCCAAAAGCGCGCGCGTCGGCTCGTCCGCGGGAAAGAAGCACTCGATGCGCAGCTCCTGCAGCGTCACGTCCTGGGGCGTGCCGAACGTGGTGATCGTCGAGAAGACGCTGAGGCGCAGGTCTCCCTTGCCGTAGACGATGCTGAGGAGGGGCGCGGGTACGCGGTCGAGCTGGGGCGTGCGCCATCCCGTCGGCACGCCCGGGTAGGCCAGCAGCTCCTCCAGCAGCGCCCGCGTCGTCTCGTCGGGCGGGCCCGCCGCCTCGCGATGCACGCGCTCGACGAGATGGCGCGCGACCTCTTCCCAGTTCTCGACGAACGGCCGCACGCCCCGGGGATCGAACATCAGTCGCATCACGTTGAGGGGACCCGCGGGGGCGCGGGCAGGAACAACCCCAGGAAGCGGTGCGTGGCCGGGTTGGCCAGCAGCAGGTTCCAGTGCCGGTCGACCACGATGGCGGGGTACGGCTCCTGCTTGGCCAGGATGAACTCCACCGCCTGCCGCGCGTCCGCCATCTCCGGCGCCCCCAGGGCCGTCTCGCGATAGAGCGGCGCGTATCCCGCGGCGAGGAGGAGCGCGTTGCGCTCGCGCAACGGGACCTCCAGCGCTTCGGCCAGGCGCAGCACCATCTCGCGGCTGGGCCGGGCGCGGCCCGTCTCCACGAAGCTGAGGTGGCGCGAGGAGACGTCCGCGTCGAGGGCGAGGTCGAGCTGGCTCACCCGCCGGGCGGCGCGCCAGTGGCGCAGGAGCGGCCCGACGTGTCCGGTGGGCGCGCTGGCCGCTTCGTCGTGGGAAGCGCGATTCACGCGCGCAGTATAGGCGTCGGCCGCGCGGCGCGGCCATGACCTCCGAGGTAATTGAAAGCCCGCCGCCGGTGCCCCAGATTGGTCGGCGGGGCAAGGAGGTCGTCATGAACGGTGAGAGGTTGCTGGGCCGCGTCCTGATCGCGGACGGTGTGGTGTCGGGCCTGTGCGGACTGGGTCTCCTGATCGCGCCCGGGCCCATCGCGACGCTGATCGGTGTGCGCTCGGCCGCGATCGTGACCGCGGTCGGGCTCAGCCTCGTGGGATATGCGGCCGTGCTCGTCGCGGGAGCGCGGGGATCCGCCGCGCGCCGCACCGCCGCCTGGGCGGTCGCTCTCAATGTCGCGTGGCTCGTCGCGACCGCGCTCGTCATCCTGGCCGGCGTACTCAATCGCCAGGGCAACTGGGCGCTCATCCTGGTCGGTGACGCCGTGCTCGTGTTCGCGCTCCTCGAAGCCGTCGCCTGGCGCCGGACGGCCGGCCTGGCGCCGGCGGTCGGCCGAAGCTAGCGGCTCCCGTTTCGGGCGCGGCGGGTCGGGCGCAAGCGTGGCATCATCTCCCCCCTGCGAGGGACGATGAAACACGCGAGAGTCGTGCTGGCCATCTTCTGCGCGGCCGCCCTGGCCGCTTCCCTGCGGTCCGCCACCGCCGCCGACGACAAGCAGGTCGCGAAGCTGCTCAAGCAGCTCAAGGACCGCAAGGAGGACAAGCGCATCGAGGCCTCCTACCAGCTCGTGGACATGAAGGTCGAGGCGGCGGTGCCCGCGCTCATCGAGGCGCTGCACGACACCTCGCGCGAGGTCCGCTACAACGCCGCGGGCGCGCTCTGGAACCTGGGGGAGGCGGCGCGGCCGGCGGTGCCGGAGCTGATCAAGCGCCTGGCCGACGACGACGCCGGGGTGCGCCTGCAGGCGGCGGGCGCCCTCAACAACCTCGACACCGCGGCCGCGGAGTGGGTGGCCGCCGTCCGCTCCACCCTGCGCGACGGCGACGAGGACACGCGCAAGCGCGCGCGCGACCTGCTCAAGCGCGCGGGCAACGGCGGGATCCAGTCCGCCGCCCACGACGGACAGGTCGAGGTCGTCTCCGGCCTCCTCGGCGGCGGCATCGAGGTGGACGCGGTGGACAAGCACCAGCGCACCGCCCTGCACTGGGCGGCCCAGGCGGACAAGCCGGAGGTCGCGAAGCTGCTCCTGGCCAAGGGCGCGAGCCCGGCCCTGGCCGACGAGGACAAGGATCAGCCCCTGCACCTGGCCGCCCTGGCCGGCTCCGTCGAAGTCACGCGTCTCCTCCTGGCCAAGAAGGCGGACCCCAACCTCGCCAACCGTAGCGAGTTCACCCCGCTGCACCTGGCCGCCGCGAAGGGCGCCAAGCCGGTGGTGGAGCTGCTGCTCGCGGCCGGGGCCAACCCGCGCGCGAAGGGGCCGGGCGGGGCCACGCCCGTGCACATGGCGGCGGCGGAGGGCAAGACGGACGTCGTCCTGCTCTTCCTCTCGAAGGGCGTGGACATCAACGTCGGCGACGCGAAGACCCAGGGGCCGATCTTCTACGCCGCGGCCGGCGGCCACACCGAGCTGGTCAAGCTGCTCCTCGACCGCAAGGCGGCGTTGACCGCGCCCGGCCTGCTCGGAGAAGCGGCGGGCACGCCGCTGCACGACGCCGCCCGCGGCGGGCACGTGGCGACCATGGAGCTGCTGCTCGCGCGCGGCGTCCCCCTCAACGCGCGCGAGTTCGGCGAGACCGCCTTCCAGGTCGCGGCCGGCGAGGGGAAGGTCGAGAGCCTGAAGTTCCTCCTCTCCAAGGGCGCGAAGGTGGACTACACGCCGCCCCAGTACGGCAACGAGACCGCCCTCCACCTGGCCACGCACCAGGGGCATCTCGCCGCGGTGAAGTTCCTGATCGACAGCGGCGCGAACGTGAGCGCGGTGGACGCCCACTTCGGGCGGACGCCGCTGCACAAGATCTGCGACCACGGGAACCTCGACGGCGAGCGGCGCGAGATCGCGCTGCTGCTCCTCGACAAGGGCGCGAAGATGGACGCCAAGGACACCCAGGGCAAGACGCCGATGGCCCTGGCCGTCGAGCACCGCAACGACGACGCGGTGAAGCTGCTGCGGGAGCGCGGGGCTAAGGAGTAGCGCCCGCTCCGCGCAAGCCGTCGTACAGGGCACCCAGCAGCGCGCCCGTGGGGTCGGAGCTGTACTCCCAGAACATCGCGCCGGCCAGGCCGTGCTCGCGGATGTAGCGGGACTTGACGCGCAGCGATTCGGGATCGTCGAAGCCCACGAACACCCGCCGCTCCGCGTTCCACAGGAACGGGGCCTGGGACAGCGCGTCCCACCTGCGCACCCAGCCCGGCTGCGTGGCCAGGGCGGCCAGGCTGCCGTAGCGCGTCTGGATCCTTTCCCTCGGCACCTTGCCTTCCCGGTAGAGGCCGTCTCCGGCCGGATCGACGTCGCCCCACGCGCGCCCATAGAAGGGAACGCCCAGGACGAGCTTCCGCGCGGGCACGCCCGCGGCCAGGAACTCGCGCACGGCCCGGTCCGCGGACATGCGATGCGGGTCGTCCGGATGGGTATAGAGGTTCGAGTGATGGCCGGCCTGCGGCTCCCACTCCGCCTCCCGGAAGTCGTAGGTCATGAGGTTCACGTAGTCGACGGAGGCCTGCACGACGTCCATCTCCGTGTGCTCGAGGAAATTCGACGAGGCGCCCGCGGCGAAGGTGAGGAGGAGGTGACGCCCCCGCGCCGCCTCTTCCTTGTCCAGGGCCGCGCGCAGCTCCGCCATGACCGCGCTGAAGTTCCGCTTGTCCTCCGGCCGGTTCACGTTGCCGTCGCCGGGCAGGCCCGGATACTCCCAGTCCACGTCGAAGCCGTCGAGATCGTGGCGGCGCACGAAATCGACGGCGCTCTCCACGAACTTCGCGCGGCTCTCCTTGGTGAGGACGGCGTCCGAGAAGTCCTTGGACCAGGTCCAGCCCCCGACGGAGACGAGGATCCTCAGGTTCGGATTGCGCTGGCGGAGAGAGGTCAGGACGCGGAAGTTCGCGGCGTCGTTCGCGAAGCCCTCGACCACGCGGCCGTCCTTGATGTTGGCGAAGGCGTAGTTGATGTGGGTGAGCTTCTCGGCGGCGATCGTCGCGGGATCCAGGATGCGGTCCTGCGCGAACACGTAGCCGATGATCACGCGCCCGTCCGGCGGGCGTGACGGCGCCTCGCCCGCGGCCAGCGCCAGCAGGTACCAGGTGGCGTGCGGCAGCCACTGCTCGCCCCAGCGCCAGTCGTTGTCGCCGCCCGTCACCGTGTGGGGCAGGTTGAAGTCGATGCCCAGCGGATCGCTGAAGCCGGAGGTGATGCCGTTGACGATGCCGCCGGGCGCGTTCGTGTACTCGAAGGAGCCGAGGAACCGGTACTCGGGATTGTCGTGTCCCGCGCCTTCCAGCATCGAAGCGTCGAACGGGTTGCGGCCCAGGATCCAATCCAGCTGGTCCTGCGCGTATCGGCGCAGGCGGCCGGCGAAGGCCGCGTCGTCCGCGAAGAGCGCCCCGGCGGCGCGCGCGGCGAAGGCCAGCGAGCCCAGGCGGGCGTCTTCGCCCTGCCACCAGGGCGCGGTCTCCGTGTCGTGCGGGAAGAAGAAGCGTGTGTCGCGCACGCCGGCCTTCGTCTGCACGAGCTGGCGTGCATAGCCGAACGGGTTCGCCACCTCGCCCGTGACCGCGAGCTCCCATTCCAGCGAACCGCGCACGGCGTCGCGCACCGCCGCCCGCCGCGCGTCGTCCGCGATATCGAGGTAGGCGATCAGGCTGGCCACGGGCAGCCCCGCGTCCGCGGCGTGGAAGAACGGACGATCGCCGTCGTCGGCGCGCCAATACGCGCGCGGGCGGGGCGAGAGCCGGGCCAGCAGGCGCGTGGCCCGCGCATCCGCGGCCTCTTTGTAGACCGGCTTGCGCGTCGCCCGGAACAGCTCCGTGGCCGCGAGCAGGGCGCAGTAGTCGTCCACGATGTTCTCCCGCCCGTCGTTCGTGAGCCGCGGGTTGTGCGCGGCCAGGAACGCCCAGCCGTCTTCGGCCGCGCGCAGGTAGTCGGCCTCCCGCTCACCCGGCGCCTGCCAGAGCGCGGCCTGGGCCAGGGCGGCGATGGCGAGCCCGCCGCCGGCGCGGAAGCTGCTCTGGTATTCGGCTTCGTCCGTGCTCGTGATGGCCTTCGTGCGCGCGTCACGGCCGATGCGGCGATCGTCGGGCCGCTTGGCCGGACCGGGCCCGGAAACCGAGCGATAGAACGACCCGCCCGGCGCCTGCACGCGCACGAGATAGTCCGCGCCCCACGCGGCCTCGTCGAGCAGGCGCCGCAGGTACTGGCGGAAGAGCGGGTCGGAGCGGCGCTGGAGGAGGTCGTAGGTCTTCAAGAGGCCCCAGGCGGTGAGGGGAATCTGCTGCGGGTTGAAGTAGGTCGAGTACGACAGGTGCGAGAGGTGCTTGCCGTAGTCGCCGGTCGCGTCGTACCAGCCGCCGTGCGCGTCCACCACGCGATCGCGCCGGCCTTCCAGCGCCACCGCGCGGTCCGCCTGGTCGAGGAGGCCGGAGGCGCGCTGGCCCTTGAAGTAGTAGAGGACGTCGGAGAGGGTCTGCCGCTCCAGCACGTTCTTCTCGATCCGGAAGGGCGACGAGGCCACCGCGCCGCCGCTGGTCGCGCAGGCCACGCGGAACTCGCCTTCGCGCGTCATTGCCGAGAAGTCGACCGTCCAGTACGTCCAGTCGCGCCAGCGCGCGACGGGGCCGGCCGCGCGCGGATCCAGGGCGAGGACGCGCGCCCGCGTGACCGCGTCCTGGACTTCGCAGGAGCGGACGGTGTCGCCCTTGCCGCCTTGAACCACGGCTCTCTTCGGGCCCGCGATGTCGTAGCCGACGTGGTTGACGAGGACGAGCGGCTGAGCCGCGGCACCTCGCGCGGCAAGGGCGGCGGCGACGAGCGCGAGGCACGACCAGGAGAGTCTCATTCGTCCTCCTCTACAGCTGCAGGCGGAGGCCGTGCGCGCGCATCCCGCCGGACAGGCGCACGACCACCCACGCGAAGACACCCGCTCGGACGACCCCAAGGGCCAGCGACCGGCCGAGTGCTTCATACGGATTCCAGCCCAGCCCGGCCGCGATCAGCGCCAATACGGACAGCAGCAGCGGCGCCAGCAGATAGATGACGAGCGCGTTCTCCCCCGCGACCGCGATCGCGCGCGGCCAGCGTCGATGCCCGGCCACGTCGGCGGAGGCGTAGGTGGCCGTCCAGGCCAGGACCGTCCAGGCCGCGGAAAGCAGGCACCAGGCCGCGGTCGCGCGGATCTTGCTGACCTCGAACGCCGGATGCACGCCGTGCAGCGCATGGACGAGCCCGCCCGCCACCGCGCAGGCCAGCGCGAAGCCCAGGGCGGGGATGACGAAACGCCCGGCCGGACGTGCCTCGTCGCGATGCCGTCGGAGCGCGAGGCCCAGCACGGCGCCGGAGAGGACGAGCGCGCCGTGGGCGCCCAGCATCCGCCCCACGAACACGACGGGACGGATCGCACGGAGCACGCCGATCGTATTCGCCTCGTCGGCGAGCGCGACGAGGTAGAGACCGGCGACCACACCCAGGAGGATCGCCGGGCGATCACCCGCCAGGAGGTACGCCGCCGCCGCCACCAGGTAGGCCCAGCCGATGAGGCCGAGGATCCCCCACCAGTACGGGCGGATCTGGATCCATCCGGAGATGCCCTCCGCGCGAAAGACGAGGATCAGCACGAGGAGGAGGACGAGACCCACGAGCCTCCACCGCCGGCCCGTCCTCTCCGCCCCTGGCGCCGCGAACACGAGCATCACCGCCGCCGTCATGAGGACGTTCCACGAGGCGGGCGGAACCGGACCGCTCGCGCTCGCGTGCTCGGCGTTGATCATGAGGACGCCGAGGACGAGCAGGATCGCCGTGCGCCCGAGGACGTGGCGCCACAGCGCGGCCCGCGAATCGCCGCGGGAGAGGCGCGCGCCCAGGGCCAGGGGAATGGCCATCCCCGTGATGAACAGGAAGGCCGGGAACACGACGTCCGTGATCGTCATGCCGTCCGCGCTGGCCGGCATGTGGCGCAGGAAGGCGGGCGTGTCCTTCACCCCCGCCATCTCGTTGACGAAGAGCATGAGCCACACGTCGAGGCCGCGGACGAGGTCGAGGGAGAGGACGCGCGGCGGGCGATCCACGGCGCGGATTCTAGGCGGAGACGCCGTATCCTTTGCGCGAGTGGCGGGCAAGAAGGAGAAAGCCGTCGTCCAGGCGGCCGGACGCGAGGTCGCGATCTCGAACCCGGGCAAGATCTATTTCCCGGAGGCCGGGATCACGAAGCTCGAGGTCGTCCAGTACTACCTGGCGGTGGCGGAGGGCGCGCTGCGGGGGGCGGGAGGAAGGCCGAACGTCCTCGTCCGCTACGCGGACGGCATCCACGGCGAGTTCTTCTACCAGAAGCGCGCCCCCACCGCGCGCCCGGACTGGATCGAGGTGGCGGCGCTCCAGTTCCCCTCCGGCCGCACCGCGGAAGAGGTCGTCCCCCGCGACGCCGCCGCCCTCTGCTGGATGGCCAACCTCGGCTGCCTGGAGCTGCACCCGCATCCCGTCCGGGCCGAGGACCTCGATCATCCGGACGAGCTGCGCATCGACCTCGATCCCGTGCCCGGGGTGGAGTGGCCCCAGCTCGTGGCCGTCGCGCGGGTCGTGCACGAGGTGCTGACGGACCTCGGCCTCGTGGGCTGGCCCAAAACGTCGGGCTCGCGCGGCATCCACATCATCGTGCGCCTTCACCCCCGCTGGTCCTTCACCCAGGTGAGGCGGTCCGCGCTGGCCGTGGCCCGCGAGGTGGAGCGGCGCGCGCCCACCCTCGCCACCAGCCACTGGTGGAAGGAGGAGCGCCAGGGCGTCTTCCTCGACTACAACCAGAACGCGAAGGACCGCACGGTGGCCAGCGCGTACTCCGTGCGGCCGAAGCCCGACGCGCGGGTGTCCGCGCCGCTCACCTGGGAGGAGCTGGACGAGAGCCGGCCCGAGGAGTTCACCCTGCGCACGATGCCCGCGCGCTTCGCCCGCATCGGCGACCGCCATGCCGGCATCGACGACCATCCCTGCGCGCTGGACGCCGTGCTGGAGCTGTCCGCGCGGCAGGAGGCGGAGGGCCAGGGCGACGCCCCCTGGCCCCCGCACTACGTGAAGCAGCCGGGCGAGCCCATGCGCGTCGCGCCGTCACGCCAGAAGGGGGCGACGGCGACGGGCCGCCGCGTTTCGGCCAAGCCGCTCCTCGAGATCGGCCGGTCCCGCAAGAAGGAAGACGCGCTGGCCGGGCTCGAGCGCTGGAAGGCGCGCCATCCGGAGGCGGCGGAGCGGCTCCAGCCCGCGGACGTGCTCGTGGACGCGATGCGCGGGCGCTACACGACCTGGACGCGCGTGCGCGTGAACCTGGAGCACGTGCCGGAGGCGCTGCGGCCGGCGCCGGAGCCGCTCGATCCGGACGACACCCCGGGCTGGGGCGGACCTGCGCGCGCGGGCCGGAAGGGCTGAGGGGTCAGCGGAGCTTGTCCGCGTAATCGCGCGCGAACTGCGCGAACGGGATCGGTTCGCGGCCGGTGATCTGGCGGACCGCGGGCGAAATCCGCGCGGCGTGGCCCTCCGCGTAGTAGCGATTCAAATCGACCAGCGCGTCCGCGTAGGCCTCGGGCGTGCCCGCGGCCACCGCGCCCTGCTTGTACTGCTCGTGGGAGATGGGGACGTACCGGATGGGACGGCCGAGGGTCGCGGTCAGGGTCTCGGCGATCTGGGCGTACGTGATCGCGGCGGGGCCGGTCAGGTCGTAGGCCCTGCCCTCGTGCCCCCCCTCGGTGAGGACCTTCGCCCCCACGACGCCGATGTCGCGCGCGTCGATGTGGCTGGCCGCGCCGCTTCCTCCGGAAGAGTAGAAGGCCGACTGCGCGCGGATCGTGTCGCCCATGTAGGTGACGACGTTCTGCATGAAGCCGTTCGGACGCAGGAACGTCCAGGGGAGGCCGGAGGCTTCGATGTACTTCTCCACCGCGCGGTGCCAGCGCGCGAAGATGAACCCCTCCTCCGCCGCGCCCAGGACGGACAGCTTCACGATCCGCTTCACCCGCGACTTCTTCACCTCGTCCACGATCTTCTTCTCGACCTCGACCGTGTTCGACAGCAGGAACAACGTCTCGACGTCCTTCAGGGCCGGGCGAATCGTCTCCGGCCGGTCGTAATCGAGGGCCACGGATTCCACGCCCCTGGGCACGTTCTGGGGGCGGCTGCGGTACCCGGCGCGCCCGGGGGCCCGCAGGGCGACGAGCGCCTTCACGACTTCGCTTCCCACCGTTCCGCTCGCTCCCGTGACCAGGATCATGGCTCCCTCCCCCGCCCCGACGGCGACCGCGCCATTCCGAGTATCCGGGGCACCTCCCGTTCTGACAAGTACGGACTTTTTGGTAACGTACCCACCCGGAGGTAACCCATGGCCAAGGGATCAGACGTGCTCGACGCCGAGTGCCCGTCGCGGCAGGTGCTCGACCGCATCGCGGACAAATGGACGGCCCTGGTCATCCGCGTGCTGGCCGAGGGCACGCACCGCTTCGGCCAGCTGCAGAGGCGCGTGGGCGGCATCTCCCAGAAGATGCTCACGCAGACGCTGCGCGACCTCGAGCGGGACGGGCTCGTGGAGCGGACCGTGCACCCGGTGGTGCCTCCCCACGTCGAGTACCGGCTGACGCCGCTCGGCCGCAGCCTGCGCCAGCCCCTGGACGCGATCTGCGCCTGGGCGGAAGCCCACCTCGGCCAGATGCTGGCGGCCAGGGCGCGCAGCGACCGCCGGCGCGCGGCCGCGGCTGCCGGCGTCGCGAGCCGCGCGACGAGCGGCGCGCGCGCCTGATCGCCTGGCCGCATGCCGATCCCGATCGCGCACGCACGCCGGCTGGACGAGGAGGGATACGTCCGGCTCGACGGATTCATAGCGCCCGTCCGGCACCGGCGCATCGTGGAGCGCATCGACTCGCTCTTCGCCGACGAAGGCGAGGCCGCGGGCTCGGAGTTCCGCCAGGAGCCGGGCGCGCGGCGGCTGGCCAACCTCGCGGACAAGGGGGCCGTCTTCATCGACTGCATGCTCGACGAGACGGTCGGGCGATACCTCGCGCACGTGCTCGGCCCGCGCTTCAAGCTGAGCAGCCTGAACGCGCGCTCGGCCAATCCCCTCAGCGCGCAGGGCCAGCCGCTGCACGTGGACGCGGGCGCCCTGCCGGACGAGCTCGGCTACTGGGTGTGCAATACGGTCTGGCTCCTCGACGACTTCACGACGGAGAACGGCGCGCTGCGCGTGGTGCCCGGCTCGCACCGCTGGGGCCGGCGGCCGCAGGACGCGCTCGCCCATCCGGAGGACACGCACCCGGACGAGGTGCTCGTCACCGGCCGCGCCGGCGACCTCGTGGTCATGAACTCCCATCTCTGGCACGGCGGCACCGCCAACCGCACCCACCGGCGGCGCCTGGCCCTGCACGCGTTCTACTGCCGGTGGGACAAGCCGCAGCAGCAGTACCAGAAGCCGCTGCTCCGCCCGGACACGGTGGCCGGGCTGTCGCCGGCGGCGCGGGCCATGCTCGCCCTGGACGATCCGGACAACGACGCCATGAGCGCGGAGGGGGGCCGCAGCGGATTCATGAAGTAGGTCAGCGCGACTCGAAGGGGCCGTGCACCGACTTCACCGCGTACGTCTCCGCGCCGTCGTCGAGGACGATCACCCGGTAGGATGCCCCGCCGGGCGCGACCCGGACGACGACGTGCCCCTGCGCGGCGAGCAGACGGTCGAGCAGCGGGCCGATGACCAGGCGGTTGGCCTCGAGCATGTTGGTCGCGAACACGTCGCGGGGACCGGGGTAGAGCCGCGTCGAGTACATCCGGTCGAGCACGTCGTGCCCGGGATGGTCGGCGGACCAGACGGGGATGACCCAGATCCGCGGCCTCAGGGTGGCGACCAGCAGCGCGTTGGTGGAGTCGCGGTTGCCGTGATGGTCGAGCAGGGCCACGTCCACCGCACCCACCGCGCGCGCCACCGGCGTCTCCACGTCCTGCCAGGCCGGGTATCCCGGCCGCGGCGTGCCCGGCATGTCGCCGCCCGAGAAGTAGTCGAACGCGCCGTAGCGCAGGCGGATGGCCAGGCTGCACATGTTCTCGGTGGGCCAGTCCTCGCGCGGCACGCCGTCCAGGGGCGGCACCACCACGCGCGTCTCCGTGCCCGTGCCCGTCCAGACCTCGCCGTTGGCGGCGACGTTGCGCACCTCGAACTGCGGGTAGCGGCTCGCGTCCTTGACGAGGACGATCTGGTCGTTGCGCCCCGGACGGAGTCGCTGCCCCGCCGTCCCGCCCTTGGCCAGGAACTCGCGGTAGCGCAGGAAGGCCGGTCCCTGCAGCTCGCGATGGTCGGGGGCGGGATAGGCGTAGTCGGGCCAACCGCGGTCGATCATCGTGCGAACGGGGACGCGCGCGGCCACGTCCACCATCGCGTTCATGTGGTCGTCGTGGAAATGGGTGATGTACCCGTAGTCGAGCGCGGACACGCCCATGGCGCGCACGTAGCGGGCGATCCATTCCGCGGTCGGGCGCGAGCCGTCGGGCCGCGGGGGCGTTCCGCGCGGCGGCGGGTTGCCCCCGTCGCCCGCGTCGAGGAGGAGGCTGGTGCCGTCGGGAAGGACGAGGAGCGCGGCGTTGCCGCGTCCGGTGTTGATCTGATGGATGTCCAGCGTGCCCGGCGTCCACGGCGGGAGCGGCTGGCCGACGGTTTGCGCGGCGAGCGGCGCCGCCGCCACCACCGCCATCAGCAGTCCGCCCGTCACGCGACGCGCCTTCATGGCATCGCCTCCGCCAGCGCGCGGCGGGCCACCCGGTTCCGGCCGGACTCCTTGGCCAGGTACATGGCGGCATCCGTGCCCTTGAGCCAGGAGTCGACGGAGTCCCGTGGATCGGCGGGGCCCACCCCGATGCTGACCGTCACCGTGTGTCCCTCGAGCAGGGGCGAGCCCGCGATCGCCCCGCGGATGTCGTCGGCCAGCGTCACCGCCTCCGCCTCCGTGGTGTCGGGGAGGAGCAGGACGAACTCCTCGCCCCCCATGCGGAACAGGAGGTCGGTCTTGCGGGCGCGGCTGCGTACGACGGACACCAGTCCCTTGAGGACGGCGTCGCCCGCGTCGTGGCCGTGCTCGTCGTTGATCTTCTTGAAGTGGTCGACGTCGATCATGAGCAGGGACGAGGGCTGGGCGGGCGGCCGCCCGGCGGCCAGCGCTTCCCTCAGGCGGGCGCTCATGTGACGGCGGTTGAAGGCGCCGGTGAGGGGGTCCGTGATCGCCTGCTCGAGCAGCCGGCGCTGCAGCCCGTGGATGATGTTCTGGATGATGTTCACCATGACGATGGTGAGGAGCAGCGAGACGCCGAAGCGGACGGTGATCCGCATGGTGAGGTAGCGGTACACGATCGCGGTGGCGGTGACGAGGAGCGCGCCGCTGCACACGATGGCCGGCCGCTGGGGGAGCACGTAGAAGAAGAACAGGACGACCGGATAGCACCAGAAGGCCCCGATCACCCCCTGGGTGGCGAGCGAGAGCGTGATGGCGGCGGTGATGGGCACGAGGAGGAGCGCGTAGGGGATGGGCGGCTTGCGCCGCTTGCGCACGGCGTAGCCGTCGGCGGCAAAGGTGACCACGACGCAGACGATGGCCGCCCCCAGCGCGCCGCGGCCCCGGAGGAAGTCGTGTATCGCGAACGGGACGAGGAACACGATGGCGAGGACGGAGAGAGCGCCCATGACCCGCTCCCGCTCGCGGGCGAGCGGGCCGCCTTCCGGATCCGCGGCCGTGTTCAGGATCGGGATGGCCACACGGGTGCTCCGCTGCGCGATCTCACGCTACGTCAAACCGCGCCCGCCGGCAAAGTCCGCAGCCAATCCGCCTTCCAGTCCTCGACGCTGCGTCCGGAGAGGTGCAGGAGGGCGGCCTCCGGGACGCGGGACGAGACGAGGGTGATGACGCGAGCCAGGCCGAGCTTCGCCACCAGGAACTTCGCGAAGGACTGGGACAGCACGTAGAACGGCGCGGCCACGCGCCGCCTCTCCTCGATCATCTCCGGCGGCTCTCCGGGCGTGCCCACCCACGGCAGCACGGTGCGTCCGGCCTCGCGAGACAGCCAGCGCGCGGCCTCCGCGTCCACGCCGCGGTTCCCCGTCTTCGTGAACACGCGGGCGTCGTATCCCCCGATGTTCTCGCTCACGTAGCTCTCGACGTAGGAGGCGAAGCCCTCGCTGAGCCAGACGGAGCGGTTGGGGGAAGGGACGAGGACGTGCACGGTCTCGTGGAGGTAGGGAGCGGAGTCCGTGCGCACGCGCTCCACCATGAGGGATACGGTGCGGCCGCGGGTCATGGAGTACGGCAGCTCGGCACCCACGCGGTAGACGATGCGGCCCTCGCGGAGGCCGTCCGGAGCCGCCGGCCGCAGGTACGACTCCACGTCGGCGATGCCCTTGTCCAGGAGGCCCGCGAAGCGCGACGCCTCCGCTGGGCTCAGCGCGCTCTCCTCGTAGGAGAGGGTCGCCCGCGGCATCTCGATGGTCCGCCACTGCGCCAACGCCGGCCTCCCCGCTCCCGCCAGCACCGCCACCATCACGGCCGCGGCCGGCCTCACCCGCGGGAGCTCATGAGCCGAAGATCTCCCCCAGCTCCGCGGGAGGCGTGACTTCGAGCTGGTCGTAGCGGCAGTCCGCCGGCCGCTTGTCGGGGCGCCAGCGCGCGAAGATCGCCGCGTGCCGGAAGCGATCGCCCTGCAGGTGGTCGTACTTGACCTCGCAGACCCGCTCGACGCGCAGGGGCTCCCAGGAGAGGTCCTTGCCCTGGCTCCAGCGGCTCTGCCCGCCCGGCATGCGCGTCGTCCCCGCGCCCGCCTCCGCCCATTCCCGCCAGGGGTGCTGCGCGAGCGCGTCCTGGCGCAGCGGCTCGAGCTCGCGGGCGAGCTGGCGGCGCGTGGCCGCGGTGAAGGACGAGGTCACGCCGACGTGGTGGAGACGGCCGCGACCGTCGTAGAGCCCGAGCAGCAGCGAGCCCACCAGCGTGCCCGGACCGTTCTTGTGCCAGCGGAAGCCGGCCACCACGCAGTCCGCGGTGCGGGCGTGCTTCACCTTGATCATGGCGCGCTTGCCCGGCTGGTAGGTGGTCGTCTCGTGCTTGGCGATGACGCCGTCGAGGCCTGCCCCCTCGAAGCGATGGAACCATTCGTCGGCCACCCGGCGGTCGCGGCTGCAGGGCGTGACGTGGACGGATCCGGACGCGCCTCCGACCGCCTTCTCGAGGGCGGCGCGACGCTCGGCCTGCGGACGATCGCGCAGGTCCCGGTCGCCCTCGCCGAGCAGGTCGAAGGCCACGAAGGAGGACGGCGTCTCCTCGGCCAGCTTGGCCACGCGCGACGCGGCCGGATGCAGGCGGAGCTGCAGGAGGTCGAAGTCGAGGCCGTGGTCGGTCGCGATCACGATCTCCCCGTCCACCACCGCCCGCGCGGGCAGGCTCGCGAGGAGGGCCGGCTTGAGCTCGGGGAAATACCGGTCCAGCGGCTTGAGGTCGCGGCTCTGGATGTACACCTCGCCGCCGTCGCGGAACACGATGGCCCGGAAGCCGTCCCACTTCGGCTCGAAGAGCCAGCCGTCGCCCTCGGGCAGGGCGGTCGCGAGCTTGGCCAGCATCGGCTCGACGGGGGGCGCGACGGGAAAGGCCATGGCGCGCTTCAGGCCGGACGGCCCCGGCGGGCCGCGATTCGTCCCTCCGCGGAGGTCCAGCCCGCGTCGAACTGCAGTCCCCGCTCGTCGATGTCGATCACGAGCGGCGCGTGATCGGAGGGCACGGGCTTGCCCTTGCGCGCCTCGCGGTCGATCTCCGCCCACACCACGCGGCCGGCGAGGGGGGCCGACACCAGCAGGTGGTCGATGCGCATGCCGAAGTTCTTGTGGAAGTTCCCCGCGCGATAGTCCCACCAGGTGTAGCGGCCGCTCTCCGGGTGATGCTGGCGATAGGCGTCGTGGAGGCCCCAGCGGCAAAGGCGCGCGAAGGCCTCGCGCTCCCGCGGCGAGACGTGCGTCCCGCCGTGGCAGGCGCGGGGATCCCAGACGTCCGCGTCTTCCGGCGCGACGTTGAGGTCGCCGCCGAGGGCGAGGGCATCGCCGGGCCTCAACGCGCGCGCCAGCCAGTGGGCCAGACGGTCGAACCAGCCGAGCTTGGCCTCGTAGAACGAAGAGCCCACGACCCGGCCGTTCGGCGCGTAGACGCACACCACGCGCACCCCTCCGCAGGTGGCGGCGATCATGCGCGCCTCGGCCAGGGGCTCGTCGTCCCCGACGTCCGGCGTGGCCGCGGGCCGCAGAGGCTCGCCGAAGTTCGTGACGACGTCCTCGATGCCGTCGCGGCTGGCGATGGCCACCCCGTTCCACCGCCCCTCGCCGTGGTGGGCGAGCGCGTAGCCTTTCTCGCGAAAGGCCTTCACCGGCGCCTCCGCGTCCGCGAGCTTGGTCTCCTGCATGAGCAGGACGTCGGGGCGCGCGCGGTCGAGCCACCAGACGACCTTCTCGAGGCGGGCCTTCAACGAATTGACGTTCCAGGTCGCCACGCGCACGACCTTAGCGTATATGCTCTTTTTCACTTCAGCGCTTCAGACATGGCCGTCTTCGTTCAGGTTGAGCCGATTTCACCCGCTTTCCCGCGTCTTTGGAGGGAAGCTTTGGCCTCACGACCGATCCGCGTGTCACGCCGCGGAGGCGGTGCTCTCTCGGCCGGACCACGGGAGCTACGTCCATGTCGACACCAAGCCGGCGGATCGCTTCACTCGTCCTGACCCTGACCCTCGCCGCCGGAAGCGGTTGGGCCGACTCCGTAGAGGTCGACGCCACCAGGGTCAACGTCCGCAAGGAGGCCAGCGCGACCAGCCCCGTCGTGACGACGGTGAGCCGGGGCGAAGTGCTCGAGGTGCTGGAGCGCGCGGGCGACTGGTACCGGATCAAGACCCGATCCGGCGCGGAAGGCTACGTCAGCGCCCGCCTGGTGCGGGCGCCGGCGCCGGCCGCCGCGACCAGCGGCCCGCCGCCGCGCGCGGCCACAACGGCCGCTCCCGCGCCCTCCCCGTCTCCATGGAAGGGCGAGCGCCCCGTCATCGCGCACCAGGACGTCGGCTGCGTGGTCGCCGGGGAGTTCCCGCGGCTCGAGGCCTGCTTCACTCCGGCGGAGTCGGTGGGCAGGGCGCAGGTCCAGTTCCGCGCGGACGAGAAGGGGCCCTGGTATTACGTGAACATGAAGGAGGAAGGGGGCTGCCGCTCGGCCGTCCTCCCCAAGCCCAAGAAGGACATCGCCACGTTCCACTACTTCATCGAGGTCGTGGACCGCTCCTTCACCGCGGTGCAGCAGCCCGCGAGCGCCCCCAGCCAGTCCTATGCGCCGCGCGTGGTAGCCAACCGTCGGGACTGCGGGCAGGGAATGATGATGGCCACCAGCACCCCGACAGGCTCGGTCGTCATGGGCGTGGCCCGTGACGCCGGGGGCCGGGTGCTGCAGGCGGCGGCCGCGAACTCCGCGGAGGCGACCGCGTCGATCAGCGGTTTCAGCGCCGACGGCGTCTCGATGGCGAGCACGGGGGCGGCCCCGGGCAGCAGCGCCAGTGCGGGCTCCTCCAGCACCGCGCAGTCCGCCGGCGGCCTGGGCACGAAGACGCTCGTGATCGCCGGCGGCGTCGTGGGCGCGGGGGCGCTGGTCGCGGTCGCGGCGGGCGGCGGGGGCGGCGGCTCGGGAAGCGGCGGGTCCTCGGGAGGAGGAGGAACCGGCGGCGGCGGCTCGACCACGCCCGGCGGCGGGACCACGACCAACACGCTCACCGGGCGGTGGGTCGGCAACGCCGCGAACGGCGGCGGCATGACCGGGACGGTCAGCCTCGAAGGCATCACCTGCACGGTTCTATGGGACCTCACCACGGACCTCGTCCAGTCGGGCACGGCCTTGACCGGTACGGGGACGTCCGTCGGACGAGGAGCGAGCTGCTCCATTCCCCTGCCGCAGGAAATCAACTCGTTCATCAACGGGCAGACCGGCGCCGGAAGCCTGAGCGGAAGCGCCAGCAACGGATCGCTGAGCTTCCGGGTGGGCGACCTTGCTTTCACGGGGACCTACACGAGCACGCAGCTGGACGCCACCGCGCCCCTCGCGGTCCAAGGGTTCACGATCACCTACACGTGGAGGCAGACCAAGCAATAGCCGGGGTTTGACGGCTCGCGGGCCCGGGTCCTATGCTGTCTCCCGCTCCGGGGCGGCGGACCTCGCGGTCGGCTTGGCCCTTCGACTGATCCGGCTGCTCTGAACCGGCCCCTCCCGGGCCGCGCCACACGGAACACGGCCCGCGTGCCGACGCCACGGTAGACGTGCGACGCGACGCGGGCGCGGACTCGGCCCCGAGGGCGGGCCGGCCGGCGACGGCGGCCGAAGACTGGCCGCGCGTCCGGGAGCTGTTGCGCGCCGCCCTCGAAAAAGACCCCGGCCAGCGCCCCGCCTTCCTCGTCGAAGCCTGCGGCGGCGACGCCGCCCTGAGACAGAGCGTGGACGCGCTCCTCGCCGCCCACGAGGAGGCGGGCGACTTCCTCGAATCCCCCAACGAGGTCGACCGCCTGGCCGCGGACGTCCTCGGCGGCGAGGCCGCCCCCGCTCTGGCCGCGGGCAGCCGTGTCGGCCGCTACGAGATCCTCGAGCTGCTCGACGCGGGCGGCATGGGCGAGGTGTACCGCGCGCGCGACACCGGCCTCGGCCGCGACGTGGCGGTCAAGGTGATGCGTCCGTGGATGACGCGCGACACCGCCCGCCTGCGCCTGTTCGAGAAGGAGGCGCGCGCCGCGGGCGCGATCAGCGACCCCAACATCCTGGCCGTGTTCGACGTCGGCGCCGCCAGCGGCATGCCGTACGTCGTGTGCGAGCTGCTGGAGGGAGAGACGCTGGGGGCGCGGCTGCGCCGGGCGCCCCTCGGCGTGCGCGAGAGCGTCGAGTACGGCATCCAGATCGCGCACGGCCTGTGCGCCGCGCACGAGAAGGGAATCGTCCACCGCGACCTCAAGCCGGACAACGTGTTCCTCACCCGGCAGGGGCGCCTGAAGCTGCTGGACTTCGGCCTGGCCAAGCTCCTCCAGGACCCGCGAGAGGAAGCGGCTCCCGCGGGGGCGTCCTCGTCCAGCGGCAGCGGCCTCATGGGCACGCCCGGGTACATCGCGCCCGAGCGGCTGGAAGGGCAGCCCACGGACCGGCGCGTCGACATCTTCGCCCTGGGCGCGATCCTCTACCGCATGCTCGCGGGGCGGCCCGCGTTCGGCGGGGAGAGCACGGTGGGCGAGCTCCGCGCGACGCTGACGGACGAGCCCGCGCCCTTCGGCGCCGACGGCAGGGTGCCGGCACGCCTGCAGCGCGTCGTATGGCGTTGCCTGCAGAAGCGGCCGGAAGACCGCTTCCAGTCCGCGCAGGAGGTCCGCTCCGCCCTGCAGGACAGCCTGGTCCGCGCCCCCGGCCACCGGCCGCGCTGGGCGCTGGCCGGCGTGGCCGCCCTGGCCGCCCTCCTCGGGGCCACCATGTTCCTCCACCGCGCCCGCCCCGGAGACGAGCCCGCCGCCGCCGCCCATCACCGCATCCGTTCCCTGGCCGTCCTTCCCCTGGAGAACGCGTCCGGCGATCCCGACCAGCAGTACTTCGCGGACGGCATGACGGAGGCGCTGGTGGCGGAGATGGCGCGCACGGAGGGCCTGCGCGTGCTCTCGCGCGACTCCGCGGCCGCGCTGCAGGACAAGACGAGGCGCGCGGAGATCGCGCGCCAGCTGCGCGTGGACGCGGTCGTGCTGGGCTCCGTCCGGCGCGTGGGAACGCAGGTGCGCGTCGCGGTCGAGGTCGTCCGCGCCGCCACCGAGGAGCCGGTCTGGGCCGGCACCTACGATCGCGACGTGCGTGACGTCTTCGCCCTCCACCACGACGTGGCCGGCGCCATCTCCGGCGAGATCGCCCTCGTGGCCCATCCGGCCCGTGAGCACGCCGTCCACGCCGAGACGCGCAGCGTGGAGGCCTACGAGGCGTACCTCCGCGGCCGCTACTACTGGAACCTGCGCTCGACGGAGGCGGCGCCGAAGGCGATCACCCAGTTCAACCGGGCGCTGGAGCTGGATCCCTTGTACGCGGAGGCCTACATCGGCCTGGCCGACACCTACGCGATCCTCGGGGACATGGACGCCATGCCGCACGCCGACGCCTACGTCCGCGCGGAGGCGGCGGCCCGCCGCGCCCTGGACCTCGATCCCAGCCGGGCCGAGGGGTACGCGTCTCTCGGCCACCTGCGCATGCACGCCTGGCGCTGGGAGGAGGCGGACCGCCTCTTCCGGCGCGCCCTCGAGCTCGATCCCGGGTACGCGACCGCCCTCCAGTGGCGCTCCTACAACCTGGCCTCCATGGGGCGCACGAACGAGGCGGTGGACGCGATCGCGCGTGCGCAGCAGCTCGATCCGCTCTCCGTGATCATCAACACCGACATGGCCCAGATCCTGTACTTCGCGGGGCGCCACGAGGAGGCGCTGGCCCAGTGCCGCCAGACCCTGCAGATGAACGCCGCCTTCGCGGAGGCCCGGCGCGTGTCCTTCCTCGTCCTGCAACGACTCCACCGCGACGAGGAGGCGCGGGCCGACCTCGAGACCTACCGCCGCCTGCCCGACGGCGGCCCCGGCGGCAGCGTCGGCTACGCGTATGCGGCCCTGGGCCAGCGGGAGGAGGCGGCGGCGATCCTGCGCGAGCTCGACGCGCAGTCGCGGCACCGCTTCGTGGCCGCCTACGATTTCGCGGCGATCCATGCCGGCCTGGGCGAGACCGACCGCGCCCTCGGCTGGCTCGACAAGTCGCTCACGCGGCACGACCCGGAGACCATGATCCTCCCCGCCGATCCCCGGCTCGACTCCCTCCGCGGCGATCCGCGCTTCCATGCGTTGCTGCGCCGGATGGGTCTGCCCCTGCCGCCGAATTCGGAACCGCCGGGTCCCTGAGACGGTTTCCCTCCCTTTCCCGCGTCTCTCCCGGGAGGGACCCTTTGCCGTTCGCGCGCGAGGTCCTACACTGCCCGACGTGCGGGCACCCACGCCGAAGCTGGGGGCGGGCGAAGTGACGCGCCTGCTCCAGGCGTGGCGCGACGGCGACGACGTCGCGCGGGACCGGCTCATCCCGCTCGTCTACCAGGAGCTCCGCCGGCGCGCCGCCGGCTACCTGCGGCGGGAGCGACGCGGCCACACCCTGCGCCCGACCGACCTCGTGCACGAGACGTACCTGCGCCTGTGCGCGCAGAACCCGGCTTGGCAGAACCGGGAGCAGCTCTTCGGCGTGGCCTCCCGCCTGATGCGGCGGATCCTCGTGGATCACGCGCGCGCGCGCGCCGCCGCCAAGCGGGGCGGCATCCGCGTGACCCTGGTCGAGGGACTGATGGCGGGCGCCTCTCCGCAACCGGACCTGCTCGATCTCGACGAGGCGCTCAGCGAGCTGGCCCTGCTGGACGAGCGCCAGGCCCACCTCGTCGAGCTGCGCTTCTTCGGCGGTCTCAGCATCGAGGAGACGGCGCGCGCGCTCGACATCTCCGTGGCCACCGCCAACCGCGACTGGGTGACGGCCAAGGCCTGGCTGTTCCGCCGGCTGAAGCAGCGAGGCCTCGGGGCCTCCTAGTCCGCGGCCCCGGACCCGAAGAGGGGGAGCTGGCCCTTGGGGGCCGCCGCCGGCCGCTCGTCTTCGCCGGGGGCGGGGACGGGGACGGACACTTCGAACACGGCCGTGACCGGCGCGTGGTCGCTGGTCCCGAAAGCGCGGGCCACGGTGGCGCTGCGCGCCGCGTCCGCGAGGGGCGGGCTGGCCAGGATGTAGTCGAGACGCCACCCGATGTTCTTCTCGCGCATCTGCCGCCAGGGCGCCCACCAGGTGAAGAGGCGGTCGTTGTCCGGATCGAACCGCCGGGAGAGGTCCACCAGACCGCGGTCGAGGATGCGCGCGAGCATCGCCTGCTCTTCCGGCGTCTGGCCCGTCTCCGTGGGCTTGCGCAGCTTGGGATGCACGTCGCGCGGCTCGCGCGCGACGTTGAGGTCGCCGCACACGAGCAGCCGCCGGCCCGCCGCGTGGACCTCGGCCACGAACGCGTCGAGGGCCTCGAGGAAGCGCACCTTGGTCGGATAGTCCCGGTTGCCGTTGGGGACGTAGACGGAGGCGATCACCCAGTCACCGATCTGTGCGGTGACGATGCGGGTCTCCACGTCGAAGGGCGGATGGACGAAGGCGGGGACGCGTGGGAACGTGTCCCGGCGCAGGTGGAGGGCGACGCCCGAGTACCCCTTGTGGCCGTGCCAGTGGCACCAGTACCCGGGCAGGTCGCAGACGAGGGAGGGCACCGCTTCCGGCGAGGCCTTGATCTCCTGCAGGCAGAGGACGTCCGGGCTCTCCCGCTGCACCCACTCGAGCACGATGGGGGCGCGGGCCCGGATCCCGTTGACGTTCCAGGTGGTGACCTTCATGGCGCCCTTCCGTCCTCTACCTTTCTAATACGGAAGGCGCCCGGGGCGCGGCGCGAACGGTTTTCGCCCGCGCCCACGTCCAAAAGTCGATGTGACCGGGGGCACAAGGGGGTTGGATCGTTGTTTATATAGTCGTGGTCTTCCCTCCTGAATGATGATCGGGAGGATCACGCATGGCGACCCAGACGCAGCCGCGAGCCACGATGTCGGGCAGCGGCCGGTCCACGGTGGGCGATACCCGGCGGGCGGTGGAGGAAGCAGTCCGCATGGCGGTCAAGCCGCTGGCGGGCAACGCGCCCAGCTTCGGCTTCCTCTTCGTGGCCCCACGTCACGACCTCGGCGTGGCCCTCGGCGTGGCCGAGCATGCCGCGCCCGGCGCCACCTTCATGGGCTGCACCACCGCCGGGGAGATCACGGAGCGAGGCCTCACCCGCGGCGGAGTGGCCGCGCTCGTCGTGTCCAGCCCCGACACCGTCTTCGAGCTGCGCACGGAAGCGGGAGTGAAGGCCGATCCCGCCCAGGCCGCGCGGCGGCTCTGCGACGGCTTCGCCGCCATGGCCAAGGGCGCGGCCGGCCGCGGCCTCGGCGCCTCCACCAGCATCGTGCTCACCGACGGCCTCAACGGCGCGGGCGAGGAGCTGGTCAACCAGATCATGGCCGCCACCCGTCCCTTCCAGCAGGTGGTGGGGGGCGCGGCCGGCGACGACGGCGCGTTCCAGGCCACCACGGTCGGCGGGGGCACGCACGCCCACGCGGACGGCGCGGCCGTCCTCCACACCTTCTCGCGCACGCCCTGGGGAGTCGGCGTCGACCACGGGCTCAAGTCCACGACGCGGGCCATGCGCGTCACCCGGGCCCGGCGCAACGTGGTGCACGAGCTGGACGGGCGTCCGGCCTTCGAGGTGTACCGGGAGTACGCGCAGACCAAGGGCGTCCAGCTCCAGCCCGACAGCGCGGGGCCGTTCCTGATCGGCAACGAGCTGGGCATCCTCGTCTTCGACGAGATCAAGCGGGCGCGCGCTCCCCTCTCCGTGGGCCCGGACGGCTCGCTGTCGTGCGCCGCGGACATCCCCGAGGGCGCGCACGTCACGATCCTCGACGGGGAGCCGGACAGCATGGTCTCGGCCGCGCTCCGGGCGGCCGAAGAGGCCCAGCGCAACCTCCGTGGCGCGCGCGCCTCCGCGGTTCTCCTTTTCGACTGCGTGTGCCGGGGCATGATCCTCGACCGCGCCTTCGGCCGCGAGATCGAGGCCGTCCAGAACGTGTTCCCGGACGTGCCCGTGGCCGGCCTGCTCACCTACGGCGAGATCGCGCGCTTCAAGGGCCGCCTCGACGGCTGGCACAACACGACGGCGGTGGTGGCGGCGATCCCCGCTTGAGGCGGCGGCCTTCGGCCCAGGCGGCGCCGGCCTCGTCGAGGCCGGCGCCGAACGTCGCGCGGAAGACCTCGTCCCTCGGGGCTCCGGAGCTGCCCGAAGCACGGAAGAACGCGGCGACGCGGGCCACGCCGTGCGTCTTGATCAGGAAGGCCACGAACGATCCGGCCACGGGATAGGCGATCTCCGGCCGCAGGCTCTCGAAGCCGGCGGCGAGGGCGGAGATCTTCTGCCGGCGCAGCCCGGGGGGCAGACGGACCCTGGTGAGCGCCTGCCCCCGCCAGGAAGAGCCGCTCAGCGCCACCGCGAGACCCTCCTGGAAGAAGGGCCCGGGATCGCCGAGCTGCGCGGCCACGAGGTGGACGATCTCGTGGAAGTGGGATTCGCGGCGCACGGTGTGGATCTGGCGCAGGCTTCCCAGGGTCACGCCCGACGCGTACTCTCCGAGGTCGGCCGCGACCTCCTGCGGCGTCCCGTAGCGGTAGTACTCGGCCCGGCCGGGCAGCTCCTGTCCGAGCAGGCGCTGCACCTTCCAGAGCGAGCGCTCGACCTCGTGCACGTCGATGGGCTCGCCGTTGCGGCTGTAGAAGAGGAAATGCGGCGTGCGGGCCGCGAGCTGGAACCCGCGCGACGGCGGCTCCGCCCACGCGGTGACGGCGGCGAGCAGCCCGCAGAGGAGCGCGCTCCCCGACCGGAGGCTCGTGCGCACGATGAACCCCTCTCTCTCTTCGGTCCCCCGGAGGGACCTGGGCGCGGCACGCGTCCGTGGGAGAAGCCTAGCGACGCACCAGTCCTCTCACCGGCGGACAGACGCGACACGAGCGCGAGGGGTTGGGAGATCCGGACATCTCCACTCTCCGCTTCTCCCGGCGTTCCGCTCCCAGCGGGACGCGGGCAGCGCTTTCACGACAAAGGGGGACCCGAGGGTCGGGACGATAGACCCGACCCCTCGGGCGAGTCAAGCGAAAAACGTGCTATCGGAGCTCGCGGATGCGGACGTTGCGCAGGGCCAGCTCGCCTTCGTGGTCGCCCTGGATCGAGATGTAACCCTTCTTGGCGCGGCCGTAATTGGGCCAGTCCTTGAACTTGCTCGCCTTGACCTTGGCCTCCCAGTCCGGGCTCCACAGCTCGTACTCCACGATCTTCTTTCCGTTCAGCCAGTGCTCGACGTGCGGACCCTTGGCGACGATGCGCGACGAGTTCCATTCCCCGGCCGGCTTCACGACGCCCGCGGGCGGCGGGTAGAGCGCGTAGGCGGAGCCGGCCGCGGTCAGGCGGTTCTGGCCGTCCTTGTGGGCGGCGTCGTCGAGGAGCTGGTATTCGGGCGCGGTCCAGTAGATGTGGTCGTACTCCTCGGTCCCGCGATACAGGACGCCGGCGTTGCCGCCGGGCGCGAGCTTCCAGTCGAACTCGAGCTCGAAGTCGCCGTACTGCTCCTTGGTCACGAGGTCGCCGCTCCGGGTCTTCCCATCCTTGATGAGGACGCCGTCCTTGACCACCCAGCCTGCGGGGACGTCCGGCGATTTGTAGCCTCGCCACCCCTTCGTGGTCTTT
>Ga0209382_10002544_pt1 | contig 26319 bp, 18 predicted proteins | sample SoiMetdeltSBSDD5_FD_187599 | JGI IMG/M metagenome (GOLD analysis project Ga0209382, IMG submission 187599) | Bulk soil microbial communities from a Populus tree surrounding site in Tennessee, USA - Soil MetaG P. deltoides SBSDD5 (SPAdes) (version 2) | ecosystem: Environmental > Terrestrial >... | reverse complement strand
GCGAACGCTTCATCGCGACCGCCGCGTACGCAGAACGACAGCATCGCGCCGAAGCCGCTCATCTGCTTGCGCGCGAGCGGGTGTCCCGGATGCGATTCGAGTCCCGGATAGAACACACGCTCAACATTGCGGTGCCGATGCAGGAAATGCGCGAGCCGCTCGGCGGTGTGCGTTTGCGCACGCACGCGGCACGCCAGCGTCGTCAGGCTGCGGCGAATGAGCCAGCAATCGAAAGGCGAGGGCACGTTCCCGGCCGTTGCCTGGTAATCGCGAAGCTGGTCGGAGATTCCGCCGTGATCGCGCGCTATCACCGCGCCGCCCATCACGTCGCTGTGGCCGCCGAAGTACTTGGTGCTCGAATGCATCACCAGGTCGGCGCCGAGCTCGAACGGCTTCTGCCACACCGGCGTCGCGAAAGTGTTGTCGACGCAGACCGTCGCGCCGCGGCCGTGCGCCAGCTCGGCGATCGTCTCGATGTCGCTGATGTTGAGCATCGGGTTCGAAGGCGTCTCGATCCACACCATGCGCGTCTTGTCAGTCAGTGCGGCGCGCAGCGCCTCGATCTTCGTCATGTCGATGAACGAAAAGGTCACGCCCATCGGCCCGACGATGTCGCGGAGCTGCTTGGCCGTGCCGTGATAGATCTCGATCGGCGCGATCACGTGCTCGCCGGGTCGCAGCAGGCTGAACACGGCGAGCGACGCCGCGGAGCCGGATGAGTACGCGGTCGCATCGCCGCCGCCTTCGAGCGCCGCGATGCATTGCTCGAGCGCGCGACGCCCCGGATTGTCCGGACGGATGTAGGAATAGCCGCGCGAAAATTCGCCGTCGATGTCGCGCTCGTAAGTCGTGCTGAGGTGCACGGCGGGTGCGACCTCGCCGGTCGCTGCTTCGACGTCGCGGCCTACGCGTATCGATATCGTCTCGATCTTCACGGTCGTCTCCGTAGCTTCGCCCGGGTTCGCGGGCAGTGTAACCTGCGCGCGATCCTTGAGGACGCAGCCATGAAGCCGAGCCGGCCCCAGGAAGATCGCGAAGCCGACCTGATCTTTCACCGCAAAGAGTGGCGCATTCAGCGCATCGGCTGGGTACTGGTTGCGCTGTTCCTCGCCGTCGCGCTCGGCGGCCTGTTCGGCAACGGGCCGCTCAGCCGCGCGCATGCCGATGGCGCGGCAGGCCGCATCGAATACGAGCGCTTTCTGCGCTACGGCTTGTCGACGGATCTCGTCATCACGCCGGCCGGCGCTGCGCACGGCGTCAATCGTATCGAGATCGACACCGAGTACCTCGAGGCGTTTCGCGTCGAGCACATCACGCCTGAGCCCGCGGCCGCGCGCATGACGGGCACGCGGCTGCTCTACGAGTTTGCCAGCGCCGCGCCGGGCGCATCGATCTCCATCTCCATTCGTCCGCAGCGGCTGTGGCGCCATCGTGCGTCGATCACGATCGACGGCGGCGCGCCGCTGGAGATATCGCAGCTCACTTATCCCTGATCGCAACGAAGGAGTCCGTCACGTGGAATCCGTCATCCGCCCGGCACTCGTGTATCTCTTCGTCCTGGTGCTGTTGCGCCTCACGGGCAAGCGCACGCTGGCACAGATCACGACGTTCGATTTCGTGCTGCTGCTGATCATCAGCGAGGCCACGCAGCAGGCGCTGATCGGCGAGGACAATTCGATGATCAACAGCGCGATCGTGGTCGCGACGCTGGTCGGGCTCAACGTGCTGATGTCATTGCTGAAGCAGCGCTGGCCGTGGGTCGACCGCCTGCTCGACGATGTCCCGATCGTGATCGTCGAGAACGGCAAGCCGCTCAAGGATCGCATGGACAAGGTGCGCGTCGACGAGGACGACGTGCTGGACGCGGCCCGCCAGATCCACGGGCTGGAGCGCATGGACCAGATCCGTCACGCGATCCTGGAGCGCGACGGCCAGATCTCGATCATTCCGCGATAGTCCCCCGTTGCTTCGATGGCGGGCGGAAGGAGCTTGTAGATCGCCGGCGTCACGATGCGGGCGACGAACGTTGAGGACAGCAACCCGCCAATGATTACCCACGCCAGCGGCGAGTACATCGCCGAGTTCTGCAGTGCCAGCGGCAGCAAGCCACCGATCGCAGTCGCGCTCGTCAGCAGGATCGGCAGGAATCGCACTTCGCCTGCGCGCTCGATCGCTTCATCCAGCGGCACGCCTTCGGATCGCAGGCGATTCGTGAAGTCCACCAGCAGGATCGAATTCTTGGTCTCGATGCCGATCAGCGCGATGAAGCCGATCGTCGCCGTGAACGAAATCGTGTTGCCCGTGAGCGCGAGCAACAGGATGCCGCCCGCGATGCCGAACGGGACGACGGTGAGCACGATCAGCGTGCTCTTGAAGTTGCCGAACTCCAGCACGAGGATCGCGACGATGCCGAGCAGCGCGATGATCAGCGCCGACTGCAAGCTGCCGAAACTTTCGGTGCGAGTCTCCAGCTCGCCGCCGGGCACGTACGAGTAGCCGCGCGGCCACGTCATCTGATCGAGGCGTTCCAGCACCGCCTTCGTCACGCGATCGGTGTTGTAGCCGTCTCGCACATCCGCATTGATCGTCACCGCTCGCTCGCGGTTGTAGCGGCGGATCTCCGTCGGCGCCGAGCTGAACTCCACGCGTGCAAGCTGCGCCAGCGGCAGTGTCTCGCCCGCGAGCGTCGCGACTCTGACCTGGTCGAGCGCGCGCACGTCGGGACGCGCGTCGATCGGCGTGCGCACCATGATGTCGTACTGCTCGCCGTCCTCATCTTTGAAGCGCCCGGCCGGAATGCCGGCGACTGCGAGCCGGACAGCGCGGTCGAACTCCACGGCAGCCACGCCGAGCAGTGCGGCTTTCTGCGAATCGATGTCCAGGCTCAGGTTCGTGCGGCGCATGCGCACCGGGTTCTGCACGTCGCGCGTGCCCGGCGTCGCGCGCATCGCTTTCTCGACGACGCCGGCGAGGCGATGGAGTTCGTCGAGATCCGGCCCGATCACGCGAATCGCGATCGGCGCGCTGATCGCCGGCCCGTTGCTGAACTCCCGCACGTAGATGCGCGCGTTCGGGTACTCCTTGAATCGATCGCGCAGCTTTTCGAACACCTGCGGCGTCGTGTCCGGGTCGAAGCTGCGCAGCTTGACGAACAGGTCGCCGTAGCTGAGGTCGCCGTCGCGACTCGCTACGTTGTAATAGATCTGCGGATTGCCGTGCCCGACGTTGGTGAAGAACGACAGCACCTGCGGCGTGTGCCGGAGCTGTTCCTCGACGAACTGCAGCGCGCGGTCGGTTTCGGCGAGGCTGCTGCCGTCCGGCGTCTCGACCGTGATCAGGAAGTGCGGCGTGTCCGCCTTCGGGAACAGGCTGAAGCCGATGAGCCTGCCGCCGCCGACGATGACGACCAGGCAGGCCGCGAGCGAAGCCCAGATCACCGTACGCGGGCGAGCGAGTGCTCGGCGCGCGAGCGGTTGGTAGTAGCGCCGGATCAGCCCGGTCAGCCATTGCAGCGCGAAGTTGCCGCGCGGATCCTCGTGCTCGCGCAACAGGCGGCTGCTCAGGAACGGAATGATTGCGAGTGCGATCAGCAGCGACGCGCCGACGGTCACGAACACGGCAATCGGCAGCACACGAATGAACAGCCCCGAGTTGCCGCCGATCATCGTCAACGGCAGGAAGGCCAGCATGATCGTGCCCGTGCAACCGAGGATCGCCTGGAAGATCTGCCGGGTCGCGAGGATCGCGGCCTGGATGCGCGAGTGACCGGCGCGCAGGAAGCGCGCGATGTTCTCCACGACGACGATGGAGTCGTCGACGAGCAGCCCCAGTGCCACGACGAATCCGGCGATCGAGATCTGGTTCAGCGAGTAGCCGAGGAAATATAGCGCCGACAGTCCGATCGCGAGCGACAGCGGAATCGAGATCATCACGATGCCAGCGGCCCGCAGCCCGAGCGGCAGCAGCGTGATCGCCACCAGCGCGATGGCGATCGCGAAATCGCCGCCGAGCCCGCCGAGGCGTCGTGCCACGTTCTCCGACTGGTCGAAGCCGACGTGGAGCTGGATGCGCTTCGGCAGCCGGCCTTCGAAGCGCTGCGCGGCTGCGAAGACCCGCTCGCGCACGTCGAAGATGTTGTAGCCGTCTTTCTGATTCGCGGTCACGAAGACTGCACGCTGGCCGTTGAAGCGGCCGACGTAGCGATGCTCCTGCGTGCTCCAGCTCACGTCCGCGATATCGCGCACTCGAACCGTGCGGCCGTCTGCGACGGCGATGACCGTGTCGCGCACTTCGTCCAGCGTCTGGAAGCTGCCCGAGGTCTTGAGGCTGAAGCTGCGGCTCTCGACGTCGATCGATCCGCCCGGAATGCTCGCGTTCTCGCTGTGCAGTGCCTGCATCACCCGGCCTGGCGCCAGCTTCAGCTCCGCCATGCGCGGCAGATCGAGCGCGACACGCAGCTCGCGGGCCGGATACGCCCAGGTCTGCGAGTTGCGCACGCCGTCGACGGTCTTCAGCGTGTCCTTCAGAGCGCGCGCGTACTCCTCCAGCTCGCGATACGGCGCGTCCGGCGACACCAGTGCGAATTGCACGATGTTGACCAGCCCGGGATTGACCTTCGACACCACGATGTCGCTGATCTCGGCCGGCAACGTCGGGCGCAGCGCGCTCACCTCGCGCACGACTTCTTCGTACTTCTTGTCCGCGTCGACGAACGAGTAGAACTCCTGCACCAGCGTCGCACCGCCGTCGCTGCTGCGAGACTCGATGCGTTTCACGTCGTCGAGCTCGCTCAAGCGGTCCTCGATCGGCTTTACGACCAGGCGCTCGACCTCCTGCGGCTCCGCGCCGGGGTACAGCACTGCGATGCGCACGCGGCCGACGGCGAAATGCGGGTCCTCCTGTCGCGGAATGTGGAAGAACGAGGTGATGCCGAGCGCGACCAGCATCGCGAACGCGACCAGCGTGAACTGGTAGCGGCGGATCGGAAATTCCAGGAAGCTCAAAGCTGCGCGCTCGTGGCGACGGGTTTGGAGATCGCGACGCGCTCGCCGTCCTCCAGGTACTGCGCGCCGTCGGTGATGACCTGCTCGCCGACGTCGACGCCGCTCGCGACGGCGACGACTGCGCCTTCGATGAACGCGACTTCGATGTCGCGCCGGCGCGCACGATCGTTATCGAGCACGAACAGCCGCGCGTTGCGGCCGTCGCCTTCGACGATCGCGCCGATGGGCACGTAGACGCGCGAGCCGCTCAGCGCGGAGGCGGGGACGATCGTGAGCTTCGCGACCAGGCCGCTCTTCAACGGCAGCTCCGCCTGGCTGTCGATCGCAACTTCGATGCCGAACATGCCGCTCGCGCCGTCGGCCGCGCTTGCGATCTCGGTGACCTTGCCGTCGAGCGTTGCATCGGGCAGTGCATCGAGCTTGACGCGCACGCTGTCGCCGATGCGCACCTGCACGATCTCGCGATCGGCAAGCCCGGCGCGCACGACGAAGCCACGTTCCTGACCGCCGAACACCAGCACCGGCGCACCCGCTGCTACCAGCTCGCGTTCTTCGGCCAGTCGCCGCAGCACCGTGCCGTCGCGCGGCGCGACGATCGCGGCGTAGCTCCAGTTGAACTGAGCGGAATTCAGCGCCGCTTCGGCCATCGCCGCCTGCGTGCGCAGATCCTGGAGCTGTTCGAGACTGATCACCTTGTCGGCGTAGAGTCGCTCGCCTCGCGCCACGTCGCGCTTGGCCTTGTCGGAAGATTGCCGTGCCTGCTCGACTTGCGCGTTGACTTCGGTCTGCTCGATCTCCGCGAGCTTCTGACCCTGGCGGACGGGCTCGCCTTCGGCCGCCGCAAGGCGCTTGATGACGCCGCCGACTTTGAACGCGAGCCGCATCTCGTCTTTGTTCGCGAGCAGCCCGTTGGTGCGGATCGACGGTGCGGCGGGCCCCGACGTTGCGGCGACTACGCGCACCGGTGTCGGCGCGACCGGCGCATCCTTCGCATCGCTGCTGCAGCCCGATGCAACGATCGCGCAGCCAGTCATCAGACACATGTGAACGATGCGCATGATCAAACCCCCGGATCGAGCGGCAGGTCGCCCGCCGACGTTGCGTACTCCAGCTCCGCACGCCGCGCGAGGACGTCGAAACGGGTGACGTTGTGATTCAGCTCGGCGCTGGTGAGCGCGCTGCGCGCGTCGATGAACTCCACCTGGTTGATGACGCCTTCGTCGCGCTTGCGGCTCGCGATGCGAAACGCGGCGCGCGCCGCGTCGGCACGTGCAGCGGCGGTCGTCAACGAGTCACGCGCGGTCGTGAGCCGGTCGAAGGCCTGCTGAACTTCGAGGCGGATCTGCTGCGCGATTTCTTCCTTGCGCAGGATCAACTGGCGCTCGGCGGCGCGCGCCTGGCGAGCTCGCGCTGCGTCGCCGCCGCCGTCGAACAGGCGCCAGGTGAAGATCAGCGACGCCGTGCCGAAGTCGTAGCCATCGCCGGTTCGGTAGTCGACGCCCTGCGTGCCGCCGTCCAGCGCCAGCATGAGCACCGGCCATTTCTGCTTGCGCGCAATATCAGCCTGTTCCGCCGCTGCTCGTCGCTGTTGTTCGACGCGACCGATCTCCGGGCGTCGATCCAGCGCTTCCGTCCACAACTGCGGCAGCGGGTTCGCCGATCGCGAGGTTTCCGTGGGCGGTGCAGAAGGCTCGAGCGGTGTGAGCAGCTCGCGATTGAGCAGGAAGTTGCAGAAGCTCTGGGCCTGCGTCGCGAGGTTCTCGGTCTCGCGCTGCCGCTGCTCGACAGCCAACAGCTCGGTCTTGGCGCGCAGCACCTGGTCTTCCGTGACCTTGCCGTTGTCGAACAGCGATTCGTTGACGCGCAGATTCTCGCGCAGCAGAGCCTGGCTGGCCGAAACGATGTCGACGGCGCTGCGTGCCTTCAGCCAGTCCAGGTAGCCGATCGTGATGTCGCGTCGCAGAGCGCGGGCGACGGCCATGCGATTGAAGCTGGTCGCATCGAGCAACGCGCGCTGCGCCCGAACTGCTGCGGGAATGGTGGGCGCGTACAGCGGTTGGCGCACGATCACGCGCGTGTCCTGCTCTTCACGGCGCAGGAACGGCACCGCGATGTCTTCGGTCGGCGCGAAACGCTGTGGCTGACCTTGCGCGATCAGCAAATCGTTGAGCGTCGCGTAGACGGGATTGAGAGCGGTGCCGACCGGAATCGTGAACTCGCGTCCGCCATCCGACCGCAGGTAGCGGGCCTGCAGCGAAACCTCGGGAAAGAAGCGGGCACGCGCGGCCGCCAGTGCCTGCGTTGCCTTGTCCACTTCCAGCGTCTCGACCTGCAGCGCGAGATTGCTGCGCAGCCCTTCGGTCACGTAGCGCTCGACGACGACGTCGAACTCCTGCACCGGTTCGGCGGCGCACGCAACGAGCGACGCGAGGCCCATGCAGCCGATAGCCATCACACGCCCGATCACATTTCCCGCCCCGGAACGACCCCTTAGTGACCGTTAGATCGTAATGCGCGTGTAAAACCCGACCGCACTCGCGAGGTCTGGCGAAAAAAATGCCCTCCGCCTGATGAGACGGAGGGCGAGTGGGGGTTCGGTCAAACCGCGGGGACTGGAGCCCCGCTTTCGCGGGGACGACGCGGCGCGAGTGCCGTGTTCACTTCGATGGTCGGCGGAATCAGCTTGTAGATCGCCGGCGTCACGATGCGGGCGACGAACGTTGAGGACAGCAACCCGCCAATGATTACCCACGCCAGCGGCGAGTACATCGCCGAGTTCTGCAGTGCCAGCGGCAGCAAGCCACCGATCGCAGTCGCGCTCGTCAGCAGGATCGGCAGGAATCGCACTTCGCCTGCGCGCTCGATCGCTTCATCCAGCGGCACGCCTTCGGATCGCAGGCGATTCGTGAAGTCCACCAGCAGGATCGAATTCTTGGTCTCGATGCCGATCAGCGCGATGAAGCCGATCGTCGCCGTGAACGAAATCGTGTTGCCCGTGAGCGCGAGCAACAGGATGCCGCCCGCGATGCCGAACGGGACGACGGTGAGCACGATCAGCGTGCTCTTGAAGTTGCCGAACTCCAGCACGAGGATCGCTACGATGCCGAGCAGCGCGATGATCAGCGCCGACTGCAGGCCGCCAAAGCTCTCGGTGCGCGTTTCGAGCTCGCCGCCCGGGCGATAGGAGTAGCCGCGCGGCCAGTCCATCTGATCGAGCCGCTCGAGTACCGCCTTGGTCACTCGATCCGTGTTGAAGCCGCTCTTCACGTCGGCATTGATGGTGACTGCGCGCTCGCGGTTGTAGCGATGGATCTCCGTCGGCGCCGAGCTGAACTCGACGCGCGCGAGTTGGGCGAGCGGCAGCGTCTCGCCGCTCAACGTCGCGACGCGAACCTGGTCGAGCGCACGCACGTCGGGACGCGCGTCCATTGGCGTGCGCACCATGATGTCGTACTGCTCGCCATCCGTATCCTTGAACTGACCCGCGGGGATGCCCGCGACCGCGAGCCGGACAGCGCGGTCGAACTCCACGGCAGGCACGCCGAGCAGCGCAGCCTTCTGCGAATCGATGTCCAGGCTCAGGTTCGTGCGACGCATGCGCACGGGGTTTTGCACGTCGCGCGTGCCGGGCGTTGCCTCGATGATCTTCTCGACCTGGCGCGCCACCTCGTGCAGCCGGTCCAGGTCCGGACCGATGACGCGCACGGCGATCGGGGCAGTGATCGGCGGTCCGTTGCGGAACTCGCGCACGTGGATGCGGGCGTTCGGATACTTCTCCAGCTCGCGGCGCAACTGGTCGAGCTCGCGCGGCGTGCTGGTCGGATCGTACTTCGACAGCTTCACGAACACGTCCGCGTAGCTGCTGTCGCCTTCGTTGCCCTGCTCGTTGTAGTAGATGCGGGGATTGCCATGCCCGAGGTTCGAGAAGTACGACGTCAGGTGCGGCAGGTCGCGCAATTTCGTCTCGACGAAGCGCAGCGCGCGATCCGTCTCGGTGAGGCTGCTGCCGTCGGGCGTCTCGACCGTGATCAGGAAGTGCGGCGTATCCGCCTTCGGGAACAGGCTGAAGCCGATGAGGCCGCCGATGCCGAGCATCACGACGACGCAGCCGACGAGCGACGTCCACACCGTCAGCTTCGGGCGCGCCAGCGCACGATGCAGCAGCGGTTGGTAGAAGCGATGAATCGCGCCGGTGATCCATTGCAGCATGCGGTTGCCGTGCGGATCCTCGTGCTCCTTGAGGAACCGGCTCGCCAGGAACGGGATGATCGTCAGCGCGACCAGGAGCGACGCGCCGACGGTCACGAGCACCGCAGTGGGCAGCACGCGGATGAACTGACCGGAGGTGCCGCCGATCATCATCAGCGGCAGGAACGCGAACATGATCGTCGCGGTGCAGCCGACGATCGCTTCGAAGATCTGGCGCGTGGCGAGGATCGCCGCCTGCATGCGCGAATGCCCGTCGCGCAGGAAGCGCGCAATGTTCTCCACCACGACGATCGAGTCGTCGACCAGCAGGCCGAGCGCGACCACGAATCCGGCGATCGAGATCTGATTGAGCGAGAAGCCGAGGAAGTACAGCGCCGACAGGCCGATTGCGAGCGACAGCGGAATCGAGATCATCACGACGCTGGCGGCGCGCAGCCCGAGCGGCAGCAAGGTGATGGCGACCAGCGCGATCGCAATGCCGAAGTCGGTCTGCAGCCGGTCGAGGCGGTGCTCGACGTTCTCGGACTGATCGAACCCGAGCTCCAGGCGGATGCGCTTGGGAAGCTGCGCTTCGAAGCGCTCGGCCGCGGCAAGAATGCGCTGCCGGACTTCGAAGATGTTGTAGCCGTCTTTCTGGTTCGCCGTCACGAAGACCGCGCGTTGTCCATTGAAGCGCCCGATGTACGTGTGCTCTTGAGTGTCCCAGCTCACTTCGGCGATATCGCGGACACGCACACTGCGGCCGTCGGCGACGGCCACGACTGTGTCGCGCACTTCATCGAGCGTCTCGTAGCTGCCGGAAGTCTTGAGGCTGAACGTGCGGCTGCCGACGTCGACCGATCCGCCCGGAATGTCCGCGTTCTCGCTCTGCAGGGCCTGCATCACACGACCGGGCGCGAGCTTCAGCTCCGCCATGCGCGGCAGATCGAGCGCGACGCGCAACTCGCGGGCCGGGTACGCCCAGGTCTCCGAGGTGCGCACGCCGTCCAGGGTCTTGAGCGTGTCCTTCAGGTCGCGCGCGTAGTCTTCGAGCTCGCGATACGGCGCATCCGGCGACACCAGCGCGAACTGCACGATGTTCACGAGACCGGGGTTGTACTTCTTGATGTCGACTTTCGTCAGCTCCGGCGGGAGCGTCGGGCGCAGCGCGTTGATCTCGCGCACGACCTCGTCGTACTTCTTCTCCGTGTCCACCGACGAGTAGAACTCGGCCACGATGACGGCAACGCCGTCATTGCTATGCGACTCGATCTTCTTGACGTCGTCCAGCTCGCTCAGGCGATCTTCGATCGGTTTCGCGACCAGGCGCTCGACGTCCTGCGGCTCGGCGCCGGGGTACACGATCACGATCTGATAGGTCGCGATCGGGAAGTACGGGTCTTCCTGGCGCGGAATGCCGCGGAAGGCGGTGATGCCGAGCGCGACCAGCAGCGCGAACGCGATGATCGTGAACTGGTAGCGGCGGATGGGGAATTCGAGGAGGCTCATTGCAGGCCACTCCGGTAGCCGCCGCGCACCTCGGCGAGCGGCTCGGCGATCGCGACCTGCTCACCGTCTTCCAGATACTGCGCGCCGTCGGTGATGACCTGCTCGCCCGCTTCGACGCCGCTGGCGAGCGCGACGCTGTCGCCTTCGATGAACGCAACTTCTACGTCGCGGCGGCGCGCGCGATCCTTGTCGAGCACGAACAAGCGCGCCGTGCGGCCGTCGCCTTCGACAATCGCGCCGATCGGCACATAGACGCGCGAGCCCGCGCTCGCCGACGACGGCACGACTGTCAGTTTTGCGACCAGTCCGCTCTTCAGCGGCAGATCGGTCGGATCGAGTGCGACTTCGATGCGGAACATGCCGCTCGCCGCATCGGCGGCGCTCGCGACTTCCGTCACTTTGCCGCTGAGCATAGCGTCCGGCAGCGCGTCGAGGCGCACCTGGGCCACGTCGCCGAGGCGCACTTGCACGATCTCACGATCGGCGAGACCGGTGCGCACGATGAAACCCTGGTCGTGCGCGCCGATCACGAGGATGGGCGCTCCGGCAGCGACCAGCTCGCGCTCTTCCGCGAGCTTGCGCAGCACGGTGCCGTCGCGGGGCGCGACGATTGCGGCGTAGTTCCAGTTGAACTGCGCGGAGTTCAGGCCTGCTTCCGCGACCGCAGCCTGCGTGCGCAGATCCTGCAACTGCTCGAGGCTGATGACCTTGTCCTCGTACAAGCGCTCGCCACGCGCCACGTCGCGCTTGGCTTTCTCGTGCGCCTGCCGGGCCTGCTCGACCTGCGCGTTCACCTCGGTCTGCTCGATCTCGGCGAGCTGCTGACCTTTGCGCACGCGCTCGCCCTCAGACACCGCGAGCTTGCGGATCACGCCGCCGACCTTGAAAGCGAGACGGATCTCGTCCTTGTTGGCGAGCAGTCCGTTGGTGCGGATCGAGGGCGCGGCCGGTCCCGTCGTCGCGGCGGCGACACGCACCGGAGTAGCGGTGGGCGCTTCATCCGTCGCTTTGCTGTTGCATCCGGCAACAGCAGCAGCGCACGCGAGGGTCAATAGGAGTTGGGCGAAACGCATGTCAGGCTCCCGGATCGACCGGGATCTCGCCGGTCGAGGTCGCGTATTCGAGCTCCGCGCGCCGCGCGAGGACGTCGAAGCGAGTAACGGTGTGATTCAGCTCGGCGCTGGTCAGCGCGCTGCGTGCGTCGATGAATTCGACCTGGCTGATGACGCCTTCGTCGCGCTTGCGACTCGCGATGCGAAACGCAGCACGGGCGGCATCGGCGCGGGCGACTGCAGTCGCGAGCGAATCGCGTGCCGTGGTCAGGCGATCGAACGCTTGCTGCACTTCGAGACGGATCTGTTGCGCGATCTCTTCCTGGCGCAGCACGACCTGGCGTTCGGCCGCGCGCGCCTGGCGCACGCGTGCTTCGTCGCCGCCTCCGTCGAACAGTCGCCACGAGAACACCAGCGAGGCGACGCCGAAGTTGTAGCCGTCGCCAAAGCGGTAATCGACGCCCTGCGTGCCGCCGTCCAGGCCGAACGACAGCGTCGGCCATTTCTGCTTGCGCGCGATGCGAACCTGTTCTTCCGCCGCCTTGCGCAGCTCGTCGACGCGCGCGACCTCGGGCCGGCGATTCAGGGCCGCGGCCCAGAGCTGCTCGAGCGCGCCCTCCTGCCCGGGCGGCGACGTCGGCGCCGCGGACACGTCGATCTCGGCGAGCAGATCGCGATTCAGCAGGAAGTTGAAGAAGCTGCGCGCCTGCGTCGCAAGGTTCTCGGTCTCGCGCAGCCGCTGGTCGACGGACAGCAACTCGGTCTTCGCGCGCAGCACCTGGTCTTCGGTGATCTTGCCGTTGTCGAACAAGGATTGGTTGACTCGCAGGTTCTCGCGCAGCAGCTCCTGGCTCGAAGACACGATGTCCACGGCGCTGCGGGCCTTGAGCCAATCGAGATAGGCGATCGTGATGTCACGCCGCAAGGCGCGGGCGACTGCCATACGGTTGAAGCTGCTCGCATCGAGCAGCGCGCGCTGTGCGCGGACTGCAGCGGGAATCGCTGGTGCGTAGATCGGCTGGCGCACGACGACACGCGTGTCCTGCTCTTCCTCGCGCAGGAACTGCACGCTGACATCGGAAATCTGTGAGAACGGTGCGGGCCGGCCTTGTGCGGCGAGCAACTCGTTCAGAGTGGAGTAGACGGGATTGAGCGCGGTGCCCGTCGGGATCGTGAAGTCGCGTCCGCCTTCGGCGCGCGAGTAGCGGGCCTGCAGCGAAACTTCCGGGAAGAAGCGCGCCCGGGCCGCGGCGAGCGCCTGCGCGGCACGCTCGACTTCCAGAGTCTCACCTTGCAGGGCGAGGTTGCTGCGCAGGCCCTCGACTACGTAGCGCTCGACCACCGCATCGAATTCGCCTGGTCCCGTCTGGGCGACCGCAGCGAACGACGAGGCGAGGGCGATGCCGCCGACGCAGCCGAGAACCCGTTCGCGCAACACGCAAGCACGCTCAGGCGCCGACTTGGTGAATCTCGACCGTGCCGCGCGGCTCGTGCGTCACCGTCGTGCTGCTCACTGCAGCGGCGCCGGCGAAGATCGACCACGCCAGGATCGAAAGCAGGAAGAAGGATTCGACGACATTCGAGAAACGCTCTTTGAGGGACGACATGACGATTCTCCTTGACTGTTGTTACGGACGTTGAAGTGTTGGAACTCGATTTACAGATTAGACACGTGTCAAAAATTGCGTAAAAAAAACCTGTCAGCCTTTCGAACCGGGCGAACCGCAGGTCAGCCCCTGGCGGATCAGCCACAGAGCCTGCTGCGTCAACTGCTGCACGCTGATGCCGACCTGCGCCAAGGGCTCGCCCTTGTTGATCGCGATCTGGATCAGGCCGTGCATGAAACCCCACAACACGCGCGAGACGACCTGCAGGTCGCCGATCTCCCCGCGGATGGTGCCGTCGCGCTGGCCGGTGGCGAGCGCTTCGACAACGACGTCGTGCACGCCTTTACCGCAGTTGATGCATTGAGCTGCCTGCGGGCTCGGCTCAGCATTGCCGTCATGCGCCAAGGTCTCGAGCCGCGCGCAGGCATCGAAGAAATGCGGGAATTCCTGCGCGTACGCCATGTAGGCACGGCCGCAGGCTTCAACCTTGTCCATGCCGGTGCGGGCGCGTGCGGTCGCCTCGGTGAAGCGTTGCCGGAGCACTTCCAGCGCGCGGGCAGCGATCGCGAAGTGCAGGTCCTGCTTGTCTTTGAAGTACACGTACACCAGCGCCCGGCTGAGCCGTGCGCGGCGGGCGACGCTGTCCATGGTGACTGCATCCCAACCCAGCTCGCGATAGAGCTCTTCGGCGGCCTCGACGATTTCGTCGCGGCGGCGCTCTTTCTCTTCCTGGCGGCGTTCAGCGATGTACGACATGGGGGCGCAGCCTACGCCGCTATTGACAGAGTGTCAACGACTAAATGGACGTCAGGGATGAGATTGTTGTCGGGCTAAAGCCCGACCTACAGGGATCTACTGGCGGGGGAGGAGGAATCGCAGGCCGCGGTGGTTCAGGACCGCCCCCTCCGGCGTGATCCGCTCGAGCGTCGGACCTTCCTTAAGTGCCTGACCTTCCGTGTATTTGCGCATGTTCACGAAGACGAAGCGGTCGGCCGGCTTCGCCGAATAGACGTGGATGTCCAGGTGCATCTCCGGCAGCGACGTGCCGCCGGCTGCGAGGTCCATCTGCGTGGGAAGCACCTCGTCCTGCGCAGCTTGCGCTGCTGCCTGCGGCGGAATCGTGGCCGGCGCGACCGCGGGGGCCTCGATCGGGCGGACCAATGGCGGACCGTCCGGAACGTTGCCAGCAGCGGTGAGCTGGGGATCCGCGTCGACTGCGAGATCGGGATCGTGGCCCGCTTCGTCGGCGAGCGAGCGAGCGGACGGATCTGTTTGCGCCACGAGAGACGGATTGCCGCGCGGCATGCGGCTCGCACTCGCAGGCAGCGGCATTTGCGTTCCCGCGGCAGTCGACGATGTCTCTGCGGCAGAGTTCTCGGTTGCGGGGCGGGTCGCACTCGATCGCGCATCGCCATTGCGCATCAGCACGACGAGCAACACGCCGAGGTTCAGCACCAGCAGTGCACCTACCGCGACTGCCCACCAGGGCTTGTCGATACGACGCTCGCTGACCTGTACGTCGGCGAGCGAAGGCCCGACCTGCCGCTGGCGCTCGTTCTCGGATTTTTTCAGCGCATCGAGAATGAAGCTCATCAGCTGGCTCCCGGGCTGTCCTGAGCCTGCGCCACCAGCAGCGGCGCGCCAGTCGAGTTGGTAAGCGTGTCGAGCACGATCTGCGTCTGCACGCCCGCGATGCCGTCGACGTTGAGCCGATGCTGTCGCTGAAAATCCTCAACCATGCGCACGAGATCCTCGTCGTAGTAGTCGCTGGAGTTGCCGTCCTTCGCTTTGCCATGAGCCGTATTCAACGACTCCCGCAGCCAGCGCACGCCGGCGCCCTGCATGCCCGCGGATAGCGCGCGCGGCGTCGCTACCTGCGGCCGCCACAGGATCAGATAGTCGCCGTACCAGAGCCGCGACACCGAAGCGATGGAAACCTCGCGCGTCGCATCGGCCAAGCGCACTTGCGCGGCATCGGAGCCCAGGCCGGAGATCACGACCTGGTGCGCGTTACCCGCATCGTCGATCAACGTGAGAATCGCGGGACGGTTGAGCGTGCGGAGCTGACCCCACGAGCCCTGCTGATACACGCACTCCAGGCCCTGCTGCTGCGCCTGGTTGCAGGGCCGGCCCTTCGCGGCGTCGAACGTCGCGTTCCACAGCGCAAAGAGCTGCGTAAACGCTGTTTCCGTAGAGGTTCGGCCCGGTTGCTCCTTCAACAGCGAATCGATGTCCTGGAGAGCCGGCGCCGCCGCTTGCGGTGCACTCGGCACTGGCGCAACTTCGACCGCGGTCGGCACGGCTTGCGGCTGCGGCTCCAGCGAAGCGAACTTGTCGTCGCCTTCCGCATCGCTCGGCCACAGTTGCCAGATACCGAGTGCGAGCCCGACGACCGCAACGGCTGCGGACGCGCCGACCAGCAGCTTGGTCCACTGCGGATTGAACGAGCGCCCGTAGACTTCGCCCGCCGCATCGCGCACGAGCGACGGGCCGATGCGATGTTGCTCCTGCGTGAACGCGCCGAGCAGCGCACGGTCGCAGATGACATTGATGATGCGCGGAATGCCGTTGCTGAGCCGATGCACCTCGCGTAGCGCCGCGGCGGAGAAGACATCGCCGCTCGCCGACCCGGCAACCTTGAGCCGATGACTCACGTACGCGGCGGTTTCGGCGCGGGACAGCGGATCGAGGTGATAGCGGCCGGTGATGCGCTGAGCGAGCTGTCGCAGCTCGACGCGCGCCAGCACCTCGCGCAGCTCGGGCTGACCGATCAGGATGATCTGCAGCAGTTTCTGCGACGCAGTTTCGAGGTTCGTGAGCAGGCGCACCTGCTCCAGCGTTTCCGGCGTGAGGTTCTGCGCCTCGTCGACGATGACCACCACGCGCCGTCCCTTCGCGTGCGCTTCCAGCAACCGCTTGTTGAGGAGGTCGACGAGATCCTTGATGCTCGACGCATCGTCGTCGCGCATGAAGATGCCGAGCTCTTCGCAGATCGTCAGGACGAACTCAACGGGCGTCAATTGTGGGTTGAGGATGACGGCGACGTCGGCATGTCCCGGCATGCGTTCCAGCAACGAGCGCACTACGGTCGTCTTGCCGGTGCCGACCTCGCCCGTGAGCTGGATGAATCCACCCGCCTCGTTGATTCCGTAAAGCAGGTGCGCGAGCGCCTCCGCGTGCCGCTCGCTCATGAAGAGGTAGCGCGGATCGGGGGTGATTGCGAAGGGCTTTTCGCCCAGCCCGAAAAAGCTCGTGTACATGCCGATCGCCGCAAACGGGGAAAAGATGATGCTCGTCGCGGTCAGGTCTTGCAACGCGGGCGGATGCCTGCCCGGGTCAAATTCACTTCAATCGTGACGCGCGGCGCCTTGCTGCCTGCACGTCAGTCCCGATACGCTTCCGACCCACTTTTGCAACCGGACGGCTCCGTTACATCGTGAAGGCGCTCTCATTTCACCAGCTCACGAAGACCTACAAGAACGGCGTGCAGGCCTTGAAGGGCATCGACCTGACGGTCGAGGAAGGCGATTTCTTCGCGCTGCTGGGGCCGAACGGCGCCGGCAAGACCACGGCCATCGGCATCGTCACTTCGCTGGTCAACAAGACCGGCGGCCAGGTCGAAGTGTTCGGTCACGACATCGACCGGGAGCTGGCCGTTGCGAAATCCTGCATCGGCCTCGTGCCGCAGGAGATCAATTTCAACCAGTTCGAGACCGTGAGCACGATCCTGGTCAACCAGGCCGGGTTTTACGGAATCCCGCGCCGCGTGGCGCATGACCGGCTGGAGAAGTACCTCGGCGCGCTGCAGCTGTGGGAAAAGCGCAATGCCGTCTCGCGCACGCTTTCCGGCGGCATGAAGCGCCGCTTGATGATTGCGCGCGCGCTGATGCACGAGCCGCGGCTGCTGATCCTCGATGAGCCGACCGCGGGCGTGGACATCGAAGTGCGCCGGACCATGTGGACCTTCATGCGCGACATCAACGCCGCCGGCACGACGATCATCCTGACGACGCACTATCTCGACGAAGCCGAGAGCCTGTGCCGCCACGTCGCGATCATCGACAAGGGGCGCATCATCGAGAACGACCGCATGAGCCGCGTGCTGCGCAAGCTCCAGACCGAAGTGTTCGTGCTGAACCTGCGCAATCCGATTCCGGCCGCGCCGGTGCTGCCGGGCTATCGCCTGACGATGCCGGACGATCACACGCTGGAGATCGAAGTTTCCAAGGAACAGAACCTGAACGACATCTTCTCGCGTCTCACGGGAGCGGGGATCGAAGTGCTGTCGATGCGTACCAAGACCAACCGGCTGGAAGAGCTGTTCATGAGGCTGGTCGAGCAGCAGCCGGCCAGGCAGCCGAACAAGGCGGCGTCATGACCACGCCACAACAGGCACTGGAGCGGTCTGCAGAAACCCGCGCGCGCGACGATGCAGCCGCGCTCACGCGCACCAAGATCGTGGGCTTCACCACGATCGTCCGTCGCGAGTTCAACCGCATCATCCGCATCTGGGGCCAGACGATCGTCCCGCCTGCGATCACCGCAACGCTGTACTTCATCATCTTCGGCAGCCTGATCGGGCGGCGCATCGGCGACATGGGCGGCTACACGTACATCCAGTACATCGCGCCGGGCCTGATCATGATGTCGGTGATCACGAACTCCTACGGCAACGTCGTGTCGTCGTTCTTCGGCGCGAAGTTCGGCAAGCACATCGAGGAGCTGCTGGTGTCGCCGTTGCCGAACTGGCTGATCGTCACCGGCTACATGGTGGGCGGCATCGTGCGCGGCCTGATCGTCGGCGCCGTCGTCACGACCATCACGCTGATCTTCACGCACCTGCAGGTGCACAACATCGCGGTGGTGGCCTCGGCCGTGCTGCTGAGCTCCATCGTGTTCGCGCTGGCCGGCATGATCAATGCCGTGTTCGCGAAGAACTTCGACCAGATCTCGTTCATCCCGACGTTCGTGCTGACGCCGCTGACCTACCTGGGCGGCGTGTTCTACACGATCCGGCTGCTGCCCGAGTGGGCGCAGGGCATGTCGCACGCCAACCCGATCCTGTACATGGTGAACGCGTTCCGCTACGGGTTCCTCGGCGTCTCCGACGTCGACATCCGCTTCGCGTACACGATGATGATCGGTGCTGCCGTGGTGTTGTTCACGGCGTGCGTCTGGTTGTTGCAGCGGGGCGTCGGAACTCGCGAGTAGGCTGGCTATCGCGCTGTAGGTCGGCCGCTCCAGCGCATGCTGCGCCCGCGGCATTCGCGCATCCCTGCGCAGCAGGCTTTAGCCCGACTCTTCCTCTTCCCCTGGCTCCTGCATCAACTTCTCCCAATCCTCGATGATCTCGCGCGCAATCGCGACATCCTCATCCGCGACTGCCACGCCCACCAGGTTTCCGAGCGGTAACTCGCCCGCGCCGCTCTGCAAGAACTCCCCTTGCACGAGTGCATGCACGCCCGCCTGTTCGAGGACGTGCATGACCATGTGAGCCTGGATGTGGTTGGCAGCCTGGTAGACGCGCTTCATGCGTCTAGGGTAGCTCAGTCGTACCCATCAGGTAACGATCGCACTCGCGCGCCGCGCCGCGGCCTTCGTTGATCGCCCACACCACCAGGCTTTGGCCGCGGCGGCAGTCACCCGCAGCGAACACACCCGCGATGCTGGTCGCGAACTTGCCGTGCTCCGCTTTCACGTTGCTGCGCGGGTCGGTCTCGACCGAGAGATCCTTCAGCAGCATCTGCTCGGGTCCGAGGAATCCCATCGCGAGCAGCACGAGCTGTGCCGGATGCGAGCGCTCCGTGCCGGCCACTTCGACGGGCACGAACTGACCTTTCTCGTTCTTCTGCCATTCGATCTGCACGGTGACGATTTCTTTCACCGCGCCCTGGGCATCGCCGACGAACCGCTTCACCGTCGTCAGATACGTGCGCGGATCCGCGCCGAACTTCGCCGCCGCTTCTTCCTGGCCGTAGTCCAGCTTGTAGACCTTCGGCCATTCCGGCCACGGATTGTCCGCGGCGCGATCCAGCGGCGGCTGCTGCATGATCTCGAGCTGCGTGAGGCTCTTGCAGCTCTGGCGCATTGCCGTCGCGACGCAGTCGGTGCCGGTATCGCCGCCGCCGATCACGATCACGTCCCGGTCGCGAGCATGAATCGGCGTGTGATCCGGACCGCCGTTCAGCAGCGCCTTGGTGCTTTCGGTCAGGTATTCCATCGCGAAGTGCACGCCCTTGAGCGTGCGTCCGTCGATGGGCAGATCGCGCGGCTGCGTCGCGCCGGTGCAGAGCACGAGCGCATCGAAGTCCTTGCGCAGGAGCTGCGCCTCGACGTTGTCGCCGACATGCGCATTACAGATGAACTTGATGCCCTCGCGCTCCATCGTCTTCAGTCTTCGCTCGACCACTTCGCGCTTGTCGAGCTTCATGTTCGGGATGCCGTACATCAACAGTCCGCCGGGTCGATCATCGCGCTCGAGCACGGTCACGCTGTGCCCCGCGCGATTGAGTTGCGCGGCCGCTGCGAGTCCCGCAGGACCCGAGCCGATCACCGCGACCTTCTTGCCGGTGCGCTGCCGCGGCGGCTCCGGCACGACCCAGCCTTCGTCCCAACCCTTGTCGACGATCGAATTCTCGATCGATTTGATCGTCACCGGCGGCGCGTTGATGCCCAGCACGCACGAGCCTTCGCACGGCGCCGGGCACACGCGGCCGGTGAACTCCGGAAAGTTGTTGGTCATGTGCAGACGCTCGAGCGCCTCGCGCCACAAGCCGCGATACACCAGGTCGTTCCATTCCGGGATGACGTTGTTGACGGGACAGCCCGACGCCATGCCGCTGATCAGCTTGCCCGTGTGACAGAACGGCACGCCGCAGTCCATGCAGCGCGCGGCCTGGTTGCGCAGGCGCCGCTCTTCCATGTGGTGATGGAATTCTTTCCAGTCGCGCACGCGCTCCTGCGGCGTGCGGTCGACCGGCAGCTCGCGCAGGTATTCGATGAAACCGGTGGGTTTGCCCATCAGTTTCCTCCGACCCGTGCCAGATCCTTCGCGTTCTCTTCGAACGCGACCATGATCGCGTCCTCGCCGGCGAGACCTTGCTCGTGTGCGCGCTTGATGCACTGGAGCATGCGGTGGTAGTCGCGCGGCATGACGCGCACGAAGCGCGAGGCCATGCGATCCCAGTTGTCGAGCACCTGGCGCGCGCGGCCGCTCTTGGTGTAGCCGTAGTGACGCTCGATCATCGCGCCGACGGCAGCGATTTCTTCCGGCTCCTGCAGCGGGCCGACGTCGACCATTTCCTTGTTGACGCTCGCAGCGAACGTGCCGTGCTCATCGAGCACGTAGGCAACGCCGCCCGACATGCCGGCGCCGAAGTTGCGTCCGGCGGGGCCGAGCACGATGACGCGTCCGCCGGTCATGTATTCGCAGCCATGATCGCCGACGGCTTCGACGACGGCGTGCACGCCGCTGTTGCGCACGCAGAAGCGCTCGCCGGCCATGCCGCCGATGTACGCCTCGCCGCTGGTTGCACCGTACAGAGCCACGTTGCCGATGATGATGTTCTCGTACGAGACGAACGTCGAGCCGGCCGGCGGCGTGATGATCAGCTTGCCGCCCGACAGACCTTTGCCGACATAGTCGTTCGCGTCGCCTTCGAGGAAGAACGTCATGCCGCGCGGCATGAACGCGCCGAAGCTCTGCCCGGCCGAGCCCTTGAAACGCATGCGAATCGTGTCTTCCGGCAATCCGGCGGCACCGTACTTGCGGGTGATCTCGCTGCCCGTGATCGTGCCCACGACGCGATGCACGTTGCGAATCGGCAGCTCGGCGTTGACGCGCTCGCCGCGCTCGATCGCGGGTTTGCACAGATCCAGGAGCTGCGTGACGTCGAGTGACTTGTCCAGACCGTGATCCTGCTTTATCTGGCAGAAGCGGCCGGTGTCCGAGCCGACGTCCGGTTGATACAGCAGGTTGCTGAAGTCGAGGCCCTTCGCCTTCCAGTGATCGATCGCCTTGCGGCCTTCGAGCCGGTCGACGCGGCCGACCATCTCTTCGAGCGTGCGGAATCCGAGCTGCGCCATGAGCTCGCGCACTTCCATCGCGATGAAGCGCATGAAGTTGACGACGTGCTCCGGCTTGCCCGCGAACTTCTCGCGCAGGCGCGGATCCTGCGTCGCGATGCCGGCGGGGCAGGTGTTCAAGTGACACACGCGCATCATGATGCAGCCCGTCGCCACGAGCGGCGCGGTCGCGAAGCCGAACTCTTCGGCGCCGAGCAATGCTGCGATCACGACGTCGCGTCCGGTCTTCAACTGGCCGTCGGCTTCGACAGCGATACGGCTGCGCAGGTTGTTCAGCACCAGTGTCTGATGCGTCTCGGCGATGCCGAGCTCCCACGGCAGACCGGCGTGGGCGATCGAAGTCTGCGGCGACGCGCCCGTGCCGCCGTCATGACCGCTGATCAGCACGACGTCCGCGTGCGCTTTCGCCACGCCCGCGGCAACCGTACCGACGCCGACTTCGGCGACGAGCTTGACGCTGATCCGCGCCTGGCGATTCGCGTTCTTCAGATCGTGGATCAGCTCGGCGAGGTCCTCGATCGAATAGATGTCGTGATGCGGCGGCGGCGAGATGAGCCCGACGCCGGCCGTCGTGTGCCGCGTCTTCGCGATCCACGGATACACCTTCGCGCCCGGGAGCTGGCCGCCTTCGCCCGGCTTCGCGCCCTGCGCCATCTTGATCTGGATCTCGTTCGCGCTGCAGAGATACTCGCTCGTGACGCCGAAGCGTCCGGACGCGACCTGCTTGATCGCCGAGTTCTTCGAATCGCCGTTCGGCAGGCGCTGGAAGCGCTCGGGATCTTCGCCGCCTTCGCCGGTGTTGCTCTTGCCGCCGATGCGGTTCATCGCGATCGCCAGCGTCTCGTGCGCTTCCTTGCTGATCGAGCCGTACGACATGGCGCCGGTCTTGAAGCGCTTCATGATCGTTTCGATCGGCTCCACTTCATCGAGCGGCAGCGCATCGCCGCCCTTGACTTCCAGCAAGCCGCGCAGCGTCGCGAGATTGGTCGACTGCTCGTTCACCAGCCGCGAGTACTCCTGGAACTGCCGGAAGTTGTCGTTACGCACCGCCTTCTGCAGGCGATGGATCGACTCGGGATTGAACAGGTGGAACTCGCCTTCGGAGCGCCACTGGTACTGGACCGGCAGCGCATCGCCGCCCTTGACTTCCAGCAAGCCGCGCAGCGTCGCGAGATTGGTCGACTGCTCGTTCACCAGCCGCGAGTACTCCTGGAACTGCCGGAAGTTGTCGTTGCGCACCGCCTTCTGCAGGCGATGGATCGACTCGGGATTGAACAGGTGGAACTCGCCTTCGGAGCGCCACTGGTACTGGCCGCCGACCGGGAGCGAATGACCTTCCACGCGCCGCTCCGGAAATGCGGCGCGATGCCGCACCAGCACTTCCTGCGCGATCACGTCCATGCCGATGCCGCCGACGCGCGACGGCGTCCACGTGAAGTATTCGTCGATGACGTCCTGGCGCAGGCCGACCGCTTCGAACACCTGCGCGCCGCGATAGCTCTGGATCGCGGAGATGCCCATCTTCGCCATCACCTTGATGACGCCTTTGGTCGCGGCCTTGACCACGTTCTTGCACGCAGTCTTGTGATCGATGTTCAGGAGCCGCTCGTCGCGAATCATGCTGTCGATCGTCTCGAACGCGACGTACGGATTGATCGCGCTGACGCCGTAGCCGATCAGCAGTGCGAAGTGGTGCACTTCGCGCGCCTCGCCTGTCTCCAGCACGAGGCTCACGCGCGTGCGCAAGCCCTCGCGGATCAGATAGTGATGCAGGCCTGCGACCGCGAGCAGTGCCGGGATCGGCGCGAACTCGCGATTGACGCCGCGGTCGCTCAGGATGAGGACGTTCACTTCCTCTTCCTCGATCATCCGCCGCGCCATGAGTCGGATCTCTTCCATCGACTTGACGAGGCCTCTCTCGCCGCGCGTCACGCGGAACAGCATCGGCAGCACGCCGACGCGCAGTCCCGGCAAATCCATGCGCCGCACCTTCGCGAAGTCCTCGTTGTTGAGGATCGGCCATTTCACTTCGAGCCGCCGGCAGTCCGCCGGTTGCGGGTTCAGCAGGTTGCCTTCGGAGCCGAGGCGCGTCTCCGCGGAGGTGATGATTTCCTCGCGAATGCAATCGATCGGCGGATTCGTGACCTGCGCGAACAGTTGCTTGAAATAGTCGTAGAGGAGCCGCGGCTTGTTCGACAACACCGCGAGCGGCGTGTCGTTGCCCATCGAGCCGACTGCTTCGACGCCGTGCTGCGCCATCGGCGCGAGGATCAGGCGCTCGTCCTCGAACGTGTAGCCGAACGCGATCTGTCGTTGCAGCAGCGTCTCGTGATCCGGTTGCGGCACCTGCGGCGCGTCCGGCAGGTCGTTGAGATGCACCTGGTGATCGTTGATCCACTGCCGATAGGGCCGCTCGTTGGCGATCTCGCGCTTGATCTCGTCGTCGTCGACGATGCGGCCTTCCTCGGTGTCGACCAGGAACATGCGTCCCGGTTGCAGACGACCCTTGAGCAGTACATCCGCCGCGGGAATGTCGAGCACACCCGCTTCGGAAGCCATCACGACCAGCCCGTCCTTCGTAACGTAGTAACGCGAAGGACGCAGCCCGTTGCGGTCGAGCACGGCACCGATGCGGCGGCCGTCCGTGAATGCGATCGACGCCGGACCGTCCCACGGCTCCATCAGGCACGAGTGATACTGGTAGAACGCACGCTTCGCGTCGTCCATGCTCTGATGGTTCGACCACGGCTCGGGAATCATCATCATCATCGCGTGCGTCAGCGGCCGGCCGGCGAGCACCAGCAGCTCCAGCGTGTTGTCGAACATCGCCGAGTCCGAGCCGTTGGGATTGATGATCGGCAGGATCTTGCGCATGTCGTCGCCGAACGCCTTGCTGCTGAACAACGCCTCGCGGGCGTGCATCCAGTTGGCGTTGCCGCGCACTGTGTTGATCTCGCCGTTGTGCGCGATGTAGCGGTACGGGTGCGCGCGATCCCAGCTCGGGAACGTGTTGGTGCTGAAGCGCGAGTGCACGAGCGCCAGCGCGGTTTCCATCAGCGGATCGCTGAGATCCGGGAAATACGGCGCGAGCTGCATCGTCGTCAGCATTCCTTTGTAGACGAGCGTCTTGTGCGACAGGCTGGAGATGTACCAGCTCGCGGCGCCTTCCAGCGTCGACGTGCGGATCTCGGTGTAGGCCCGTTTGCGTATGACGTACAACTTGCGCTCGAACGTCAGCTCATCCGCGATCGCAGGATTGCGACGCACGAACACCTGCCGCATGAACGGCTCGCACGACTTCGCCGTGTCGCCGAGCATTGAGTTGTTGCACGGGACGGTGCGCCAGCCGAGCACGGCCTGGCCTTCGGACTGCACGATCTGCTCGAAACGCTCTTCGATGCGTCGACGCAGCGTCGGATTGCGCGGCAGGAACACGATGCCGCAGCCATACGCGCCCGGCTCAGGCAGCTCGATGCGCGCTTTCTTGCACGCTTCGGCGAGGAACCGGTGCGGCATCTGGATCAGCACGCCGGCGCCGTCGCCGCTGTCTTCCTCGGCGCCGCAGGCGCCGCGGTGATCGAGATTCACGAGGACCTGCAGGCCCTGCTGCAGGATGCGGTGGGACTTGCGGCCCTTGATGTCGACCACGAAGCCGACGCCGCAGGCGTCGTGCTCGAACGCCGGGTCGTACAGGCCCTGCTTCGGCGGCAATCCCGTCCAGCGGGGTCCGCTCCCTTCACTGCTGCTGCTCACCATATTCCCCGTGTCTGTATTCAATTATCGAGCGGTCGTCTGATCCGCCTGCGCCGCGCGAGGCAGCGTTAAACCGTTGATTCGACGGGGCTCGGCGGCGCGACTGCGCCCTCCGCGCGAGCGTAGCGTGGAGTGCTGCGCCGGCGGCCCGTTGAATACAACCCGGAGGATCGATCGCATATTACAGAGGTCGACACCTGCGTCAATGCGCCCGCCAGTCCGCGTAACTGACTTTCCACTCGCCGTCCTCGCGGACCAGGGCCAGATCGAAGTCGTACAGGTCGGCTGACAGACCAGCTTGGCCCGGCGCTCCGGCGCGCCCGGCCATGCCGACCTGCAGCTTGACCCGCGCCTCGTCCGGCGCCGGGAATTCGAGGCTCTCGACGCGGGTGAGCAGGAGCACCGACTGGTTGGCGATGAAGTAACCGCGCGCGTAGCGCGAGGCCTCCGTCCGATCCTGGCCCTGCGCGTCACGGTAGCTGGCCGAGATGTGTTCCATCAGGTCGCCGACGTCCCGCGCCTCGGCGGCGACTTCCATCGACTCGATCACCGCCCGGACTTGCTGTTCGGGTGAACCGTCGTCGGAACAGGCCGTCAGCAGGAGCAGCGCTACCCATGAAAAGGGGGAGCGCAGCAGCGTCAACAGTCGCATGATTTCGTGAACCTCTTGGCTTGACCGACCCGGAAGGCCATGTTCAGATCCGGGCGCCTCGCCTATCGTACAAAAGCAAAACCTTCTGGCCAGTCATCTCGCGTTTCGTCGCCGGGGAGAATCGTGATCATGAACGTCACCGCACTACGCGCCGCGATCGTTGCTGCGCTGCCCCTGTTCAATTTGATCTGTTTGTCCGCGGCCGTCGCAGCCGAAGGACCCCTGGCGCAGCAGAAAGGGAAGGGCGGCTCGGAGATCCAGGGCTCGGCCGGGCCCGGCGGCTCGCAAGGCGACAACGGGCTCGAGCATTGCGACAAGCCCATGGGCGCGCTCACCGTAGTCGAGCCGCAGGACTACGTCTCGCAGTCGCTGTCGCGTTACGGCCTGCAATCCCCGACCGGTCTGATCCGCATGATGGTGCAGCAGTCGAACTGCTTCATCGTCGTCGAGCGCGGCATCGGCATGCAGAA
>Ga0209382_10002543_pt1 | contig 26331 bp, 24 predicted proteins | sample SoiMetdeltSBSDD5_FD_187599 | JGI IMG/M metagenome (GOLD analysis project Ga0209382, IMG submission 187599) | Bulk soil microbial communities from a Populus tree surrounding site in Tennessee, USA - Soil MetaG P. deltoides SBSDD5 (SPAdes) (version 2) | ecosystem: Environmental > Terrestrial >... | reverse complement strand
CAGCTCGCTGTTCGAGCAGTTCGACCTCGCCTGCAGCGCGCACCTGGACGCCGGTCAGACCGAATGGCGCGAGCAGCTCGTACTGCAGGGGGAATCGGGACGCCGCATCCTTATGTGCGCATGTACGACACTGTCGGGCGAAGACCGCAGCCCAGGCGGCTTCGTTATCGTGTTCGATGACATCACGGCACTGCTGCAGGCGCAGCGCGACGCGGCCTGGGGCGAGGTCGCGCGCCGCCTGGCACACGAGATCAAGAACCCGCTGACGCCGATCCAGCTGTCGGCCGAGCGGATCCGCCGCAAGCTCCTCGGCTCGATGAACGAGGGCGAGGCGCAGATGTTGGACCGGGCGACGCACACCATCGTGCAGCAGGTCGAGGCGATGAAGGAGATGGTGAACGCCTTCAGCGAATATGCGCGCGCGCCGGAGATGGATGTGTCACGCTTCGACCTGAACCAGCTCATTGTCGAGGTCGCGGAGCTGTACCGCGCCGGCAGCCGCGAGGCGGGCCGGATCGCCCGCCCGAAGCTGACGCTGGATCCCGCATTGACCGAGATCGAGGCCGACCGCGGGCGCCTGCGGCAGATCCTGCACAATCTGCTTGCCAATGCCAGGGAGGCGTTGGAAGGTGCGCGGGACCCGGAAATCCGCGTCGAGACGCGGCTGGTCGAGCGGGCCGAGGGCCGGCTGGCCGAGATCACCGTCGAGGACAACGGCCCGGGCTTCCGGCCCGACGTCATCGGGCAGGTGTTCGATCCGTACGTGACCACGAAACCGAAGGGCACGGGGCTGGGACTAGCAATCGTGAAGAAGATAGTCGAAGAACACGGCGGCAGAATCGAGGCCGACAACGGGCGCACCGGCGGGGCGCGCGTGCGGATCGAGCTGCCGCTCGCCGCGGGCGTGCGGACCGGACCGACGCGTGAGCGGCGCACGGGAGCGAGGAGGGAACGCGCATGAGCGCAGCGCGCATACTGGTCGTCGACGATGAATCCGAGATCCGCGGGCTCCTCAAGGAGATCCTCGCGGACGAAGGTTATGAAGTGGACGTCGCGGCGGACGCGTCCGAGGCGCGCGCGATCCGCACGCAGCACGACCCTGACCTCGTGCTGCTGGACATCTGGATGCCGGACACCGACGGCATCACCCTGTTGCGCGAATGGGCGCAGCCGAACGGCGCCTCCTGCCCGGTCGTGATGATGTCGGGTCACGGCACGGTCGAGACCGCCGTCGAAGCGACGCGGCTCGGCGCATTCGATTTCGTCGAAAAGCCGCTGTCGCTCGCGAAGCTGCTGCGCACGGTCGAGCGCGCGCTCGATTCCGGTCGCAATCGCCGCCAGTCGGGTCGCTCGCTCGTGCCGCCGCTGATCGCGCCGGTCGGCAAGAGCCGCGCGATGCACGCGCTGCGCGAGCAAGCTCAACAGATCGCCCCGCACTCCACGCCGGTGTTGATCGTCGGCGAGCCGGGCTCCGGCCGCGAATCGTTCGCGCGCTACATTCACTCGCTGAGCCCGCGCTCGGTCGGGCCGTTCGTGCAGCTCGTTGCAACTGGCGTCAGCGATGAAGGCGCCGCTGCGGCCTTGCACGGAACCGAGGATGTGGGCGGCGTTCACGCCGGCGTGTTCGAACAGGCCGCGGGCGGCGTGCTGTTCGTGAACGGCATCGAAGATCTGCCGCAACGCGCGCAGGGACTGCTGGTCGCTGCTCTCGAAGCGCAGACATTCACGCGCGTCGGCGGTGCCACGCCCGTGAAATCGAACGTTCGCATCATCGCGTCGGCGACCTCGCGCTTTCTCAATGCAGACGACACGTCGGGCGTCAGGCTCGAGCTGCTGTCGCGCTTGAACGTAATCACGCTGCAAGTGCCGCCGCTGCGCGAATATGCGCAGGACGTGCCGGATCTGCTGCGCTACTACGTGGACCGATTGGTCGACGAACAGCATCTGCCGTTCCGCCGCTTCGGCGTGGCTGCACAGAACCGGCTCCGCAATTACCCGTGGCCCGGCAACGTGCGCGAGCTGCGCAATCTCGTGCAGCGGCTGCTGATCATGGGCGGCGAGGAAGAGATCCGGCTCGAAGAAATCGAGCGCGAGCTCGCGGCGCACACGCCGACCAACGAGCCGCTCGTGAAGCAGGACTTGCTGGCACTGCCGCTGCGCGAAGCGCGCGAGCACTTCGAGCGTGCCTATCTGCAGCAGCAGCTGATCCTGTGCAACGGCAAGGTCGGGCAACTGGCGAAGCGCGTCGGCATGGAGCGGACGCATCTCTATCGCAAGCTGCGCTCGCTTGGCGTCGACTTCCGGCAGCTCGCCGAAGACTAGCATCCGCGTGAGCCTGCAACTGCGAATGCTCGGAACGCTGAGCGTGTCGCAGGACGGCCGCGCGCTCGAGCTGCCGGCATCACGCAAAGTACGCGCTCTGCTTGCCTATCTGGCGCTGGCACCGCGTGCCACGTCGCGCCACCACCTCTGTCGTCTGCTGTGGGATACCGCGAGCGATCCTCGTGGCGAACTGCGATGGTCGCTCAGCAAACTGCGCGGCGTGCTCGGCGCGATGCGCATCACCAGTCGCGACGACTCCATCCGGCTCGAACTGGCTGACACATTCGTCGACGCGTTCGAAGTACAGCGCGCAGCCCAAGCGGGCATCGGCACGCTGACTGCAACGCGCGCACGCGAATTGCTCGCGCTGTTCGACGGCGAGTTCCTCGAAGGATTGGAGCTCGATGCGGGTCTGGAGCTCACGGGTTGGGTGATTGCGCAGCGGCGGCGTTTCAATACCTGGCGCGTCGAGCTGCTGAAGCGAGTTCCCGATAACACTATTGCTGGCAGCGATGCCGAGCTCGCATACGACTACTACCTGCAGGGGCGGCAGCATCTCGCTCGCATGATGCAGCGGGGGTTGGAATCGAGCCGAGCGATGTTCGTGCGCGCGCTCGAGCTCGACTCGGGCTACGCACCGGCATGGGCCGGGCTCGCCACGGTGCACGCCTGCCTCTACGAATGGTTCGATACACGCGAGCTCAGGCTCGCTCGCGCAGACTACGCAAGCCGCCGAGCGCTCGAAGCTGCGCCGCAACTCGCAGAGGCTCACGTCGCGCGCGGTCTCGCGCGCTCGCTATCGCGTCACTATGACGAGGCGGTCGGCGAGTTCGAGGCGGCGCTTCGGCTCAATCCCTATCTGTTCGATGCGTACTACTACTTCGCTCGAACTTCGTTCGCGCGGGGCGACATGGTGCACGCCGCCGAAATGTTCGGCCTCGCGACGCAGCTGCGGCCCGAGGACTTCCAAAGCCCGATGCTGCTCGGTACTGCCGCCCATGCGCTTGGGCAAGAGCACGTGGCTTACGACGCTGTGTGCACTGGCATCCGCCGCGCTGAGCAAGTGCTCGCGCTCAATCCCCACGATGGCCGTGCGTTGTCTCTCGGAGCCGGAGCGCTCATCGACGCAGGTCAGACGGAGCGTGCGCTCGAATGGTCCGCGCGCTGTCTCGATCTCTATCCCAACGACACCAGCGCGCTCGTCAACATCGCTTGCGTGCAGGCCCGGGTCGGGCAGAAGAGCGAGGCGCTGGATCTGCTCGACCGCGTGTCCGCGCGAGGCTGCGGCAAGCGCGACTGGATCGTGAACGATCCCGACTACGCGAGCCTGCGCAACGAGCCGCGCTTCCAGCGGCTGCTCAGCCAGCTCAGATAGCAATTCCCACGGTTCTTACCACGCCTGCGCACTAGAGTGTCGCCATGCACTCCTGCGGCGCACTGACGAGACGTTCGGTATTGTTCGGCATCGGCGCAGGCGTTTGTGCGCTCAGTCGCGCAGCCACCCACACGAGGTCCACGCAGATGCCACGTTTCATCGAAGTCAGTCACGTCATCGAGCCCGGCATGGTGACGTATCCCGGGCTGCCGGAGCCCAAGGCCGAAATCATCTTCGATCACGACAGCTCGCGCGCGCGTTACCAGAACAAGTCGGAGTTCCTGATCGCGTCGCTGCATTTGTGCGGCAACACCGGCACCTACGTGGATTCGCCGCTCCACAGGCATCGGGGCGCGACCGACCTGGCGGGCTTGCCGCTCGAGCGCGTGGCGCACGTGCCGGTGCGGGTGTTCGATGCGCGGTCACTGGGTCGTGCCGTGGGTCCCGAGCTGTTCAAAGGGACGGACGTGCGCGGCGCGGCTGTGCTCGTGCGGACGGACTTCAGTAAGCATTGGCGCACGGAGCGCTATGGACGCGAGAACCCGTTTCTCACTGCCGCGGCCTGCGAGACGCTCGTGGATGCGGGAGCGGCCTTCGTCGGCATCGACTCCGTGAACATCGACGAGATGACGGATCTGGTGCGTCCCGCCCATACGATTCTGCTCGGCGCGGGCATTCCGATTTGCGAGCACATGACGAACCTGGCGTCGTTGCCGCAGAACGGCGGTCGGCTGCATGCTGTGCCGATTGCCTGGAAGGGTGGGGCGACGTTCCCGGTGCGGGCGTATGTGCAGTACGGAGGGGAGTCGGGCTGAAGCGCGACCTACTCGCCGACTCTGATTACTAGCGCGTCGATGCGAGCGTTGCGGAGCTTGCTGCGCGTGTCTTCCAGCTGCTGCAGGTTCGTGATCGGCCCTACGCGTACGCGGTGCCACGTGTCGCGATCGATCGTCACCTTCTGGATCTTCGATTCCACGCCTTGCATCGCGATCAGCGCACGCACGCGATCCGCATCCGCGTGATTGCGGAACGAGCCTGCCTGCAGGATGTATGCGCCCGGCTTCTCAACCGGACCCGTACCCGGGCCAGCTGCCGGCGCTGAAGTGCCATCCTGTTCGGGGATGACCACTTCGAACTTCGGCAGCATTTCGTAGAACTCGAACTGCGTCTCTGCGTCCTGCGACGCCGGCGCGGGCTTCGTAGCCTTCTTGGCCGCTGGTGCTTCGTCGCGCGTCATCGGCGGCGACTCCTGCGCAAGACGCGCGGCGGGACGGCGATCGAACAAGTACACCCCGACGGCGACGGCGAGCCCGAGCGCGAGTCCAACGACGAAGCCGGCGATACCGGAAAGGTTGCCCGAGCCGCCGGTGCGCCGCTTCGAGTTCTTGTAGTCGCGCGCCACTACATTCTCTCCGGGGCCGACACGCCCAGCAGCTTCAGGCCGTTCTCCAGGACCTGCCGGGTCGCTGCCACGAGATTGAGCCGCGCGTTGCGCAGGCCGACGTCGTCGACGATGAACGTGTGCGCGTTGTAGTAAGTGTGGAAATCGCCGGCGAGATCTCGCAGGTAGTGCGCCAGCTGGTGCGGCTCGAGCGCGCGCGCCGCGGCTTCCAGCAGCTCGGGATAATAGGTAACGCGCCGGATCAACGCCTTCTCGTGCGGCTCGCTCAAGCGCGCGACGTTGCGCTCGCCGAGCTCGCGCTCGTGGGTGTGACCCTTCTCCTGCAATTGCCGGAACACGCTGCAGACCCGTGCGTGCGCGTACTGCACGTAATAGACCGGATTCTCTTCGCTCTGCGACAGCGCGAGATCCACGTCGAACACGAACTCCGAATCGGCACGGCGCGACACCAGGAAAAACCGCACGGCGTCGCGCCCGACCCATTCGATCAGCTCACGCAGCGTGACGTACTCGCCGGCGCGCTTGGAGATCTTCACTTCCTCGCCGCCGCGCATGACGCGCACCATCTTGTGCAGGATGTAGTCCGGATAGCCCTGCGGGATGCCCATGCTCAATGCCTGCAGACCGGCGCGCACGCGCGCGATCGTGCCGTGGTGATCGGTGCCCTGCACGTTGATCGCGACGCGAAAGCCGCGCTGCCACTTGGTGACGTGATACGCGACGTCCGGCACGAAGTACGTGAACGTGCCGTCGGACTTGCGCATGACCCGATCCTTGTCGTCGCCGTAGTCGGTCGTGCGCAGCCACAGCGCACCGTCCTTCTCGTAGGTCTTGCCGCTCGCGACGAGCGCGCTCACCGTCGAGTCGACTTTGCTTTCGGTGTACAGGCTCGACTCCAGGTAGTAGACGTCGAAGCGCACGCCGAACTTCTGCAGATCGAGGTCCTGCTCGCGGCGCAGGTACGCCACCGCGAAGCGCCGCACAGCCTCCAGGTCGTCGACCTTGCCGGTCGCTTTGACCGCCTCGCCGTCGAACGCGTGCACAGTCTTCTTCGCCTGGAACTCGTCGGCGATGTCCTGGATGTACTCACCGTTGTACGCGGCTTCCGGCCAGCCCGTTTCGCCGGGCTTGATGCCGCGCCCGCGCGCTTGCACCGACAGCGCGAGGTTCTGGATCTGCACGCCGGCGTCGTTGTAGTAGAACTCGCGGCTCACCTGATAGCCCTGCGACTGCAGCAGCGAGGCGAGCGCATCGCCGAGTGCCGCCTGCCGGCCGTGTCCGACATGCAGCGGCCCCGTCGGATTCGCGGAAACGAATTCGACCACCGTGCTCGCGCCGGCGCCGCGCTTGCTGTAGCCGTACGTCGGGCCGAGCGCGAAGATCCGCGACAGCTCCTGCTGATACGCCTGGGCCGAGAGATGGAAGTTGATGAAGCCCGGCCCGGCGATCTCCGCTCGCTCGATCAGCTCGCTCGACGGCAGCGCGTCGAGAATCGCCTGCGCCAGCTGACGCGGATTGCGGCGCGCCGGCTTCGCCAGCTGCAACGCAACGTTCGTCGCGAAATCGCCGTGCGCGGCGTCGCGCGTGCGCTCGATGTCGACGACGGGGCGGACGATGTCGGCGGACAGGACGTCGGCCGGCAAGGTGGCGAGCGCGGCCTGGACGAGTTGTTCGATTCGATATTTCACGGAAGGAGTAAAGAAGAGTTAGTCAGTACTGACTGATTCTGCCAGAACTAGCTCAGATCCAACGCATCCACGTCGATGGACCAGCGCACGCGGCGGGCTTCCGGCAGCGTTTCCAGCGCCGGCAGCCACGTGCTCATGAACTTCTGTAACGGAGAATGCGTAGCCGCGTGCAGCAGCAGCTGCGCGCGATAACGTCCAGCGCGTCGCTCCATGGGCGCGGGTGCGGGGCCGAGCAGCTGCACGCCGCGCAGTGTTTCGCTTTGCGAGGCGGCGATCGCCGCGCGCAAGAATTTCATGGGCGCGAGCGCAGTAGCCGCTTCCGCGCGCAGCAGTGCGATGCGCGCGAACGGTGGCCACTCGCTCTGTTCGCGTTCTTGCAAGGCCCCGGCCGCGAAGGCCTCATACCCGCCCTCGAGCAGCAATTTCAGCAGCGGATGCTCGGGATATTCCGTCTGGATCAGCACCTCGCCGGGTCGCTCGGCGCGGCCGGCACGGCCGGCGACCTGCACGATCGTCTGTGCCAGCCGCTCCCCCGCGCGGAAATCCACGCTGAACAGGCCCTGGTCCGCGTTGAGCACGACGACCAGAGTCACGTTCGGGAAATCGTGGCCCTTGGTGAGCATCTGCGTGCCGATGAGGATGCGCACTTCCTTGCTGTCGACGCGTGCGAGCGTCGCCTCCAGGTCGCCCCGCCGGCGCACGGCGTCACGGTCGATGCGGGCGAGCGGCGCGTCCGGGAACAGCTGTCGGACCGTTTCCTCGATGCGCTCGGTGCCCTGTCCGACAGGCTTCGCCGGCTGACCGCAGTTCGCGCACAGTTCCGGAATCGGCTGCTGCGAGCCGCAGTGATGGCAGATCAGATGATTCGCGCGGCCGTGCACAGTGAGGTGAGCGTCGCACCGCCTGCAGTGCGCGGACCAGCCGCACGCTGGACAGAAGAGCACCGGCGCATAGCCACGGCGATTGAGGAACAGCATGACCTGGCCGTCGGCATCGAGATGGCGGCGGATCGCGAGCACAGCGGGCGTCGCGATGCCTTGCGTTTCTCCGTGCGCGCGCAGGTCGATCAGCGCCATGCGCGGCGGCTGCGCGTTCGCCGCGGCCCGCTGCGACAGGCGAGATAGCCACTGATGCTGGCGCTGGGCACGATGCAACGTCTCCAACGACGGCGTGGCCGAGCCGAGTACGGCGGGAATACCGAGCCGCTGCGCGCGTACGATTGCCAGGTCACGCGCGGAGTAGCGGAACCCTTCCTGCTGCTTGAACGACGCGTCGTGCTCCTCGTCGACCACGATCAGACCGGGCCGGGCGAGCGGACTGAACACCGCCGAGCGCGTGCCGATGACGATGCTTGCCCGGCCTTCGCCGGCGCTGCGCCAGGCCGCCAGTCGTTCGCCGTCGCTCAGGTTCGAATGCAGAACTGCCAGCGGCGTGTCGAAGCGCGCGCGAAAGCGTGCGATCAGCTGCGGCGTGAGCGCGATTTCGGGCACGAGGACGAGTGCCTGCTCTTTGCGCTCGATGACAGCGGCAATCGTGCGCAGATAGACCTCGGTCTTGCCGCTGCCGGTCACGCCATACAGCAAATGCGAGGCGAAGCTGCCGAGCGTACTGCTGATTCGCTGTACTGCTTCCTGCTGCGCATCGTTCAACGTCGGCCCGGCTCGCGGTACCGACGTCGAGACCTCGCCCGTAGGCACGCGCTTTGTTTGCGTGACGTAGCCGCGCGCTTCCAGCTTGCGCAACAGCTCCGGCGTGCCTTCTGTCGCGGCCAGAAGGTCCGCCGTCGTCACTGCGTCCGTGCTCGTAAGCGCTTCGACGATCGCGCGGAGTCGAACGGCGTTTGCCTTGAGCTCGGCGAGCGCTTCGCGCCGACCCAGCTCCGTGAGCGACCACACGATAGTCTCTTCGCGCCGTGACGCGCCGACTCGCAGCGGCGCTGGCATGGCCGCCGCGATGACCTCGCCGACTGGATGCCGGTAGTAGTCCGCGGACCAGAGCAGCAGCTGCAGGAGTGCGGCGTCGAACGTCGGCTCCTCGTCGATGGCCGCGAACGCGGACCGCAGCTTGGCGGCGGGCACGTCGGTGCGATCGCGTCGCTCGACGACCACGCCGACGACGCGGCGGCGCCCGAACGGCACCCAGACGCGCTGACCCGGCGCGATGTCCGGCTGCTGCGCCGGGGCGCGGTAGTCGAACGTGCGCCGCAGCGGCGTGTCTATGGCGACTGCGAGAATCAATTTGTTCGTCAACCGATCTGGTCCGCGTGCGTTGAACTGTGGAACGGCCCCCATCCCGAGGTCCCTGCATGCCCGCTTCTGTTAGCCTCCCCGCGTTTGCCGGGCCACTCGCCACCTTGCGGTGGGACGACGGGCAGGCGTCCGTGGAGGAGCCGATTCTGGAGCAGGCGCGGGCACTCGACCGCTTTCTCGCGAGCATAGAGAAACGCGCTTTCCGCATGGCGCGCATCGCCCTGCGGCACGACGAAGATGCCCTCGACAGTGTCCAGGACGCGATGCTCCAGCTCGCCCGCCGCTATGGTCGGCGGCCGACCGAGGAATGGCGCCCGCTGTTCTACCGCATTCTGCAGAACCGGATTCGGGATTGTCAGCGCCGCCGGCGGGTCCAGGCCCGGATCATGGCGTGGCTGCCGGGACTGAAGGCGCAGGAGGATGAGGCCACCGCGGATCAATATGCGGCAGTCCCCGACCGCGCGCCGCTGCCGTCGGAGCAGTTGGCCGCGGACCAGGCGATGCAGATGCTCGAGCGATCGCTGGCAGAGCTGCCCGGCCGGCAGCAAGAGGCGTTCATGTTGCGGGTCTTCGAGGGCCTGGACGTCGCGCAGACCGCGGCTGCAATGGGATGCAGCGAAGGCAGCGTCAAGACACACTATTCGCGGGCCGTACATACGCTGCGCGAGCAAGTGGGAGTTGCGTGGTGAGCGACGAATTCGAAAGCAAGGCAAAGGCATTGTTCGAGGACAGCGTCGAGCGGCTGGACGCGCGCACGCGATCGAAGCTGACTCAGGCGCGCAATCGCGCACTGGACGAAGTGAAGCAGGGCGCGGCGCGTCGGCGCTGGATCTGGGCGCCCGCCGGCGGGTTCGCGCTTGCCGTGGTGATTGCCATCGGCGTCGTGGTATGGCCGGGCCGGACAGCGCCGCAACCGGGTGCCGCTGCGCTCGAGGACCTGGAGATCGTTGCCGACTCCGAGAACATCGATCTGCTGCAGGACCAGGATGTGGAGTTCTACGCCTGGCTGGACGAGCAATGAGATTCGTCGCGGTTCTCCTGTCGCTCTGCGTGAGTCTCGCGGTCACACAGGCCGCGCGCGCTGCCGAGCCGGCGGGTACATCGAGTTCGAGCGCGGCAGCCGCGGCCGCAGGCGTGCCGTGGGCCCAGCTGTCCGACGATCAACGCAAGCTCCTGTCCGACCTCGAACCGCGTTGGGGCCAGATGCCGCCCGAGCGACAGCGGCGACTGGCGCGCAGCTCGCAGCGCTGGCTCAACCTGCCGCCGGAGCAGCGCGACGAGGCGCGGGAAGGCTTCCGGCGCTGGCAGCAGCTGAACGCCGAGCAGCGTCGGGAAATCCGCCGCCGCTTCCAGCAATTCAACGACCTGCCGGAGGACGAGCAGGCGCGCATCCGCGACAACTACCGGCGCTTTCGCGACCTCAGCCCCGAGCAGCGCCAGGCGCTGCGCAAGCGTTTCAAGGAGTTGACGCCGGAAGAACGACAGCGCCTCAGGGAGCGCATGCGCGAGCGCCCGAACTGACCGGGGCTGTAACTTTTATTCGGCTGTACGCTGTCCGCCGCGCCCACTAAACTGCCCGCCAGTCGATGCGCGTGGCATAACCAAAAGCATGGTCGATAGCGTGTTCGCCGCGTGCGTCGTCATTCCCGTTTTCAACCACGAGCATGCCATCGCGTCGGTGCTGGACCGCGTCCGCGTCCACGGCCTGCCCGTGATCCTGGTCGACGACGGCTCCGATCCCGCCTGCGCACACGAGCTGCAGCGCCTGGCCAAGCTGGCGGACGTGACCCTGCTGCGGCACGAGTTCAATCGCGGTAAGGGTGTGGCGGTCTGCACCGGACTGCGCGCCGCGAGGCAGCGGGGCTTTACTCACGCGGTGCAGGTCGATGCCGACGGCCAGCACACGCTCAGCGACATCCGCCACTTCGTCGAGGAGGCGCGCAGCTACCCGGGTAGTCTCATCTGCGGCGCACCGTTGTTCGACGCGAACATGCCTGTCTCGCGTCGCTGCGGGCGTCCTCTCAACCACGCGATGGTGTGGCTCGAAACACTGTCGTTCGACGTCGTCGACTCGATGTGCGGCTTCCGCGTTTATCCGCTCGCCCCGACGCTCGCGCTGCTGGACAGCCAACGGCTCGGGCAGCGCATGAACTTCGACACTGAGATCCTGGTGCGCCTGCACTGGCGCGACGTGCCGATGCGCTGGCTGCTGACGCGCGTCTACTATCCGCCCGACGGCGTCTCGCACTACCGCGTGTTCTTCGACAATGTGCGCGCCGTCGGCCTGCACGTGCGGCTGCTCGCGGAGATGTTGGTGCGCCTGCCCGTGCTGTTGTGGAAGAGGGCGCTGCGGACCGGCGAAGCGCGGCCCGAGGAAGAGAAGCGCAACGCGAATGCCTGAGCAACGCGATATCGTGGTCGTCGGCGCCGGACCGTCGGGCTCGATCGCCTCGGCGCTGCTCAAGCGCCGCGGCTGGGACGTCCTGGTGCTCGAGGCGCAACGGTTCCCGCGCTTTTCGATCGGCGAGAGCCTGCTCGCCCACTGCCTCGATTTCGTCGCCGAGGCGGGCATGATGGAAGCGGTGCAAGCCGCCGGCTTTCAGTACAAGAACGGCGCCGCGTTCGTTCGCGGCACGGACTACGGCGAGTTCGACTTCGCCGACAAGTTCACCGCGGGGCGCGATTCCACGTTTCAAGTGCAGCGCGCAGCGTTCGACAAATTGCTCGCCGACGAGGCGCAGAAGCAGGGAGTCGAAATTCGCTACGAAGTGCGGGTGGCGTCGGTCGATAACCAACGGCCGCGACCGCGGGTGCGTGCGCAGGATGCGGGGCGCGAATACGACGTCGAGGCGCGCTTCATTCTCGATGCCAGCGGTTTTGGCCGGACATTGCCGAAGCTGCTGCAGCTGGAAACTCCATCGGCTTTCCCCGTGCGCAATGCAGTATTCACGCATGTCGCGGACCACGCACCCACGGGCTCATTCGATCGCAACAAGATCCAGGTCGTGATCCATCCGCGTCATCACGACGTGTGGTACTGGTTGATCCCGTTCCCGCACGGACGTTGCTCGCTCGGCTGCGTCGCGCGCCGCGAGTTCTTCGACGGATATCCGACCGACCTGGACGCGCGGCTGCGGCAGTTGGTTGCGGAAGAGCCGTTCCTCGCGCGAGTTCTGGCGGATGCGGAGTGGGACACGCCGGCGCGCGGCTTGTCCGGCTACGCCGCGAACGTCAAATCGATGTATGGCCCGGGTTTCGCGCTGCTCGGCAACGCCGCAGAGTTCCTCGATCCGGTGTTTTCGTCCGGCGTCACCATCGCGATGCGCTCGGCAAGCATGGCGACGCAGGTGCTCGACCGGCAGCTCCGCGGCGAAGCCGTGGACTGGCAATCGCAGTTCGAGGTGCCGCTGCGCAAGGGCGTGGACACGTTCCGCGCCTACGTGCGCGCGTGGTACGACGGGCGCTTCCAGGACATCATGTTCGCGAAGACGCAGCCGCCCGAGATCCGTCGCATGATCTGCTCGATCCTCGCCGGCTACGCCTGGGACGAAGCGAATCCGTTCGTCGCCGAGCCGGAGCGGCGGCTCGACATGGTCGCCAAACTCTGCGCGGCGTGAATCGCCAATGGCCGACACTGTTCTAGTCACAGGTTCGAGCCGCGGCATCGGTCGCGCGATTGCCCTGCGTGCCGCCGCCGACGGCTTCGACGTCGTGGTTCACTGCCATTCGCATCGCGACGAAGGCGATGCCGTCGCGCGCGCTATCGAGGGGATGGGCCGCAACGCACGCGTGTTGCAATTCGATGTTGCCGATCGCGCTGCTTGCCGGCAAGCACTCGCAGACGACATCGAATCTCACGGCGCCTACTACGGTGTCGTGTGCAACGCGGGCACTCATGCAGACACCGCATTTCCCGCCATGACGGACGAGCAATGGGACGGCGTGGTGCGCACGAACCTCGATGCGTTCTACAACGTGCTGCAGCCGTGCGTGATGCCGATGGTGCGGCGGCATGCGCCGGGCCGAATCGTCACGATCTCCTCGGTGTCCGGGATGATGGGCAACCGCGGCCAGGTGAATTACAGCGCCGCGAAGGCCGGCATCATCGGCGCGACCAAGGCGCTCGCGCTGGAGCTCGCGAAACGCAAGATCACGGTCAACTGCGTGGCGCCCGGCCTGATCGCGACCGACATGATCGACGAGCACACGCCGACCGAAGACATTCTCGATGCGATTCCGGCACAACGCGCCGGCACGCCCGAAGAAGTGGCTGCAGTCGTGGCCTTCCTGCTTTCTCCCGACGCTTCTTACGTCACCCGACAGGTCATCGCAGTCAACGGCGGCTTGTGTTGACGCGACCGCGGTCGATCGCGTGGCACAACGGCCGACAGATCGGCGTCGACGAATTCGCGCACGACGTCGCCGCGGTGGCTCGCGTGTTGCCGGCCGGCGCCGCGATGATCAACCTCTGTGAAGATCGCTATCGATTTCTTGCGGCCTATGCCGCAGCACTGAGCGCGGGGCACGCAGCGCTGTTGCCACCGACGCGCGCCGAGCAAGTCGTCAAAGAGATCGAAGCTGCGCACCCCGGCAGCTATCGCTGCGAAGATGCGACAGTTGAGGCAGCCATGGCTGCGCCGCCTGCACAGCGCTCGATCGAATTGCAGATTCCCGCCGAACAGATCGCGACCATCGGTTTCACTTCCGGCAGCACCGGCCGGCCACAGAGCTATCCGAAGGACTGGCGCAGCGTGAACGGCAGCACTACGTGCAACGCTCGCGCGATTCGTTCTGCGCTCGGCGTCGCCGACGACGCGCTGCTGTGGATTCTTGCGACGGTTCCGCCGCAGCACACCTATGGGATGGAGTTCAGCGTGCTGTTGCCGCTGATCGCCGGCATGGCAGTGCACGCTGCGCGTCCGTTGTTCCCAGCGGATATCGCCCGCGCGCTCGCCGAGTTGCCGACGCCGCGCGTGCTCGTCAGCACTCCGGTGCATCTGCGTGCGTTGGTCGAGTCGCCGCAAGAGTTTCCGCAAGCGGCCCTGATCGTTTCCGCAACCGCTCCGCTCGATCGAGCACTGGCGCAGGCTGTGGAGGCGAAGCTCGGCGGCCGCCTGCTGGAAATCTTCGGCTCGACGGAGACGTGCGCATTCGCGAGCCGGCGCACCGCGCAAGAAGAGCTCTGGAAATTGCACGATGGCGTACGACTCGAATCGACCGCAGCGGGCACGTTGGTCTCGGCGCCGTGGCATCGACAACCGATCCTGCTGCAGGATCACGTCGAGCTGCACGGCCCAAGCGAATTTCGCGTGCACGGCCGCAACACCGACTTGATCGAAGTCGCAGGCAAACGTGCGTCGCTGGCTGATCTCACGCGCCGCGTGCTAGCGGTCGACGGCGTGCAGGACGCGGTGGTGTTTCAGCCGGGCACGGAATCAGTCGCGACGATTCGCCGCGTCGCCGCGCTCGTCGTCGCGCCCGGTCTCACCGCAGCTCACATCCAACAGCGGCTCGCAGCAACCATCGACCCCGCATTCCTGCCGCGCCCGCTGGTGTTGGTCGACGCCTTGCCTCGCAACGAGCTCGGCAAGCTACCGCGCGAAGCTTTGCTCTCCGCACTAGGCAGGTACCAATCGTCATGAAGCTGCTTCTCACCTCCGCAGGTATCAAGAACGCGAGCATTCGCACCGCGTTGCTCGATCTCCTGGGCAAACCGATCGCTGACTGCAACGCCCTCTGCATCCCCACCGCGTTGTACGGGCATCCCCACGGAAGTCCTGACGGGACCTGGCGGTTCATCAGTGGACGAGAGCCGCAATGCCCGATGTGCGAGTTGGGTTGGAAGTCTTTGGGCGTGCTGGAACTGACTGCTCTGCCCAGCATAGGTCGAGAGCGCTGGGAAACCTGGGTCCGCAAAGCAGACGTCCTGCTCGTGAATGGCGGTGACGCGCTGTACCTGTGTCACTGGATGCGGCAGTCCGGCCTGGCGGATCTCCTGCCGTCGCTGCAAGAGACCGTCTGGGTGGGGTTGAGCGCCGGCAGCATGGTGATGACCCCTCGGGTCGGAGAGGCCTTCGTCGAGTCGAAGCCCTCCATCACCGGTTACGACAGCACGCTAGGGTTCGTCGATTTCTCGATCTTCCCGCACCTGGACCACCCGGCTCTGCCGGAGAACAGCATGGCCGACGCAGAAAGGTGGGCGAGAGGCATCGGTGGTCCGGCCTACGCGATCGACGATGAGACCGCGATCAAAGTGGTCGACGACGCCGTCGAAGTTGTCTCGGAAGGGCATTGGAAGCTCTTTGCCCCGACTACCCGCTGACCGCTTCGATCTCCACGGCGAGCTCTTTGCGGCAGATATCGCCCGCCAGAAACAACGGCGCGCTCTCCGGATAGGCCTCACGCAATCGCTCCTCGATCGCATCCACGAGGGCGGAGTCGCGCAGATACACCTTCAGCAGGCGCGGCGCGCGTGCCTCGAGCGCCGCGAGATTGCGCACGATTTCTTCGAGCTGCTCGCGCACATCGCCGGCATGCCTGGACTCGTGACCGACGATGCTGGCCGTGCCCGAGATGAGCAACGTGCCATCGGCAGCCCGCGTCGCGCGCGCGAAGCCCGGGCTCACCGGCCCGTGCTCGCGCGGATATCGATACGCGCTCATTTGTCGAGGATTCTCGATCGGCTCGCCGGGCTGTCGGCTGGCCAGCCAATACACCTGCAGGCGATGCGTCGTGTGCTGCCGCCCGATCGCAGTCGCTGCGGGATAGGGCTCGTGCGCTACGCCTGCGAGTCCGCGCGCGCGGCCGATGACGAATTGGCGGTAGCGCTCGTCGTCGCCGTCGCCCGCGTTGATGCCGTCAAAGTAGTTCCACATCCGCAGCAGGTGCGGAAATCCGCAACGATTCTGAAAGCTGTGAATTTCGCGGTAGATGAACTGCGCGGCCGGCGCGATTCCACCGTGCTCGCGTTCGTCTGTCTCAGCGACGCCGAACAGGCAATCGTCGCCGCTGGCATAACGCACGATTCCTGAACGGCCGCGGCGAACTGCGCCCGTGGCGCGCCACAGCTCGACTGCCGGGCCGCGCAATTTCGCGCACCCTACATCTACTGTCAGAGAATCTTCGGGAACCGCAGTGGATGGATCGAAGCGGACGACCGCCAGCACACTGTCGCCCGCCGGCGGCACAGCCTGCGCGTAGTGAACCTCAATTTTCAAGGGGGCGGATGATACACTGCGACCGCAGCGCCACATCGTCGTCAAGAAAATTATTCATGTCAGCACTTCAGTCGGTCGGCGAGCGCGAGCTTGCCGAACTCATCGTGACCGCGCTCAACCTCGAAGGCGTGGCGCCGGCGGACATCGATCCGGAGGCGGCGCTGTTCAAGACCGGTCTCGGCCTCGATTCGATCGACGCGCTGGAGCTGGCGCTGGAGATTTCCAAGCGCTACGGTTTCCAGCTGCGCTCGGATGACGAGAACAACCTGCGCATCTTCCGCTCGCTGCGCTCGCTCGCCGCTCACATCGAACGCAATCGCACCACCTGACATGGCCCAGCCCAGATTCCGGCCGCTGCGTGTCACCGCTTACACGGTGTGCACGGCGGCGGGGATCGGTCGCGCCGCTACGCTGACTGCGCTCGACCAGCGACTCAGCGGTCTCACGCGCAACGACTTCGGTCCGAGTCCGCTCGCGACCTGGATCGGTCGCGTGCCGGGTCTCGAGCAGTGCGCATTGCCTGCTCAGTGGGCGGAGTGGGAGTGTCGAAACAACCGGCTCGCGTGGTGCGGACTCGTCGCTGACGATTTCGCCGATGCCGTCGCTGCTGCGCGCGAGCGCTACGGCGCCGAACGCATCGCAGTGGTCATTGGTACTTCGACCGCGAGCATCGGCGCGAGCGAGGATGCTTACCGGCGGCTCGATCCGGACGGACGCTATCCCGCCGACCTGCGGCGGCCGATCGTGCACACGCCGCATTCGCTCGGCGATTTCGTGCAGCACGCGCTCGCGCTGCGCGGCATCGCTCTGACTGTCGCGACCGCTTGCTCGTCGAGCGCGAAGGTCTTCGGGCAGGCCGAGCGCCTGATTCGCGTGGGTCTCGCCGACGCCGCCGTCGTCGGCGGCGTCGATACGCTCTGCGGCAGCACATTGTTCGGCTTCAACTCACTGGAGCTGATCGCGAGCGAGCGTTGCCGACCGTTCGACGTGGCTCGCCACGGCATCAACATCGGCGAGGCTGCCGGTTTCGCGCTGTTGGAGCGCGGAGCCGAGGCCGGCGCGTGGCTGCTCGGTTACGGCGAGTCGAGCGATGCTCACCACATGTCGGCGCCGCATCCCGAGGGCGTCGGTGCGCGCCGCGCCGTGCAGGATGCGCTGGAATCCGCGCAGCTGACGCCGGCGAGCATCGACTACATCAATCTGCACGGCACCGCATCGTTGAAGAACGACGAAGTCGAAGCGCGCTTGGTTGCCGATCTATTTCCCTCGCGCACGTTCGCGAGCTCGACCAAGGGCTGGACGGGTCACACGCTCGGCGCGGCCGGCATCGTCGAGGCGGCGATCAGTCTCATCGCATTGGACAACGGCTTGTTGCCGGGCACGCTCAATACCGAACAACTCGACCCAGCGTGCGGTCCGCAGATTCGGCGCGAGAACGAGCAGCGGCGCGTGCAAAGGGCGCTGAGCTTTTCCTTCGGCTTCGGCGGCAGCAACTGCGTGCTGGCGCTTGGCCGCGGAGACGTGGGATGAGCGCGCTGCCGCGTGTTGCGATCGAAGGCGTCGCGTTCTGGCACACGCGGTTGCCGGGCTGGGCAGTCGCGCGCGCGGTGATTTGCGGCGAGCAAGACGCGCCCGCAACTTCCGCGCCGCGACCGACGCCGAGCCTGCTCGCGCCGACAGAGCGGCGACGCGCACCTGATACCGTCGCGCTCGCACTCGAAGTTGCCGCGCGTGCGTGCGAGGCAGCGAATCGTCCGCCCGCGCAACTGCGCTCGGTGTTTGCGTCTACCTACGGCGATTTGGGGATCAGCGACTATATGTGCGCCACGCTTGCGGGAACGCCGACGCTGATCTCGCCGACGAAATTCCACAACTCCGTTCACAACGCAGCGGCAGGCTACTGGACCATCGGCACGTCCAGTCACGCGCCCTACACGGCGATCAGCGCGTATCGATATACGTTTGCGAGCGCGGTCCTGGAGGCCGCGACTCAGGTCGCATGCGACGGCCAGCCGGTCGTGTGTGTCGCGTTCGACGTCGAATCCACCGGCCCGCTCGGGACGGTGGCGCCGAGCCGCGGATTGCTGGGCGTCGCTCTGGTGCTCGCTCCCGCGCACGGCGAATCCCATCGCGCGCTGACGTTGCGTGTCGAGCAGGGCAATGCTGTTGACATCACGGCGGCACGCTCACCAGCAGCGCCGCTCGTCGCAGAGAATGCTCTCGCGCCTTGTCTGCCGTTCTTCGAAGTCCTCGCGCATTCGAAGCCAGGCAACGCCACGCTCGCACTGAGCGATCACTGCTTGTTGCACGCGCAAATGAGTTGACTGCATGGCTCACTCGCCGCTGCTGTTGCAACTCGTCGTCATCCTCGGCACCGCGCGGTTGCTCGGCCTGCTGCTACGTTACTTCGGGCAGGCCGCTGTGGTCGGCGAGATGGCGGCAGGATTCGTGATCGGTCCGGTGATCTTCGGCGCGCTCGCGCCCGAGCTGCATGCGCGCATTTTCGCGCCGCACAGTTTGGGGATGCTGAACGGGCTGTCGCAGCTCGGTCTGGTGCTGTTCATGTTCATCGTGGGCGCAGAGCTGCGTCTGCCAAGTGGTGTACCGCGCCAGTTGTTCGCCGCCGGCGCCATTGGTGTGTCTTCGGTCGTCGTGCCGATGATGCTCGGGTTGCCGATGGCTGCGCTGCTGTACGAGTCGCTTGCGCCTGCAGGCGTCGCTTTCTGGCCGTTCGCGCTGTTCATGGCGGCGGCAGTGTCGATCACCGCGTTCCCGGTCATGGCGCGAATTCTCAAGGACCGCGGGATGACGCACACGACCGTCGGCCGCCTGGGGCTCACGGGGGCCGCCGTCGCAGATGTGCTGGCGTGGGTGATGCTGGCGGCGGTTCTGATACTCGCGAGCAGCACTGGCGATTGGACAGACCTGGCACGAACGGTCGGCGGCCTCGCCGTCCTGGTCGCGGCGCTGTTCTTCGCGGTCAAACCGCTGATCGCGCGTCTCATCCAGCGCTACGCAGCGGACGGCAGGCCCGAAGGCGCGCTGCTGGCGACGCTGCTGATCGGGACTTTCGCGAGCGCGTACGTCACAGACCTGCTCGGCATCCACGCAGTGTTCGGTGCCTTCGTATTCGGCGCCTGCCTGCCGCGCGACGATCGCTTACTGGCGGTGCTCATCGAGCGCATCGAGCACGTTGCGATCCTGGTGTTGCTGCCGATCTTTTTCGCGCTCGCGGGCTTGAACACTACGTCCGCTGCATTCGTAGGTACGGGCCTCGGCGCGTTGCTGCTGATCCTCGGTATCGCGATCGTCGGCAAGGTCGTTGGCAGCGCGGCCGCGGCGCGTTACGGCGGCCAATCGTGGCGCACGTCGCTCGCGGTTGGCTCGCTCATGAACGCGCGCGGCATGATGGAGCTGATCGCCATCAAAGTCGGGCTCGACATCGGCGTGATCGGCCCGGAGCTGTTCACGATGCTGATGGTGATGGCGATCGTGACCACAGTCATGACCGGCCCGCTGCTCACGCTGTTCGCGGAGTCTGAAGCATCACAGCAGCCCGACCTTCCGCCAGCAACTCACCGAGATGAGTGACGCGGAAGCTGTATTGCAGACTCGACGCGTCGTGCTGCAGACACTCCGCTTCGACTCGCAGGCTCGACGGTAGATCGTGAATCCAGTCGCGCTCGAACGTCACTGAGCGCATCGCGACGAGCATGCCGTCCACAGCCGTGTGTGCGCCGGCTCGCAACCCGCCGTGAACCGCCATCGCTTGGGCGCCGTATTCGCAGAGATGAATTGCGCGCAGCTTGCCTCCGACACGTAGCGGATTGGACGGCGAGCGGTGCGTATCCGTCTCCAGCACGACGCGGCGCTCGTCCCAATCGACGATGCGATCGAGCAGGCACATCGAGCCTTGTTGTGGAACGAGCGAAGCGACGGAGACATTTTTCACGTCTTCGGGTGCCGGTCGCGTCAGCAGCAGCGCCAGGACGAAATTGAACACGACGCCCAGCGTCACGGTCACGCCGATCGCGCGCAGCACCGGCACGTCCGAGATCATCAGCAGCGCAAACACCATCAGTGTCGAAAGCGAGCAGATGAGAACGGCATGCAATGTGCGACGCTGCTCGGCGCGGTCCGCCGCGGCATGCTCGAAGAACAGTGCGTAGTCCAGTCCCAGGCCGGCCGCGAGGATCAGCGCGATCAGGTGAAACAAGTTGAGCGACACGCCGCTCACGCGCAGGACTGCAAGCACGATGAGCGTCGTCAGCGCCATCGGCGCGAGCACCCGATAGACCCGCGATTTCGAGCGCAGCGCGAATGCGATCACGCCGACGAGCAGCAGCGCTGCAATCGCGAGCGTCCAAAGCATGCGCGTGCGTTGGGCGGCCACGAGCGTTTCGGACTCCCCCTTCGTATCCAGCAAGCGCACGTTATCGCCCGCGGCTGCAGCGAAGGCTCGCAAGGCCGCGACGTCTTGCACGCCGCTGAAGGTGACCAGGGCGTTGGTCGCCGCTCCAGCGCATCCTGCGCCCGCGGCATTCGCGCATCCCTGCGCAGCATTGTCGCGCCGCTGCGAGATCAGCATGTCCATGCTCGCGCCGAGGCTGGTGTCGCGCATCGTCTCGATCGTCAGCGGCGGCAGAGCACGTGCGCGCTGGATATCCTGCGCGAACGGTTCGAAGACATCCGGACGGAACGGCGTGCCGACCAGCGCGGCTCGCAACGCATCGCGGAGCGAGGCGCTATCCGGTAGACGTTGCTGACGACGCAACTGCGTCGCCGCGCTCGGGACATAGCGAGCCGCGTGGTCGTATCCGCCGATCGCGTGCCGCGCGACCAGCGCCTGCAACGCTGGATCGAGCGCTTCGAGCCGGCTCAAGACACTGTCGCTGTCCGCTGCGTCTACGACGAGCAGGTAACGAACATCGGGAGTGCCGAGCTCCCCGCGCAATCGCTGGTCTTGAATCAGGAGATCCTCCGGAACGGGCGTCAGGCGCGCGAGATCGTTTTCCCAGAACTGCTGCGGCGCCAGCGCGATCGCCGCGACGGCAATCACAGCGACGACCACTGCAATCCAGCGCATTCGCGGTAATGTTTCGAGCCGATTCCACAGCCGGTCGAGAAACCGCGAGCCGCCGAAGTCCTGTGCAGTACGGTCCATCAGCGGCGGCAGTCCGAAGCGTGTCGTCAGTCCCGCGACGGCGAGGCCTGCAACCGTGAAGCACGCGAGCTGCGCGAGGCCGATGACACCGGAGAACAGAAACGTGAAGTACGCAATGCACGTGCTCGCGACCCCGGTCGCAAGCGTCGGCCACAGATGGCGCGCGATCTGCGCAGGCTCCTCGTCCGGGCGCCGATGACTCAGTAGATGCAGCGGATAATCCTGCGCAACCCCGATGAGCGTGAACCCGAAGGCGAGCGTGATGCCATGCACGGTGCCGAACAACGCACTCACGACAGCCAGGCCGGCCAGCCCGGCGCTGGCGAGCGGCAACACACTGAGCACGATGCTACCGATGCGACGATAGGCGATCAGCAGCAGCACGATCATGCCGACGGTCGCTGCCGTGCCGAGAACCTGTGCTTGGCCGCGGGTGCGCGCTTCCATCAGCACCGAAAATTTTCCAGCACCGCTGACGGTCATTTTCACTGGAGCGCCGCTCGCTGCGGATGCCAGCGCGCGTTGGAGCTCCGTCAGCGCCGCTCGCTGACGATCCGGATCGAAGGCTGGAGCTTCTGTCTCGGCTACCAGCAGCGCGCGCCGGCCGCTGCGATCGAACCACACGTCGTACTCGCGCCGCGGTTCCTGCATCGGTTGCCAGCGTTGCAGCAGCTTCAGCATCTCCAGCGTCGGATCGCGCGGCAGCCACGGCTCCAGAAAGCTGCCGGCCGGCGACGCAAGATCCCGCGCGCGCGCCAGCAACTCAGCATGGAGGTACTGCGCATCGAAGCTCTCCTCATCCAACGTCGGTGACAGCAGGAACCGGTACGGCAGCAACTCGTCCGGCACCGAGTCGAGCGCGAACTCGCCGTTCGTCACGAGACGGAATTCGCGACTGTTTTGCAGCGTCGCAGCCAGCTCGCGCGAGATGTCTGCGAGCTGCTCCGGCGGTGCGCCATCGAGTGCGATCGCGAGCACGCGGGAGGCGGGACCTTCGCCGACTTCTTCCAGCAGCAGCCGCTGTTCAGGCGTCGTCGGGCTTGGCAGGAACAAGCGCAGGTCGGCGCCGACCACCAGTTGACGTTGTACGAACCAGCCGAGGATCCCGAGCGCGACGATCCAGGCAGCCAGGAGCAGTAGCGCTTGCGGACTGTGCTTCAAACGCCGCGCCCGGAAACTCTCGCCAAGACGCCAAGAGCGCCAAGGAAAGAATTACTGTGAATACTTTGATTCATCTTGGCGTCCTTGGCGCCTTGGCGAGAGACTCTTCTTCACAGAACTCTTTCAGTGATTCGAGCGTGACGTTCGCGGCTACGTTGCCCGCAGCCTCCCCTAACACCATTACGCTCGCGCCGCCGTCGCCGTTGAGCAGCGAAAAACAGCGCGGGGTCACCTCGTGCCCGGCGATCTCGATTTTCTGCAGCCGCCGCCGCGCCCGCGCGTCGAGCGGCACGAGCTGCAAGGTCCACGACTGTTCGGTTCCCTGCGCCTGCACGTCGAAGCTGCGCTTCAGACCCGGCACGTCGCCGGTCAACAGCGACGAAAACCCCGTGAGCAGGCCACGCAATTCCGGCGCGCGCTTCAATGCAAAGCTGCGCGGCGGTTCGCCCTCGCGCTCGACGCGCACGGATTCGCCGCGGATCGCAGTGTCCTCGCGATACGGCTTGCGCACGTGGCGGTCGAGACTCGCCGGCCCCGAGAATTCCAGCTCACCCGAGACGACGAGCGGCTCACGCAGCAGCGTGGACACCCGCACTTCCGTGAATGCGATGCTCGCAGGAGCCGGTCGCGCGAGCCTGGCGATCAGCGCGTCAACGTCGAGCGCCGCGGCCGGGGTCGCGAGCAGCAGCATCGCTGCCGGCAGGAGCAGGAGTCTGCGAGTCATCAACATCTGGGGCGCGCCAGAAATCATAGAAGTTGGACCAATTGTACGGCGCGCTGCGGGCATGGTGCGCCACCCGGTCGGCGAAGCGCTGGATCGTCTGCTGCAGCTCGGCATGGCGCTGGGCGCGCTCGAGCTTCAGCTGCTCGGCGAAGGTCTCGAAATGCAGGTCGTAACGATTGCCGCCGCGATACAGGCCGAAGCACAGCACGATCGGCACCTTCAACGCCGCAGCCAGCTGCCACGGCGCGGTCGGGAACGGCGCCGGCCGGCCGAGAAAGTCCGCCGTCATGACCTGATTGCCCGGCCGCGCGCGGTCCGCGAGCAGCGTGACCAGCGACTTCTCGTCGAGCGCCTCCTTGATCGTGAGCGCGGTCGTCGTGCCTTCCTGGCGTGCGTTGATCACCGACTGCGCCAGCTTCGGGTTGAGCGCATTCAGCACGTCCGACAGCTTGCGGTTCTGCTCGATGTCGATCACCACGCGCAACTTGATGTCCGAGCGGAAGTCCGCGAGCACGCGCAGCGCATCGAAGCTGCCCAGGTGCGAGCCCAGGAGCAGGACACCGCGTCCCTGCGCCCATGCCTGCCGCAGCTGATCGAGCCCGAACGTGCGCACATCGAAGCGCTTGAAACGTTCCGACAGCAGAAACACACGATCGAGCGTCACGGCCGCGAAGCAATGAATGTGCTGGGCCACCTGCCACAACGACGCGTTGCGGCCGGTTATCTGCCGCAGATATTCGCGCGATGCACGCCGTTCCGGCCCGCGGCGGATCAGGAAGTACAGCGTGATCGGGTAGAGCGCGATGCGTGCCGCCGTGCGACCGAAGGCGAGCGCGAAGCCGCTGATCAGCTTGTACCCTAACCTCGTGCCGCCCTCGGGCCGGTCGATCCACTCCTGCCTCACGCCGCCCTTCCGGAGTCGATCAGGTCCGCAAGCGTGAACAGTCCTTGCGACACGACCTGCGCAGCGCGTGTCACGCTGAAGCGCAGCTCGTTGCCCGTTCTTCGCAACTCCAGTTCGGCATCCTGCTCCGGCAGGAGCGGGGCAGAGAATTTCGCCTGCGGCAGCATGCGAACCGACAGCTGCATGCCGAGCCAGCGCTCGGCTTCGTCCAGCACACATTGCAGCAGCACGACGCCCGGTACGATCGGCCGCCCGGGAAAGTGGCCCGGCAATGTCGGATGGTCCGCCGGGATGCGCACGATGGCGCGATGCACGCTCACCTCGCTCACCTCGCTCATCGGGGCGCGCGTCCGAGCAGTCCAGGCAGGCTCGCGACCAGGCGTTGGACGAATTCGAGCAGGTTGCGATAGGGCTGATGCGGGAAGCGGCGCCGCCGGTAGGCGTACTCGACTGCGAAGAACGCAACGACGATCACGTAGGCGATCAGATTCGCGAACAGCGACCACTGCTCGGGCTCGGCAAACACTGCCAGCAGCAGGTTCGTCGATGCCAGAGCAACGAACAGGACCGTCCACGCCAGGGTCAGACGCCGCGCATACACGAGCGCGGCATCCTCCGGCACGGCATCCGGGGCATGCAGCATGTGAACCAGTTGTTCGATCAGCGGTGTGCGCCCCGGTAGCAGCGTCTGCCCGAAGATCCAGGCGAGAAATACCGGCACGAGCACCGGTGGCAGATACAGCGGCAGCACGTGCATGGAGCTGTTCGCCAGCCACCAGCAGGTGGCGATCAGCAGCGGGACGGTCAGCCACGCCATGAGCCGGCCGCGCACCAGAAAAGGCAGCAAGACCGACAACGCCAGCATGGCAATGGCGGCGATCGTCAGCTTGGCGCTGCTGCGGGCGACGGCCAGGTGTGCAACCAGCGGGTAGGCGAACGCGAGGGCCGTCGTGACCTGCCGCGTGGGGGAAAATTGCATCGCCGGGAGCATGCGCGTGTTGCCCAGTCGGGACAAGGCATCCACAATTGCGCCCTTTGTTTGCCGGAGCGTTCATGCCAGTCAAGATTGCGGTGCTCAAAGAAGCCCGGCCGCACGAGCGGCGGGTCGCGATGGTCCCCGCGGTCGTGGACAAGCTGACCAAGCTCGGCGCGCAGATCCACCTGCAGTCCGGCGCGGGCGTCGCGGTCAAGCTGGCGGACGCGGCGTACAAGAACGTTCAGCTGCACTCCGACCCGATCGAGATGGTGCGCGACGCCGACATCGTCCTGTCGGTGCAGCCACCCGAGATCGCGGTCGTGCAAGCGATGAAGGAAGGCGCCATCCTGATTTCGTTCGTCTACGCGCACAAGGAGCCCGAGCTGTCGCGCCTGCTGCGCGATCGGAAGATCACAGCATTCGCGATGGAGCTGGTTCCGCGCATCACGCGCGCGCAGGCGATGGATGCATTGTCGAGCCAAGCGGCCTTGGCGGGGTACTACGCCGTCCTGCTCGGCGCGACCAGCATCGCGCGCATGTTGCCGATGATGACGACCGCTGTGGGCTCGCTCAAACCGGCGATTGCGCTGGTGATGGGGCTCGGCGTTGCGGGTCTGCAGGCGCTGGCGACCGCGAAACGCCTCGGTGCACGGACCGAAGGCTACGACGTGCGTCCGGAAACGAAGGAGCAGGCCGAATCGCTCGGCGCACGCTTCGTCGATACCGGCGTCGATGCGCGCGGCGCGGGCGGCTATGCCCGTGAGCTGACGCAGGAAGAAAAGGACAAGGTCGCAGCGGTCATCACCAAGCACATCCAGCAGGCCGACATCGTCGTCACGACCGCCGCGATTCCCGGACGGCCGTCGCCCAAGCTCATCAGCAAGGCGCAGGTCGAGGGCATGAAGGCGGGCAGCGTGATCGTCGATCTCGCCGCGGAAGGCGGCGGTAACTGCGAGCTGACGAAGCCGGGCGAGACCGTGCAGGTCGGCCAGGTGACGATCGTCGCGCCGCTGAACGTGCCGAGCCTGCTCGGCGAGCACGCGAGCGAGCTGTACGCCAAGAATCAACTCAATCTGCTGGAACTGTTCGTCAAGGACGGCGCGCTCAAGCTCGACTGGAGCGACGAAGTCCTCGCCAAGACCGTGCTGA
>Ga0209382_10002541_pt1 | contig 26338 bp, 25 predicted proteins | sample SoiMetdeltSBSDD5_FD_187599 | JGI IMG/M metagenome (GOLD analysis project Ga0209382, IMG submission 187599) | Bulk soil microbial communities from a Populus tree surrounding site in Tennessee, USA - Soil MetaG P. deltoides SBSDD5 (SPAdes) (version 2) | ecosystem: Environmental > Terrestrial >... | reverse complement strand
GGATCCGCATCGTCGGACACGTGACGGCCGTGCCGACCGTAAGCCGCTGGGTCGCGTGGGCGATGGCCCCGAGGACGCTCCACACGAAGGGGCTCTGGCCCTGCCGGTCGATCCACGGATGATAGTGGTCGGAGATCAGCGCGAAGCCGAAGCCCGTGTCCTGCGCCATCTGCGCGTACCGGACGAGATCGGTGGCCGACTGCTCCTCGCTGGAGAGCTTGTAGCCGAGGGTGATCATCACGCCTCCTCGATGGCGGTCGCCAGACATTCGGGCGCGGCCGCCGCCCGCATCACAGTGTCCGGAGGAAGGCGACCAGGTCCGCCTTCTCGTCCCGCGTGAGATTGACGCCCAGCACAAGGTTGAAGAACTCCACCGTGTCCTCGAGGGTCAGCAGCCGTCCGTCGTGCAGGTACGGGGGGCTGTCCTTGATGCCGCGCAGCGTGAACGTCTTGATGGGCCCGTCGCCGGGCTCCTTCGTGAACCGCTCCACGCGCAGGTCGTGCATCTGGTGGTCGAGAAACGCGGGCCCGGAATGGCAGGCCGCGCACTGCCCCTTGCCGTGGAACACCTGCTCGCCCCGCAGCTCGGCGGGCGTGGCCCGGCCGGGGTCGAGCCGCCCGGCCGGCCCGAGCTTCGGGGCCGGGGGGAAGTCGAACATGTTCTGCATCTGCGCCATGTGGGCCACCTGCACCCGCGGGATGATGGTGAATCCCTTCTTCATCGCGTGGATCGGGTCGCCGTTGAAGTACGCCGTGCGGATCTCGAACTCGGTGAAATCCTCCACCGACCGGAGGCTGCGCTTGGAGCCGTGGATCTGCTGGTTGAACAGCCCGCGCAGGCTCACGGTGTCCAGGCGGAAGCGGCGCTGCTGGGGCCGGTCGTCCGGGTTGAGGTGGAACTGGCCGGTCGTGTGCCCGTTCACGTGGCAATCGAGACAGGCGACGCCCAGGCTGGGGTTGGCGCTCTTGCGGTCGTCGGTCGGGTTGAACTCCTCCTGCGGAAACGGCGTGAGCAGCATCCGGAGCCCGTCGAGCTGTACCGGCGTCAGGACGTCCTTGAACAGCCGGTAGTAATTGTTGATCGAGACGACCTCGCCCCGGGAGACGTCGCCCAGCTCGGGCCGGCTCTGCAGGAAGATCGCCGGCGGGAACTCCGGCAGGAAGGCCTCGGGCAGATCGAACTCGACGTCGAAGCGCTCCAGCCGCGGGAACATGCGGGTCTGTGCCGACGGGAACACCTGGCCGCCGGTGGCGTGCTTGGGGTGCGGCAGCGGCGGGTAGGGGAACAGGCCGCGCCGCTTGATCTCGTCGGGGCCGAGCCGGGCGAGCTCCTCCCACGTCACCCCAGAGGCCAGGCGCGCCGTCGGTCCGACGGGCAGCGCCTTGCCGCGCGACATCGTGGCCGCGGAGTCGAGCCTGGGCGCCAGGACGTAGCGGGTTTCCAGGAGCTTGCGCTGCGCGGCCATGACCTTCGCCTTGTCGGCCACGTCCGCCTTCATGACCTCGTCGAACGTCTGCATCGGCCGCTTGGCGTTCAGGGGGTCGCGAACGAAATCGAACCCGGTGGCCTGGCCCTTGTCGGGCTGGCCGTCGAGCGCGCTGGACGATGGGTCCGCCCGCCCCGGCTCGAAACGGTCGCCGCGGTCCTGAGGCAGCGGGGCGGGGGCGCCGGCGGGCGGAGCCTGAGCCTCGGCGATCGCGTCGCGGATCGGCGCCGTGGACGCCCGCTGGCCCCAGACGCCCGACGACAGAGACCCGACGAGAATTGCCGCGGCTGTCAGGGACCACGCGAGCCAGCCCCACCTCGCCATCACGCACCTCCTGTGATGGCGTCAGAGCAATGGATGTGCCGCCGGAGACTCCCGGTCGGCGACCGGAGGCCTCTTCAGCTTGGGGCGCCGCGGCGTTATAGTCGAGGGCGATCCGGAGTCCCGAGGATATCCGGAGCGACCTCGTGAAAACTCCCCGACGAGCTTCTCGAGGAATCGCGTTCACTGCAGGAGACTGCCCACCTGGTGCGCGAGGAGGGGATCCGGATCCGGCAGGCGGCGGCGCCGGACCACCGGTCGCGCGAGCGGTCAGGCGATGGCCCGGGGCCCATCCTCGTGGTCGACGACGATCCGGGGAGCCTGAAACTGCTCCGCGTGCTGCTGCAGAGAGAGGGATACGCGGTTCAAGCGGTGAGCGACGCGGCATCGACGAGGAGACGACCCGGCAGGCGCTGGCCGCCGGTGGGGCCGCCCGTTACGTCAAGCCCATCAGGTCCGACACCTTCGTGAGCCTGATCAAGACGGTCATCGGCGCCGACGGCCCCGACGGGACGCCTCCCGCCCGGTCCAGGTCGGGTCAGGCCGCGTAGCGTCTCCGGGCGCGCGCCGGACGCCAGGGCGGCGAGCCTCGACGCGCGCGCGCTCACTTCTCGCCCAGGTACGTCTTCCGGACGAGGTCGGACCGCAGCAGGGCGGCGGCGGTGTCGTGCAGCACGATCCGGCCGGTCTGGATGACGTAGCCGCGATGGGCGACCCGGAGGGCCATGCGCGCGTTCTGCTCCACGAGCAGGATGGTGGTCCCCTGGCGGTTGATGTCCTGCACGATGCGGAAGATGGCCTCCACGAGGATCGGCGAGAGGCCCATCGACGGCTCGTCGAGCAACAACAGGGTCGGACGCGCCATGAGCGCGCGGCCGATGGCGAGCATCTGCTGCTCGCCGCCCGACAGGGTGCCGCCCTTCTGGGCCGCGCGCTCGCGCAGCCGCGGGAAGAGCGTGAAGACCCGTTCCAGATCGCCGGCGATGCCGTCCCGGTCGGGCCGCGCGAAGGCGCCCAGCTCGAGGTTCTCGAGCACGCTCATGCGCGGGAAGATGCGCCGGCCTTCGGGCGACTGCCCGATGCCCAGCCGCACGATGCGGTCGGTCGTGAGCGTGTGCAGGCCGTGGCCGTTGAAGATCACCGTGCCGCGCCGCGGCCGCACCATGCCGAGAATCGTGCGCAGGGTGGTCGTCTTGCCGGCCCCGTTGGCGCCGATCAGGGTGACGATCTCCCCGGGCTGCACGGACAGGGACAGCCCGCGCAGCGCGCGGATGTTGCCGTAGTACGTGTGGACGTCGGCGAGGTCCAGCACGCCGCTAGGGCCCCGACGGCGCGGTGAGCTCCTGCTCGTAGCCGGTGCCCAGGTACGCCTCGATGACGCGCGGATGTCGCTGGATCTCGGCGGGAGCGCCCTCGGCGATGCGGGTGCCGTAGTCGAGGACGGTGATGCGGTCGGAGACCCCCATGACGACCTCCATGTCGTGCTCGATCAGGAGCACCGACAGCGCCAGCTCGCGCCGGAGCAGCCCGATCAGCCCGGTGAGCGTCTCCGTCTCGCGGGGATTCATCCCCGCGGTCGGCTCGTCGAGCAGGAGCAGCCGCGGCTCGGTCGCGAGCGCGCGCGCGATCTCGAGACGGCGCTGGTCGCCGTAGGCCAGGTTCCGGGCGGTGGCGTCGTCCTTGTCGGCCAGGCCGACGAAGGCCAGCAGGGCGCGAGCCCGCTCGCGCGCCCGCGCCTCCTCGGTCCGCACCGAGGGCGGTCGCAGCACGGCGCCGGCGACGCCGGCGTCCAGACGGCAATGCTCGCCGACGAGGACGTTCTCCAGCACCGTCATGTCGGGAAAGAGCCGGATCGACTGGAACGTGCGGGCAATGCCGCGGGCCACGATCGCGTTGGGCCGCAGACCCACCACGCTGGCGCCGGCGAACGTGATGCTCCCGTCGTCGGGCCGTACCAGGCCCGTCACTGCGTTGAAGAACGTCGTCTTGCCGGCCCCGTTGGGACCGATGAGCCCGATGATGGCGCCCCGCGGGACGACGAGGTCCACCTGGTTGAGGGCGACGACGCCGCCGAAGTGCTTCGTGAGGCCCCGGACCTCCAGGATCACGGGGTCGCCCTGGCCGGCCACGGCCGTGGTCAGGCGCTCTCGCAGCCAGGGCGGAATGGTCTCGAGGCGCGGCGACGACGCAACCTCCGGCGTCCCGACCGGCTCGACGTCGTCCGCCACCAGGGGGGAGGCCGCGCGCCGCCCGGCCAGGCCCTGCGGGCGCAGGAGCATCACGAGGACCAGACCCAGGCCGAAGAAGAACCAGCGCCACAGCGTGAGGTCGGCCGCGACCAGCGCCGGCAGCCCGAGCGCGCGCCCGAGTGCGCGCACCATGAACGTGGTCTGGGAGAGCACGACACGGTCGAACACCGTGATCAGCATCGCCCCCAGGACGACGCCGCGCAGGCTGCCGGCCCCGCCCAGCACGACCATGCACAGCAGCATGATCGACACCTGGAACTCGAAGGCGCCGGGGGTGATGGCCTGCAGCTTGGCGGCGTACACCGAGCCGGCGAACCCCGAGAACGATGCGCCGAGGGCGAAGGCCAGGAGCTTCGTCGAGATGGGATTGACGCCGGTGCAGTCGGCGGCCGTCTCGTCCTCGCGGATGGCCTTCCACGCGCGGCCCAGGCGCGAGTCGTGCAGGCGGCTCATCGCCCACAGCGAGAGGGCGCCGATGATCAGGATCAGGAAGTACCAGGGAACCGGATCGGTCTCGAAGGGCACCCCGGGCAGGTAGGGCCGGCCCACCGGGTTCACGCCGTTCTCGCCGCCGGTCAGGTTGAGCCGCTCGACCGGCCGCCAGCCGCCGATGTCGATGGTGACGTCACCGAGATTGCGGATCGCCACCGGGATGATCTCGCCGAATCCCAGCGTGATGATGGCCAGGTAGTCGCCGCGGACCCGCAGCGTGGGCGCCCCGATCACCGCGCCGAGCAGCGCCGACACCGCCGCCGCGATCCAGATGCACAGCCAGAAGCTCCAGACGTGGCCATACAGGGGCGAGCCGAGCACCGGCGAGTTCAGGAGTCCCATGGCGTAGGCGCCGATGGCGAAGAACGCCGCGTAGCCCAGATCGAGGAGGCCGGCGTAGCCGACCACGATGTTGAGGCCCAGCGCCAGCAGCACGTAGATCATCCCGTCCGACACGGCGTGGACGGTCTGCAGCCCGAGGGCCCGGTCGAGGAACGGGTAGACGAGCAGCGCGACCACCAGGAGCGCTCGGCCGGCGACGCTCACCGCCTCAGGCCTTGTCCGTGCTGGCCTCGCCCATGAGCCCGTGGGGCCGGAAGACCAGGACCAGGATGAGGATCGAGAAGACGATCGCGTTGGTCCAGCGGGCGGAGATGTACTGGTCGCTCCACGCCGACAGGAAGCCGATGACGAGCCCCCCGAGCGCGGCCCCGCCCATGCTGCCGATGCCACCGAGCACGGCCGCGGTGAACGCGCGCAAACCGGCCTGGTAGCCCATCCACCACTGCCCGATGTTGTAGTACATCCCCTGGATCAGCCCGGCCGCCCCGGCCAGGGCGCCACCCACGAAGAACGTGATGAGGATCGTTCGCTCGACGTTGATGCCCATCGCCTGCGCCGTCTCGCGGTCCTGCGCGGTCGCCCGCATGGCCTTGCCCCACCGGGTGCGGGTCACGAACAGGTGGAGCGCGATCATCAGGGGGATCGTGACGGCGACGACCACGACGTCCTTGGTGGTGACGAAGATCGCGGAATCGATGCCGAACCACTCGCGCAGGATCTCGACGGACGGGAACACGTCGGGGTAGGCGATGGGCGCCGGCCCCTTCCAGAGCAGGGCGACGTTCTCGAGCATGAACGACACGCCGATCGCCGTGATGAGCGGGGCCAGCCGCGGCGAGCGGCGCAGGGGGCGGTACGCCACGCGGTCGATGACGACGTTGAGGACGGCCGTGGAGAGCATGGTGAGCAGGAAGACGAGCGGCAGCAGGGTGACCAGCTCCCAGCCCGTGAGCACCCGGGACACGCCGAGCAGGGTGAACCACGCCATTGAGATGAACAGCCCGAGCATGAAGACGTCGCCGTGGGCGAAGTTGATCAGCTCGATGATGCCGTAGACCATGGTGTAGCCGAGCGCGATGAGCGCGAAGACGGCCCCCCGGGTGAGGCCGTTGATCGTCTGCTGGACGAGGACTTCCCACCACTCCATGGCGGAGATGGGGAGGGCCGCCGGGCCGGCCCTCCCGGCCGGCGCTACTCGAGGATGGTCTCGAACTGGAACTTGCAGCCGACCGGCGTGTCGGCCTTCGCCACCTTGAAGCCGGACATCGTGTCGTAGTCGACGTCACCGTTCTCGTCGAAGCTCCACTTGCCGTTGATGCCCTCGAAGTTCTTGGTGGAGGCGATGGCCTTCCGCACGGCCTCCCGCTTCTCGGTCACGTCCTTGGCCTTCTCGACGGCGGGGGCGGCGCGCTTGATGGCGTCGAGGATGACCCGGGTGCCCTCGGCCGCGTAGAGCGCGTACGACGTCGGCTCCTTGCCGAACTTGGCCTTGTAGGCCTCGTACGTCTTGGCGCCGACCCCGCGCATCTTCTCGAACGGCAGCCCCGCGAAGGTGATGCGCATCTCGGTGGCGAGGGCGGCGTCGCAGGTGGCGCCCTTCAGCAGCTCCTCCTCCAGCAGGCCGTCGGGACCCATGAAGCGGGTCCGCGGGGCGGTGAGGCCGACCTCCTTCATCTGCCGGATGACGACCTGGGCGCCCGTCTCGATCACGCCGCCCAGGTAGACCAGGTCAGCGCCCGAGGCGCGGATCTTGGTGAGCACCGGCTTCTGGTCGGGCTGCTTCCAGTCCAGGCCCTCGTTGGCCACGACCGGCAAGCCGATCTTCTTGGCGGTGGCCTCGAAGACGTCGGCGATGCCCTTGCCGTACAGCTCCTGGTCGTTGAGGATGAAGACCTTCTTGGCGCCCAGGCGCTTGGCCCACTTGGCCGCCACCGCGCCCTGGATGTCGTCGGCCGGGATCGGGCGGAAGTAGTTCACGAAGCCGCCGGGCCGGTAGATGTCCGGCTCGCCGGGCGCTGCCCCGCGCTTCTTGGTGAGGCCGGGGTAGGTGTTGGCCGGCGTCACCTGGGCCATGTGCGCCCGGTTGTTGATGGGGATCGACACCTTGGCCGCTCCCGAGTTGTAGGTGCCGATGTACACGATCGCCAGGGGATCGGCGACCGCCTTGTTGGCGTTCTCGGCCTCGACGGCACCGTCCCACTTGCCCGTCTGCGGCGAGGCGTCGTCGAGATTGACCACCTCGATGCAGTAGCCGGCCACGGTGCCGTTGACCTCGCCGACCGCGAGGTCGACGCCATTCTTCATCCCCGTGCCCTCGGGCAGCATGGCGCCCTGCATGGGCCACGAGGTGTAGAAGCGCAGCTTGCCCTTCGGACACGACTGGGCCGCGACGTTGGCACCGGGGACGCCCAGTCCGAGCAGCACGACGGCGAGCACGGCAACGCGAGCGAGTCTCATGAATGGTCCTCCTGCTCGGCGCCACGATGGGCCCTGGTCGAGATGGCGGGTATGAGACTATGGCGACTCGCTCGTTGTCAACGGCCGTGGACGTGCTCGCAGGACGGGCACCGGGGAGACGTCATGGCGCAGCCGCACGTGATCTATCAGGCCAGACCCGGCTCGCCGCTCGAGGTGAACCGCGACTTCTACGCGCGCCTGGCGGCCGGGCACGGCGCGCGGACGCTCGTCGAGCGCTTCGTGATCCCGCCCCGCTCGGGCCGGGCCTGGTCCGTCCGCGCCGGGCAGGTCTTCCGGATCGTCGCGACCGAGGGCCCCCAGGTGGCGGACCTGAACGTCTGGAATCTCGCCAACCCCCGCGAGCGGTTCTGGGCCTCGCGCTCGCGCCAGCTCCACCAGGCGCACGTGTCGACCTTCGACCGGCTGTGGTCGTGCCTGCCCTACCTGCGGCCCATGCTCACGATCACGGCCGACACTGTGCGCTACGGCCGCGACGCCGACGGGGCCGGCTGTCACGACCTGCTCGGGACCCGCTGCGACCCCTACGTGCACAAGCTGCTCAACGGCGAGGAGTGGGACGTGTGCTGTCACAGCAACCTGGTGCGGGCCGTGCGGCCGTATCACCTGACCGAGCTCGACGTCCACGATGTCCTCAACGTGTTCCAGGTCACCGGGCTCACCGCCGAGGGCCGGTACTTCACCAAGCCCAGTCCGGCCCGGGCCGGCGACTTCATCGAGTTCTTCGCCGAGCTGGACGTGCTGGCCGCGCTGTCCGTGTGCCCGCACGGCGACATGTCGGTCCCGGTCTGGGGCGCGGGCGCCGGCGACGGCCGCGACATCTGCCGGCCGCTCGCCATCGAGGTGTGGCAGCCGCCGCCGGAGCTCCTCGCCGGCTGGGCGTCGCCGGCGCCGTCCGACTACCGCGGCGGCCACGGGCTCGGCGGCGCATGAGCCTCGTCACCATTCCCGCCCGGGGCGGCACCGCGGCGCGCGCGCGCGCCGGGCAGCACATCCGGATCGTCAACACGCACGGCACGCAGGTCGTGGACACCTGGGCCTTCAGCGCCGCGGACCTCACCGAGTGGATGGCGATGGAGGCCAGCCGCGCGTGGTTCATGAGGCTGGCGGCCGCCGTCGGCGACTCGTTCGTCACCAACCGCCGGCGGCCGATCCTCACGCTGGTCGAGGACACGTCGGGGTGCGCGCACGACACGCTTATGGCGCCGTGCGACGCCCACCGCTACGGCCTGCTCGGCGTGAAGGGCTACCACGACAACTGTCGCGACAACCTGCACGCCGGCCTCGCCGAGCTGGGACTCACCATCCCGGCCACGCCGCCCTCGCTGAACGTCTTCATGAACATCCCGTGGACGGCCGAGGGCCGGCTGTCGTGGGGCGAGCCGGTGTCGGCGCCGGGGAGCTACGCGGTCTTCCGCGCCGAGATGGACCTCGTCGTCGCCTTCTCGGCCTGCCCGCAGGACGTCTTGCCGATCAACGGCCGCACCGGCCGGACCACCGAAGCGCACTTCAGCATCGAGTAACCACGGAGGACTCCATGGCCGCCTACATCGTCGTCGACATCGACGTGCACGACGTTCCCGGTCTCGAGGAGTATCGACGGCTGGTGCCAGGGACGGTCGCCAAGTACGGCGGCCGGTTCGTCGTCCGGGGCGGTTCGTTCCAGGTGCTGGAAGGGAGCTGGCAGCCCAAGCGCATGGTCCTGCTCGAGTTCCCCAGCACCGAGCAGGCCAGGCGCTGGTACGACTCCGACGAGTACCGTCCGCTCAAGGCGATGCGCATGAAGGCCTCGACGGCCAGCCTGGTCCTCGTGGACGGCGTCTAGCGCGGGTCGGGGTTTTCCCGACTACCGCTCGACCGCGAAGGGCGGTAGAAGGGCACCGGAAGGGGGCCGCATGGCCGTCGAGTTCGACGTCGGCTACGACACGCAGCCCTTCAAGGCGCTGTGCGAGAACTATCCCGGCGAGGACGTCTACCCGGCCTCCCACTTCCGCCTGGAGTGGGGGCCGATCTTTCACCGCGGCCGGCTCGACGGCAGCGCCGTGATCCTGATGCTGGGCCAGGACCCGGCCGCCCACGAGAGCATCGTGCGCCGGATCCTGGTCGGCGCCGCCGGGCAGCGCGCGCAGGGCTTCCTGCGCAAGCTCGGCATCACCCGTAGCTACGTGATGATCAACGCGTTCGTCTACAGCGTGTTCGGCCAGGGCGGGGGCGAGAAGCACCGCAACGACCCCAAGATCGCCGCGTACCGCAACAAGTGGCTCGACGCGCTGCTCACGAACAGCCAGGTCGAGGCCGTGGTGGCGCTGGGCAGCCTGGCCGAGTCCGCCTGGCAACAGTACCGGGCCACGCCCGCCGGCGCGGCCCTCGACGTGACGTTCGTGCGGATCACCCATCCGACGTTTCCGGAGAGCTCGTCGGGAGGTAACCCGGCCCGGCTCAAGCAGGCGACGCGGACCATGCTGGCCGGGTGGAACGTCGGTCTCGCAAAGCTGTTCAACGCGCTCACCCGACACGACGTGGCCACGCCGCTCGTGCCCTACGGCGAGGCGTTCGCCCCGGGGGACACCGCCGAGATCCCCGCGGGGGACTACCCGGCCGGCCTGCCCGTGTGGATGCGCAGCGACCAGCCGTGGGCGGCCAGGACCGGTCCCGACGCCCAGGTCAAGCGGCGGACGATCAGCGTGGCAGTGCCGCAGGACCTGATGCCGGGCACGCCCTTCGTGGCGCCGCCCGCGCTGGCCGTCGAGCTGCCGGTGACGCTGACCCGGGCGCCGGCGGCGCCGTGGCCGAAGTCCGCGGACCCGGACGCCGAGCACCTGGCCCTCATCGCCAGCGGGCCGGTCGATCCGCCGCCGAGCGGCACGCTGGCCCTCAAGGGGCGGATCGTTTGCATGGATCCGGCCGGCACCGTGATCCCCAACGGCATCGTCTACGTCAACGCCGGGGTGATCGTCGCGGTCCAGCCGGCGTCGGCGCCGCCGCCGGCGCCCTTCAGGACCGCCGACGTGGTGAACACGAGGGGCACGATCTATCCGGGTCTCGTCGAGCTGCACAATCACCTGCCGTACAACGTGATGTCGCTGTGGTCGGTCCCCGCCCGCTTCACCGATCGCAACGTGTGGCGGCGCAGCGCGGCCTATCACGAGGCGATCGTGGCACCCATGTCGGTCCTGGCCGCCGACAGGGCGCTGGCGCCGCGGATCGCCCGCTACACCGAGTGCAAGGCCCTGTTCGGCGGCGTGACGACCAGCCAGGGCATCACGCTGATCAACAGCGGGGTGACCAGCAAGTACCGGGGCCTGCTCCGCAACGTCGAGCAGACGGACGAGCCCGGGGCGCTCCCCGAGGCGGCGACGAACGTGTCCGACGTCGAGGACCTGAAGGGCGGGCTGACGGGCTTCGCGAGATCGCTCGCCGCCGCCGCCTCCCGGGGCGCGTGCCTGCTGCACCACCTGAGCGAGGGCACCGACGATCGGACGCGGGCCCACTTCACGGCGCTGCGCCGGGCCAGCGGGGAGTGGGAGCTCTCGCCCGCCCTGGCCAGCATCCACGCCACGGCGCTGCTGCCCGAGCACCTCGACGTGCTCGCCCAGCACGGCGCCGCGATCGTGTGGTCACCGCTCAGCAACCTGCTGCTCTACGGCGAGACCACGAGGATCAAGGAGGCCAGGGATCGCGGGATCAGGATCGCGCTGGGTTCCGACTGGTCGCCGTCGGGAAGCAAGAACCTGCTCGGCGAGCTCAAGGCGGCCCGGGCCGCGTCCGAGGCGTTCGGGCTGGGGCTGAGCGACCACGACATCGTCACCATGGCCACGTCGGGCGCCGCGGCGGTCGTGCGGTGGGACAGGCAGCTGGGCTCGATCGAGGTCGGCAAGAAGGCCGACCTCGTCGTCGTGGCCGGCCGGTCGGGGAGCGCGGCGTCGGTCTACGGCAAGCTCATCACCGCCACGGAGAGCGACATCCGCCTGGTCGTGATCAACGGCATCAAGCGCTTCGGCGCGCCGGCGCTGATGACGGGGGTGGCCGGGCCGACGGACTCCGTGAAGATCAGCGGGGACGCGCGCGTGCTGAATCTCGAGATCCCGCCTGGCAGCCAGCTGCCGGCGGTGACCTACACCGAGGCGAAGAAGACGCTGGCCGAGGCACTGGACCAGCTGCCGGCGCTGGCACGCGCCCAGGAAACCGGCGGACCGCACCCGATGGCCGCGACCCTGGGCGTCGCCGGACCGGCCGTCGCCACGACCGGATTCGGCCTCGTGCTCGACGAGCTGCTCGAGTCTCCCGGCCCGGCCGCCGCACCGCTCCCGGCGAGCATGACCGCCGCGATCCTCGCGGCCCGTGCGAAGCCGCTCTCGGAAACGGTCAAGCCGCTGCCGCTGGATCCGCCGACCCAGGTGGACGATCCGGGCTTCCTCAAGGCGCTGGCGAACGCCAGGAACCTCACGGCGCCGTTCCTGGAGGCGCTCCAGGCGCTGTACTGACTCGCGGCCGGAGAGCTAGGCGGACCTGAGCGCCGGCCGCGCGGTCCTCCGCGGACGCGGCTGACCCGCTACCGGTTCGCCCTCGAGCACCCGCGAGACGACGGTGTAGGGCTGCGTGACGTGCTCGTGGCACCCCTGCGGGTCCTTGCGGGTGCCTCCAGATGGCCTCGCGATCGCGGCTGTCGTCATCGGGCGCTCCTCCGGTGCCTGACGGTCGGGGCGAAGTCGCTGGTCGATGATCCGGCTCCCGACGATGCGCTCGTCCCGCGGCGCGCCGGGACGGACGGAAACCTCGATGACCACGTGGCCCGGCCCCGCGTCGCCGCTCGGCAGCGCCTCGACCATGCGGGAGAGACGTCTAGTGTGCCCCGCCACGGGGGGAAGGTCGGGCCGGACGGCGGAGACAATGCCGGCGACCGGAGGTAGCGCGGCAAGCGCGCGATCGATCACGTACCCTACGAGGAGGTGACCGTGCAGGACTTCGGTCGAGTCGTGGGTGTCCCAGCTGCACTCCAGCGCCATGGTGCACCTGCAGTCGGCCCTCCGCCGCGAGCGGAGGCGAACGGCCGAACCGCGGCGCTGAGCGGCCCCTCGATCGCGGGGGCCGACATGCTAGAGTGGTTTGTCGATGCCTTTCCGGGCGCGTCCGCTCCTCGCCGTCGTTTTCGCGCTCTCCGCCACCGGCTGCGCCGGCAAGATGACGACCCAGCAGGCGGCGGTCGAGGACGCCTTCCAGGCCTGTCACGCTCAGGCGCCGTCCACCAAGCTCGAGCGCGTCGAGCGCGACGGCCGCTTCTCGCTCGTCGGTCCGCAGGGCGAGGCCCAGCGCATGCACGATTGCATGGTGCGCCACGCCGAGCCGGGCCGGCCGGCGGGCGCCGCCACGTCGCCGCCGACCGCCGCCCCGTCGCCGGCGCCCCGGGCCGAGCCGCTCCTCGGCGGCCGCCTGCCGGGCACGTGGCGCGGGACGCTCGTTCTCTCGCCGCGCTCGGCGGGCGAGGCGGAGGTCAGGAGCCCCGCGACCGTGCGGTTCGTGGCGGCCGGCGGCAGGCTGCGGTGGACGCTGGCGGCCGGCCAGCCGGCGCCGAGCGTGGCCGCCGACGGCACCGCGGTCGTCGTGGACGGCGAGCTGCGGATGACCGGCACGCTCCGCTCGCCGCCGTCCCGCCCGGCGAGCGCCGAGCCCGCCCGCGGCGGCGTGGCGGTGCGCTATGCCGGCACGATGGTCGGTGAGCGTCTCGAGGTCACCGGCGTGACGGCCGACCGGCAGGTGCACGTGCTCTCCATGCGCCGCGTCGTCGAGTAACGCCTCGCCGTCGTCGCTCGGCCTGCTGCAGCGGCGGGGACGCCGTGGCATAATGAGCGGGTTTTGAACGGCGAATCATGATCCATCCACTCCCGGTGCTGCCGTCGAGCGCCACCCCGGAGACGCGGAAGCCGGCCTGGCTCAAGGTGCGCGCCCCCGGCGGCCCCGGCTACCTGCGCCTGCGCCGGCTCATGCGCGACCTCGACCTGCATTCGGTCTGCGAGGAAGCGCACTGTCCGAACATCGGGGAGTGCTGGGAAGAGGCGACCGCGACGTTCATGATCCTGGGCGACGTGTGCACGCGCCGCTGCGGCTACTGCGCGGTCACCCACGGGGCGCCGGTGTGGGAGGACCGCGAGGAGCCGGAGCGCGTCGGCCGCGCGGTGGCCGAGCTCGGACTCGAGCACGTGGTGGTCACCTCCGTGAACCGCGACGATCTCGCCGACGGCGGCGCCGCCCACTGGGCGGCCACGATCCGCGCCGTGCGCGCCCACGCGCCGGCCTGCCGCCTCGAGGCGCTCGTGCCGGATTTCCTCGGCCGCCGGTCGGCGCTCGACACGGTCGTCGCCGCCGGACCGGCGATCTTCAATCACAACACCGAGACGGTGCCGCGCCTGTACAAGGTGGCGCGACACGGCGGCCGCTACGAGCGCGTCCTCGCGCTGTTCCGGCACGTGAGAGCCACGGCGCCGGCCCTGCCGCTGAAGTCCGGCATCATCCTGGGCCTCGGCGAGGAGCGCGACGAGCTCCTGGCCACGATGCGCGACCTGCTCGACGTCGGCGTGTCGATCCTGACCCTGGGCCAGTACCTGCGTCCCTCCCGCGAGCACCTGCCGGTCGCGCGGTACTACCACCCCGACGAGTTCGCCGAGCTGGCGGGGGTCGGGCGCGGGCTGGGCTTCGCGCACGTCGAGTCGGGGCCGCTGGTGCGCAGCTCCTATCACGCCCGGCGCCAGGCCGACGCGGCGGGCACCGTGGCGGGCCGCGCCGTTGGCGGCGAGCCCGACACCCTGCCGTCGCGTCGCGAGCCGGCCTCCCTGCCGTAGCATGCAGTACCTGCCGATCCTCCTGGTGTTCGCGGTCGGCGCCGCCGTGGCCGGCGCCCTGCTCTTCATCCCGTCGCTGATCGCGCCGCGCCGGCTGACTCCCGTCAAGGGCGCGCCGTTCGAGTGCGGCAAGGACCCCATCGAGGTGTCCCAGGGGCGCTTCGCGATCAAGTTCTCCACCGTCGCGATCTTCTTCATCCTCGTCGACATCGAGCTGCTGTTCATCTGGCCGTGGGCGATGCTCTACCGCCGGCTGGGCTGGTTCGGCTTTGCGGAGATGCTGGTGTTCCTCGGCATCCTGATGCTGGGGTTCCTCTACATCTGGCGCAAGGGAGGCCTGGAGTGGGAGTAGGCAGCTTCTTCACGTCCAAGCTGGACGAGGCGATCGGCTGGGCGCGGAAGTACTCCATCTTCCAGTACCCGTTCGTGACCGCCTGCTGCGGCATGGAGTACATGGCGACCGCGTGCTCGCACTACGACGTCGACCGGTTCGGCGCCGGCCTTCCCCGCTTCTCGCCGCGCCAGGCCGACGTGCTGTTCGTCGTCGGCACCATCTCTCACAAGATGGCGCCCGTCCTGAAGCGCATCTACGACCAGATGACCGAGCCCAAGTGGGTGGTCGCCTTCGGCGTGTGCACCTGCACGGGCGGCTTCTACGACAACTACGCCACCGTGCAGGGCATCGATACGATCATCCCCGTCGACGTCTACATCCCGGGCTGCCCGCCGCGGCCGGAGTCCGTGCTGGACGGGCTCATGAAGCTGCAGGACAAGATCGCGGCCCAGACGCAGAGGTTCTGAGCGGACGTGAGACCCCGCCGCCCGGTCCAGCCGCCACAGGCCCGTGCTCGCGAGGGCGGCGTCTAGATGTCGGGCAGCGAGATCCTCCAGCGCCTGCGTGACCGGTTCGCCGTCGGGGTGGTCGAGACCCACGAGCAGCGCGGCGACGCCACGGCCGTGGTGGATCGCGGCGCCTTGCTGGACGTCCTGCGGTTCTGTCGCGACGAGCCAGCCATGGGCTTCGACATGCTGATGGACCTCACCGCGGCCGACTACCTCAGGTACCCGGGTCGCGAGGACGGGCCGCGCTTCGAGGTCGTGTACCTGCTCCACGCGCTGCCCCACAACCACCGCGTGCGCCTGAAGGTCCGGGTGGACGAGGACGACGCCGTCGTGCCCAGCGCGGTCGACCTGTGGCCGATCGCCAACTGGCTCGAGCGCGAGGTGTGGGACATGTTCGGCGTGCGCTTCGCCGGTCATCCGGACCTGCGCCGCCTGCTGATGTACGAGGAGTTCGTCGGGCACCCGCTGCGCAAGGACTACCCCATCAACCGGCGCCAGCCCCTGATCGGGCCCAAGGCGTGAGGGACGGAGGTGCCGGGTGATGCCGGAGCCGACCGGGGCCGGGGTCACGACGCGGGAGTTCATGCTGGGGGAGGGCAGTGGGACGGGCAGTGGCCAGACGCTGCAGGTCGGGGTGGGGCCGGCCCATCCGGCGATGCACGGGATCATCCGGATCACGACCGAGCTGGACGGGGAGTACATCCGCAAGGCGGACGTCGAGATCGGGTATCTGCACCGGGCGTTCGAGAAGGACTGCGAGGTCGGCGGCTACAACAACGCCATCCCGTACACCGACCGGCTCAACTACGTCTCGCCGCTCATCAACAACTTCGCCTATGCCTCGGCGGTGGAGAAGCTGCTCGGCATCGAGGTCACCGAGCGCTGCCGGTACATCCGCACCGTCATGGCGGAGATCTCGCGGGTCTGCGACCACCTGACCTGCGTGGGCGCCTCGGCCATGGAGCTCGGCGCCTTCACCGTCTTCCTCTACATGATCAAGGCCCGCGAGTACCTGTGGGAGCTGGTGGAGGACGTGACCGGCGCCCGGCTCACGATCTCCTACGGCCGGGTCGGCGGCGTGAAGGCCGACCTGCCCGACGGGTTCGCGGCCAAGGTCACCTCCGCGTTCAAGCAGACGCGCGACGTGCTGGACGAGGTCCACCGCCTGCTGACCGGCAACCGGATCTTCATGGACCGCATGATCGGCGTCGGCGCGCTCACCCGGGAGGAGACGATCGCCTGGGGCATCACGGGGCCGCTGCTCCGCGCCGTCGGCGTGGGCTACGACGTGCGGCGGGCGAGCCCGCACTGGGCCTACGACCGGGTGGAGTTCGAGGTCCCCACCCAGCGCGACGGCGACAACTACGCGCGCTACCTCGTCCGCATGGCCGAGATGGAACAGTCCATGCGCATCGCCGAGCAGGCCCTCTCGGCCATGCCCGGGGGGCCCATCAACGTCGACTTCGCGGGGCGTCCGCTCGACCCCGCCGCCTACGTCGACCAGGGCAAGCAGGGCAAGACCGAAGGCCTGCTGCTGGTGCCGATCCGCCTGTCGCCGAACCTGCAAGGGCAGAACCGGCCGGCCTGGGAGCGCGTGAACGCGGCCGACAAGCGCGTGGTGCTGCCGCCGAAGGAGACGACCTACGGCTCCATCGAGGGCCTGATGAACCACTTCATGCTGATCATGGAGGGCTACGGGATCCGGCCGCCGATGGGTGAGGCGTACTTCGCCTCGGAGGGCGCCAACGGCGAGCTCGGCTTCTACGTGATCTCCGACGGCTCCGACCGGCCGTATCGCGTGCGCTGCCGGCCGCCGTGCCTGCCCCCGGTGGCGGCGCTGTCCCGGATGATCGAGGGTGAGATGATCGCCGACCTCGTCCCGACCTTCGGCTCGGTCAACATGATCGGCGGCGAGCTCGATCGATGACGACCGCCAAGACGGTCGCCTTCACGACGTCCCAGCTCGAAGAGGTGCGACGACTGCAGGGGCTCTATCCCGACCGGCGCGGCGCCCTGTTGCCGGTGCTCCACATGGCCCAGGAGACCTTCGGGTGGATCTCGCTCGACGTCCAGGAGTACGTGGCGGGGCTCTTCGACCTGTCGCCCGCGCACGTGCACGAGGTCGTCACGTTCTACACACTCTTTCACCAGGCACCGACGGGCCGCCACGTCGTCGCGGTCTGCCACAACCTGTCCTGTCACCTGGCGGGCGCCCAGGACATCCTGGCCCACCTCAGGCGCCGGCTCGGCGTCGAGGTCGGCGAGACGACCGCGGACGGCCGCGTCACCCTGCAGGCCGTCGAGTGCCTGTGCGCGTGCGAGGCGGCGCCCATGGCCCAGGTGGACGACCGGTACGAGCTGAACCTCACGCCGGACAAGGTCGACCGCATCCTCGAGGGGCTCCGCTGATGGCCGAGACGGTGTTGATGCGGAACTTCGATCGCGCCAACTCACACACGCTGGCGGTGTACCGGGGGGCCGGGGGCTACGCGGCCTGGGACCGGGCCCGGACGATGGAGCCGGGCGCGATCACGGAGGCGGTCAAGGCCTCCAACCTGCGCGGGCTCGGCGGCGCCGGCTTCCCCACCGGCATGAAATGGTCGTTCATCCCGAAGAGCCACACCGGTCCGGTCTACCTCGTCGTGAACGCGGACGAGGGCGAGCCGGGCACGTTCAAGGACCGCTACCTGCTGGAGCGCGACCCGCACGCCCTGATCGAGGGGATGCTGATCGCGGCGCGGGCCATCCGCTCGGCGCTCGGCTTCGTGTACATCCGCGGCGAGTACGTGCAGCCCGGGCGGCGGTTCAGCGCAGCCGTGAAGGAGGCGTACGACGCCGGCCTGCTCGGCAGCGGGTTCGATCTCGTCGTTCACCGGGGGGCCGGGGCCTACATCTGCGGGGAAGAGACGGGGCTGCTCTCGTCGCTGGAGGGCAAGAAGGGCTGGCCCAAGATCAAGCCGCCGTTTCCCGCCATCAAGGGCGCCTTCGGTCAGCCGACGATCGTCAACAACGTCGAGACGCTCTGCTGCGTGCCGCCCATCGTCGAGCGGGGGGCGGCCTGGTTCGCCGGGCTCGGCACCAAGACCCAGGGTGGCACCCGGATGTACTCGGTGTCGGGCCGCGTGAAGCGCCCCGGCGTGTACGAGGCGCCCGTGTCCATCACGCTGCGCCAGCTCATCGAGCGCGCCGGCGGTGTGAGCGGGACGGGCCGGCTGAAGGGGGTGGTGCCGGGCGGGGGGTCGGCGGCGATCCTCCGCGCCGACGAGATCGACGTCGCGATGGACGTCGACGGCCTCAAGGCGGCCGGCTCCATGATCGGCTCGGCCGGGGTGGTCGTGATGGACGAGAGCGTCTCGATCCCGGAGGCGCTCCTGGTCCTGGCCCGCTTCTACGCCCACGAGTCCTGCGGGCAGTGCACGCCCTGCCGGGAATCGACGGGCTGGATCTACAAGATGGTCCACCGCATCGTCGACGGCCACGGGCGCAAGGACGACCTCGACACGATCCTGGACGTGGCCCGCCGCGGCGGGGGCACCACGATCTGCGCCTTCTACGACGGCGCCATCGGCCCCTACATCTCCTACATCGAGAAGTTCCGCGACGAGTTCGAGGGGCTATGCCGAAGCTGACGATCGACGGCAAGGAGATCGAGGTCGAGGCGGGGACGAACCTCATCGAGGCGGCGCGGCGGCTCGGGATCGAGGTGCCGCACTACTGCTATCACCCTGGGCTCTCCATCGCCGGGCAGTGCCGGCTGTGCATGGTCGACATCGAGAAGACGCCCCGGCCGACGATCGCGTGCAACACGCAGGCGGCCGACGGCATGGTCGTGCGGACCGACACCGAGCGGGTGAAGCAGACCCGACAGTCGATGATGGAGTTCCACCTGGTCAACCATCCCCTGGACTGTCCGGTGTGCGACCAGGCGGGGGAGTGCTGGCTGCAGATCTACTACATGAAGCACGGCCTCTACGATCCCCGGATGACCGACGAGAAGGTGCACAAGCCCAAGGCGGTGCCGCTGGGCCCGCACGTGATGCTCGACGCCGAGCGCTGCATCCTGTGCTCGCGGTGCGTGCGCTTCTGCGACGAGATCACGGCCACCGGCGAGCTGGGCATCTTCAACCGCGGCGACCACTCGGAGATCGGCCTGTTCCCGGGTCGCGACCTGACGAACAACTACTCGGGCAACGTGGTGGACATCTGCCCGGTGGGCGCGCTCACCGACCGCGACTTCCGCTTCCAGGTGCGGGTGTGGTACCTCGACACGGCCCGCTCGATCTGTACCGGGTGCGCGCGCGGCTGCAACGTGGAGGTCCACGTCAACCGGCGGCGCCCGCACCACGCCGACGGACGACGGGTGGCGCGGCTCAAGCCCCGCTACAACGGCGAGGTCAACGCGTGGTGGCTGTGCGACGTCGGCCGGTACCACTACGGCTTCGTCGACGCACCGGGCCGGCTGACGACGCCCGCGCGGCGCGGCCCGAACGGGGTGGCCGAGGTCGGCTGGGACGAGGCGATCGCCGCCATCGCCGAGGCGCTGCAGCGCCACGCTCCCGAGCAGGTGGCCGTGCTGGCCTCGCCGCTGATGGCCAACGAGGACCTCGCGGCGCTGCGGCGGCTGCTCGAGCTGCGCGGAGTCCGGCAGGTCGCCTTCGACGTGCCGCCGGCGGCGCCGGCCGAGGGTGACGACTTCCTGCTGCGCGCCGACCGCACCCCGAACCGGCGCGGCGCCGAGCTGCTCGGCCTCGGTGGTGACGCCGCCGGCATCCTGGCCGCCGCGCGGGAGGGACGCCTGCGCTGCCTGTGGGTGTTCCATCACGATCTGCTCGCGGCGGGGTGGCCGGCCAGCGAGGCCGCCGAGGCGCTCGCGCGGGTGGAGACGGTCATCTTCACGGGCACCGGCGCCAATGCCACCAGCGATCGCGCTCACTGGGTGCTGCCGGCCGCCGCCTGGGTCGAGCGGGAGGGCACGTTCACGAACTTCGAGGGGCGGGTCCAGCGCTTCCGCACCGCGGTGGAGCCGCTCGGTGCCGCGCTGCCCGAGTGGGACGCGGTGGGCCGGGTGCTGGCCGCCCTGGGCGAGCCGGCCACGGCCGGCCGGGCCGAGCACTGGTTCCGCGCGCTGGCCGCCATCGTCCCCGCCTTCGCCGGCCTCACCTATCAGAGCATCGGCGACGCCGGCCAGATGATCGCGGGCGCGTCGTCCGCCGGGGCGCCCGCGCCACCCGGTCGCCGCCCGCAGGTCCCGGCGTGATCGGGCCCCGGCTCCGGCGGAGGCCGGCCGCGCGCCCATGATCCTGGACGTCGGCATCGTCTTCGGGCGCGTGCTGTTCGTGATGCTCTTCGTGCTCAACATGGGCGGGCTGCTCGGCTGGGTCGAGCGCAAGCAGTCGGCGATCATGCAGGACCGAATCGGCGCCAACCGCGCGTCGATCTTCGGCCTGCGCGTCATGGGCCTGTTCCATCCCATCGCCGACGCCATCAAGCTGCTCACCAAGGAGGATTTCCGCCCCGCCCGGGCCGACCGCTTCCTGTTCTGGCTGGCCCCGTTCGTCTCCGTGTTCTTCGGCCTGGTCGCGTTCGCCTCGATCCCGTTCGGCGACACCCTGCGGCTGTGGGACCGGGAGATCCCGTTGCAGGCGGTGACGCTGAACGTCGGCGTGCTGTACGTGTTCGCGATGCTCTCGCTGGGCGTCTACGGCGTGATGATGGCCGGCTGGTCGTCGGCCAACAACTACGCGCTGCTGGGCGGACAGCGGGCCGCGGCCCTGATGATCTCCTCGGAGATCGCCATCGGCGCCTCGATCATGGGCGTGATCATGGTCTACGGCTCGCTCAACATGCAGGACATCGTGCGCGGCCAGGGCCAGTACTTCCTGGGCGGCTGGGTTCCAGCCTGGGGGCTGCTGACGCAGCCGCTGGCCTTCGTCGTCTTCCTCACGGCCGGCATCGCCGCCACCAAGCGGGCGCCGTTCGACATGCCGGAAGGCGAATCGGAGATCATCGGCTACTTCGTGGAGTACAGCGGGATGAAGGCGGGCATGTTCATGATGTCGGACTTCCTGGAGACGGTCGTCATCGCCGGCATGACGACCGCGCTGTTCCTGGGGGGCTGGCAGATTCCCTGGCTGGCCGCCGACGGGTTTCACTTCCCCTGGGGCGCGACGGCGACGCTGCCGCACCTGCTGGTCGTCGTCCTGCAGGTGGGGGCCTTCGTCGTCAAGGTGTCGATCATGATCTTCGTGATGATGCTGGTGCGGTGGACGCTCCCGCGCTTCCGGTACGATCAGGCCATGCGTCTGGGATGGCTCGGCCTGTTCCCCCTGTCCATCCTCAACATCGTGCTGACGGGGGCGGTCCTGCTCCTGTTCGGAGAGCCGGCATGAGGCTCGAGCAGCGCTTCTACCTGGTCGAGGCGGTCCAGGGCGTCGTGCTCACGGCCGGGCACTTCTTCCGGAACATGGGCAAGCACGTCGCCCACGCGCTCGGTCGCAAGGACGCGCGGGGGGCCGTCACGATCCAGTATCCCGAGGAGCGCCGGCCCTACTCGCCGCGGCTGCGCACGCTGCACCGCCTGGTTCGCCGCGAGGATGGCTCGCCGCGGTGCGTGGCCTGCATGATGTGCGAGACCGTCTGTCCGGCCCGCTGCATCTACATCGTCGCCACCGAGCACCCAAATCCCGAGATCGAGAAGCTGCCGGAGCGCTTCGACATCGACCTCGGCAAGTGCGTGTTCTGTGGCTACTGCGTGGAGGCGTGCCCGGAGGACGCCATCCGCATGGACACCGGGATCCTGGAGTTCTCGTCGTACAGCCGCCGCGGCATGGTCTACACGAAGGAGACGCTGCTGTCCCTGGAGCCGGCCGGCGCCGACGGTCGCCCCGCGTCGCCGGTGCCGATCCCGGCCAACCGGACGGTCTGATGGCCTTGGTCGCGTTCATCCTGGTCGCGCTGGTGGCGGTGGGCTCGGCCCTTGGCCTGGTGCTCCGGCGCAATCCGATCCACGGGGCCCTCTTCCTGGTGGTGAACCTGGGCTGCGTCGCAGTGTTCTACCTGATGCTGGGCGCCGAGTTTCTGGCGGCGGCGCAGGTGATCGTCTACGCCGGAGCCATCATGGTGCTGTTCGTCTTCGCGATCATGGTGTTGATCCCGGGCAAGGAGGAGACGGGCCCGGATCCGCGCCGGACGCTGCGGACGTGGGCCGCCCCGGCCGCCGGCTTGCTGTTCGTGCAGGTGCTCACCTGGCTGCTGGTGTCCCGGGGCCCGGCCCCGAGCGGTCCGCCCCCCACCGGCGGGGTGGAGGCCATCGGCCGGCTGCTGTTCAGCGACTACCTGTTCCCGTTCGAGCTGACTTCCGTCCTGCTGCTGGCCGCGATGGTGGGCGTGCTGCTGCTGGCGCGCCGCCGGGCATGACGCTGGCGCGCGCGGCGGCACCCAGCGCCGACGGTCCCCGGGCAAGCCGGTAGATGGTGTCCGAGTCCTACTACCTGGCGCTGTCCGCGCTGCTGTTCTCGATCGGCGTCGTGGGCGTCATCATCCGCCGCAACCCGCTCGTCATCTTCATGTCCATCGAGCTGATGCTCAACGCCGTCAACCTCTCGTTCGTCGCCTTCGGCCACCGCCTGGGCAGCTACGAGGGCCAGGCCGTCGTCTTCTTCGTCATGGCCGTGGCCGCCGCCGAGGTCGCCGTCGGCCTCGCCATCATCGTCGCCATCTTCCGCGTCCGCCGCCGCCTCTCCATCGACGACCTGAGCTTGATGAAGTGGTAGTGCGAGCCGAACCGACGGCCGTCTCGGCCGTCGGTGAGGCGAGCCTGTAAACGAAGAAGGGTCGGTCGCGGGGGCGCTGCGGCGGGCGATGCCCCGCGGCGGCGGGCTGCTGGGGCCGGCGGGGGCCTGGATGGGCCGGGGTGGCGAGTGTCGGGCGTATTGGTAAGCTAGCTTGAGGTCGGGGTCGTGCAGGGGGAGGTTCATGGCGCAGAAGACCGTGGCTCAACCGAGGACGCCCGGGGTCGATGCCGGGCTCGCCCGCCGGCTCTACAACGGCATGGTGCTCATCCGCCGGTTCGAGGAGAAGGCGGCGGAGGCCTATGCGCTCGGCAAGATCGGCGGCTTCCTCCATCTCTACATCGGCGAGGAGGCCGTCGCGGTCGGCGCGACCTCCGTGCTGCGGCCGGACGACTACGCGATCGCCGCGTATCGCGAGCACGGGCACTGCCTGGCCAAGGGCGCGGATCCCCGCCGGGCGATGGCCGAGCTGTACGGCCGCAGCGACGGGCTCTGCAAGGGCAAGGGCGGGTCGATGCACCTGTTCGACCGATCGGTGAACTTTCTCGGTGGCCACGCGATCGTCGGCGCCCATCTGCCGCTGGCGACCGGGGTGGGGTTCGCCATCAAGTACCGCGGCGGCGACCAGGTCATCACGTGCTACTTCGGCGACGGCGCCGTGCCCGAGGGCGAGTTCCACGAGGCCATGAACCTGGCGATGCTGTGGAAGCTCCCCGTGATCTTCGTCTGCGAGAACAACCGCTACGCGATGGGCACCGCGCTGGAGCGGGCCCTGGCCGAGACGGAGATCTGGAAGTTCGGGCGGTCGTACAACATGCCCTGCGAGCCGGTGGACGGCATGGACGTGCTGGCGGTGCGCGACGTCGTGGCCCGCGCCGTGGCCCGCGCCCGCGCCGACGGCACGCCCAGCCTCATCGAGGCCCGCACCTACCGGTTCCGCGGCCACTCCATGCGGGACCCGGCCGGGGCGGTGTACCGCACCAAGGAAGAGGTCGAGCGCGAGAAGCTGCGGGACCCGATCGTGCTGTTCCGCGAGCGCGCGCTGGAGGCCGGCTGGCTGAGCGCCGACGACACGCGCGAGATCGACAAGGCCGTCAGCGACCTGATCGACGAGGCGGTGGCGTTCGCCGACGCCTCGCCGGAGCCGGCCCTGTCGGAGCTGCTGACCGACATCTTCAAGGACGACGGGGACGCCGGCGAGAGGACGGGCCGCTGACGATGTCGGTCATGACCTATCGCGAAGCGCTGAACCACGCCCTGCGCGAGGAGCTGGCGCGGGACGAGCGGGTGTTCGTGATCGGCGAGGAGGTCGGACTGTACGAGGGCGCCTACAAGGTGACCCAGGGGCTGCTCAAGGAGTTCGGCCCGCGGCGCATCGTCGACACGCCGATCGCCGAGTCCGGATTCACCGGCGTCGGCATCGGCGCCGCCATGGTGGGGCTGCGTCCGGTCGTGGAGATGATGACGTTCAACTTCGCGCTGCTCGCGCTCGACCAGATCGTGAACTCGGCGGCCAAGCTGAACTACATGTCGGGCGGACAGTTCAACGTGCCGATCGTGATCCGCGGTCCCGGCGGCCCCGCCCACCAGCTGGCCGCCCAGCACTCGCAGTCGATGGAGGTGTACTTCTACCACGTGCCGGGGCTGAAGGTCGTCCGACCGTCGACCCCCGCCGACGCCAAGGGCCTGCTGAAGTCGGCGATCCGCGACGACAACCCGGTGATCTTCATCGAGTCCGAGACGCTCTACAACGTCAAGGGCGAGGTGCCCGACGACGCCGACTTCACGATCCCCCTCGGCCAGGCCGCCGTCCGCCGCGAGGGGAGCGACGTCACCGTCATCGCGTACATGGGCATGATGTACCGCGCGATGGAGGCCGCCGAGGACCTGGCCAAGGACGGGATCTCGGTGGAGATCGTGGACCCTCGCACCCTGCAGCCGCTCGACTCCCCGACCATCCTCGCCTCGGTCCGCAAGACACACCGGGCGGTGGTCGTGGAGGCGGGAGCGGGGTTCGCCGGGATGGGCTCCGAGCTGTCGGCCGTCATCACCGAGCAGGCCTTCGACGACCTCGACGCGCCGGTCGAGCGGGTGACCGGGGTGCCGGCCCCGATGCCGTACGCGCGCAACCTCGAGAAGGCCAAGACACCGTCGAAGGAGCGCATCGTCGAGGCCGTCCGTCGTGTGTGTTACGCGAACGGGACCGGGAGCCGCTGATGGCGGTCACCCGGGTCGTGATGCCCAAGCTGTCCGAGCAGATGGAGACCGGCAAGATCATCAAGTGGCTCAAGCAGGAGGGCGACCGGGTCCAGTCGGGCGACATCCTGGCCGAGGTCGAGACGGACAAGGCCGACGTCGAGATGGAGGCCTTCGGGACCGGGCAGCTGCGCAAGATCCTGGTGCCGGCCGGCAACGCCGCGCCCGTCGGGACGCTCATCGGCGTGATCGCCGAGCCCGGCGAGGACATCGCGTCGGTGGTGGGCCAGGCGGGGGGCGACGCCGCCGCGCCGGCCCCGAAGGCGGTGGCGGCCGAGATGGCGAGCCGGCCTGCCGAGGTGCCGCCCCAGCCGCGCCGGGAAGACCCGGCGGCCCGCACGCCCTCACCTTCCGCCGGTCCTGCCGCGCCGGATCGACCCGTCGTGGCTCCGCCGCCGGCCGCTCCGGCTCCGCGACCGTCCACGGCGGCGCCGACCGTCGGGCCCGGGCCGTCGCCCGGCGCTGAGCGGGTGAAGGCGTCGCCGCTCGCGCGCAAGATCGCGGCCCAGTCCGGCGTGGACCTCCGGCTGGTGCAGGGCAGCGGGCCCGGAGGGCGCGTGGTGCGTCGCGACGTCGAGGCGGCGTCGGCGACCCCGGCGGACCGGTCCGCGGCGAGCGCGGCGCCGGTCGGCGCCGAGTTCGAGGACCGGCCGCTCAGCCAGATGCGCGCGGTCATCGCCAGGCGGATGCCGCTCAGCAAGGCCCCGGTCCCGCACTTCTACGTGTCCTCGGAGATCGCGATGGACCGGGCGTGGACGCTGCGCGAGGAGCTCAACGGGCTCGAGGGCCAGCCGAAGATCTCCGTCAACGACTTCGTCGTTCGCGCCTGCGCGCTGGCCCTCCTGCAGCACCCGGGCGTCAACGCCTCGTTCCAGGGCGAGTCGATCCGGGTGTTCCACCGGGCCCACATCGGCATCGCGGTCGCGCTGGAGGACGGCCTGATCACGCCGGTGCTGCGCGACGCCGACACGAAGTCGATCGCCCGCATCGCCGCGGAGGCCCGCGACCTTGCCGAGCGCGCTCGCGTCCGCAAGCTGCGCGTGCCCGAGCTGAGCGGCGCCACCTTCTCGATCTCCAACCTCGGCATGCTCGACGTCACCGAGTTCTCGGCGATCATCAACCCGCCCGAGGGCGCGATCCTGGCCGTCGGCGCCGTGCGCACGGTCCCGGTCGTGACCGCGGACGGCCTCGGCGTGGGCCGCCGGATGATGGTCACCCTGTCGTGCGATCACCGCGTGATAGACGGC
>Ga0209382_10002540_pt1 | contig 26342 bp, 21 predicted proteins | sample SoiMetdeltSBSDD5_FD_187599 | JGI IMG/M metagenome (GOLD analysis project Ga0209382, IMG submission 187599) | Bulk soil microbial communities from a Populus tree surrounding site in Tennessee, USA - Soil MetaG P. deltoides SBSDD5 (SPAdes) (version 2) | ecosystem: Environmental > Terrestrial >... | reverse complement strand
CGTGCGGCCCAAGCCGGGCGCGCCGGTGTCGGCACCGGTCACGTGGGACGAGCTGGACGACGTGCAGCCGGAGGACTTCACGATCGCGACCATGCCCGCCAGGTTCGACGACGTCGGCGACCGCCACGAGGCGATCGACGACGTAGCGCATTCGCTCGAGCCGCTGCTGGAGATGTATGAGGAGCAGGGCCGCGGCGACATGCCGTACCCACCCGACTATCCGAAGATGCCGGGCGAGCCCAAGCGCGTGCAGCCCAGCCGGGACCGCGATCGGAAGTCGTAGAGGCCGATGCGAGTCGCGACCTGGAATGTGAACTCGGTGAAGCAGCGCGTGCCGCGGCTGCTGCCCTGGCTGGACGAGCGGCAGCCGGACGTGGTCTGCCTGCAGGAGACCAAGCTTGCCGACGATTCGTTCGCCGCCCTGCTCGGCAACGAGCTCGCCCGTCGTGACTACGCATTCGCGGTCCACGGTGAGGCGACGTGGAACGGGGTAGCGATCCTCTCGCGGGCAGGGCTGGAGGACGTCACGGTCGGACTCGAGGGCGGGCCGGGATTCCCGCATCAGGAGTCACGGGCGGTGTCGGCGACGTGCGGCGGGATCCGCGTGGTGTGCGTGTACGTGCCGAACGGGCGCGAGCCGGGCTCCCAGCATTACCGGTACAAGCTCGCCTGGCTGGCTGCCCTGCGGGAGGTGGTCGCCGCCGGTCCCCGGTCCACGGTGGTGTGCGGCGACATGAACGTCGCGCCCACTGACGACGACGTGTTCGACCCGGAGGCCTACGTCGGCCAGACCCACGTGACGCCACCGGAGCGCGCCGCGCTGGCGGAGCTGCAGGCGCTCGGCCTGCGCGACGTCGTGCGCGAGCGCTGGCCGGACGAACGGGTCTTCACCTACTGGGACTACAGGGCGGGAATGTTCCACCAGGACCTCGGGATGCGGATCGACCTCGTGCTGGCCGGTGCGCCGGTCGCCGAACGCGTGCGGGCGGCATGGGTGGACCGGCACGCCCGCAAGGGCAAGGGGCCGAGCGATCACGCGCCGGTGATCGTCGATCTGGACGAGGCGCCGGACGGCGACATCGGACCGGTCGTGCCGCCACCCTCCGCTCCCGTGGTGAGACGCCGCCCGGCGAAGCTGCCCCAGTCACCGTAGGGAACGGCCGCGTCCGGGCACGCGACAACCGTGGCGGTGCGGGAACCGTGGCGCCGCGACGCCGCCGACGTCGCCGCCGAGCTTGACGTCGACATCCGCCGCGGCCTGGCCTCGGGTGAAGCCGGCGCACGGCTCGAACGCCACGGGCGCAACGAGCTTCCAGGCGCCGACGCCGTGTCCCCGTGGCGGCGGCTGCTGGCCCAGTTCGCCGACCCGCTGATCTACCTGCTCCTCGCCGCGGTCGTCGTGTCGCTCGTCGCCTGGGTGGTCGAGGGCGCCGAGGGCGTGCCGTACGAAGTGATCGTGATCGCGGTGATCGTCGTCCTCAACGGGGTGCTCGGCTACGTGCAGGAAGCGCGCGCCGAGGAGGCGGTTGCCGCGCTGCAGCGGATGGCGGCCGCGACCGCGCGCGTGCGGCGCGGCGGGCGCGAGGAGCGCATCCCGACCACCGACGTCGTGCCGGGTGATGTGCTGCTGCTGGCCGAGGGCGATGCCGTCAGCGCCGACGCGCGGCTGGTCGAGACGGCCTCCCTGATGGTGGCCGAGGCGTCGCTGACCGGCGAGAGCGAAGCGGTGCTGAAGGACGTGGCGACCCTGCCGGAGCCGGTGGCGCTGGGCGACCGCATCAACATGGTGTTCAACGGCACGGCCGTGACGCGCGGCCGCGGGACGGCGGTGGTGACCGGTACCGGCATGTCCACCGAGATGGGGCGGGTCGCGCAGCTCCTCGGCCGCACGGAGAAGGAGGACACGCCGCTCCAGCGCGAGGTCGCGCGCATCGGGCGGATGCTCGGCATCGCGGTGATCGCGATCGCGATCGTCGTGGTCGGCGCGATCCTGCTGACGGCCGACATCGGCGGCGCCTCGGATGTGGTCGACGTGCTGCTGGTGGGCGTCTCGCTGGCCGTCGCCGCGGTGCCGGAGGGCCTGCCGGCGGTGCTGTCTGTCGTGCTTGCCCTGGGCGTGCAGCGCATGGCACGCCGCCGGGCGATCGTCAAGAAGCTGTCGTCGGTGGAGACCCTGGGCTCGGCGTCGGTCGTGTGCTCCGACAAGACGGGCACGCTGACGAAGAGCGAGATGACGATCCAGAAGGTCGTCACGCCCTCGGGCGAGGTGGAGGTCACCGGCAGCGGCTACCGGCCCGAGGGGCAGCTGTGCGTCGGCGGGCGCCCGCTGGCCGACGAGCTGCTGCTCGACGAGGTCCGGGCGGTGCTCGGTGCCGGCAGCCTCGCGAACGACGCGGTGCTGCGCGAGCAGGACGGTGACTGGACCATCCAGGGCGATCCGACGGAGGCGGCGTTCCTGGTCGCCGAGGCCAAGGTGGCCGGCCTCCCCGAGGCCATCGAGTCGCGGTTCGAGCGCGTGGGCGAGATCCCGTTCAGCTCCGAGCGCAAGCTGATGACGACCTTCGAGGCCGACTCCGAACACGGGGGCGAGATCGCCGTCGTGACAAAGGGAGCGCCCGACGTGCTGCTCGCCCGCTGCACCGCCGAGCGGGTCGCCGGCGAGGTGCGTGCCCTCACGGACGGCCGGCGGGCCGGGGTCCTCGCCGCCGTCGACCGGCTCGCCGGCCTCGCGCTGCGCACGCTGGCGGTCGCCTACCGGCCGCTGCCCGACGGGAACAGGCTCCCCGAGGACGAGTCGGTCGAGCGCGAGCTGGTCTATCTGGGGCTGGTGGGAATCATCGACCCCCCGCGCGCGGAGGCGCGGGCGGCGGTCTCGGAGGCCGCTGCCGCAGGAGTGCGCGTGATCATGATCACGGGGGACCATCCCCGCACCGCGGCGCGGATCGCCGGCGACCTCGGCATCGTCGAGCCGGGCGCGAAGGCGCTGTCGGGATCCGACCTCCAGGCGCTGGACGACGAGGGGCTCAGGGCCGCGGTGCGCGAGGTCTCGGTGTACGCGCGCGTGGCGCCCGAGCACAAGCTGCGGATCGTCGACGCCCTGCAGGCGGACGATGCGATCGTCGCGATGACGGGCGACGGGGTCAACGACGCGCCGGCGCTCAAGTCGGCGGACATCGGAGTGGCGATGGGGGTGACCGGCACCGATGTGACGAAGGAGGCGGCGGACATGATCCTCGCCGACGACAACTTCGCCACGATCATCGCGGCGGTGCGCGAGGGGCGCGGGATCTTCGCGAACATCCGCAAGTTCCTGCGCTTCCTGCTGTCCTCCAACGCCGGCGAGGTCATGACCATGTTCGTGGGCGTGATGCTGGCCGGCGGGCTCGGCCTCCAGGACACCGGTGAGGCCGTGGCAGTGCCGCTCCTCGCGACGCAGATCCTGTGGATCAACCTGCTCACGGACACGGCGCCCGCCCTGGCGATGGGCGTCGACCCGCCACCCGACGACGTGATGCGCCGGCCGCCGCGCCGGCTCAGCGACCGCGTGATCGACCGCGAGATGTGGATCGGCATCCTGTGGATCGGCCTGGTGATGGCGGTCGTGACGCTGGTGGCGCTGGACCTGGGCCTCGCGGGCGGTTACCTGGGCGGCTCGGGCGACATCGAGGAGGCGCGCACGATGGCGTTCACCACGCTCGTGCTGGCCCAGCTGTTCAACTGCTTCAACGCCCGCTCGGACCGCACCAGCGCCTTCCACCACCTCTTCACCAATCCCCTGTTGTGGGGCGCGATCGCCCTGTCGGTGGTCCTGCAGGTCGCCGTCGTACAGCTGCCGTTTCTCAACGACGCGTTCGACACGACTCCGCTTGCGATCGGCGACTGGCTGATCTGCGTCGGGCTGGCCAGCGTCGTGCTGTGGGCCGACGAGCTCAAGAAGCTGGTACAGCGGCGGCTGCGCGGCCGGCGCCGGGCCGCGCGCCCTTGACATCATGCGCCGAGCGACCGCACCGCCGATGGACACGAGCTCCGCACACGACACGCGCACCGACCCTGCTGCGCCCGCTCCGGCGGGCCTCGGCGAGATGGTGCTGCGGGCCTCGGCGAGCGCTTCCGGCACCGCGCTCGCGTTCGACCAGGACGGCTCGCGGCGCGAGCTGAGCTATGCCGAGCTGGGCCAGGCCGTGAGGGAGGTGGCGGGTGGGCTGATCGCCCTCGGGCTCGAGCCAGGCGACCGGGTCGCGGTGCTCTCCGACACGCGGGCCGAGTGGACGATCGCCGACTGCGGCGCGCTCTGCGCGGGCACCGTGGTCGTCCCGATCTATCAGACGAACTCCCCCGAGGAATGCCGCTACGTGCTGCAGCACTCGGGAACGCGGCTGGTCTTCTGCGAGAACGAGGAGCAGCTCGCGAAGGTGGAACAGGTGCGGAGCGAGTGTCCCGACCTGCAGCACGTGGTCTCCCTCACCGAAACGCGTGGCCGGGCCGAGTCGCTGACCCGGTTGCGCGAGCGCGGCGCGGCCCTCGACCCGGCCGCGCGCGACCGCCTCGGCGGCGGCGCGCAGCCGGAGGACGTGGCGACCATCATCTACACGTCCGGCACGACCGGGCCGCCGAAGGGTTGTGTCCTGACCCACGCGAACGTGCTCGCGACCGTGCGCATGTACGGCGACGCGCTCGAGCTGGGTCGCGAGCCCTTCTCGCTGTATCTGTTCCTGCCGCTGGCGCACGCGCTCGCCCGGGTGGCCCAGTTCGTCACGCTCGACCGCGGGGGCACGATCGCGTACTGGCAACGCGACTCCCGCAGGCTCGTCGCGGACCTCGCGCAGGCGCAGCCGACGTACTTTCCCTCCGTGCCGCGCGTGTTCGAGAAGATCCACGCCCAGGCCCTGGGCGCGGCCGAGCAGAGCGCGGTGCGGGGCGCGCTCTTCCGCTGGGCGCTGGCCGCGGGGGTGCAGGTGCGCGCGGCCGAGCGGCGCGGCCGGCGCCCGGGACCGCTGCTGCGGGCGCGGCACGCGCTTGCGGACCGGCTCGTCCTGTCCAAGGTGCGCAACCTGTTCGGCGGGCGCCTGCGGCTGGCGCTGACCGGGGCGGCGCCGGTCTCGCGTGAAGTGCTGGAGTTCTTCGACGCGTGCGGCGTCCCGGTGCTGGAGGGCTACGGCCTGACCGAGACCTGCGCCGCGGCAACCCTCAACACGCCCGGCGCGGTGCGCCTGGGAACGGTCGGTCCCGCGCTCTCCGGTGTCGAGCTCGACATCGCGGACGACGGCGAGATCCTGATCCGGGGCGCGAACGTCTTCCGGGGATACCACCGCGACCCGGAGGCGACGGGCGAGACGCTGGCCGGCGGATGGCTGCGCTCGGGCGACCTCGGCGCGCTGGACGGGGACGGCTATCTCAGCATCACCGGCCGCAAGAAGGAGCTGATCATCACCTCCAGCGGCAAGAACATCTCCGCGTCCAACATCGAGACCGCGTTGCGAGAGCGCCCCTGGATCTCGCAGGCGGTGGTCTACGGCGACAATCGCCCGTACCTCGTCGCTCTGCTGACGCTCGACCCGGACGAGCTGCCGGCGCTCGCCCAACGCCTCGGCGTGTCTCCCGACGCCGCCGCCATGGCCGGCGATGACCGCGTGCGCGAGGCGCTGCAGGCCGAGGTCGACGAGGTCAACCGGCATTTCGCGCGCATCGAGCAGGTGAAGCGCTTCGCGGTGCTCGACCGCGACCTGACCCTGGCCGCGGGCGAGCTGACCCCGACGCTGAAGGTGAAGCGCCCGGTCGTGTACGAGCGCTACCGGGAGCACTTCGACCGCCTGTATGAGTGACGGCGCGTCGCCCGGTGCCCGCGGGCGCCGGTTCCGGCGGGTGGCCCGCGGGGGATCCTCGGATGCGCCCGAGAGGACTCGAACCTCCACGGCCTTCACAGGCCACAAGGCCCTCAACCTTGCGCGTCTACCAATTCCGCCACAGGCGCTGGTGGGGCCGTCGATTATAGGTGCGCCCATCTTTTGCTCCAGCGGGGCTTGAAGCCGTCCGCGGGGGCAGCTAGTCTACGAACATGTGTTCGCAAGCCGATTCCCGCCCCCGACAGGAGGACGTCACCTGATGGTCGACCTCAAGATGACGAAGCGCCAGCAGGAGATCTTCACCTTCATCAAGCGGTACGCGTCCAAGTACGGCTACCCGCCCACGGTGCGGGAGATCGGCAAGGCGGTAGGGCTCGCCTCGTCGTCCACCGTGCACGCGCACCTGGCGAATCTGGAGAAGTACGGCGTGCTGCGCCGCGATCCCACCAAGCCGCGCGCGATCGAGCTGCTGTTCGACAAGGCCAAGCGGGCCGTGACGCCCGAAGGCGCCCTGCCCCTGGTGGGCCGGGTGGCCGCGGGCCAGCCGGTCCTCGCCGAGGAGAACATCGAGGACTACGTGCAGGTGCCGAGCGTGGCCGGCGGCGACGAGGGCGAATACGTCCTCCAGGTGTCGGGCGAGAGCATGCGCGACGCCGGCATTCTGACCGGTGACTATGTCGTCGTGCGCCCGCAGAACACGGCCGGGGACGGCGACATCGTCGTCGCGCTGCTGGGCGACGAGGCGACCGTGAAGCGCTTCTTCCGCGAGCGCGACCACGTGCGGCTCCAGCCGGAGAACCCGGCGATGGAGCCGATCCGCACCCGCGACGTCGAGGTGCTGGGGCGAGTCGTGGGAGTCTTCAGGAAGGTCTGATGTCGGTGGTCGCGGAGACACCCGTGTCCGAGGTGCGCCTGTTCGAGGTCGATCGTGCGCGCACGCTGGCGGACCGCCTGGGCGAGGTCGACTACGCCCTCAACCACGGCCAGGCCGTCCCGTGCCTGGTGTGCGGCGCGCCGATGAGCGGCGGCGAGCTCGGCACTCCCGCCGAGTGCCCGAGCTGCGGCAGCACGCTGGAATAGCTCTCCGCGACAATGCCCGGCATGTCCTCGGGCCGCCTCCCCGACTCCGGGATCCCTCGGGATGCCTGGCTGAGGCTTGCCGCCTGCGCCGGGGCAGCGGCGCTCCTGCAGATGGACGGCACGATCGTCACCGTCGCGCTCCCGTCGGTGGGGCAGGAGCTGGACGCCGACTCGCACCAGCTGTCCTACGTGCTGACCGCGTACTTCGTCGCCTATGCGCTCGCGCTCTTCCCCGGCGGGACGCTGGTCGATCGCATCGGGTCGCGCCAGGTCGGGCTGGCCGGGCTGGCGGTGTTCGGGGCGGGCGCCCTGATCGGGGCGCTGGCGGGCAGCCTCGAGGTGCTGATCGCCTCGCGCGTGGTGCAGGGCATCGGGGCGGGGCTCGTGAGCCCGGCCTCGCTGGCCGGCGCCGTGTCCGGCTTTCCGGCGCACCGGCGCGGCTCGGCGCTCGGCATCTGGGGAGCCAGCTCGGGCATCGCCAACCTGATCGGGCCGGTCGTCGGCGGGCTCCTCACCGTGGCGATCGACTGGCGGGCGTGCTGGTGGTTCCTGATCCCCGCCAGCGCGGCCGCCGCGCTGGCCCTGTGGCACCTCGTGCCCCGTGAGGTACACGTCGACGCCAGCCCCGACACGGCGGGCCTGCGCCAGCGAGTCGTCGGGGCCGCGGCCCTGGTCGCCGCGCTCACGTTCGCCGTGATGATCGGCGCGTTCTATATCGGTCAGCAATATCTGCAGAGCGTGTCCGGCTACTCGGCGCTCGGCGCGGCCGCGGCGCTCACGCTGATCGCGCTGCTCGTCACCGTCGGGGCGCCGTTCTCCGGCCGCCTGACGGACGCGCGCGGCGAAGGCGTGACGGCGGCGCTCGGGTTCGGCCTGGCGGCCCTCGGCCTCGGCGTGCTCGCGATCCCTGGGGTGCCGCTCGACGGCCTCGGCGCGTTGCCGCTGCTGGTCCCGTTCGGCCTGGGGCTCGGGATGCTGTTCGTGCCCGCCTCGCGCGCGGCGCTCAACGCGGTGCCCCAGGCAAAGCACGGCCGGGTGTCCTCGCTGCTGTCGACCGCGCGGCTCCTGGGCGCCGGCCTCGGGGCGGTGCTCGGCGGCGCCGCCCTGTCGGGCGGCGTCACGGAGGACCACATGCGCCTGGCGCTTGCCGGGGGGGCCGCACTTTGCGTGGTGGTCGGCCTGCCTGCGGCTTTCGAGCTCTCCGGACGGGCCCGCGACAAGGCTAGAATTGACCGTCGTAGACCGAGCAGCCGCGGAGGTGAGGCCTTCGAGGAAAGTCCGGACACCGCAGGGCAGGGTGGTCGGTAGCGCCGACCCGGGGAAACCCGCGGGAAAGTGCCACAGAAACGACACCGCCTAAGTTGCGCCGTCACACGTGAACGGCGTGGCCGGCAAGGGTGAAATGGTGCGGTAAGAGCGCACCGGCGCCGTGGTGACACGGCGGCCGAGGCAAACCCCACCCGGTGCAAGGCCAAGCAGGACCGTCGAGGTTGCCCGCTCAGGTCCAGGTAGGCCGCAGAGATAGATGGTTGCTCACGACAGAATCCGGCTTACAGGTCTACTACGGAAACGGCCCCTCACGGGGCCGTTTCTATTGGGTAGGCCGTATCTCCGGGTTCGGCTCGCGGCGGGACGGGTAACGCGTATGAGTTCGTCGTCACTCGGGGAGGAGGCAACGATGTTCTCCAGGTTCATGCAACGCAAAGCGGTCGCGCCCTGCATCCTGGCCGTGGGACTGCTGCTCGTCGCGGGTTGCGGCGACGAAGGGGGCGGAGACGAAACAAGGTCACTGTCGATCGAGGCCACTGAGCCGGCGAAGGACAGCTACCGCATCGAGGCGCCGGAGTCGATCGAGGCCGGCCTCGTCGACGTCGAGTTCACGAACTCCGGCAAGCTGGAGCGGGAAGCGCAGTTCATCAAGATCGAGGGCAACCACACGACCGAGGAGGCACTGGCAGCGTTCGACAAGGTGCTCCGGGGCGGTGCGGCTCCCCCTTGGTTCCGCGCACGCGGCGGAGTGGGCACGACCGCGCCCGGCGGGACCGCGACGATCACCCAGCGGCTCCAGCCCGGTTCCTACATCATCATCGACAGCGGCGAGCCCGAGGGACGGGACGTCCAGCCGCACTATCGGCAGGGTGCCGTCGCGGAGCTCGCAGTCACAGGCGATCCGAGCGACGCGGATCTGCCCACGCCCGACGCGACCATCACGGCGGCCGAATACGAGTTCAACCCCGCCGGCCTGAAGGCGGGCAAGAACAGGATCGAGTTTCGCAACGCAGGTGCGCAGTGGCATCACCTGGTCGTGGCGCGAATGAACCCGGATGCAACGATCGGAGACGTCAAACGCTTCTTCGAGACAGAGGAGGGGAGGCCTCCGCTCGAAGAGGAGAACCTGGAGGAGACAGCCGTCATCGACGGCGGCGAGGCACAGCTGACGGAGGTCGATCTGACGCCAGGCAACTATGCACTTGTCTGCTTCATCCCGGATCGCGCCGGCGGCCCCCCGCACGCGGCAAAGGGCATGATCACGGAGGCGATCGTTCCCGAGGAATGACGACCGCGCGTCAGCGGCGGCCGGCCGTTTCCAACCGCAGGGGTCTAGAGTTGATGTAGACCCGCAAACCACGCATAGGAGCCGATCCGCGCATGAACAGCTTCGACGCCCGCTCCACGCTCAAGGTCGGCGATCGCGAATACGAGATCTACCGGCTCGACGCCCTCCAGTCGAAGTTCGACGTGGCGCGGCTCCCCTTCGCGCTCAAGGTGCTGCTGGAGAACCTCCTGCGCAACGAGGGCGGTCCGACCGTGGATGCGTCCGACGTGGAAGCGCTCGCGAAGTGGGTGGCGACCGACGAGCCCAGCCGCGAGATCGCCTACGCGCCCGCCCGCGTGCTGCTGCAGGACTTCACCGGAGTGCCCGCGGTCGTCGACCTGGCGGCGATGCGCAATGCGATGCCCGAGCTCGGCGGCGACCCTGCGCGGATCAATCCCCTGCAGCCGGCCGAGCTCGTGATCGACCACTCCGTGCAGGTCGACGAATTCCGCACCCGGGGCGCCTTCCAGTTCAACGCCGACCGGGAGTTCGAGCGCAACCAGGAGCGTTACGCGTTCCTGAAGTGGGGCCAGCAGGCATTCGACAACTTCTCGGTGGTCCCGCCCGACACCGGCATCGTGCACCAGGTCAACCTGGAGTACCTCGCGCGCGTCGTGTTCGCAAGCGACGCCGGCGACGGCGCCGTGCAGGCCTATCCCGACACGCTCGTCGGCACCGACTCGCACACCACGATGGTGAACGGCCTGGGAGTGCTCGGCTGGGGGGTGGGGGGGATCGAAGCGGAGGCCGCGATGCTGGGCCAGCCCGTCTCGATGCTGATCCCGCAGGTGATCGGTTTCCGCCTCGACGGCGAGCTCTCCGAAGGCGCGACCGCGACCGACCTCGTCCTGACCGTCACGCAGATGCTGCGCGAACGCGGAGTCGTCGGCAAGTTCGTCGAGTTCTTCGGTGACGGGCTGGCGCGGCTTCCGCTGGCCGACCGCGCGACGATCTCGAACATGGCGCCGGAGCAGGGCGCCACGTGCGTGATGTTCCCGATCGACGCCGAGACGCTGCACTACCTGCGCTTCACCGGTCGCTCGGAGGAGCAGGTGGCGCTGGTCGAGGCCTACGCGCGCGAGCAGGGCATGTTCCACGAGCCCGGCGCGGAGGAGGCGACCTACACGGACACGCTGACGCTCGACCTGGCCGACGTCGTGCCGAGCCTCGCCGGTCCGCGCCGCCCGCAGGACCGCGTGCCTCTGACGGCCGCCAAGGAGTCGTTCGAGCGCGAGCTGCAGGCACTGGTGGGGGCCGGCGCGGCGGCGGCGCCCGGGAACGGCGACATCGAGCGCTTTTCCGGAGAAGGCGGGCACACGGCGGTCGGGGTGGAGCAGCAGTCGGCGACCGCGGTCGAGGTCACCACGAACGGGGAGAAGTGCCTCCTCGACCACGGCGCGGTGGTGATCGCCGCGATCACGAGCTGCACGAACACGTCGAACCCGGCGGTGATGATGGCCGCCGGCCTGCTGGCAAAGCGCGCGCGCGAGCGCGGCCTGGAGTCGAAGCCGTGGGTGAAGACGAGCCTCGCGCCCGGCTCCAAGGTCGTGACCGACTACTACGAGCGCTCGGGGCTGACGGCGCCGCTCGAGGAGCTCGGCTTCAACCTCGTCGGCTACGGCTGCACGACCTGCATCGGCAACTCGGGGCCGCTGCCCGAAGAGATCTCCACGGCGATCGAGAAGGGCGACCTCGCGGTCGCATCCGTGCTCTCGGGCAACCGCAACTTCGAGGGTCGCATCCATTCCGAGGTGAAGATGAACTACCTGGCTTCACCGCCGCTGGTGGTCGCCTATGCGCTCGCCGGACGGATGGACGTCGACCTCGTGAACGATCCGCTCGGCACGGGCTCCGACGGAGAGCCGGTGTACCTGCGCGACATCTGGCCCAGCCAGCGCGAGATCCACGACACGATCGAGCAGGCGGTCGAGTCGGACATGTTCACCCGCACCTACGCCGAGGTCTACGCCGGGGACGAGCGCTGGAACTCGCTCGACGTCCCGGAGGGGGACCTGTACGACTGGCGCGAGTCCACGTACGTGAAGCGCCCGCCCTACTTCGACGGCATGCCCGCGGAGCCGGCCGCGATCGAGCCGGTCCGCGGCGCGCGGGTACTGGCGCTCCTGGCCGACAGCGTGACCACCGACCACATCTCGCCTGCCGGCGCGATCCGCCGCGACAGCCCCGCCGGGCGCTATCTGATCGAGCACGGCGTCGAGCCGCGCGACTTCAACTCGTACGGCTCGCGGCGCGGCAACCACGAGGTGATGATGCGCGGCACGTTCGCCAACGTGCGCCTGCGAAACCAGCTGGCGCCGGGCACGGAGGGGCCGTGGACGCGCCACCTCCCGGACGGCGAGGAGATGACGATCTTCGACGCGTCGATTCGCTATCAGGACGAGGGCGTGCCGCTGGTCGTGATCGCGGGCAAGGAGTACGGCTCCGGGTCGTCGCGCGACTGGGCCGCCAAGGGACCGCGCCTGCTCGGCGTGCGGGCCGTGATCGCGGAGAGCTACGAGCGCATCCACCGCTCGAACCTCGTGGGGATGGGCATCGTGCCGCTGCAGTTCGCGAGCGGCCAGACCGCCGCGTCGCTCGGCCTCGACGGGCATGAGACGTACGACGTCGGCGACGTCGGCGAAGGGTCGCGCACGACGACGGTGACCGCGCGCCCCGACGGTGGCGACCCCGTCGAATTCGAGGTCACGGTGCGGATCGACACCCCGCAGGAGTGGCAGTACTACCGCCACGGCGGGATCCTGCACTTCGTGCTGCGGCAGCTCGCCCGCCGGTCGAACGACCCGGGTTAGACCGCCGGCACGCGCCGTGATAAAAGGGCGGGGATGGTGAAACTCCTCACCGCCTGCGGGACCCGGCGCCTGAAGTGGATCGTTGCCGGGTTCTGGCTGGTGGTCTTCCTCGGCCTGAACGCGGCCAACATCTTCGAGAAGTTTGCCGACGCCGAGCAGAACCGGGCGATCGACTACCTGCCGGAGAAGGCGGAGTCGGTCAAGCTCCTCCACGAGGTCGAGGACTTCCCTTCCGGTGAGCGGTTCAGCGCAGTCGTCGTCTACCGCCGTGACGGCGGGCTCACGCCCCAGGACCGTGCGACGATCAGGCTCGATCGGGCAGAGCTGACGCGGGTTGCCACCGCAGGCCGCCCGCCGCGGCCGGTGATCTCGAGCGACGGCACCACGGCGCTCAACTTCGTGCCCTTCCAGACGACCGGGGAGGGGGACATCGTCACGCGCGACGTCGACGGCGTGCGCGAGGCGGTCCGCGGCGCTCCGCCCGGCCTGCAGGTCGAGATCACTGGGGCCGCCGGCTTTGCCGCCGATGCGATCGACGTGTTCGAGTCGATCAACGGAACCTTGCTCGCGGCGACGGCCGGCCTCGTGTTCGTCCTGCTGATCCTCATCTACCGCAGCCCCATCTTCTGGTTGATCCCGTTCCTGTCGGTGCTCGTCGCGGAGGTTACGTCGCGGGGCGTCGGCTATCTGCTGTCCGAGCTCGGCACGACTGTCACGGGACAGTCCTCGGCGATCCTCACCGTGCTCGTGTTCGGGGCCGGCACCGATTACGCGTTGCTGATCGTCGCGCGCTACCGGGAGGAGCTGAGACACCAGGAGGACAACCATGTCGCCGTCGCGACGGCGATGCGGACCGCCGGCCCGGCGATCGTCGCCTCCGCCGGCACGGTCATCGCCGGCCTGCTCTGCCTGTCGCTGGCCGAGGTGAACGGCACGGCGGGGCTCGCCTTGATCGGTGCCACCGGCATCGGGATCGCGATGCTGGTGATGACCACTCTGCTGCCGGCTTTGCTTGCGATCGTCGGCCGGCGCGCGTTCTGGCCGTTCGTGCCGCGCCTCGGCAGCGAGGGGGCCGATGCCACCCACGGCGCCTGGCGCCGGATCGCCGAACGGGTCGCGTGGTATCCGCGGCGGGTATGGGTCGGTTCCATCGCGGCGCTGGTGGTGATGTCGCTGGGGCTCGTCTACTTCAACACTGACCTCACGACGGGCAACCAGTTCCGCGACGAGGAGAGCTCGACGCGCGGCCAGGATCTGGTGGCCCAGGCATTCCCCGCCGGGGCGAATGTGCCGAACACCGTGATCGTGCCCGACCCCGGCCGGACAGGCGCCGTCCGGGCAGCGCTCGAGCGACGCCCGGAGGTGGCGAGCCTCGGGCAGGTCGAGACCGGCCCGCCCGGCGCGCGGTTCGACTTGACCTTGCGCGCGGACCCGTACTCGACGGAGGCCTTCGACCAGATCCCGGACCTGAGGCGAGTCGCGAAGCAGGCCGGGGGAGACGAAGTGCTGGTCGGCGGCTCCACCGCCGAGGAGCGTGACCTGCGGGAGTCGGCAGAGCGAGACACGAAGTTGATCGTCCCGCTCGTGCTGCTCGTCGTCTTCCTGGTGCTCGCGCTCCTGTTGCGCGCGATCGTGCTGCCGATCCTGCTGGTCGGCACGGTCGTGCTGTCGTTCCTGGCCGCGCTCGGAGTGGGCGCGTTCCTCTTCGAGTTCGTGTTCGACTTCCCGGGCTCGGACCCGTCGCTGCCTCTGTGGGCCTTCGTGTTCCTGGTCGCGCTCGGGATCGACTACAACATCTTCCTGATGGCGCGAGTGCGCGAGGAGGCGATGCGCCACGGGACGCGGCCCGGCATGATCCGCGGCCTGGCCGTCACCGGCGGCGTGATCACGTCGGCCGGCATCGTGCTGGCCGGGACGTTCAGCGTGCTCGGGTCGCTGCCGCTCGTGTTCCTCACCGAGCTCGGGTTCGTGATCGCGTTCGGCGTGCTGCTCGACACCTTCCTGGTGCGATCGGTGCTGGTGCCGGCCCTCGTGTTCGACATCGGTCCGAAGGTGTGGCTGCCGTCGACGCTCGCGCGGACGATGGACCGCCGCGAGCCGCGGGAGTTCCCGGCCCACGAGGAGCCCCGCCCGGAGTCCGCCGGCGCGCCGTAGCGCGGGCGGGACAGCGGGCGGGACAGCGGGCGGGACGAACGAGTCGCTAACTTACTGGCCTTCCCCCGCCGCCCCGTCAGGAGGCATCTCTTCAGCATGGATCAAGATCGAGCCAGGCAATTGCTCCAGCGCGAGCGCGAGCGCATCACCGAGGAGCTCAACTCCCTGCGCGCCGCGCACGGCGGCGACGACGAGCTTGCGCACGTCGACCAGCACACGGCGGACGCCGGCTCGGAGCTGTTCGAGAACGAGCGCGACCAGTCCGTGATCAACCGCCTGCGGCAGGAGCTGGCCGCCATCGAGCGCGCCGAGCAGCGGCTGGAGGACGGCACCTACGGCGTCTCCGTGGACAGCGGCGAGCCGATCCCGGACGGGCGCCTCGAGGCGATCCCGTGGGCCGAGCGCACCGCTGCGGAGCAGGCTCACTACGAGTCCTAGGGCTGCCGGCCGGCCCCCGGCCGGGTGGGGCGGGCGCTGTTCTCCTGCCGGGTCACTTTTGCCCCCAGAGCGGGGAATACCGGCCACTCTGGGCTGCCAAGCGGCCTGAAAACCCGTAATTTGCGTCCGGATTGACTCGTCAGTCAATCTTGCTAAGATGCCGCGCTTCGCAGCACAGACCTGACCGCTGAGTCTCCGTGGAACCCCTTGTGGGCCGGAGAGCGGGGGACCCAAAGCGGCCTGCGGGCCGTGAAGGGGCGAATCGCCGCCGGCACTGAAGCCGATCAGGCGTAGCGCAGCTCTTTCAAGCGCGAGCCCGTCAGCTAACCCCGTAAGCGACAGAAAGAGAGGAACGTGTCCCAGCGCCGCCTCGAGCGCCAGCGCGCCGCCCCGCGCCGCCGCCCGGTCGCGAACAACCCGATGGCCCGCTCCCGCCCCGACAGGGTGGCAGCGTGGGCCTTGCTCCTGGGCATCTTCCTGATCCTGCTGGCCGCGACCACCTCGCGCGGCGAGACGGGCGGTTCGCAGGCCCCGGCCGCCCCTCCCGCGACCGGTCCCGCCGCGGGGGCGCCCGCCGCCGAGCTGGGCGAGCGCGTGCTGCAGCAGGGCAGCGAGGGCGCCGACGTCCGCACCCTCCAGGCGATCCTGCGCGCCCGCGACTACGGGGACCTGAAGCTGACCGGCGCCTTCGACGCCGCCACCGCGGACGCGGTGAAGCGCTTCCAGCGCGAGGCGGGCCTGACCGTGGACGGCATCGTCGGCCCGCAGACGAGGCCGGCCCTGCTGGCGCTGATGCGCTACCGGCGCGCCACCTGGTACGGCCCGGGCCTGTACGGCAACCGCACCGCATGCGGGAAGCGCCTGCGCCGGGCGACGCTGGGCGTGGCGCACAAGCGGCTGCCCTGCGGCACGCGCGTGACCTTCTACCGCGGCGGGCACTTCGTCACCCTCCCGGTGATCGACCGCGGCCCATTCCGCCACGGAGTGGCCTGGGACCTGACCGCGGCAGCGGCGCGCAAGCTCGGGATGGCCAGCTCCACCCGCCTGCGCTCCACTCACTGAGCCGCGCAGACATCCGGTCGCGTCGGCTGCCCGTATAGGGGTATGGGAGGCCCTGGGGCGCAGGAAACGGCCCTGCCGGGCCGAATTTGCATTCAGCGTTTCCTTTTGTAAACTACCTAACCTTCCGTAAGCAGATAGCCTTTTTTGTAGCTTCAATCCGAAAGTAAAGTGATGGCTGCCAAGATCAGCAGGTTCGATATCCACGACGAGCTCACCGCTCCGGCCGAGAGCGCTCCGATCCTGAAGGGCGCGCTGTCGGGCACCGGGAAGCTCAACAACTTCGTCGGGGTGCTGGCCACCTCGCCGGCCGCGCTGCGGGGCTACGCCCGGATGCGCTCCGAGCTGCGGCGCGGCACGCTGCCGGCGCCCACGCAGGAGCGGATCGCGCTGGCCGTCGCCGAGTACCGCGGGTCCGAGTACGACGTCGCGGTGCACGCGCGGGCGGGGCGGGCCGTGGGGCTCGATCTGGACGAGATCGACTCCGCGCGGCAGTTCCAGTCCCGTGACGAGCGCGAGGCCGCGCTGCTGCGGTACATCGAGACGACGCTCGAGAACAGCGGCGTGGTCCCGGTCCACCTCCACGAGGAGGCCCGGGAGCATGGCTGGACGGACGAGCAGATCCTCGAGGCGCTCGCTCATGTGGCCCTCGCCGACTTCTCGTCCCTGGTAACGCTTGCCGGTGAGATCCCGCTCGAGGGCACCTCGCGCGAGGTCAAGCCGCTCAAGAAGGTGGCCTAGAGCCGCCGATGCCGGACTCGGCGCCAACTCTGATTCGACGCGGCGCGGAGCCGGCGCACTCTCCCTCCCCTCATAATGGCGACGCAGGGGGTGTCGCGGACCACATCGACTCCGCGGCGCCCCCCGTCCCATCCACCGGGGTCTGCCCCTTCTACCACGCCGCGGTCGAGATGCTCGGCAAGCGCTGGACGGGCGCGATCGTGCATGCGCTCCTGGCGGGCCCGATGCGGTTCTCGGAGCTATCGGCCAGCGTCCCGCAGATCTCGGACCGCCTGTTGTCGATGCGCCTCAAGGAGCTCGAGGCCGGCGGCGTGGTCGCGCGCCGCGTCTGGGACGGGTCGCCCGTCCGCGTGGAATACGAGCTGACGCCCAAGGGCCAGGCGCTCCAGCCGGTGATCCACTCGCTGCGCGAGTGGGCCCGCGAGTGGCACCGCGCCTAGCAGCTTCGCGCTGACCCGGTTAGGGTGGCGCGCATGCCCACCCTCAACGAGGAGCTGATCGAGCGCTTCTACTCGGCGTTCGGGCAGCGCGACGGGGCCGCGATGGCGGCCTGCTACACGCCCGACGCGACCTTCACGGACCCTGTCTTCCAGGACCTGAAGGGGGACGAGCCCGGCGCGATGTGGCGGATGCTGACCGAGCGCGCCGACGACCTGCGCATCGACCTGATCGAACGCGAGGCCGGCGACGAGCGCGGGTCCGCGCACTGGGTCGCGCACTACACGTATTCCCAGACCGGGCGCCCGGTCGAGAACGACATCCGGGCCTCCTTCCGCTTCCAGGACGGGCGGATCGCCGAGCACGTGGACAGCTTCGACCTCTACAAGTGGCTGCGTCAGGCGCTGGGGCCGACGGGCACGCTGCTCGGCTGGACGCCCATCCTGCGCGGCGCGGTGCGCAGGCGGGCCCGCGCGGCGCTGGACGAGTTCCGGCAGCGCGAGAGCTCCGCGTAGTGCTGCTGGTGGTCGGCCGCGTTCGCTGCGCGGCGGACAAGCGGGAGGACTTGGTCGCGCTGCTCGAGTGCATGCAGAACGCCTCGCGCGCCGAGGCCGGATGCATCCGCTACGGGTTCTTCGCCGCCGTCGAGGACCCCCTCAGCTTCGTCGCCGTCGAGGAGTGGGCGGACCGCGCCGCGCTCGACCGACACTTCGCACAGCCGCATCTCCAGGAGTTCGCGCGTGGCCTGCCGGCCGTCGTGTCGGAGCCGCCCGAGGTGGCGATCCACGAGGTCGCTGCGACATCGGGCTTTCCTGGCTAGGCTACGGCGCTCGACCCACCCGACTAGCAGGAGGAGTTCCCCTTGGCTGACGATGCCCCCAAGACGCCGCAGGACGTTGCCGCGATCTGCGACGAGCGCGACGTTCGATTCATTCGCCTCTGGTTCACCGACATCCTGGGCCAGCTGAAGAGCTTCTCCATCAACCGGCAGGAACTGGAGGATGCCTTCGAGGGCGGGATGGGCTTTGACGGCTCGTCGATCACCGGGTTCAACGCGATCGAGGAGTCCGACATGATCGCGATGCCGGACGCGTCGACGTTCGACATCCTTCCCTGGCGCCCCGAGGACAAGGCGACGGGCCGGATGTTCTGCGACGTCCAGGTGCCCGGCGGAGACCCCTACGAGGGTGACCCGCGCTGGGTCATGCGCCGCGCGCTGGAGCGCATGCGGGGCATGGGATTCGACCAGTTCAACATCGGGCCCGAGCTGGAGTACTTCTACTTCCGCTCGGCGGAGACCAACGGCGGCCCGCCGCAGGTGCTCGACAAGGGCGGTTACTTCGATCTCACGACCCTCGACGCGGGATCAGACCTGCGGCGCGAGACCGTGCTTGCGCTGGAGCAGCTCGGAATCCACGTCGAGTACTCGCACCACGAAGTCGGCCCCTCGCAGCACGAGGTCGACATGCGCTTCGCGGACGCGCTGAGGATGTGCGACAACTGCATGACCTACCGCATCACGGTGAAGGAGTACGCGATGAAGTACGGCTTCTACGCGACCTTCATGCCGAAGCCGCTGTTCGGCGAGAACGGCTCGGGGATGCACGTGCACCAGTCGCTGTTCAAGGGTGGCCGCAACGCGTTCTACAACGAGAACGACCAGTACTACCTGTCCGACGTCGCGAAGTCGTTCATCGCCGGCCAGCTGAAGCACGCGCGCGAGATCTCCGCGCTGTTCGCGCAGTGGGTCAACTCCTACAAGCGGCTCGTGCCGGGCTACGAGGCGCCGGTGTACGTGGCGTGGTCGCGCCGCAACCGCTCGGCCCTGATTCGGGTGCCGCTCTACCACCCCGGCAAGGAGCAGGCCACGCGCTGCGAGATCCGCAGCCCGGACCCGGCCTGCAACCCCTACCTGTGCTTCTCGGCGCTCCTGCAGGCGGGCCTGGAGGGCATCGAGAAGGGCTACGAGCTGCCCGAGCCGATGGAGCGCAACCTCTACCACCTGTCTCCGGACGAGCGCAAGAAGCTCGGTATCGAGCAGCTTCCCGAGACGCTCGGCGAGGCGATCGAGATCGCATCGGAGTCGGAGCTGATCCTGAAGACGCTCGGCGAGCACGTGTTCACCCGCTTCATCGAGATCAAGCGCCAGGAGTGGGAGGAGTACCGGACCCAGCTGTCCACCTGGGAGATGGAGAAGTACCTGCCGGTCCTGTAGCAAGCGCGGAAGTTTGGCCCGCGGGCCAATGACATGCGCGCGTGGTCGCGAGACCATGCGCGCATGGTCCTGATCACCGGCATGGGGACGCAGGACTGGCCGGCCGTGAGCCGCGTCTATGCGGAGGGCATCGCCACCGGCCAGGCGACGTTCGAGACAGAACCGCCGTCGTGGGATGCGTGGGACCGGGAGCACCTGCCGCAGTGCCGCCTGGTCGCACGCCGCGACGATGCGGTGGTCGCGTGGGCGGCGCTGGCGCCGGTGTCGTCGCGGCACGTGTATCGCGGCGTCGCGGAGGTGAGCATGTACGTCGCCGCTGCCGAACGGGGGAGTGGGGTGGGCAGGGCGCTGGGACAGGCGCTGGTCGAGGCTTCCGAGCGCGCGGGCATCTGGACGCTCGAGGGTTGGATCTTTCCCGAGAACGTGGCCAGCCTCGCGCTGTGCGAGTCCTTCGGATGCCGCGTCGTCGGGGTGCGCGAGCGGCTCGGAAAGATGGGGGAGCGGTGGCGCGACGTGCTGCTCGTGGAGCGCCGCAGCGAACTTTGCTGAGTGGCTCACACCTGTCGTGAGCGGATCAACGAAGTTCGGGGTTCAGGCGCTGGCGGCCGTCTCCAGCTTCGCCACCTCGTCCGGTGTGAGCTGCACGCTCGCCGCCGCGACATTCTGCTCCAGGTGCTCGATCGACGACGTGCCGGGGATCGGCAACATCGCGGGCGAACGTTGGAGCAGCCAGGCGATCGCCTTCTCCGGTCCGAGGCGCGCGAGCTCGCCGCCGCCCAGCGGCCACCACGGCATGTACGCCATCTCTTCACGCTCGCAGAACTCGATCTCCGTCTCGCTGTCGCGGTGCATCAGGCTGTAGCGGTTCTGCACCGACACGATCGGGGCGGCGCGGCGGGCAAGCTCGAGCTGCTGCCCGAACACGTTGGAGACGCCGATCTCGCGCACCTTGCCTTCGGCCCGCAGCTCGCCCAGCGCGCCGACGGACTCCTCGATCGGCACGTTCCGGTCCGGCATGTGGAGCTGGTAGAGATCGATGGTGTCGACGCGCAGCCGCCCCAGGCTGCGTTCGCACGCCTCGCGCAGGTACTCGGGGCGCCCGTCGCCGGTGGGTGTGCCGTCGACCAGCGTCTGCCCTCCCTTGGTCGCGATCACGAGGCCCTCGGGATAGGGATGCAGCGCCGCCGCGATCGCCACCTCGCTGTTGCCGTACACGTCGGCGGTGTCGAGCAGGTCGACTCCCAGCTCCAACGCGCGGCGCAGCAGGGCCCCGTGGGCCTCCGGGTCCTGGATGAACCGTGCCCCGAGCCCGATCCGGTTGACCGTCAGGCTCCCCAGCCGCACCTGCCCCGCCGCTGCGGCCGGCGCACCGGTCATGCGAGCAGCTGCTCGAGCTCGGCGGGATCCGTGACGGGCATGCGACAGGCGAAGTTCTCGCACACGTAGGCGGCCGGATTCCCGTCAACCAGGTCGCGGCCGCGCAGGAGCGGGATCGCCTCCACCGCCTCCTCGTCGCCGGGCCGCATGCCGGCCACCACGACGGTCGGGTGCAGGCGGCGCCGCACGACCCGTGCGAGCGGCTCGACCTGCTCGCCCACCAGCGCCACCTCGCGCGGCGTGGCGAAGTGGAGATGCATCGCCTGCAGCAGGTGGCCGAAGGCCTGCGGGTGGCGGGCCACGGCCTTGTGCAGCAGGCGGAACACCTCGATCGCGGGGCGCTCGTATGCGCGCTCGCCGGTCACGGCGAAGATGCGCAGCAGCGCGAGCGCGGCCGCCGAGCTCCCGGCCGGGATCGGATGGTCCTCGAAGCTGCGGGGGCGCACGACCAGCGCCTCGTGGTCGGAGGCCGTGTCGAAGAACCCTCCGGCGTCCGGGTCGCGGAACCGCGTCACGATGTCGTCGGCCAAGCCGCGCGCCGCGGTGAACCAGCGCGTCTCGAGCGTCGCCTCGTACAGGACCAGCAGGGCCTCCGACAGGAAGGCGTGGTCCTCGAGGTATGCGGCCAGCGAAGCGCGGCCGTCCTTGTAGGTGCGCAGCAGCCGTCCGTCGGCGCCGCGCATCTGTCCCAGCAGGAACTCCGCGCACTGCCGCGCGGCGTCGAGGTAGTCGGCACGCTCGAGCACCGCACCGGCGTCCGCGAGCGCCGCCAGCATCAGCGCGTTCCAGGCGGTCAGGCGCTTGTCGTCGAGGCCCGGCCACACCCGCTGGGCGCGCACCTCATACAAGCGCTGCCGGCCGCGCGCCAGCACTTCGGGATCGATGGCCTCGCCCTCCACGTAGAGGATGCTGCGCCCCTCGAAGTTCGGCCCGCGGTCGGCGCCCCAGTAGCTCAGCAGCGGCTCGGCGTCGTCGCCCAGGACCGCGCGCAGCTCCTGCTCGGTCCAGACGTAGAACCTGCCCTCCTCGCCCTCGGAGTCGGCGTCGAGCGCCGAGTAGAAGCCGCCCTCGGGACCGCGCATCTCGCGCAGCGCCCAGTCGAGCGTCTCCTCGCACACGCGGCGGAAGAGGTCGTCGCCCGTCAGCTGCCACGCGTGCAGGTACGCCCGCGCCAGCAGCGCGTTGTCGTAGAGCATCTTCTCGAAGTGCGGCACCAGCCAGTGGGCGTCGACCGAGTAGCGCGCGAAGCCGCCGCCGACCTGGTCGTAGATGCCTCCGCGCGCCATCCGGATGAGCGTCGTGCGCACCATCTCCGTCGCCTTCTCGGAGTTGGCGGCGCCGTCCGCGATCCGGGCCATCAGGAACTCGAGCGCGCTCGCGGGCGGGAACTTGGGCGCGCCGCCGAAGCCGCCGAAGTTGGGGTCGAACTGCGCGCCCAGGCTGTGCTCGGCCTCCTCCAGCTCCTGGGGGGACGGCTCCTCGTCCGTCGGGCGCAGGCGGGCGCCCGCGTTGAGGCTCTCGACCGTCTGCGCGGCGGCCGCCCTGATCTCCTCGCGCCGGTCGCGCCACGCCTCGGCGACGCCCTCCAGCACCTGCCGGAAGCTCGGCATCCCGTGCCGCGGCTCGGGCGGGAAGTACGTGCCGCCGAAGAACGGCACGCCTTCGGGATCGACGAACACGTTCAGCGGCCAGCCGCCGTGGCCCGTCATCGCCTGCACGGCGCCCATGTAGATCGTGTCCACGTCCGGGCGCTCCTCGCGGTCCACCTTCACCGGGACGAAGCTGGCGTTCAGGATCGCGGCGGTCTCGGCGTCCTCGAATGATTCGTGCTCCATCACGTGGCACCAGTGGCACGCGGAGTAGCCGATCGACACGAGCAGCGGCTTGTCCTCGGACTTCGCGCGCGTGAGGGCCTCCTCGCCCCACGGGTACCAGTCGACCGGGTTGTCCTTGTGCTGCAGGAGGTAGGGGCTGGTCTCGTCCGAGAGGCGGTTGGGCATTCCCTCGGTCTAGTTCCCCATCAGGTCGGAGGCAAACGCCTCGAACGCGTCGAGGTAACGCTGCACGTGCTCCTCGGTGTGCGCGATCGAGAGCGTCCACTCCTCCTCGACGCCGGGCGTCATGAAGATGCCGTGGTTCATGTGGTAGAGCCAGGCCAGCGTGGAGAGGTCGTCGTCCACCTTCGTGAGGTAGTCGCGGTACTCGCGCAGCGGCTCCGAGGCGAACACCACGCAGCCCTTCGCGCCGAGGCCCTCGGTGTAGCAGGGCAGCCCGTAACGGGCGATGACGTCGTCGCAGCCGCGCCGCAGCCGGTCGTTGGTGGCTTCGAGCTGCTCGTATGCGGCTTCCGTGAGCACCTCGGTGAGCGCCGCCTGCGCGGCGGCCATCACGAGCGGATTGCCGTTGAACGTGCCGTACTGGTGCACGGTGCCGTCCGCCACGACCTGCGCCAGCTCCGTGGTCATGCCGATCGCTCCGCCCGGGAGCCCGCCGCAGCTCGCCTTCGCGAGCGTCACGATGTCGGGAGTCACCCCGAAGCGCTGCGTCGCGCCCCCCGGCGAGATCGTCGCGCCGGTCTTGACCTCGTCGAAGACCAGGACCACGCCGTGGTCGGCGGTCAGGCGGCGCACTTCCTCGAGATAGCCCTCGACGGGCGGCACGATGTTGATGTTCATCATCGCGGGCTCCATGATCAGGGCCGCGACCTGGCCGTCGAGCCGCTGCAGCACGCTGGCCAGCGCCTCTGCGTCGTTGAACGGGACCGAGCGGGTCAGCTCGGTGATCGCGCGCGGGTAGCCGCCGCCGTACGGCACGCTGACAGGGTCGTCACGGTCGCCGAGCTCCTCGAGCGTCGGGTAGACGGACACCATCACAGCGTCGTGGTGGCCGTGATAGGAGCCCTCGATCTTGAGCACCGTGTCGCGCCCGGTCGCGCCGCGGGCAACGTGGATCGCATCCATCGTCGACTCCGTGCCCGAGTTCGTGAAGCGCCATTGCGGTAGCCGGAACCGGCGGCGCAGCTCCTCGGCCACCCCGATCGAGCCCTCGGTCGGGGCGGCAAAGTGCGTGCCGAGCTCGACGCGGCGCTTCACGGCCTCCACGACCTGCGGGTTCGCGTGCCCGATGCACATCACACCGAAGCCGTTGTGGAAGTCGATGTACTCGTTGCCGTCGACATCCCAGACCTGCGCGCCCTTGCCGCGGTCGATGTAGACAGGCCACGGGTCGTTCTCCTGGAACGACGATGGAACGCCCTTCGGCATCACCTTGCGGGCGCGGTCGTAATAGGCGCCGGACTCGGGCGTGCGCTCCGCGAACACCGCGCGCTGCTGCTCGGTCAACTGCGAGACGCGCCGGCGATCGATCTCCGGCGCGGGAACGGTGCCTGTGCTCTCGGTTGTCATAGAACCCCTATCGAACGCCTCCGGTCGGCAAGCCTAGCGACCGGTTTACGAGCCGCCGTTCACCAGACGCAGCTCGGCCCGCTTGATCTTCCCGCTGGCCGTCTTCGGGAGCTCGTCCACGAAACGCACGATGCGCGGGTACTTGTACGGAGCGGTGGATCGCTTGACGTGCTCCTGTAGCTCGCGCACAAGGCGCTCGTCACCCGCTTGACCGGCGCGGAGCACGACGACCGCCTCGACCACTGCGCCGCGCTCGGCATCCGGAGCCGCGACGGCGGCCGCCTCCGCGACGGCCGGATGCTCGAGGAGCGCCGATTCGACCTCGAAGGGGCCGATGCGGTATCCGGCCGAGAGGATCACGTCGTCGATCCGGCCCTCGAACCACAGGAAGCCGTCGGGGTCGCGCCGCACGCGGTCGCCGGTGTGCCAGCGCGGCTCGGCGTACGGCTCTTCTCCCAGGTAGCCCCGGAAGAAGGTGGGCACGGTCGCCGGGTCCAGGCACAGCTCGCCGGCGTCGGCCGGCCGCCCCTCCTCGTCCACGATGTCGAGCGCGAACCCCGGCAGCGGCGTGCCCATGGAGCCGGGCCGCACGCGTTGGCCGGCCGGCATCCCGGTCAGCTGTCCGGTCTCGGTCTGGCCATATCCGTCGTAGATGTCCAGGTCCATCGCCGCCCGGAACACGTCCATCACCTCCGGGTTGAGCGGCTCGCCGGCCGACACCAGGCGGCGCAGCGATCCGGGGCGGCCGCCGGAGAGCGAGGTGCGCTTGGCGATCATGCGGTACTCCGTCGGCGACTGACACAGGACGGCGACCTGCTGCTCCGCCACGATCGCAAACCGTTCCTCGGCATCGAAGCGCGCGTCGTGCAGCAGGCAGGCCGCGCCCGCGGACCAGGGAGCCACGAACGCGTTGCGCGCGGACTTGGACCAACCGCTCGCGGCCGTGCACCACGACAGCTCGCCCGGATGGGGTCCGAGCCAGTGCTCGGCCTGCACGGATTGCCCGCGCAGGTAGCCCTGGGTGTGCACCACGCCGCGTGGCTCACCCGCGGTGCCGGAGGTGAAGATGACGATCGCCGGATCATCTGCCCCGGTGGCCGCGACTCCGGGCCGCTGCCCGCCCGCCGGCAGTCCCTCCGCGTCTACGTCGACCAGGGGCGGGCTGTGCTCCACGTCCTGCACGGCGCGCTCGAGCTCGGCCATGTCTGCACCGGCGGCCAGCACCAGCGCCGGCGCGGCGCGCTCGAACCTCAGCGCGATGTCCTTCGCACGCAGCTGCTCCGAGCAAGGCAGGACCACCGCCCCCAAGCGCCAAGTGCCGAGCATCGCGAAGACCCATTCCGGCCGCGCGCCCATCATGGTCATCACGACCGCGCCGCGGGTGACGCCCGCCTCCGCCAGGCCGGCCGCCGTGTGTTCGGCATGCCGCGCAACGTCGGCATACGAGTAGGAGCGCACCGTGCCGTCGCCTGAGATCGCGCGCAGCGCCTCGTCCCGCGGTCGCTCGCGGGCAAGGCGCTCGACGACGTCGCCGACGAAGTTGAAACCGGCCGCGGCGCTCACGCCGGCAGCTGGCAGACCACGACGTCCTGGGGCGGGGACGGGGGCTTCCAGGCCTGCTGCTCGTAGGACACGAGGTCGAGTGGCGAACGCTCGACCTGCTCGATGACCCAGCGCGGCCTCGCCAGGGACAGCCCCCAGCTGCCCTCGCCCGCGTCCACGTATCCGAAGCGCGAGCGCTTGAAGTCGGTCAGCAGCTGGTCTGCCTGCGCGGCCCCCAACCCGAGGTTGCGCAAAATGGATGCGGGCAGGAATGCGTTGGTCGTGAACAGGACCAGCCCGCCGGGCTCGAGCGCCCGCGCGAACAGGTCCAGAAAACCCTGCCAGCGATCGGCGGACAGGTGGGTGAAGAGCGATCCGGACCAGGCGAGCTCGAAGGGCTCGTCGAACGAGACCTTCCCGGGATCCTCGTGCGAAACGGTTGGATCCGCACCGAACACGCGCGCGCAGAACTCGACGCCGTCCTCGTCGATGTCGCAGACGCCGACGCGTGCCGCGGGGTACGCGAGCTTGAGAAAGCGCAGCTCGCGTCCGTGCCCGCACGGCAGGTCGAGGATGCTCTTCGGGTCTGGGCGATCGAGCTTCGCGAGTAACTCGCGGATGCACTGCAGGGCGGTGACTCCCGCA
>Ga0209382_10002539_pt1 | contig 26347 bp, 24 predicted proteins | sample SoiMetdeltSBSDD5_FD_187599 | JGI IMG/M metagenome (GOLD analysis project Ga0209382, IMG submission 187599) | Bulk soil microbial communities from a Populus tree surrounding site in Tennessee, USA - Soil MetaG P. deltoides SBSDD5 (SPAdes) (version 2) | ecosystem: Environmental > Terrestrial >... | reverse complement strand
CCCGGCGGGCGGCCGGTGGCCGACTGGCCAGACGAGCGGCCCGACGCTGCGCGGCGGCAGCGAATTGTGAGCGGATCCGCTCCCGACGGTAGTCGAGTTCGGCGTGGAGGAACGGCTCCTGCGTCGAGATCATCGCGATCTCCTCCTACTAGACGCTTCTTCTTACGTCAGCACTTGAGCAACGGTCGAGCCGCTGCCGACGACCAGGGCCCCAGGATCATGACGGCGCTGCTGCCGAGGGAGCCCGACGGTGCTGAACATGGCTCGATCCTCGCCGGAGCAGACGGCGACCACATCCGCCTGTGGTCTCAACCTCAGGATCAGACCACAGGGGGAGGGAGGCGCCTGCACGCGCCGTCCCAGGCTCGGTCGCGCACTCGCCACCCCGAATGGGGGCTGAGCCGCCACCCATTGGATGGCGCACCGTTGTGCCTCCACCTGCGGTCTGATCGACATGTTGAGACCACAGGGCGATGTGGGCGACCACCCGCTCGCACGAGCATCGTTCCATGTCGACCAAACTCATCCTTCGACGTCACCCCCTCCTCAAGAGCTCTTCGGCTTCCTGGGCACGAACGGCGTCGGCGAGACGGCGTCGGTCGCGATCATCCAGCGCGCACGCGGCCGCGACGGGGCAATCCACGCCAAGGCTCGTGCCCAGCTAAATCGCGGCCACCGCGGCCTTTCCAGTAGCCCGAACCAGCGCATGAAGGAGCAAACGATGCCCGAACTCTCCGACCGTACCCCCGACCCCCGGCTCGGCGCGATTGTCGGACGTTGGCACACTTCTGGCCACGTCATCGGCGACCCGAGCGTTACCGTCGCCGGGACCGACACCTACGAGATCCTGCCCGGCGGCCACTTCCTCATCCATCACGTCGACGTCACCGTCGGCGACCACCCCCTGCGAGCAATCGAGATCATCGGCGAACCCGACGGACAAGGCGGCTACCTCGCCCGTAGTTTCGACAGCCGCGGCTCCACCGGGCTCATGCAACTCAGCATCGACGCCGACGGCGCCTTCCACTTCACTGGCGGCGGCGACATCGCCTCCGCCGCACAATCCACCGACACCCCACCCGCTCAGGTTCGATCCACCCTGTCCATCGCCGAGGACCACTCGTCCATGACCGCCTTCTGGGAACGATCCGACGACGGCTCCACCTGGCACCCCTGGATGGGCATCAACTTCACCCGACGGCCAATCGCGTGATCTTCCTAGGAGCACGAACGTCACGTAAACCCAGCCGGCACGGCTGCCGACGTAAGTCAGGTCCGAAACCTGACGCAGCCCCGCGCAGCTTGTCGGCCGGATCGCTCGACCCGTGAGCCTCTGGGCCCGGCATACGCCGACTGTGCTGGTCACTGCTGCATTCTGGGGTCGTGGGTAGGATCGGCGTACATGGCCGGGCAGCCGTGATCGATGGCTTCGGGGCGTAGTTCGTAGTGCCAGGGTTCGTTGCTGTAGATCTGGCACAGCCCGTACTCGGCGCCGTGTTCGGACAGCCACGTCGTGGCATCGGAGACCCTGATGTCGACCGCGTCCCCCGACACGTGGGCAGACGTGTTGGGGGTGGCGACCCATCGGGCAGCTTCCTCTTCTGAGCCGTACTCCGAGATCGCCTGGTGGAGCAGTTGTTCCTGGTACTTCGGGGAACGCCAGCCACTATTGACGTACAACTCGACCCCGTCGTCCGCGGCATCGGTTGCGGCCTGGCGGAGGGCACCGTGGAGAGCTGGATCAAGGTTAGCCACGGCCGGAGATTCGTCATCGAAGACCGTCGTCCCGTCGGTGACGACACCGTCGGCCTTGCCAAGTGAATCATGGTGGTTGCCGTGAAGAATGCCGAGGGCCGGTGCGGTCGAGGACGCCAGCGACTGGTAACCGAGGGCACCGATAAACGCCGCGACGACGACGAGGACAGCGAGGATCGTCGATCGGGTGCGGCGGGCTGCGGTTCGTGCTGGCGGGCTGTAGGTCATGCCTGCAGTCAAGTCAGCGTGGTGTTGTCAGCACGTATGCGGTTTTCGATATGCCGACGATATGTTCGAGCCTCGTAGCATCGAGAGCATGCGTGTGTTGGTCGTCGAGGACGAGCCCTACATGGCAGAGGCCATCCGCGATGGGCTGCGCCTGGAGGCGATCGCCGCCGACATCGCCGGAGATGGCGACACCGCTGTGGAACTCCTGGATATCAACGCCTACGACATCGCCGTCCTCGACCGCGATGTCCCCGGCCCCTCCGGTGACGAGATCGCCAAGCGGATCGTCGCCTCCGGCAGCGGCATGCCGATCCTCATGTTGACGGCTGCCGACCGGCTCGACGACAAGACCTCGGGGTTCGAGCTCGGCGCCGACGACTACCTCACCAAGCCCTTCGAACTCCAAGAGCTCGTGCTCCGTCTCAGGGCACTCGACCGCCGGCGCGCCCACCACAGACCACCCGTACGCGAGATCGCCGGTCTGCGGCTGGATCCGTTCCGCCGCGAGGTCTACCGCGACGACCGGTATGTCGCGCTGACCCGGAAACAGTTCGCCGTGCTCGAGGTCCTCGTCGCGGCCGAAGGCGGTGTCGTCAGTGCCGAAGAGCTACTGGAGCGGGCGTGGGATGAGAACGCCGACCCGTTCACCAACGCCGTACGCATCACCGTCTCGGCACTGCGCAAACGGCTCGGCGAACCCTGGATCATCGTCACCATGCCCGGCGTCGGCTACCGCATCGACACAGAATCCGATACCGGGCGCGAGAGCGGGGACCGTGGATAGAGCGCCTGGTTTGAGCGTCCGCCTCAAACTCACCCTCAGCTATGCCGGGTTCCTCATGATCACCGGTGCCTTGCTGCTCGCCACCGTGTGGGTGTTCCTCCTGCGCTACGTGCCCGACCGCGCGAACGTCGGCCCCGGCCCCTTCAGCCCCACCCGCTCCGACCTCCTGGATGCCTTCGCGCCGAAGGCGGCCCAGGCGTTGGCGTTCCTGCTGGTCTTCGGTCTCGTCGGGGGATGGTTCCTCGCGGGACGGATGCTCGCTCCCCTGACGCGCATCACGAACGCCACACGCAGGGCCGCGACCGGGTCGCTCTCCCACCGGATCGAGCTGGAAGGCCGTCAAGACGAGTTCCGCGAACTCGCCGACAGCTTCGACGCCATGCTCGCACGGCTCGAAGCGCACGTCGCCGAACAGCAGCGGTTCGCGGCCAACGCCTCCCACGAGCTGCGTACGCCGTTGGCGGTCACGCAGACACTCCTCGACCTCGCCCGGAAGGATCCGACCCGCGACCCGCGCGAGCTCCTCGACCGCCTCCACGCCGTCAACGTCCGAGCGATCGACCTCACCGAAGCACTGCTCGTGCTCAGCCGCGCCGACCAACGGTCCTTCACCCGACAACGGGTCGACCTGTCCCTGATCGCCGAAGAGGTCACCGAAACGCTCCTGCCGCTGGCCGAGAAACAGGGGGTCACCATCGAAACCTCCGGCGACATGACCCCCACCATCGGCTCAGACGCCTTACTGCTGCAGATGACGACGAATCTCGTGCACAACGCGATCGTCCACAACCTCTCCGATCAAGGCACCGTGTGCGTCACGACCAGCGCGGATACCAGGAGTGTGGTGCTCACCGTCGAAAACACCGGCGAGAAGCTCACCCCACAGTTAGCTTCCAAGCTTGTCGAGCCGTTTCAGCGCGGCACAGAACGCCTCCGCACCGACCACGCAGGTGTCGGCCTCGGCCTGGCTATCGTCAAAAGCATCACCCAAGCACACGACGGAACCCTCACCCTCACCCCCCGCCCCACCGGCGGGCTGCACGTCACGGTGCAACTACCCATCGCGCGCGTCTGAGGAGATGTTCCGCAGCCGGGATCGTGTCTGGGCTGCGATTTCGACGGCGTAGATTTTCGGCCCGAGGCGCTACTGCCCGTGCTCAACCATGGCGAGCAGCCGTTGCTCGATCGCGTACCGCTCGGCGTCACCGTGGTCCGCAGCGGTCCGTCGAGGACGAGTTCGGCCAGGCCATGCACCGCCGACCAGGCGACGTACTCCGCATCGAGACGGTGGGCGGACGCGCGCGTGTACGGACCCTTCGGCCACTGCCCTCTGAGTGTCGAGTGGGCCATGCAGTGTGGCTCAAAGATGTCGGGTATGCCGCTCCAGTCGGGCCGCGGATCGATGGCGTAGGCGATCCGGACAGGCGTCGGAGGGGTGCTCGATGTCCACCACGCGCACATTGGCATAGGCAATGTTCGGCGTGTGCACCTAGTTCATGCATCGCTTCGTCCGTCGACGAAGCCACGACGCGGTGAACGCCCGCCGATCGCAACGCGTGATCCTCCGGCTTGGGGTGTCATCGATCCACAGGACCGGCGTGCCGGATCGGCGGCCCCTTGCGAGCCGCTTTCAGCCTTGTGGCTGTGGCTCGCCGAGCAGGTGGGCTGATCTGGCCGACGGCCGCTTGGCAGAGCCACTTTCGGGCCGCGAGCTCGCGCCGAAATGCACGGTCCCGTGGCGCGGGATGGTGACGGAAATCAAAATCCATTCCTGGATTCTTGCGTTTCGCTGCGTAAAGTGTCGACCTCCTTTTGGTATATGTGTCCGGCAGAAAACGGGGAACCCGAATCCTGACGACCCAAAGGTGGAACTGATGAACGGGCTGACGCGTCAGAAGGCGGTGCGGAGCGCGGGGCTGAGCGCGTTGTGCGCCGGGGTGATGGTGAGTGGTGGTGCGCTCGTGCTCGCAACGGGTGCGACGGCGCAAGACCCTCAGGGCAACAACGGCACCGTCAAGATCGACGGTCAACCAATCGACGACATCCCGAACAACGACCCGCATGTCGGCTGTAGGTTCCGGGTCGACTTCTACAACTACGACAAGGACGTCGGCAACGCCGAGGTCACCTTCGAGATGAAGGCCCCCACAAAAGACGTCGATCTGTCGGTCGACGGTGACACCTCGCCGGACATCGGCGAAGACGGCGCCGGCGGCGGCAATGACCTCGATGCTGCGGTGCCGTACACGCTGACTTTCGACGGCGACCCGCATCCGCAGCAGGGCTTCCACGTCAAACTGATCGTCAACGCGCCCGGCTCGATCGGCAATGACGTCAAGCACAAGGTCTTCTGGGTGGAGGACTGCGAGACGCCACCGACCGAGACGCCACCGACCGAGACGCCACCGACCGAGACCCCACCGACCGAGACGCCACCGACCGAGACCCCACCGACCGAGACGCCACCGACCGAGACCCCACCGACCGAGACCCCACCGACCGAGATCCCACCGACGCAGGCGCCTCCGACCGATTTCCCCGCCGGCGTCGGCGGGGCCGACGACGACCCTGCCTCGGTGAGTTGGTGGCCGGCGGGCCTGATCGGCTCCGGTGCCGTTCTGGCTGGGGGCGCTGCACTCGCCCTCAGGCGGCGCGGTGACCACTAGGGCCGACCGGGTCGTATTCGGCGTACTCGGCGTCCTCACGCTGCTGGCCGTCTGGCAGCTCCAGGCCGGGCTCGGCTCTAGTGCCGACGGCGGCCGCGCCGGCAGCAATCCCGGCGCGGCCGCAACCCGGGTCATAACTGGGGACCGCGCAGCAGCGCAGAACACCGCTGAGCTTCAGCCCAAACGGCTGAGGATTCCGTCGCTGGATATCGACGCGCCGGTGCTACCGATCGCGGCCGACGGATCGCAGCTGGCTCCGCCGTCCGACCCGCAGACCGTCGGATGGTGGTCAGACGGTGCCCGCCCGGGAGCCGAGCGCGGCACCGCCATCCTGACGGGGCACACCGTGAGCACCGGAGGCGGGGTATTCGACGACCTCGACCAGATGCTGCCCGGGCAGCGCGTCCAGATCCTCTCCAGCGGCCCACGCCTAAGGCTCCAAGTGACTTCCGTGACCGTCTACCACAAGGCGACGCTCGCCGAGCACGCGGCCGAGATCTTCAACCAGAGCTCAGCTGGCCGGGTGGCGCTAGTTACCTGCGAAGACTGGGACGGCGCCGAATACCTGAGCAACGTCGTGGTGATCGCCGCACCGACGGGCTGACCCATCCACACGGTTGAGTAAGAATCCCACCCAGTACACCAGCCCGACGCCAGACCTCCTCACGGACGGCGTGCCGTCGGCTCGTTGAACCCCACGGGACCTTCGCCACTGTGCGGGGGAGCTGACGACCGATCGAGGGAATGACGGAGCGGGGATTGTCGAGCCAGGGCCCACTTGCCAAAGCGACCGCCCTGCGCGCGGTCGCCCGCTGCTTCGTCGCCAGCCTGGCGATGCTGGCGCGAGGTCGGATCCGCTGGCCTCAGGCGAACGTCGGGCGAGTGGTCCGGTTCGCCAACGGCACCGCCGCCAGGGTGTATCGGGAGACGGCCGTCGCCGCGACGTCGAGCGAGCCGTGTTTCCTGGTGGTCACGTTCCGGCTGCGAGGCATTTGCGGGCGGGGGCACGCGCTGTTTCGGTGGGAGAGCATACTCAACACGCCGCTGTTCGTCGGGTTCCCCGGATTCGTCTCCAAACTCTGGCTCGCCCATGACGATCAAGGCGCCTACCGCGGCCCGTACGAGTGGGATGGTGCTGAGCAAGCAGAGCATTACGCCCGGTCGCTGTGGCGGGTGCTGGAGCTAGTTCGCAAGAGGGGCTCGATCGACTACCGGGTAGTCCCTGGGCTGAGGCGGGATGACGTTCTTAAGAAGCCGGCCTGCTGGCCAGTCACACGCCAGCGGACGAAACAGACTGGTGGCGGGTGATCGCAGCTTGAGGACGAGGTGAGCACCAACGTCGATACCATGATGCCGAGTAAATTGCCTCCCTGCCACCCCGATTCTGCGGGTGACCTCAGTGACCACCGAACGTGTCCAGCAGGATCTCCGCTCGGCGTCGGTGAGGTTGGTGTGCTGATCAGCGGTGCGTCCCGTCCGTGAAACGGCTCGCCCAGCCGGTCGACGTTCGCCTCGTCGATCACAATGAACAGCACTGAGGTGCCGGGAACGACGTCGGGGCGGATTCGTTCGAGGTCGTCTTTGGTGATCCCGGGCCCGTCGGCGGCCTTCGCGAGCGCAACATAAGGACACGAGGCCGACCAGCAGGCGAACTCGTCATAAACCTATCGAGGCGCGGCCGCGATCACCGGGCCTGCGCGACTCTTCGAGAGCCCATACGGTCACCCTTCCAACTACGGCAAGAGACCTAAGCCCGTCGTAAGCAAACGTGACTCCCACGCGTCGAGCAGTCAAGGGGGTCAGTGGAGCCCGTGGGGACCCATGTTTCCCTGGTCCCCGGCCAGATCGTAGGATCGCATCACAGGCACTGCGGACGAAGTCGACTCTGACCTGCGGCGATGGCAATCTTGAGGTCGACGTAGCCGTGGTCGGGCTGGCGGATTCGAACCGGCGAACCCTTGACCCCCAGAACTATGCGCCACGCACCACCAGCGAAAACGGCGACAGAAGGGGCCGAAAACGGTCTCCCCTCCCCCATGTTTCGCGGCATTGCCAATGTCTTGGGGACACCAGGTCCCAATGTGGTCCCGCCGGTCCCGCACCCAGCCGCCGTCGGCCAGACGATTCCTGCTCGAGCGAGTCGGCAGCAGGCGCCCGCTCGTGCGGATGTGAGCGCGCATTTCGGTCGATGACGGCGGTAGTTGGTGTCCATGCAGGTGCCTGGCGCGAGCGCGAGCCGCAAAGTGACCGATTGGCAGAACGGGAAGGCTGCTGCGCGAGCACCGCAGTGGAGTGCACCATGGGATGTCGCGCCGTCGCAGGCTGGAGTGAGTCATGCGGGTACTCATCACGGGAGGAACCGGGTTCGTCGGCTCGCACACGGTGGCGGCCGTCGTCCGCGCCGGCCACGACGTACGGCTCCTGGTTCGTCGCCCTGAGCGGGTGGATCATGCGCTCGCGCCATTCGGTCTGCAGGCCGCGGACATCGTGACCGGGGACGTGCTCGACACAGGTTCCGTGCAACGGGCGGTCGATGGATGCGACGCCGTGATCCACGCGGCCGCCCTGTATTCCGTTGATCCGAGGGAGGGTCAGAAGGTCCTCGCGACAAACCGTCGCGCCACCGAGATCGTTCTCCAAGCGGCCGTGTCGGCGCGACTCGATCCCATCGTCTACGTGTCCAGCTACGCAGCCCTGCTCCCAAGCCACGACGTACTCGGCCCGGACACCCGATCGGCCGCGGCGGGCCTGCATACCCGCGGTCGAAGGCCGAGTCCGAGATCATCGCCCGTCGCCATCAGGCCGACGGCGCCCCAGTGGTCATTACCCATCCCGGCGCCGTAGCCGGACCGCACGATCCCTACTTCGGCGAATCCGCATTCGTGATCGCCATGATCCTTCGCAACCGGATCCCGTTTGCGACGCCGGGCGGCTGGCCGATCGCCGACGTCCGCTACGTCGCGGCCGCCCATGCCGCCACACTCCGGCCGGGACTGGGGCCACGGCGCTACCTCCTCGGCGGGCATTACCGGACCTGGCCAGACCTCTACACCGAATTCCGGCACCTGACCGGGCGTCGCCTCCCGACCATCCCGACCCCTGGCTCCTTGGCGCTCGCGAGCGGGAAAGCGATGGACGGCCTGCAGCGCCTCATCCCGTGGCGGTTCCCCTTCGGATACCAGGGATCCTGGATCATCACGCGCTGCCGAGGCACCGACGATACGACAGCCCGTGACCAACTCGGCGTGGCGCCGCCACCGCTCGACGTAACTCTGAGCGACACCATCCATTGGATGGTCGAGGCAGGGCATCTCCCGGCGAGACTCGCCGGAACCCTTGCACAAGCCGACCCCCCCGGTCGACGATGCGCGCTGATGCCACCGACAGCGCCGTGGCCACAGCCTGCCCCAGCTGTCCGTGCACGATCTTGCCGCTGATCGAGTGCTCGTGCCGATGAGCGGACGGGCTTGGTACGCGTCTTTCCAGGCCCCGTGCGGTCTCGGCGTCGTAGTGGCGGGTGAAGCCGCACGGCCAAGCGATGGCGTCTGCCAGCTCTGGATCGCCCCATCGCGACTCGCCGCTAACGAGAAGTCGTGAGCCGATGCCGTAGGAGTCCTCTGAGAATTGGAGGTCGACGGTAGACGGACCGTACGCGCCCGTACGGAAGTCCCGGTGATCAGGCGGCGGCCCCGGACCCCCGTGCCGCTAGCGATGGTTCGGGGTCCGGCGCATTGCTCGATCCTGAAAGCTCATGACCCGACGTCGCGTGGTGCGCCGAGCTCTCGGTGGACGTGCTGCCAGCAACGGCTGTCCAAGATGGAGAACCGGCGGCAACGGCTACCGTCAAGCGTGACCGCCGCGCACCTCGCACCAAGGAACATGGCACTTCCCCCCTCTTGGTCAGCACACATTGTTCTGAGCCGAGCAGATTCTGACGTGACCCGTGGATGTGCGCCGGAATGGATTGGTGTGGGCATACGGCTGCGTTCCTTTCGGCCTAAAGTGGCGCCCAATGACGCGCCCCGACCGAGCGGCGGGGGCGCTGCATCTGGTTGGTCCTACTCCTCGTTGTGGTGACGTGCGATGCCCGGCTCGCCCGAGCCTTGACGGGGGGGTCCGCGCCTCGCTTATAGTGAAGTAAGTCAGTAGCTTATAGTGACTTTAATCCGCTGACTCTCGTTTGGCCACACCCGCATGGTCAATCACCTTCGTGGAAGGACGTCCGATGCCACCACCTGTGCCCACACGCACTGGTCTGCCCCGCCGGAACTTCCTCGGTGGCCTCGCTGCTACCGCCGTCGCCGGAGTCGCGCTGGAAGTCGGCGGCATCCCGCGGGTCGCGGCGATGCCAGGGGGCACCGCAGCCTCGACTACAGCATCGGAGCGGCCGAACGTCGTGGTCATCTTGCTCGACGATCTTGGTTGGGGCGAGCTCGGCTGCTACGGCCAGCGGGTGATCCAGACACCGGTGATCGACGGTCTGGCCGCCGAGGGCCTGCGGTTCACCCAGGCGTACGCCAACAGCGTGTGTGCGCCCAGCCGAGCGTCGTTGTTGACCGGCGTGCACATGGGACGTGGGCGGATCCGATCCAACCTTGACGCCCCGGCCGGATTCCGGGCCGAGGACGTGACGGTAGCCGAAGTGCTGAAAGGGGCTGGGTACCAGCGAGTAGGAAGACGCCGATCCCGGTTCCGACGGCGAGAGCCCCACCAATGGCGATACCAGCCGAAAGCCCCAACGTGCCTACGGCGGCCGGATGAACGCCCGCCTCAACCATGACGCCGTATCCCCCTGGTGAGAAGGGATTGAACTGGCCCAGGACACAACCTACCGATCCCTCCCGGTTCGTCGGGTTCAGGTCCGAATCCTCGCCAAACCAGTCAAGGCCCGGGCACGACGGGATCAGCCCCCGGTCGGGCAGCCCGAGCGACCGGAGGGGTCGGTCGTGTTGGTGGGGTGGCGCCGACGTAGGCGTGGGGGTTGAGGGTCATGGGGTCGCCAGGGTTTCCCGGGGATGGGGTCGGGTTGGGTCCAGCGGGCGAGGTTGGGCATGTAGTAGCGGGTGCCGAGTTTGAGCATCCCGGTCGTCTGGTCGTAGTAGCCGGAGGTGTAGCGCCAGGGGTTGATGTCGGTGGTGTCGGTGGCGGGGTCGGGGGTGGTTTGTTCGCCGTAGGGATCGTAGGTGTATCGGCGGTCGACGGTTTGGTCGTTGCGGACGGTGGCGGCGACCGATCCGAGGCCGTCGAACAGGTAGTACAGGTCCTTTTCGTTGGCGTTGCGGTCGACCATGGCGACCAGTGTGCCGGAGGGGTCGCGGACGAACCACGACGCGTGCGGCACGCCGCTGTTGGGCCCTTGGGAGGACAGGCCGAGCTGGTTGTAGGCGAGCCGCTGGTCGCCGGCCCGGGTGCGGCGGTCCTGGGTGAGGTCGCCGTACTCCATCTCGAACGGCTGACCACCGGGCGGGGTGATCTGGGTGGCCTGGGAGAGCTGGTTGTAGCTGGCGGACAGGCCGTCGCTGGCCGAGGCCAGGTTCCCGGCGTCGTCGTAGCCATATTGCGTGGCGCCGGCCGGCGGCGCGGTATAGACGTCGGACACCTCGAGGAGTCGGTGGCCGCAAACCGCTGTGGTGACGGTCCGGCTGGCCGTTGCACGAGACAACGAGGAAGGGAGCCGGTAACACTGATGCCCCTGCGGCCGATGTGATCGATAGCGGGGACGGGGATGCAGCGGCCTTCGGTGGAAGTTTTCGGGACACCGGGGGCCGCTGCATGTTCGTTCAAGCAGCCAAATCAAGTCGGCCCGCAGCTTCGGAGCGGTCGGCTCGTTGGTCATGACAGGACAGCCGGCAGACGGGGGGCCGGCGCCCCGCAGCCACCTATCAGGGTCACGCGGGGCGCCGGCGCCCGCCTGGGGCCTTTCGGCCCTACCTGTTGGGCTCGCATTCACTGGAGTGTCTGATCCGTGAGCGACTACATGCCGATCCTTGAGCTGCTGTCTCCTGGGACCTGGCCAGGGGAAGCGCTACCCACGGGTCATGCCTGGAGTGAGGGAAGCGGCTACGTCGAGTGCGGCAAGCGGATACTCGGCTATGGCTGGATGGTCAACGCCGTGGCTTGGCCGACTGACCCGAGCCACGAGTTTGCGCCGTGCCCTGACTGCATCGTCGCCCTGGAGCGTCGTCGACTCCTGCAACCAGAGCACGGCACGGCCGCGTCTGGCTAAGGCCCGGCTCCACAGTTCCATGTTGACGACGGCGCGCCGACAACGGGTGTTCACTACCGATGAAGACCCTGACGGGGTGGCCCAGACTTCCCTGTCGCGGCCGCGCAATCGGCCCCGGCCTTGATCACGCGATCGGCCGGGGTCGTTTCGTCCACCCGGCCGCAGCAGCCGCGCTATCTCCCGCCCTTGCTGCGGCCCCGCCCTGCAGGTGCGAGAAGCAACGGGGCGGGGCCCCGGACGACCTTGCGCCAGATCATCCTGTACCCACGCCGCAGCGTTTGGGCATCGAGTCTGGAGGAGCCGCCTGTCGGAATCGAACCGACGACCTACGCATTACGAGTAAGTCGCTCGCCATAGCCACTGGTTTCCTCCAGGCGTCACGGCTTCGGCGGCAGACCCCTCCGGCAGCGTCCAACACCACGGGTTGACGTCATTTCGCACCATGAACGGCACCACGACGGCGAACGCTGATACCTATGATGGCGGAACAGGTGGCATGGCCGGGAGTGCTCAGGTCGGGTTGTCGAGTCCTTGCTCTAGGCGGGTGAGTGTGTGCTTGATCCAGCTGAGGTCGGCGTCTGCCAAGTCGTCGTCGCCGCCGTCGGCCGTCAGAGTCGGGATTAGGGCTCGGTAGGTCTGCACCTGGTAGAGCGAACCGACAACCAGAGCGAGGTCGGCCGCTTCTTTCAGGTGGTGCCCGGCACCTGAGGTCCAGGCGCCCAGATAGGCGTCGACAAGTCGGTGGCGCAGGGCGACGTCGTCGGTTCGGAAGATGTAGGTTGCGAGGTCGACGAACGGGTGCGAGACGGCCGCGTCGGTCCAGTCAAAGATGCGGGTCGTACCCGATCCGAACGTGACGTTCCACGGGTGAAAGTCTCCGTGGGCCAGGCTGAGACCGGGCCCGATCTCGTCGAGCCGCCGGCATGCTGCCACCAGCCTCGGAGCCGACCTTCGCCAGCCGTCGCGCGTCGCCGGGTCCATCCTCGCCTGCAGGACGTCGTCTTCGCTGATCTCGTCGACGAGCTTGGCCAGGGCGGCCAGCGAGCGGACCGGGAGTCCGAGATCGACGAGTTCGTCGGTCCGTCCTAGCCATCCGCGCTGGACTCCGGCGTGCGTCACCAAGCCCTCATGCCACAACGCCTGGTCCTGGTCGCCGAGCTCGGGGGCACCGAGATCACGCATCAACAGCCAACCCTGCTCGTCCTCGACAGCCACCACATCGGGGAACACGCCGGGCGTGTACGCGGCCAGCGCCCGCGTCGTGATCGCCTCACGACGAAAGATGTCGCCACTGCACTTGAGGAACACGTCGCCGTCCACAGAGGGGGCGCACAACACGACCGACACGCCCCACAGGTAATGGACACGCGGGGCGCCAGCGGCCGGGCACCCTTCGGCAGCCATCCGATCAAGCATCCAGGCCGACGCGCCCGCGAACCATCCCGGCCTGGCCCACGGCGGGCGTAACGGCGACCACCCGTCAGTCCGCTCCCGGACCCACGACGACACCGCGGGTCGAAGCTCGGCAGGTTCCAGGCCAGCGATGGTCTTGGCGTCCAGATCCCGCCAGACCCACCCCGCCGGCGCCTCGGCCCCGACAGCGTCGAACTCCACCAACATCGCGGTCTCAACCCCGTCGGCCGGAGCCGTGGACATACTCAGCCGCAACGGAACCGCCGTCGCAGGATCAACGGCGTCGAACGACGCCAAAACCTCGGGAAGCGGCGGCTCCGGACCCATCCGCCGCGTTGGCAGAACCGATACCGCCGACGAATGCCCGCTATCCACCACCAGCACGGCCAGGCGCGTCGGATGTGGCACTAGCAGGGCCACCTGCCAACCGTCGACGTCAGCCTCCGCCATGTCATGAGCCTCCCACCGATCATCGTGCTCCCGAAGAACCCGGCCCCCGCGGCACGGCCACCCCGGCGCGCACTGCCAAACGTGCAGCGACCAGCAGGTGACGGGCCCAACGCCGCGGGATTCTGGACATCGTGGGGCCATTCCGGTCCCCCGCAGCCGGTCATGCGCGGAGGAACGCAAGCACGGCGAGGACACGGCGATGCTGGTCGGCTGATCCGGGTAATCCCAGTTTCTGGAATATCTGCGTTGTGTGGGCCTCGACCGTGCGTTCGGTCACGCTCAGCCGGGCGGCGATGGCTCGGTTCGACAGGCCCTCGGCGATGAGCTCGAGTACTTCTCGTTCCCGGTCGCTGAGTTTGGAGATCGGGTCGTCGCGGCGACGGCGTCCGACGAGGCGCGCGACGATGGTGGGATCGATCACCGTCTCCCCATCGACGATACGTCTCAGCGCGTCAACCACAGTCGCAATGTCGAACACCCGCTCCTTGAGGAGGTAGCCGACCCGCTCCGGGTGGTCCTCGATGAGCCGCATCGCGTAGCTCGCTTCGATGTATTGGGTGAGAAGTAGGACGCCGACCTGCGGATGTTCAGCGCGAATCGACTGCGCGGCGACCAGGCCCTCGTCAGTATGTGTTGGCGGCATCCGGATGTCGACGAGGGCAACGTCCGGATGGGTCATTCGGACGTGTCGGAGCAATCCGTCGGCGTCTTCCGCTTCGCCGACCACGTCGATGTTCGCGTCGCGTAGGAGGCGGACGATCCCCTCTCGCGTGAGCATGACGTCGTCCGCAACGACTACCCGCACGGCAACTCCCCTCGGACTTTCCTCGCCTCAAACTCCAAGGTGCCACCGAGTGCCCCGACCCGGTCGACCAACCGATCCAGCGCTCCGTCGCGGCCGCGCCCATCATCCTCCACGGTAATGACAAGTCGATCGTCGTCCCGAACCGTGATGACCGACGCGTGCCTGGCACCACGGCGGGCGGCGTCGTATATCGAGTCGCTCGCGAGCAGATAGGCGGCCATCTCCACTGGCGGTGAGTACCTACCGGCGTCAGCGTCGCGGATCTCCACCGGGACGGGAGCAGCGTCGGCGAGTGTGGCGAGCGCGGGTCCTAGACCTGCTTCAGCCAATATCGCCGGATAGATCCCGTGGGCGAGTTCCCTTAGCTCGTCGAGAGCCGCTTGGCATTCCTCGACGGCCCCCTCCAGCTGGGTCTCGATTCGTGCGTCACCGCCGGCGTTTGCGCTTGCCCGTGCCAACCGGATCTCGTACGACAGTGCCAGCATGCGCTGCTGTGCTCCGTCGTGGAGATCCCGTTCGAGCCGGCGACGTTCGGTGTCTTCCGTCTCAACGATGCGGGCGCGCGAGGCGCGGAGCTCCTCGAGCCGAGAGAGCGACTCGGCCTGGAGGCGCTCGTTCTCGAGACCCAACCGGACGGCGGCACCCATCTCACGCTCGAGATCCGGGACCGCAGTCGTGTGGGAGACGACGGCGAGCCGCCGCCCGTCTCGTACCAACGTTGTGAGTGTTTGACCCGGCGCGGCCACTGGGTCGGGAACGGGTCGGCCAGCCGCGTCGACGTATCGACCGGGATCTGACACCCAGTACGCGATCCGCAGCTCGGGGTCGCCAACCGCGTGAGCCAGCGCCGACTCGAGTGATCCCGCGGCAGGCGCCTCATCCAGGCTGGCGACGATCCGGGCCACGGAGAGACGCTGGGCCAGGGTGCGAAGCATGTCAAATACCAGACCGGCGGCCAAGAGGAACGCCGAGACGCATCCCGTGAGAAAGATCTCGTAGAACACTGGGTCGGAGGGGTCCTCGACGGGTACTCGCAGCACCGCGATCGAATGGGCGATGACCGCGGCTGCGACAAGCATCCCGGGCACAATCACGGGCGCCAGCACGCGACGAGCCTGCCCCGAATTATTGATGATCCGCCACGTACATATCGCCGCCACGGCCGACGCGAAGGCTATGAGGAACCACAGTCCAGCCACCTGGATCGCGTGAGCGAAAGCCGGAAGCGAGCGAACCAAGAACACGTTATCCGTGCAGTTCGCCCAGCAGCCCGTATCGAAGAATGGATCCCAGAACAACGCCGAGCCCAGCACGAAAAGCTCCGCGCCGACGTATCCGATCGTCACCACCACACGTACCGCCCGAGGATGCATGCGTCCGCTCGGAAACGCCAGCACCAGATGTGCGATGACAGGAAACACGAACGCCGCGGCGATCATGCCCATGCTTCGGACCATCGGCGACCCAACGTGCCAGCCGACCCAAGCCGGGGCGAACCACAAAAAGCCTGCGATAACTGCCAGATCGGCGATCCGCCATCCCGGTCGACTGAAGGACCCGGCCATTCCGGCCAACACCAGGCCGAGCCCGGCAGCGACGAATATTGCTTCTGTCTCAGCCGACTTCTCCATATACGTCGTACCAATGCCGCCGTTGCTCAGCGCCAAGGTTCCGAGCCCGGCGGCAAGCGCGATCGCTCCGGCTGCGAGCCGACCCACCCACTCCCACGAAGTGGCCACAGCGAGATTCTGACACTTCACCTGCTGCGCGGGTCCGTGCTTGCCGCAGTCCCGCATGTGGTCAGCCCCAGTTTGTGGCGTTCAAGCTCTGGGGCTGTCCTCGATGTGTCTTGGGTCAGCGGATTCCTATCGTCACGTCAACGTTGCATGGCATCCCGCAGGAGGTGTGTCCCATGAGCTGGAGAGTTCGAAGTTCCGCTCGTCTCAACAACAAGCGCTCGAGCCGCGATGGCAATAACCAGGCCATCGCCCCGTCGAAGAGAACAATGAGGAAGGCAATACCGATGGTTGCCGCCTCCTTGCTCGCGCTCACCAGCGCGTGCGCGAGCTCGGGTAAGGCGGAACCACGGAAGGATCACCCGGCCCCCGAAGCATCCCGCGCGACGGAGGCAACATCGTTAGGCGCAGGTGAACTGATCGTGTTCGAGCGGCACGTGCCGGGCGCCGAGGAGCCCGACTTGTATACCGTCAAGCCAGACGGCAGCGGGTTGAAGTTCCTCAGAAGTCCTGGCGGGTATCCACACTGGTCACCTGACGGAAGTCAGCTTGCGTTCAGTGCCTGCATGAACCCCCCGGACTGTACTACGACTCTGGCACTGCTCGACCGTGAGACCGGCAAGGTCCACTGGTTCCCCTCCCCCGATCCAGAGCTTTGGATCGGTTGCGGCGTCTGGGCACCGTCAGGCGACAGGGTTGCCTGCGGGGCATACGGAGAAGAGCCCCCTCGTCCCGAGCGGAACGGCATTTACAGTATTCGCGTTTCCGACGCCAAAGGGTTGACGCGGATCACTGCAAACCCCGGTGGGAGCGACGAGCCTCTGGCGTATTCGCCCGATGGCAAGCGACTTCTGTTCGTTCGTGAGGGTTCGGCCCCTCGTGGACCGGCGAATCAGGCCTTGTTTGTCACACCCATCAGCGGTGGCCAGCCCCAGCGGATCACCCCGTGGGGGTTCACCGACGACTGGGCAGACTGGTCCCCGGACGGTCGAACGATCGTCTTCGGCACGAACGGGTTCCTCTACCGCGTAAACCCAAACGGGCACGGGCTAGCCAAGATCCGCCTGCAGACTGATGGTCCGGCTCAGGCGTTCGACGTCGGCTTCTCGCCAGACGGCAAGAGGATCGTCTTCTCCCTTGTCAGTGCACCAGGCATCCACACAGCCCGCCTTGACGGCAGCGATGTGCAGCGCCTCACCAGCAGCCCGACCACAGAAGGAGACCATCACGCGGACTGGGGAGCAGCACCGCGTTAGCCCATGTCCATCCGATCTTGGTCTGACACGCCGAGCGTGAGCTTGGCGGGAAGGATCGACGTCGACCGAGACCGTTGAGCGGGTGACTGAACAGGCAGGGACTAGGTGGCGCGCCCCTCGCAGAGTCACTAGTGCAATCAACACCGGTCTGGTGTGGATCTCCCACCAGACCGGTGTTGGCCGGAGGATCGCCAGAGCTAGGAGACACCCGGTGACTTCACATCTGCCCATCGTTGACCCGGTGCGGCGACCACGAAACAGCGTCGATCACCCCGCGAGGACTGGGTTCTTCCGGCCGGTTGTTCTCAGGAGTCTATGTCGGGAAGAGGGCGCGTGATGATTAGCGCGTTGGAGAACACCACAATGCGTCGCGAAAGAATATGACGCGCGAAGCATCGAGGCTGACTCTACTTGTTCTCTTAGGCGAATAAGTGGACTTGTAGCCCGAACTTGTTGTCGCAGCACTGATGCAAGACGACATGTCATGATCGTCGTCGTGAGGAGGATCATGTCGTCGCCGCGGCGGAACGGAATCGGGGCCTTCGACACTACGCCACCAGCCCCGGCTAGTGGTGGCGTGACGAGAGATAGCCACAAGCTCACGATCGAGTGCGTCGCGTCGACACGGCGGATGATCCCACACGTCAGCGAGGAGGCGAGTATGAACATGTTCCCTCCTGGCCGGACAAGCCGGCATGTCCGTCACGGACACGTTGACACTTTCCCTAGGCCCCGAACTGGCCAAGACCAACGTCCTCATGTCTCTGGGACTCCGTGCTCGCCACAGCTCTATATGAGGACAGCTACCGTGTGCGGGGCTTCAAGTGTGGGGTTGTCCTCGATGTGGTGGGGCCGGCCGATTCCTATCGTCAGGTCAACCCCTGACGAAGGGAGGCGACGATGAATTGGACGAAGAGGGGACCAGGCCCCCTGGCCGTCGTCCTGATTGCACTTGCCTCCGTCGCCGGCGTGGGCTGCACCACTAGCGAAGGCGACGTTGACAAAGCCGGCGGCAGCGGGGAACCGGTCGTCCTGCGGATGGCCAGCGTCTACGGCGACCTGGGAGATCTGCCCGCCATCAGGCACTTCGTCGATCGGGTCGAGGAGCTGTCCGACGGCGAGCTTCGCATCGAGGTCGCCGACGGGTGGGGAGGCTCGGCCGTCGACGCCGAGGAGCAGGTCGTGCGAGACGTGTCGACCGGCGAGGTCGACCTCGGCTGGGCTGGAACGCGAGTGTTCGACAGGGTCGGAGTCACTACCTTTCAAGCGCTGACCGCACCGCTGTTGGTGGACAGCTACGCCCTCGAGAACGCCGTGATCGAAAGCGGGATCACCGAACAGATGATGGACGGGCTCGACGCGGCCGGCGTCGTCGGGCTCGGTGTCCTCGCCGACGGACTTCGCAAGCCGATCGGCGTGAACGGCCCTCTCGTCGGCCCAGCGGACTGGCAGGGGGTCAGCATCGGAACGGCTCCCTCGAACGGTCAGGTCGACGCCATCCGGGCCCTCGGCGCCACGCCCGAGCTGGCCCGGGTCGGGTCGGAGCACGATGAGTCCCTCGAAGAGGGCACCATCCAGGGCTTCGAGTTCAATCTGTACAACTACGGCAGAGATCCGTCCCTGCAACGCAGGGCTCCATACGCGACGGCCAACGTGAATCTGTGGCCGCTGATGGACGTGTTGCTGGCCAACCCGAATCGACTGGCGGACCTCACCGACGAGCAGCGCGGCTGGCTGGAGGAAGCCGCCCAGGAAGCCGCGGCCCTATCGGCCGACGAAATGGCCAACAGAGATGCCACTGTCCTCGGAGACATCTGTCACTCCGGCGCCCGCTTCGCGGAAGCCTCGACCGCCGATCTCGCGGCGCTCGAAAAAGCCTTCGCCCCCGTGTACGCGAAACTCCAACAGGATCCGCAGACGCAAGCGTTCATCAAACAGATCCAGGCGCTCAAGGAGTCCACTCCGCCGGGACCGGGTCTCTCGATACCGGCGCAGTGCACCGGCAAGGCACAAGTGCCGGATAATCCAGGCCCAGCCGGGACGGGGACAGCGCCGGCGTTTCTGAACGGCACCTACCGCTGGGAGATCACGCTGGCCGAAGCCGAGGCGGCCGACCAGGTGGATCCTGAGGACACATATCCGATCATCGACACCATCGTGCTCGAGGACGGTGCTCTCGAAGGTGGCTCATACGGAGATGCCGGCGGCACCTACACGGTCAAGGGCGACCGTATCGAGTTCTACAGCATCGAGTCCGACTACACCACAACCGTCACCTTCGAACGTGACGAGGAAGGCAACCTCCACCTGACGCCGGTCCCACCGATCGACCCAGGCGACGCGTTCATGTGCTGTTCCCAGGTCTGGATGAAGATCGGATAGCCGCGGCCAAATCACTCTGTCTCGCCGCTGAGAGGTATCTCGGCGGCGAGGCGCGTTCCATGCCCCGGATCGCTGTCCACCCGAAACGTCCCGCCGAGAGTCTCGATACGATCCGCCAGACCTCGAATCCCCGAGCCCCGAGCGGGATCCGCCCCGCCGACGCCGTCGTCCTCGACGGCAACGATAACGCGAGCGCCATCCGACATCACGGCAACGGTGACCCTCGATGCAGACGAATACTTCGCCACGTTCGCCAGCGCCTCTGCGCAGACGAAGTAGGCGGCCGCCAGGACCCGGGACGCCATGGGACGACTCGTGATCTCGACCTCGACGGGCAGCGGCACGCCCTCGGCCAGCCGCGAGACAGCGCTCTCCAACCCTTGCTCGGAGAGGATGCCCGGATGGAGCCCTTGCGCCAGCCTGCCAACGTCCTCGAGGGTACGTTCGAGCTCTTGCTCGGCGTGGGCGATCTGTTCCTTGGTTTGCTCAACCGAGGCAGCCGAGAAACAGCGCCGCAGGATCTGTCTCAGCTCCACAAGCCGATGTTCGGCGCCATCGCGCAGGCGACGCTCGAGCCGCTGGCGCTCCTCGTCGCCGGCCTCGAGGATCCGTCGACGCGATGTGGCGAGCTCTGCGACGCGGGCCCGAACCTCTGCCTGGAGCCGAGCGTTGGACGCGGCGAGGCGAGCCGCCGACGCCACCGCTTCCACGAGCCCAGGATCGTCCAGCACCGCTGGATCGTGAACGAGGGCGGCGACTGGCTGACCGTCCCGCTTCACGATCGTCAGCGACCGCCCGGAGCCCGCATCGGGAAGCGACAGAACGCGGCCCTCGGGGTCTACGAACTCGCCGGTATCCCGAAGCCAGTATCCGACCTCCAATGAAGGGTCGCCAAGAGCTCTGGAGAGCTCGCCTCGCATGGCTCCGGGGCGAGCCTCACCGAGCTCGACGACAAGGTCGGTGACTGGTGGCCGGTCCCACGGTGTCGAGATGAGCCCAGCGAGAAGGCCGACGGCGATTGAGCAGAGCACCGCCGCATAGGCGAGGAGGAAAGGAACACTGACATCTGCGGGCGGCAGCTCTAGTCGCGCGGCTGCACCTCCTGCCACCACCACACCGAAACCGACAGCGGCCAGCACCGACAGGGCTCGAGCCCGGCGGTCTCGGCCGACCGCCCGCGAGTACTCGCGGACACCAACTGCCACCAGGAGCGCGGAGAGCACGATCGCGGCGCCTTCGTTGGCCCAGACGGAGCTGACGAACGCTGCCACGTAACCGGCAACGACCGCGACGCGGGCCAGCCTCGTCGAGAGCCGCCCGCTCGGATACGCGAGGATCAGGTGGACGAGGGGTCCGCGGTGGACGAAGACGCACTGCGCGGCGAGCCAGGCCAAGACGTCGAACCCGACATCGGCAAAGTTCCCGATAAACCACGTGAACCCGGTGGCCGCCATCAAAGCGCCGGACCGGCTCTCTGGTCGACGGACCAAGGCGACGTACCCACATCCGATGAAGGTCCAGCCGACCGCGAGGTCTGGGATCCATTGGCGAGGCTCACTCCATCCGGGGGCCACTGACTCGGCCGTGATACCAAGCGCAATACCCATCGGCCCGAGCAGATGGACGATCAACCTCATGGGGCCCTCAGCCGACCATGGCGGCCAACGCCTCTCCAGACAGCCCACTCTTCGGAATGAACCCGCGTGCGGGAACCTCGCGGAGGCGTGGCCCGTACGCCGCTGCATCCCGGCTCGAGATGAGCACAACGGCCGGGGGGTCGGACCGGGAGGCAAGTTGCTCAGCGACAGCGAGACCGTCAGGGCCCGGGAGTTGGATATCGAGCAAGACAATGTCTGGCCGCAGCGCAGCGACAGCCGCGACGGCCTCCATCCCGTCCCCTGCCTGACCGATCACCCTGAAGCCCTCGGCCTCAAGAAGCGCCCGCGCCGAAGCCCGGAAGGCCTCATGATCGTCGACGATCAGCACGGTGGGCCGCATCCACTGATAGTCCCACGAGCCACATCGGCACACATTGAGGCCAGCACCAATCATCACCCCCACTCGCACTTCGGCACCATGAAGGGGATATCGAAGCACCTCGATTGCCTCGAACATACCTCTGACCTGCGGTGTTGGGTGGAGCCGCCGGTCGGAATCGAACCGACGACCTACGCATTACGAGTGAGTCGCTCGCCATCGCCACGGGTTTCCTCCAGGCGTCAGGACTTCGCTGTGGGGCACCTCCACCAGCCTTCAACTCCACCGGTTGACGCCATTTCGCGCCATGAACCGCACCATGACCGGGAGCGCTGATACCTACGGCACTGCCGCCTTCGCAGACCACTTGGGCTGTAGGCGCACGCTCGTGCCGATGTGCGGTCGGCTCACCGTGCATACGCTTTGCGGGTGCAGGACGCCGACGATGGTGTGGGGCAACAGCCGACGGAGACGCTTCAGGTTGGCCGCTCTCGACCGCCGTTGCTCGAGAACAAGTGGCGACAACCCGCCGTGGCCTTCCTAGCCTTCGTGGTCGGCGTCGCCGCCGGCGGGGGCGCGGTGCTGTGGTGGCAGGCCCAACCAGAGCCACCACCCCCTAGCCGTGCAGACGAACACGCTGTCGAACTCATACTTTTCGAAGCCGAACCGGCCCGGACGCATCCAAACCGGCCGGAGTCCGACGTCAGCCCACTGCAAGTGGACAGCGCTCTCCTCCTGTCCGGTCTGGTAACTTCCACCGTCGTAGGGATCGGCACCCCGGGCCACGGTCTCGACGTCCGCACTCCTGCCCTCCCCGCGACAGTCTCACCAACCGATCGATTCCAGTCGGTCAATCTCACGATCCTGGTCCGAGACTGCCAGGCCGCCACCCGATGGACACCAGGCGATCGGCCCTTCACCATCAGGTGGCGAGACGAGTACGGCAGAGCGCATTTGGACAGGGCTGGCGACTTCGGCAGCTCCATGGCCAACTCGCTGATCCGCTACATCGATGGCGCATGTGACAACCCACCCAACAGCTGAGTGCGCAGCCGTAATGACCTACGCCACAGAGACGGCGACCGACCCTCGGGCGGTGATATCGCTCGTAGCCCGCTGATCGCAGGTTCTGCCGCCGAGCGGGCACTCCAAGTCGACGTGAACGCTCAGCGCAATCGGTACATTCCGCGCCCTCCATGCCAGGGCTGCCGCCTCCAAGTAGTAAAGGTCGTCGATCAACCCATCCAACGGCGGTCCCGGCACCCTGGACACGTACTCCACGCGTCACAGCATCGCCGACGCACAGGCGAGCCGCCGGCTCCTCCTACGCCAAGATGTGCTGCTCGAGCGAACCCGGGTGCGATTCTCCCGCGAGGGCTGGAGCCCACGCCGTCGCCGACATGCGTCTTACCGCCGCCTGTCGGCGCCTCCATGAATGATCGGGTTTGCCGATGGGTGTTGGCTGGTGGCGAGACCCAACGGCTCATCCGCGCAACAGCGAAAGGTGCGCGAGGACCCGACGGTTGCTGTCGCGGTCCAGTTCGACATCGAGGTTGCGGAACATCTCGGCACAGGTCGCCTCCACGGTTCGTTCGTGGCCTGAAGGCGTCCTGCGCTGCCGGCGTTCGAGCCCGCCTATGCCATCAGGCCCAGGATCTGGCGGGGTCTCGGTCGGTCAGCCGGTCCAGTGAGGCAGTCCCTGGCAGGAGCGCAACCTCGAGCTCGCGACCGTGTTGTTGGGCTGGGCTGACTCCCGGGCAGCGTCCCGTCTTACGCGATCGGGTGCCGCTCGCCTTGAGCAAGGGGTAGGGACTGGTGCTGGCCTCGATGAGGTTGACGCCGAAGGGGGGTCGGCATAGCAACGGAACGAATCTGGTTGTCGTGATCCTGTGCCGTTGATGCCTTGGCGGGAGTGGCGCAAACCTGGGCGAGGCTCCTATGCACTCCCGATAGAGCTGCTCGGTGAGATCGCGGACATACAGAATCCGCCTTCGTAGAACAGAAGCGGCTCGTCGACGCGTTCGGCTGATCCCCCCACGACGTCGCCCACAAGCAGCATGTGATCGCCGCAGGGCCACACCTGCGCAAGCAGGCAGTCGATGACGGCGAGCGAATCGGGGACAACAGGTGACCCGGTCACCAGTGTGGATTCGCGGATCCCCGCGAACCGCTGGGCAGGCGTTCGCGTCCTGTCCGCCAAACGGGCCGCCAGCTCGCGCTGCTCCCAGCCGAGCACGTTCACGGCGAATCTGCCTGCGGTGAGGATCGTAGGCAGGGTCCGTGACCTGCGCTCGAGGCACACCAACACCTGCGGCGGGCGTAGGGACACCGGGGTGAACGCATTCACGGTGATGCCCTCCGGGCCGTCGGGTCCCGGACAGGTCACGACAGTGACGCCGGTAGCGAACCGCCGCATCAGCGTCCGGAACCTGTCGGGATCCACCGCGGGCGTCTCCGAGGTTCCGTAGGTCGCAGCGGGCATGGTGTCCACCTCGTGGATCGTGGGTCGGCAGTTTCGAAGGTCAGGACGATCCAGTCGTTCTCCCAGCCGACCAGCAGCCCGTTCCGCCGACGCATTCGGGGGGCTGGCCCGCTAGAAGGCAACGACGGGGAAGTCCGGTGGAACCCCGAGACTCACTTGCCCGAAGGTCCCATAACGCTGTTCAGAGGCGAAGACGTGATGTCTCATCGTCTGAACATCCCGGAAGCAGCGTTCCAACGGGCTGGTGGCTCGAAACGCCGTTGTTCCGGCGATGCTGCATGCGAGCTCCACCGCCTGGACCGCGCTGCTCATCGCGTGGGCCATCGCGAGCAGGAGCTCGGCCTTCTGCTCCAGGGAGTGGGTCTCGCCGTCGATGCATCGCTGCCATGCTTCGCTCAGGGTCTCGAGGAGCAGCAAGCGCCCCGAGCGCAGGATCGCCTCCGCTCGGCCGAGCTGGACTTGGGCCGACGGGCGTTCCTTCAACCGGCCGATCGATGCCACCGGGGTCTTGGTCCGGGCGAGATCGGTCACCTCGTCGAGCGCTCGTCGCGCCACCCCCAGCATCGGCGTCGGGATACCGGACGCGGCCGCGCCCACGACGGGGAGTCGATACAACGGGCCCAGATAGTGCGATCCCGGCTGGAACTCCGGCACAAACGGGAAGGTCCTGGACTTGGGTACGTCCACGTCGGTCACCGAGATGTCGTTGCTGCCCGTGCCCCGCATCCCCATGACGTCCCACGTATCGATGATTTCGCACTCTTCGCTGGGGAAGTAGACCATGCGCATCTGGGGCTCGTCCTCGGCGGATTCGTCCTCGTCCACGACGACCATCGACAGGATCCAGTCGGCGTCATAGCAGTTGCTGACGAATGGGGCGCGACCGGAGATGCGGTAACCGCCGTTGGTCGACGTCGCCTTCAGGGGGCGGCCGAACTGGCCGGCGATGAGGATGTCCGCTCCGCGACTGTAGATCTCGTCGGCTCCCTCGTCGGGGAGACGGCAACACATGAACGCCCAGTCCAGAGGGTTCTCCAAGGTCCACGCCGCCGCCGAGTCGTGGCGACCGATCTCCTCGATGACGAGGACGCGGGTGACGGGGTCAGTCTCCAACCCCCCAAGCGAGCGGGGAGTGGTCATTCGCAGGAGACCCGTCTCACGCAAGGCATCCAAGACGGGCTGGGACAGGCGTCGTTCCCGTTCTGCTTCCTCGTTGTGCTTCTCGATGATCGGCGCGATCTGTCGCGCCGCGTCGATCAGCGAGGTGTCGGGTTCCCACTGCATCTCGCTTGTCCCTTGTCTCGCGGTGATTCCGGTCATCACCATCACCTCCCGCTTGCCGGAGCGATGTTTTGGTTGACGTGGAAAAGGTTGCCCAGGTCGCTCGGACGGCTGCTTCGTTCGCTGATCGGTGCTCTGATCGCTCCTCCTCCACGTGGACGAGCCCAGCCCAGCACCGATGGACACCGCAAAGAAGGCAGCAATCTGGACTTTGAAGTAAGGAATCTGGACTTCACCGCGGGTGGGAGGATCGCGACACTGAACTCGTGAGGACCTATGGCCAGTACTGCCCCATCGCCCGGGGCGCGGAGATCTTCGCCGAGCGGTGGACGCCGCTGATCATCCGTAACCTGCATCTGCGCTGTGACACCTTCGGCGCGATCCTGGAGGGCGAGCCCGGGCTCTCTCACACCCTTGCTCGCTCAGCGGCTCAAGCAACTCGAGCGCCTATGCATCGTCGAGTCGGCACCGAAGCCTCGGGGGCGAGGTCACCGCTAGCAGCTCACCGAGTCCGGCCACGAGCTGTTCGAGGTCTGCGAGACGCTCGGCGCGTGGGGGGCCCGGTGGCTCGAGATCGCCCCCGAGAACCTCGACCGATACGTCGCGCTGTGCTCGATTTGCAACGCACTCCGCCCGGAACGGCTCCCCGAGCAACGCGTGGTGATCCGGTTCGACTTCACCGGGTTCCGGCCCCACGAGCGGTACTGGCTACTGCTCGAGCACGGCGAGACCGAGATCTGCAAGACCTACCCAGGTCTCGACGAAGACCTACATCACCGCCGAAGCCGAAGCCTTCATCAAATGGCACGCCAGCCAGCTCACCCGGGCACATGCGCTCCGCGACGCCCGCATCCGACTCGACGGCCCGTCCTGGCTGATCAGAGCCTTCCCGACGTGGAACGCCCG
>Ga0209382_10002538_pt1 | contig 26348 bp, 26 predicted proteins | sample SoiMetdeltSBSDD5_FD_187599 | JGI IMG/M metagenome (GOLD analysis project Ga0209382, IMG submission 187599) | Bulk soil microbial communities from a Populus tree surrounding site in Tennessee, USA - Soil MetaG P. deltoides SBSDD5 (SPAdes) (version 2) | ecosystem: Environmental > Terrestrial >... | reverse complement strand
CGCCCAGGGCGTGGAGCCCGCCGGCATCGCCGTCTCGGCCTGGGCGCACCTGCGCTACGACGGCACGGACACCGCCCTTCCCGTCCCGCTCGGCGAGGCGGCCGCCATGCGCGACACCTTCGAGGCTCAGCACCGCCAGCGCTTCGGCTTCGTCTCGCCTGAAAAGGGCGTGGTTATCTCCGCCCTCGAGGTCGAGGCCGCCGGCGGCGGATCGCCCGTCATCCCGGACGGAGCGATGCACGCCGAAGGCGGGCAGCGCTCCGATCCGGGACCTCGTGAGGCAGGCTCCGACTCGCCCGCCGAGCTCCCGGATAGCCTCGCCTGCGGCTCGGCTTCCGGGATGACGGGTGAAAAGCTGCGCTTCTACTCCAACCGCACCTGGCACGACGCCCCCGTCGTCCTGCGCGCCGCCCTGGCACCCGGCCACCGCCTCGCCGGCCCCGCCCTCGTCATCGAGCCGCACCAGACCGTGGTGGTGGAGCCGGGCTGGAGCCTCGAGGTCTCCCCCCGCGACGACCTCGTCCTCAACCGCACCACGCCCAGGGAACGCGAGCGCCTCGGCAAGGACGCCGACCCGGTCCTGCTCGAGGTGTTCAACAACCTCTTCATGTCGATCGCCGAGCAGATGGGCGAGGCGCTGCGCAACACGGCGCAGTCCGTCAACATCAAGGAGCGGCTGGATTTCTCCTGCGCCGTCTTCGACACCGAAGGCCAGCTCGTCGCCAACGCCCCGCACATGCCCGTGCACCTGGGCAGCATGGACCGCTCCGTGGAGACGGTGATCCGCGCCAACGCCGGCCGCATGCAGCCCGGCGACGTCTTCATGCTGAACGCCCCCTACAACGGCGGCACCCACCTCCCCGACATCACCGTCATCACCCCGGTCTTCGCACCCGTCATCCCGGACGGAGCGGCGCGCGCCGAAGGCGCGCGACGCTCCAATCCGGGACCTCGGCGAACGAGTCGGAGCATGCCTCACGAGATCCCGGATAGCCTCGCCTCCGGCTCGGCTTCCGGGATGACGGGTGCCTCACTCGAGATCCTCTTCTACGTCGCCAGCCGCGGGCATCACGAGGACATCGGCGGCCTCACCCCGGGCTCCATGACGCCGCGCGCCACCACCATCGAGGAGGAGGGCGTCTACATCGACAACTTCAAGCTGGTCGATGCGGGCCGCTTCCTGGAGGCCGAGACCCACGCGCTCCTCGTCGGTGCCAGACACCCGGCGCGCATGCCGGCCAAGAACATCGCCGACCTCAAGGCGCACGTGGCGGCCAACGCCAAGGGCGTCGCCGAGCTGGAGAAGATGGTCGCCCACTTCGGGCTCGACGTGGTCGAGGCCTACATGGGCCACGTGCAGGACAACGCCGAGGAGAGCGTGCGCCGCCTGCTCTCCCGGCTCGAGGACGGCCAATTCCGCGTAGAGATGGACCAGGGCACCTGGGTCGACGTGAAGATCTCCGTGGACCGCGCCAACCGCCGCGCCCGCGTCGATTTCTCCGGCACCTCCATGGAGCAGCCCAACAACTTCAACGCGCCCGAGCCCGTCACCCGCGCCGCCACGCTCTACGTCTTCCGCGTCATGGTCGACGAGCCGATCCCCATGAACGCCGGCTGCCTGAAGCCCATCGACATCGTCATTCCCGAGCGCTCGATGCTGAAGCCCGCCTACCCGGCCGCCGTGGTGGCGGGCAACGTCGAGACCAGCCAGATCGTCACCAACTGCTTGTTCGCCGCCATGACGGCCATGGGCCCGAGCCAGGGCACCATGAACAACCTCACCTTCGGCAACGCGCGCTACCAGTATTACGAGACCATCTGCTCGGGCAGTCCGGCCGGCCCCGGCTTCGACGGCACCGCCGGCGTGCACGTGCACATGACCAACACGCGCCTGACCGACCCCGAGATCCTGGAGCTGCGCTACCCCGTCCTCCTGGAGGAGTTCTCCATCCGCCGCGGTTCCGGCGGCAGGGGGACCTGGAGCGCGGGCGACGGCACGCTGAGGCGCATCCGCTTCCTGGAGCGCATGGACTGCGCCATCCTGTCAAGCTTCCGCAACGTCCGCCCCTTCGGCCTGGACGGCGGCGAGCCCGGCGCCTGCGGCGAGAACTGGGTGCGGCGCAACGACGGACGCCTGGAACGCCTCCAGGGCTGCGACCAGACCATCCTCGATCCGGGCGAGGCTATCGTCATCATCACCCCCACCGGCGGCGGCTTCGGGGGCGGGGTCAGACCCCACGGGCCTGCCCCGGCGAAGGCCGGGGACTGACCCCATGTGAGACGACCTGTGCGGCGCCGGGGTCAGACCCTGCGGGTCTGACCCCATGTGAGATGCTCCAAGTTGAAACAGCACGTTACAGAAGATTCATCTTGACATGGTGACGCTGGTTCGCTAGTATTCGCGTATTCTCCACAGTCGCGCCCAGCGCCGGCCTCCCGCCGCCGGAGCCACCGTAGGGCGGATTGAGAGGGCAAAGCCCGTAATCCGCCGTTGCTCCCAAGGGACACAGGGGCGGTCTGAGCCGCCGGCCGAGCCATGCTTCGGGCGCATTGCTGCGACGCAGCATGAAGTCTGGCTGCAGCTTGCCGAACCACCCACATACCGGTTGCGGCGGAACGGCAAAAAGGGTGCGTCGAGACATCCAGGGCCGCCCGCAGCGAGGGAAATCGCCTCCGAGGGTGACAACACAGCGTCGCCAAGACGGAGATCACTCATGAGCACATTGACCTATACGCACGAGACCGCTGCCGCGCCGGCGCAGGCAGAGACAAAGCCCGCCCGCAAGCCGTTCTGGCGCCGGGTGGTCGACAGCATCGCCGAATCCCAGCAGCGCCGTGCCGACCGCGAGGTGGCGCGCTACCTGGCAAGCCACGGGCACCTTCTGACCGACGCGACCGAGCGCGAGATCATGCGCCGCTTCTGGCGCGCCGGCGGCACGCCGCTCTGACCGGCCAGCCGTGACGGACCGGCCGGCCGCAATGAGCGGCCGGCCGGCTGAACGGGCGCATTCAGCGCGTTGCGCCTGGCCGGGCGGCTCAATCGGCAGCAGGCCGGCGGCGGGCGACCAGTGCATAGCTGCAGTACACAAGGACGCCGCTGCCGAAATTCAGCAGGTCAGGTACCAGCACTGCCGGGTTGGTGCCATCGAAGCCAGCAAACATCGGGTCCCTCGAGAGGCCGGTCAGCGGCATGACGACCCAGCGCCCCAGGGCGACGCCCGCCACCACCAGCATCAAGCAGCCGAACCAGCCCACCCCCCCCGGATTGGAGGGCCAGTTGAGCGCCGCGAGCAAGAGGCCGACCAGGCCTCCCTGGATGATCGGCTTGGCGCTCGATGCACCGACGAGATTGTAGATGACCGTGCTGGCGACGAGAAATATCCCGGCCGCGACGATCGGGAGCCAGATCCCGTCCTTCATGATGCTTCCTCCGATAACCGGGCTTTCGCATAGGGCGGAGCCAGCCTGCCGCACGCAGGCTGGCCGGGCGGTCTCGAGCGCCCACACCGGGCCTACACGGGGGCCTTCGCCCGTTTTTCGCTTGCCGCGACTGCCGCCACGGCTCATATACGGGCCGCATGGGGTCAGACCCTTCGCCTCCAACTTCTGCAATTTCGTCGAGAGGGCCGAGGCGAGGTCCGACCCGCCACACAGGAGACTGCATGGCCAAGGAAGAGCCGCTGGAGTTCGAAGGGGTCGTTCTCGAGGTTCTCCCCGACGCGCGCTGCCGCGTCAAACTGGAGAACGGCCACGAGGTGGTTGCCTACACCTCCGGCCGCATGAAGAAGAACCGCATCCGCATCCTCGCCGGCGACAAGGTCACGGTCGAGATGACCCCCTACGACCTCGACAAGGGCCGCATCAACTTCCGCCACAAGGACACCCGCGCACCGGCTCCCGGCAGCGGCCAGCGCCGCCCTCCGCAGCGCCGCTTCCGCTAGCCCTACCCGTCATCCCGGAAGCCGAGCCCCGAAGGGGCGAGACTATCCGGGACCTCGTCCAACGAGTCGGGCCTCCCCAGATCGAGCCTCGTCACATCTTGCCGAAGTGCGCCGCGAAATCGGCGATGTCGTGCCTGCGCAGGCCCGCGACCCGCGCCAAGCTGCTCGCATAGCCGCCGCCGGGCTCGAAGCGATGCTCGACGTAGCCCACCTCCTTCTCGCCGTAGATGGGCTGGCGCGCGTCCGGCATGATGAAGCCGGTGGATGGGCCCCAGACGCAGCGCATTCCTTCGCTGTCGGTCGAGCGGAACTGGTGCACGTGGCCGCTGGCGACCACCGCCGGCCTCACTGCGCCGAAGGCTGCGAGCAGCCGCCCGCGGGCGGCCGGGTTGACGAAGCGGCCTGTGACCGCGGCCTCGGCCGGCGAGGCATCGAACAGCGGCTTGTGCACGAACAGGGCGATCCGCCGGCCCTCGCTCGACGCCGCCGCGCGCATTACGAAGTCGAGCTGCCCGGCGGCCGCCTCGAGGCCGGTCGCCAGCAGCAGCGCGTCGATGCCGAGGAAGCGCCAGCCCGGAGCGTCCGTCAGCCAGTAGTCCTCGCCGAAATGGCGCAGATACCGCTCCCGGCGCTCCGCCGAGATCGGCACCTCCTTCGAGCCCGGCACATCGTGGCCCTCGCCCACGTCGTGATTGCCGGGGATCGCCCGCATCGGCAGGCCGATGGTCTCGTGCAGGCGCCGCGCCTCGGCGAGGTCGCCGTCCGCCGAGGCACCGTCCCAGGAGAGATCGCCCGTGTTCACGACCAGGTCGGGCGCCGAAGCGGCGAGCGCCGCCGCAACGACGTTGAAGTTCTCCACAAAGAACGGCTTTGCGCCGCTGAGGTGGGTATCCGAGATCTGGGCGATGCGGAATGTCATGGCTTCGGCTGCATTCCTTGCACGGCATTGTGACAACGCGCTGACAAGCGCATGCGAGTCGTGAGATGGTGAGTGGTGAGATGGTGAGTTTCGGGCAGCGCGCGCTACCGCGGATCCTTTCCATCCTCGACGATGGAAACGCAACCGTGCCGCCCGCGCATCGCGAAACTCACCATCTCACCACTCACCATCTCACCCTTTCACGGGCATCGTCTCATGGCCGAGCGTGCGAACGGGCGACGTAGGGCGGCGGCGGAGGAGAACGCGGTGGAGGCGGGCAGATCCGGCCGGCGCACACCGGCACCCAGGTTCGAGAAGCGGACCATCGCACTGGTCTACGACTTCGACGGCACGCTGTCGCCGCGGCCCATGCAGGAGTACGCCTTCCTCCCCGAGATCGGTGCCGATGCCGCGGCCTTCTGGGCCGAGAGCAACGCGCTCGCCAGGCGCACCCAGGCCGATCCCCTCATCACCTACATGCACCTCATGTACAAGAAGGCGAAGGACAAGGGCGTGCGTATCGACCGCGCCGATCTCGTCGCCCAGGGGCGCAAGGTGGAGCTCTACCCCGGGGTAGAGGACTGGTTCGATGCCATCGCCGGCTACGTCAAGAGCCACGCCCAGAGCCAGGGCGTGCAGCTGCGCCACTACCTCGTCTCGTCGGGCCTCCTGGAGATCGTCGAGGGCACGTCGATCTACAGGCGCTTCCACAACGTGTTCGCCTCCGAGTACTGGTTCGAGGCCTACGACCTGCCCTACCCCAAGCGCGTCATCACCGACACCGGCAAGACCCAATACCTCTTCCGCATCAACAAGGGCGTCGAGGACCTGGGCGAGAGCATCAACCAGCACATGCCCGAGGACGCGCGCCCCATCCCCTTCGGCAACATGATCTACTTCGGCGACGGCGACACCGACGTGCCGTCGATGGCCGTGATGCGCAAGAACGGCGGCCACGCGGTCGCGGTCTATCCACCGGGGAAGAGCAAGGCCAAGTGCGTCGACCTCTACCGCGCCGGCCGCTGCGATTTCTTCGCCCCGGCCGACTACCGCGAGAGCTCCGACCTCTTCCGCCGCACCTGCCTGCTCCTCGACCTCGTGCTGGCCGGCATCCGGGTGCAGGAGGAGAAATGGCGCCTCGCGCGCGACGTAGGACGAGGGAGATAGCCCGCTGTCGTCATTGGGCTGGCCGGCGCGACGGGCCTTACGCCTGGGCTCCAGCTCAATTTCGAGGTTCAGGTTGCGGGCAAGCACGTCGATCCCGCCCCGGCCAATCGGCAAGCCGGCGCCCCGGTCGACGGGCAGGGCACGGAGCGCCGGCACAAAGCCGCCGCCCGGCCGACACACTTCAGCCGAACGAATCAGCCGTTGGTCGCGACGGGGGTAGCAGAGGGGTCAGACCCCTCGCGTTCCCGTTGTCGTTCAACATCAACGCTGGAGGCGAGGGGTCTGACCCCTCCCCACGGACACCATCCCCATGACGCAACTGCGCCAGCCGTGCCCGGTCCCGCAAGTCCGCAACGCGAGCATCTCGGAGGAAGGCAACGGATCGTTCGGCGTCTGGTTGCCGTCTGATTGTCCGTTCGGCAGCCTTCAGCTCAAGCAGGCCAAGATCATGCTGCGCGTGGACGAGGCCAACCGCAGGATCGCCTCGGCCTTCGGCCAGTGGCAGCGGCTCGCCGGCGCCATGTCCCTGAAGGCCCATTCCAGGCACACCCTGGAGCTCGAGAGCGCGGTGTTCCTGCTGCAGCGCGCGGCCGACGAGTTCGTCTCGGTGCATGCCGTGCTCGCCCATCTCGAGGCGCATGGCGGCTATCCCGACCGCGTCGGCATCGACGGGGTCGCCGCGCTTTTGAGGCACGGCCTGTTCCTCAGCGCCGCCCCCTACCGCGACCACCAGGAGATCCTGCGCACCCTCAACGACATCGGCAACGCCCACAAGCACACCTTCATAGACGCCACCCCGGCCGCGGCTGGCGATCGCGAGCCGGTGATCTTCGCGCTCGCCCTGCGCCGCAGCGGCCTTTCCTTCGGCCCCAAATTCTTCCACGTCCCGCTGCGCACCCTGGTCGAGGACTTCGACGGCTTCTACCAGGATTGCCTGGCGTGGCTGCAGGCGTGGTCGGAACGGCACTTGCGCAAGGCTGCGGCGTGACCCTCTGCCCGCCTTTCCCTCTGGCCGTTGCGCCGTCAACCTGCTAGGTAACGGGGTCTTGCCGGGCGGGCACTGCCTCTCCACGAGCGACCCCGTGAGCCCCATCATCAAGCTCCACAAGAACGATCTGCCGGAGGCCGTCCGCTTCGCGGGCGCTGTCGCCGTGGACACCGAGACGCTGGGTCTCAATCCGCACCGCGACCGGCTCTGCCTGGTGCAGCTCTCCGCCGGGGACGGCACCGCCCATCTCGTCCAGCTCGACGGCAAGAACTGGTCGGCGCCGCGGCTCAAAGCGCTGCTGGCAGACCCGGCGATCCTCAAGGTGTTCCATTTCGCCCGCTTCGACCTCGGCGTGCTGCGACAGTACCTCGGCGTGATGACGGGTCCCGTCTACTGCACCAAGATCGCCTCCAAGCTGGTGCGCACCTACACCGACCGGCATGGCCTCAAGGACCTGTGCGCCGAGCTCCTGGGCGTCGACCTCTCGAAGGTCCAGCAGAGCTCCGACTGGGGCGCGGAAGCGCTCACCGACCAGCAGAAGCACTACGCAGCCTCCGACGTGCTGCATCTGCACGCGCTGAAAGCCAGGCTCGACGCCATGCTGCAGCGGGAGGGGAGGAGGGAGATGGCAGAAGCGTGCTTCCGTTTCCTGCCGCATCGGGTGAACCTCGACCTGGCGGGCTTCGAGGATATGGACATCTTCGCCCACTGATTGCGCAAGCTGCCCGCGCCTGCCGAAAACCCGCACAGAACCAAGCGATTGGTGGCGCGGCGCAGGTCCCAATCTCACCCCAATTGCCCGGCATCTTGACGTGAATCGCCCGATCTGGAGAAGCTGCGCCAGCGGCGAGGGGGCTTCTCTCATATGGCCATCACCATTGCGAGCCGGGACGGTCCCGGACCGAGAGCGGCAGCGCCGGTTGCCCGCGCCGGTCGCGCGTGGGCGTTCCAGGCCGCCAAACGCCACAGCCGCCTCGTGGGGCTGCTGCGCATCGTCCTTCCGCTAGCCGCCGGCGGCATCTTCGTTGTGTTCGCGGTCTACGTAGCCGCCAAGTGGCACCTGGAGTCCGGCAAGTTCAAGTTCGACGGCGTCGAGATCACGGCCGACGACCTGTCGATGAAGAACCCGACCTTCTCCGACGCCACCAGCGACGGCCGCTACGAGGTGCGCGCCGAGCGCGCCGTCTTCGCCTTCAGCCGCCAGAACGCCCCCATCAAGCTGATCGACATCAGCGGCGAGTTGTTCCAGACCAGCGGCACCACTACCAAGCTCAAGGCCAAGAATGGTCTCTACGACAAGGCCAAAGGCGAGCTGGAGCTGTTCGACGGCATCGAGATCGACGGCACCAACGGCCTGATCGCCCGCCTGTCGCGTGCGACCATCTACACCAAGGAGAGCAAGGTGGTCTCCCAGCACCCCGTCAGTGCCATGACGCCGACGGGGTCGGTCGAGGCCCAGGCGCTCACCATGCACACCAAGACCCGCCTGGCCCATTTCCGCGGGCAGGTGAGCGTGCGCCTGGTAGCGTCGGCCCAGACCGCCGGCATCGGCAGCGACAAGGGCAAGCCCGTCGACGTGCGCTCCGAGGAGCTCGATGTCGACGACGCGCAGAAGACCGCGCATTTCCGTGGCAACGTGGTGGCCCTGCAGGGCGACACCATGCTCCAGGCGCCCTACCTGATGGTCAAGTACGAGGGCAAGGCCGCCGCCGCGCTGGACTCCAAGCCGAAGGCACCCGATGGGAAGGCCGAGGGCTCCCGCGTCACCTTCCTGTGGGTGCGCAACGGCGCCGAGATCACGGCCGGCAACGACCGGCGCATCGTGAGCGAGCTCGTCGACTTCGATGTGGCGGCCGACACCGCCCTGTTTCAGGGCAAGGTGATCGCCGTCCAGGACAAGAACGTCCTCAAGGGCGAGCGCCTGACGGTGGACCGCAAAGGCGGCACCACCCGGCTGGAGCCCGAGGATGGCGGGCGCATTTCTGCGACCTTCTACCAGCCCGCCGGCGCCCAGGGTCAGCGCACAAAGGCCAAGCCCGCGGCGGAGGTCCTGGGCGGCCTCACAAGCTCGTTCAAGAACGACCCCAACGCACCGATGGAGGTCGAGGCCGACACACTCGATGTCAACGACGCGGCCAAGAAGGCGATCTTCAAGGGCAACGTACGGGCGCGCCAGGCCGACATGCTTTTGCTCACCTCCGAGCTCACGGCCTTCTTTGCCGGGTCGACCGGCCTGGGCCTCGCCACGGCGGCCGATGACGCGAGCGCCAAGGCCAAGGGCGCGGACAAGAGCCAGATCGTCCGCCTGGAGGCGAAAAAGGACGTTCTCCTGACTTCGAAGGACGGCGAGACCGCCAGCGCGAATGCGGCGACCTTCGACGTGAAGAACAACACGGTGCTGCTTGTCGGGGACGTGCTCGTCACCAAACCCACCAGCGATCCGAAGGACCCGCAGAAGAAGAAGACTGACGTGCTCGAGGCCCCCCGCCTCAAGATCGACCTGACGACGGGCATCTACTCGATGGAGTCCGACCCCTCGAGCAAGGCGCGCGTGTTGAATACCCCGACGCAGGATTCAAAAGGGGGCGGCTTGTCGTCCAGTCCTCCGGCAACGTCATCGTCCGACACGACCAAGGCCGAGGGGCGGGCCTGCCCGCCCGGAATGGTGTGCGGGCTCCTCTATCCCCAGGCCAGGAAGGACAAGGCCTTGGAGGACCTCAAGAAGAAGGCGCCCGCTCTTGATGTGCGCTGACCGGCCGAGTCTGTGCGTGCCGGGCGTCGTCTGCCCTTGGAGCCCTGTCCCGCACTGCGGTAGGATGGCGCCATGAGCGTCTTTCCCGTCCGTAAAAGAGACACGAGGCCACCACCTCCGCAGGGCCGGGGCCGGCGCGCCAGCCCGGCGCGCCAGGGGGAGGAGCACCCTACCGGCGAAGGCTGGCTCAGCGTGCACGACGTCCGCAAGAGCTACCGCGCCCAGACGGTGGTGCGCGGTGTCTCTCTGGCCGCGGCCCGCGGCGAGGCCGTTGGCCTGCTGGGTCCCAACGGCGCCGGCAAGACCACCCTGTTCTACATGATCATGGGGCTCGTCGCGGCCGACGCCGGGCGCATCATGCTCGACGGCCGCGACGTGACGCGGCTGCCCATGTACCGCCGCGCCCGCCTCGGCATCGGCTACCTGCCGCAGGAGCAATCGATCTTTCGCGGTCTCACCACCGAGCAGAACATCATGGGGGTGCTGGAGCTGGTCGAGCCGAACCGGAGGCGGCGCAAGGAGAAGCTCGATAACCTGCTGGAGGAGTTCGGAATCGCCCACAAGAGACGGGCCCCGTCGATCGCCCTCTCCGGCGGTGAGCGGCGCCGCTGCGAGATCGCCCGGGCGCTCGCGACGGGCCCCTCGTTCCTCCTCCTGGACGAGCCGTTCGCCGGCATCGACCCCAGGGCGGTGGAGGAGATCCAGGTCACCGTGCGCCACCTCACCCAGCGCGGCATCGGCGTGGTGATCACCGACCACAACGTGCGCGAGACCCTGAACCTCGTGAATCGCGCCTACATCATCTACGACGGGCAGGTCCTGGTCCACGGCCATCCCAGGGAGATCGTGGACAACGAGATGGTGCGGCAGGTTTATCTCGGCAGGACGTTCGGCTGATGCGGCGTCGTTATGGCTTGACCCGGTGAAGCGTCCTGGCCGACCATCATGGCCGCTATGGTGCTAACGCCGAAGTTGGAGCTGCGACAGGGCCAGCAGCTGGTGATGACCCCCCAGCTGCAACAGGCTATTCGCCTGCTGCAGCTGTCCAATCTCGAGCTCGGCGTGTTCGTTGAGAACGAGCTGGAGCGCAACCCCCTGTTGGAGCAGGACGAGGCCGCCCGGCAGGCCGACGAGGTCAAGGGCGCCGCCCAGGACGGCAAGGCGCGGGCCCTCAACGAGGCGGCGCCCGATGCGCGCGGAGGCAGCGCCGCGCTCAACGGCGACCGGCCGATGAGCGACCAGTCCGGCTGGGCCTCCGTCAAGTTGCGCACACACAACGGCGACGGCACCGAGGACACCAATCTCGAGGAGTTCGTAGCCGCGACCCGCTCGCTCGCCGACCATCTGACCGAGCAGCTGCACCTGATGGTCACGGATGCGGCCGAGCGCCTGATCGGCGTGCACCTCATCCACATGGTGGACGAGGCGGGCTACCTGCCGGCGAGCCTCGAGGAGGTGGCCCAGCGGCTCGGCGCGCCCATCGACCTGGTGGAGCGTGTCCTCGGCAAGCTGCAGGGCTTCGACCCCCCGGGCGTGTTCGCGCGCAATCTCTCCGAATGCCTCGCCCTGCAGCTCAAGGATGCCAACCGCTACGACCCGCAGATCGCCAGGCTGCTCGACAACCTGGCCCTGCTGGGCAACCACAACCTGAGCGCGCTCAAGCGCGCCGTGGCCGTCGACGGCGAGGAGCTGGTCGAGATGGTGGCCGAGATCAAGCGGCTCAATCCCAAGCCGGGTCTCAAGTTCGGCTCCATCCAGATCCAGCCGATCCTTCCCGATGTGCTGGTCCGGCCGGGGCCGAACGGCAGCTGGGTGGTGGAGCTCAACAGCGAGACGCTGCCGCGCGTGCTGGTCAACCGCAGCTACTACACCAACGTGGCGAAGACGGCGCGCTCCGAGCAGGACAGGGGCTATCTCCTCGAGTGCCTGCAGAGCGCCAACTGGCTGGTCAAGAGCCTCGACCAGCGTGCCCGCACCATCCTGCGCGTCGCCGAGGAGATCGTGCGCCAGCAGGACGGCTTCCTGACCCACGGCGTCGAGCACCTGAAGCCGCTCAACCTGCGCACCGTCGCGGATGCCATCAACATGCACGAGTCGACGGTCTCCCGCGTCACGTCGAACAAGTACATGTCGACGCCGCGCGGCATCTTCGAGCTCAAGTATTTCTTCACCTCGGCCATCTCGTCGTCCGACGGCGCCGGCGAGGCGCATTCCTCCGAGTCGGTGCGCCATCGCATCCGCCAGCTCATCGACGCGGAGGCCCCGCAGTCGGTGCTGTCCGACGACAAGCTCGTCGAGTACTTGCGGCGTGACGGCATCGACATCGCCCGTCGCACGGTCGCGAAGTACCGCGAGGCGCTGCGCATCCCCTCCTCGGTCCAGCGCCGCCGCGTCAAGCAGATGGCCGCCCGCCTCGGCGCCGAGTGAGACAGCGCCGGAAGCGGATGCCCCTGCCCTGGCGGGCCCCAAGCGGAGAGGGGGTCGGGGGTGCCCCTCCGGGAATGCCCTGGGCGTCCCGCATTTGCGATTCCAGGGCCCTCGCGCCTCCGCCGGCACCCTGGGTGCCCCCGCCCCGAGGTGGCAGAACCGGGCCCGCTCCGTAAGGCTGCGGTCTCGCGCATGCAACCGTTACCAACCCTTAACATGCCGGAACGGGGCTTTGCCGCATACAACGGGCAATCGCCGCCGCAGGAGGAAAGCGACCCATGACGCTGCCGCGTACTTTGCCCAGATCGCTCGCCGTGCTGAGCCTCGTTGCCGTCGCCGGTCTCGCCTCCGTCGAGGCGCAGCCGCCCCAGCCCTATCAACCGCAGGAGTACCAGCCCGGCAAGGACGTGGTGTGGGTGCCGACTGCGGACACACTGGTGCAGCGGATGCTCGACATGGCCAAGGTGACGGCCAGCGACTACGTGATCGACCTGGGCTCCGGCGACGGCCGCACCGTGATCGCCGCAGCCAAGCGCGGCGCCAAGGCGCTCGGTGTCGAGTACAACCCCGACATGATCGAGCTGTCGCGGGGCAACGCCGAGAAGGCAGGGGTCACCGGCAAGGCGACCTTCGTGCAGGCCGACCTCTTCAAGACCGACTTCTCCGCGGCCACCGTCGTCACGCTGTTCCTGCTGCCCGAGATCAACCTGCGCCTGCGGCCGAAGATCCTCGCCATGAAGCCCGGCACGCGCGTGGTCTCCAACTCCTTCGACATGGGCGACTGGGCGGCGGACGAGACCGTCGCAGGGGTGAGCGACTGCCGCACCTTCTGCAACGCCTTCTTCTGGCTCGTCCCCGCCAAGGTGGAGGGCACCTGGCAGCTGGGCGAGAGCCGGCTCGTGCTCGAGCAGACGTTTCAGATGCTGAAGGGCACGCTGACGACGGGCAACGTCGTGGCGCCCGTGAAGGGCAGGCTCACCGGCGCCGAGATCGCCTTCAGCGCCGCCGGCGCGGAGTACAAGGGCCGCGTGAACGGCGACCTCATCGAAGGGACGAGCACCGCGGCCGGCAAGGAGACCACCTGGCGCGCCACGCGGGCGAAGTAGGCCACCATCCCAAACCCACCCGTCATCCCGGAAGCCGAGCCCCGGCCCGCAGGGCCGAGGGCGAGGCTATCCGGGACCTCGTGAGACGAGTCGAAATCTGCCTCACGAGGTCCCGGATCGGAGCGCTGCTCGCGTTTCGCTCGCATCGCTCCGTCCGGGATGACGGGTGCCTCACACCGTGGCGTCGACGATGACGTCGAGGAGCTTGGGGCCCGGGGTGGCGAAGGCGCGCTCCAGCACGGCGGGGAGCGCGGCGGGGTCGTCGATGCGCTCGGCGGGGACGCCCAGCGAGCGGGCGAGCGCCGTGAAGTCGATGGCCGGATCGGCGAAGTCCATGCCGATGTATTTGTCGCTGCCGTGGAAGGCCTTGAGGCGCTGCTTGATGATGCGGTAGCCGCCGTTGTTGGCGATCACGTAGGTGACGGGCAGCCTGGCGTTGGCGGCTGTCCACAGCGCCTGGATCGAGTACATGGCGCTGCCGTCGCCCGAGACGCAGCACACGGGACGCGGGGCCTGCGCCAGCGCCACGCCGGTCGCCGCCGCAATGCCCCAGCCGATGCCGCCCGAGGCCAGGCCGTGATAGCCGTAGCGGTCGCGGTAGGGCACGAGGTCGGTCAGGTGGCGCGACGAGGTCAGGCCCTCGTTGACCACTACGGCGTCGCGCGGCAGCGCCTCGGCGACCTTTAGGGTCAGCCAGTCCACGTCGATCGGCGTCGTTGCACCGCGGCTCTCGAAGCGAGCGACGAGCCGGGCCCGCTTCGCGCTCCAGTTGGACGCGGCCAGCTCGGCCAGCGATGCCTTGGCCTTCGACGCGAGGCGCTCGCCGCCGCGCTGCTTCAGGAGGGGCGTGAGCGCCAGCAGGGTCTCGCGCACGTCGGCCTGCACCGCCATCTCGGCGGCGAAGTTCTTGCCCATGTCCCAGTCGACGAGGCCGATGTGCACCACGGGCAGGCCGTCGGGCAGCGGCTCCACCTCACTCCACACCGACATGCGCACCGGGTCGGCCCCCAGCACGATCATGAGGTCGAACTTGGAGAGGACCTCGCGCACGTGGCGCTGGTCGCGCGAGAGCGAGCCCATGTAACAGGCGCGCTCGGAGAGGAAATGCGCGCCGTAGGGCGCGCTCTGCTGCCAGGTGGGGGCACCCAGCGCCTCGGCGAAGGCGGCGGCGGCCTCGAGCGCGTCGCTCTTGACGATCTCGTCGCCCGCCACGATCACCGGCCGCTCGGCCCCGAGGATGCGGTCCGCGAGCCTGGCCAGCACCTCGTCGGCGGGGCGGCTGCGCGTCTCCACGCGCGTCGAGGCCCCGAGATCGATGCCGGCCGTGGCGTTGAGGATGTCGCCGGGCAGGGAGATGAACACCGGGCCCGTGGGCGGCGTGGTGGCGACCTTGGCGGCGCGGCGCACGATGCGCGGCAGGTCCTCCAGCCGCGTCACCTCCACCGCCCATTTCACCAAGGGCTCCGCCATCGGCACCAGGGCATGGTAGAGCAGGGGCTCGGTGAGGCCGTGGCCCTGCTCCTGCTGGCCGGCGGTCAGGATCATCGGCGTTCCCGTGAACTTGGCGTTGTAGAGCGAGCCGAGCGCATTGCCGAGGCCGGGCGCGACGTGCACGTTGCAGGCCACCAGCTTGCCGCTGGCGCGCGAGTAGCCGTCTGCGATCGCCACCACGATCGATTCCTGCAGGCCCAGCACGAAGCTGAGGTCGGGGTGCTCGGCGAGCGCGTGCATGATCGGCAGCTCGGTGGTACCGGGGTTGCCGAACAGGTGCGTGATGCCCTCGTCCTTCAGGAGGGCGAGGAAGGCGGAGCGGCCGGTGATGCGGTTCATCGTGGAGGGTCCCAACTGAGCCACACAGCAGTCGGGCATGATGCCAAGCTTTACGGGGACCGCCAACGCGGCAAGGCGCGGGGCACCTCTGCTCACAAAGCTTCACCGAGGGGTAGCCACCATACCCCTCGGTGAGCCGACCGCGCGCGAGAGAGACCAGCGCGCGGCCAAACATTCACCCGTCATCCCGGAAGCCGAGCCCCGCAGGGGCGAGACTATCCGGGACCTCCCGGAACGAGTCGGCGCTTGTCTCCCCAGGTCCCGGATCGGAGCGCTGCTCGCGTTCCGCGCGCATCTCTCCGTCCGGGATGACGGGTAGACATCAGAGCGTCGCGCCGAGGCGCCCGAGGCCATCCAGGCTGCGCTGCAGGCCCGGCATCAGCTCCAGCGCCTTGCGGAAGTCGGCGATCGCCTCGGCCTTGCGGCCGAGCGCCTCGTAGATGTGGCCGCGGGTGTCGTAGCCTTCCGCGAGGTTCGGCTGCAGCTCGATCGCGCGCTCCGCGTCGGAGAGTCCCTCGGCGGCCTTGCCGAGATCGAGCCGCGCGCGTGCCCTGGCGACGTAAGCCACGACCAGGCGAGGGTCGAGCTTCAGCGCATCCGTGTAGTCGATGAGTGCCCTGTCGAGCTGGCCGTTGTCGCCGTAGGCGCCGCCGCGCAGGTAGTAGTTGAACGCCGCCTTCGGCTCGATCTCGATGGCCTTCTCGTAGCCCTTGATCGCCAGCGTGTACTCGCGCAGGTCGCGCAGGGTGTCGGCGCGGCGCACATGCGCGGCGACGTGCCTCGGCTGCAGCCGGATGGCCTCCTCGTAGTCCCGGATCGCGCGGTCCTGCTGACCAAGCTTGCGCAGGGCGTTGGCCCGCCTGATGAAGGCAACGTGGGCGCGCGGGTCCAGGTCGATGGCGGCGGTGAAGTCCTCGACCGCCTCTGCATACGCCTTGGTCGTGCCGTGCAGGATGCCGCGGCTCAGGTAGTGCCGTGCGGCCTTCGGATCGAGCCGGATGGCTTCGCCGATGTCGGCGAGCGCGCGCTCGTGCCGGCGCCTGGCGGCATGAAGGGCGCTGCGGCTGGCGAAGGCCTGCGCGGAGGCCGGATCGAGCTCGATCGCCTCGCTGCAGTCGAGCAGGGCGCGATCGTGCCGACGCCTTGCGCGGTAGGCCTCGCAGCGGCTGATATAGGCCTTGACGAGAACCTCCTTGCCGATGTCGCCGCGGCCGATCACGCTGGTGCAGGCGGAGATCTTGAGATCCGGATGCGTGCCCTTGTCGCAATGGCGCAGGCTGTCGAGCCGCTCCTGGCGCGCGAGGGAGATCTTGGTCCTGAAGATGGCGGGGTCGAACCCGCCGGGAAGAATGTTGTCGCCGATCACGTAGCTCGGGACGCCGCGCAGGCCGAGCGCGCCCGCGAGGCTCTTGGCGTCCGCGATCGCCGCATCCACCTCGGGCCTGGCGGCGTCGGCCTCGAGCCGCGCCACATCGAGCCCGAGCTCGGAAGCCACAGCCAGCGCGCGCGCCTTGTCGACCCGGCCGGGCCCCGAGATCAGCTTCTCGTGGAACGCGGGATACTTGTCGGCGCCGGCCTCATGCATCTGCAGGGCGATGGCGATGCGGGCCGCCTCGACCGACCCCGGGCCGAGGAACGGATGGTTGACCATGACGATCCTGAGGCCGGAATCCGACTTGATGAGGTCCATCAGCATCGGCAGGGCGCGCTTGCAGGGGCCGCAGTTGAAGTCCACGAACTCCACCAGGGTGACATCGCCCTTCGGGTTGCCGAGCGGCACCTTGCCGGCGACGAATGCCGCGGCGCTCGACTTGATCACGGTCCGGTTCTCGACCGCGGGGCGCATTCGCCGTTGGATCCCGGCCTCAATGTCCTGCATGACCCTGGGATTTCTGGCGAGGTAGTCCCTCACGAAGCGCTCGGCGTCGGCGGGGCGCGCGGCGAGCTTGTCGGCGAGCTCCTTGCCCGCGTCGACCTCGTTCGCCTGGGTCTGGGCGGCGCCTGGAGCGGCGCCGGCAACCGCCAGCGCCATCGCAAATAAGGCAACGGTACCAGGCACCGAGCTGCGTGCACTCCTGAACGGCCACATGCTTGTGCGCTCCAATGCTTGCCACGCCGCCGGCCGCAGTGTCCTCCTCCGGCACCCGGTTAGTCGCGCGCCGGGTCAAGAAGGTTCAACCGCCACGGGCGACGGGACCTGAAAATCGCAATGAGGCCGGGCTATTGTCGCCGTTTCCGGTTGTAGGTTGGGTCAACCCCGGCCAAAGCCGGGGGCAGACCCAACACCCCTCGGATAGGCCTGTTGGGTCTCGCTACGCTCGACCCAACCTACGCTGGCAGCACGCAGTACACGTCGCCGGAGTTTGCCTCGTGCGGCAGGGCGGCGACGTGGGCTGCCATCTCCGCTGTTGGGAGCCAGCGCTCGAAGGTGAGCCTCTGGCTTTCGCCCAGGGCGACGTCGAAGCGGTAGGGGCCGATCTCCGCGAGCCGGTCGAGGCAGCGCAGGGCCACGTCGCGCTGGATGGTGGTGAACTCGAAGGAGAGGGCGGGCAGGGCCTGCGACAGGCCCGAGAGCACCCTGTCCTCGAAGCCCTCCACATCGATCTTGGCGAAGGCCGGCGTGCCGAATTGGGCGATCAGCGCATCCAGCGTGGTGGCGGGCACCTCCACTTGCGCGTCCCAGACCTGGCCCTCCCACCCGCCGGCGCCGCCGGCCGCGCCGATGAAGTCCGCCGACGCCGTCGAGACCGTGGGGTTGGCGGTGTTGACGCGCAGCACGAGGCGGCCCGGCCGGTCGCTGCAGGCGGCCTCGAGGAGCGTCACGCCGGCGTCGCCTGCATAGACGATACGGATGGCCTCGGCGCACAGGGGCTGCGGCTCCAGCGCCAGGACGCGCGCGCCCAGCCGGCGGAAGCTGCCGATGCGGTCGCCCACGTGGCTGCCGATGTCGAAGGCGAGCGCGCCCGGCCCCACGAAGCGAGCGTAGAGCACATCCATGGCCGCATCGCGCGCGGGATCGCCATAGTAGACCGCGATGGACCGCCGGAGGGGGGCGAAGGCCGGCTCGGCGAGCCTGGCGCGCGCGTCTTTGCTGAGGGTGGGCATGCTCTCGTCGGCTCCAGCCACGCTTTGCGTCGTCCGTTACGCCCGCAGCGCGGCACCGGCGGGGCAGCCAGGATAACGGGTGGGGGGTGCGCCGTCCTGCTTGACGCACGGGCCGAACCGGGCCAGGAACAAACCATGGCCGAGGACAAGCGACTCGTGACGGGAGGCAGGCGCGAGGCGGACGACGCGGAGCCGTCGCTGCGGCCGAAGCTGCTCGCCGAGTTCATCGGCCAGGAGCAGGCGCGCGCCAACCTCAAGGTGTTCATCGAGGCGGCCAAGGGGAGGGGCGATGCGCTGGACCACGTGCTGTTCGCCGGGCCCCCGGGCCTCGGCAAGACCACGCTCGCCCAGATCATGGCGCGCGAGCTGGGCGTGGGCTTCCGCGCCACCTCGGGACCCGTGATCTCCAAGGCCGGCGACCTCGCGGCCCTCCTCACCAATCTGGAGGAGCGCGACGTTCTCTTCATCGACGAGATCCACCGGCTCAATCCGGCGGTCGAGGAGATCCTCTATCCGGCCATGGAGGACTTCCAGCTCGACCTCATCATCGGCGAGGGGCCGGCGGCACGCTCGGTCAGGATCGACCTCGCGCAATTCACGCTGATCGGGGCCACCACCCGGACCGGCCTGCTCACCACGCCGCTGCGGGACCGCTTTGGCATCCCGGTGCGGCTGAACTTCTATACGCACGCGGAGCTGCAGACGATCGTCGAGCGCGGCGCGGGTGTCCTGAAGATGCCGATCACCGCCGACGGGGCGGCCGAGATCGCACGGCGCTCGCGCGGCACGCCCAGGATCGCCGGCCGCCTCCTGCGCCGGGTGCGGGACTTCGCCGCCGTGGACAAGGCGCCGAGCGTCACGGCCGAGGTGGCCGACCGCGCGCTCAGGCAGCTCGAGGTGGACTCGGAGGGCCTCGATGCGCTCGACCACCGCTATCTCGCCTGCATCGCCAACAATTACGGCGGCGGTCCCGTGGGCATCGAGACCTTGTCGGCCGCGCTGTCGGAGCCGCGCGACGCCCTGGAGGAGATCGTCGAGCCCTACCTGCTGCAGCAGGGCTTCATCGGACGCACGCCGAGGGGGCGGGTGCTCACCTTGCGCGCCTACAGGCATCTCGGCATCGCGGGGCCTGCGCGGGCATCGGCGCATATCGGGCTGTTCGATGAGGTCGACGCCGATATGGCCGGCGGCCAGGCGGGCTCAGGTTGAGTACATCCCGTTAAACCCCAGTCCCCGAAGATGAAATCCCGTTAAGGACGGTCCATGCCGGTTGGCGTGGGTTGAACCACGGGGTTGCCGCCCCCAATCATTTGTGCTTTGCAAAACGTGCCGGTAGACCGGCAAGGGGCATTGAGGGAGCTTCATGGTCCGCACTCTGGAGCGCGCACGGGCTCACCCGCCGAAGGCCGGCGGCGTGTCGCCGCCGCCGATCTCGCGGCGCAGGTTCCTGAAGACGCTGGGGTTCTCCGGAGCCGGCATGGTCGGTCTGTCGGGCTACGGCCTCGCGGTGGAGCCCGGCTACCGGCTCGAGGTCACGCGGTATACCGTGCGCCCGCGGAATTGGACGGCGGGCCTCGACCTGACCGTGGGCGTGATCGCAGACGTGCACGCCGGCGGCCCGCTGATGCCGGCCGCGCGCATCCGCGCCATTGCCGAGCGCGCCAACGCTCTGAAGCCCGACATCATCGTGCTGCTCGGCGACTTCGCCGCCAGCCACAAGTTCAAGACCCGCTCGGTGGCCCCGGCGGAATGGGCCGAGGCGCTGAGCATCCTGAAGGCGCCGCTCGGCGTGCATGCCATCCTCGGCAACCACGACTGGTGGGACGACCTCGCCGCGCAGCGCTCGCGCCGCGGCCCCGTGGAGTGCCGGCGCGTGCTGGAACGGTTCGGCATCCCGGTCTACGAGAACGACGCGGTGCGGCTCGAGAAATCCGGGCACGGCTTCTGGCTCGCGGGGCTCGGCGACCAGCTGGCATTCGTCAAGGCCATGCGCCGACGGCGCCGCCGCCACCGCATCGGGCCTCGAGGCGTGGACGACCTGGCCGGCACGCTCGCCAAGGTCACCGACATGGCCCCCGTGATCCTGCTGGCGCACGAGCCCGACATTTTCCCGCAGGTGCCCGAGCGCGTAGCGCTCACGCTCTCGGGCCATACCCACGGCGGCCAGGTGCGCCTGTTCGGCCATTCGCCGCGCGTGCCCTCGCGCTTCGGCAACCGCTACGCCTACGGCCACATCGTCGAGGAGGGCCGCCATCTCGTGGTCTCGGGCGGGCTCGGCTGCTCGGTGCTGCCGGTGCGCATCGGCGTGCCGCCGGAGATCGTCATGGTGGACGTGGCCGCATGATCTCGCGGCGCTCCGTCGTGCGGGGGGCGTCGGCTTTCCTGCTCGGCGGCTTCGGCCTCGCGGGCTATGCGGCGGGCATCGAGCCGCATGTGCGCCTGCGCGTGGCGCGTTACAGCGTGACCCCGGGCCGCTGGCCGGACAGCGTGACCCCGGGCCACTGGCCTGCCGGCCTGCGTCTGCGTCTGGCGGCGATCTCGGACCTGCATGTGTGCGAGCCGTGGGTTGGAACCAGGCGGATCGCCGAGATCGTCCAGCGAACGAACGGTCTCGAGCCGGACGTCACCGTCCTGCTGGGCGACTACATGGGGGCGCACCCATATATTACCGGAGAGGTGCCCCCGGACGCGTGGGCCGGCGCGCTCAGCCGGCTCCGGGCGCCGCTCGGGGTGCACGCGGTGCTCGGCAACCACGACTGGTGGGAGGACGAGGACGCCCTGCGCGAGGGCCGGGGTCCGGTGATCGCCCGCCGCGCGCTGGAGCAGGCCGGCATTCCTGTGTACGAGAACGACGTGGTGCGCCTCTCCAAGGGTGGGCGCCCGTTCTGGCTCGCAGGGCTCGGCGACCAGTGGGCGTTCGGCAGCCGGCGGGGCGTGGACGACCTGCCCGGCACGCTGGCGAAGGTGAAGGACGATGCCCCCGTGATCCTGCTCGCGCACGAGCCCGATGTTTTTCCGCACGTTCCGGCGCGCGTCGCCCTCACGCTCTCCGGCCACACCCACGGCGGGCAGCTGAACCTGTTCGGCTATTCGCCGTTCGTGCCCTCGCGCTTCGGCAACCGCTACCGCTACGGCCACATCGTGGAGGAAGGCCGCCATCTCGTCGTTTCCGCGGGCATCGGCTGCTCCACGGCCCCCGTGCGCATCGGCGCCCCGCCCGAGATCGTGCTGATCGATGTCACGGCCTGACGAAGATGGGCGCTGGCCGGACCTCGCCGGCCGCATCGTGGCGGACGCCTCCGGGCAGCGCCGGCATGTGCTGCCGGTGCGCGTCTACTTCGAGGACACCGACTTCTCGGGCCTCGTCTATCACGCGAGCTACCTGCGCTGGTGCGAGCGCGGGCGCTCCGACTTCCTGCGCCTCGCCGGCAACGACCACAAGGCCCTGATCGATGGCGGCGGCGGGCGCGAGCCGGCCGCCTTCGTGGTGCGGCGCATGCAGCTCGAGTTCCTGAAGCCCGCCCGCATCGACGAGGTGCTGGAGGTGATGACCCGCGTCAAGGAGACCACCGCCGCCACGCTGGTGCTCGACCAGCGCATCTGCCGCGGCGCGCTGGAGCTCTTCACCGCCGAGGTGACCGTGGTGCTGGTCTCCCGCTCCGGCAAGCCGCTCAGGCTCTCCGCCGCGCTGAAGGAGGCTTTGACGTAGGGTCGGACCATTGCAGCGGACGCGCAGCCATGCGCTTCCCAATGACGACTGTAGTCCCCGACCGATGTTGGCCACGACCCTCCGACCTACCCAGCTACCGCCGACGCAACCAGTTCTCGATCGTGAGACCCTTGATACGGCGGAAGTCGCGTTCATTGTCCGTGACCAGCGTCGAACCGAGTGTCACTGCGTGGGCGGCAATCAAGAGATCGTTAGCGTCAATGGGGCGTCCCGCCCGCTCGAGTTCGGCGCGAACGGCAGCATACGTTACATCGGCAGGGGGTTCGAAAGGGACGACCACGATGGCGTCGAGAAGGTCTGCGACTTTGTTCGCCAGCCGGCGGGAACCCCTCTTCTCGGCGCCGTATCTCAGCTCGGCTGCAACGATGATGCTTGTGCCGATATTGGCTTCTCCGACCCTGAGAATCTGCCCTGCCACGGCGCCATGGGGGTTCCGCACAACATCCGACAGGCTGTTGGTGTCGAGGAGGTAACGGATCACAGCTTGACCGGCTTGGGAGGCTTGTCGTCGATGGGTGGGAACTCCTCATCGATTGGCTCCCATGAAGCCAACAACGCAAGCAGAGATTTCTTCCGCATGGGCTCTATGATTAGCCGCTCGCCCTCCTTGCGCATCACGGCTTCCTCGCCCGGCAGCTCGAATTCCCGCGGGATACGCACGGCCTGGTTGCGCCCGTTCTTGAACAGCTTCACGCGCCGTTCGGCCAGCACGGCAGCTTCCTTCGACATAGGCCACAGCATATGCCTGCCGATTGGAGGAGTCCAGCAGAATCCCCGCAATTCAAGGTCAGCGGGGCGGCCAGCCCGCCAGGACGAGCTTGCCGATGGTGGTGCCGCTTTCGATCTGGGCGTGCGCCTTCCTCAGGTTAGCCGCGTCGATCGGGCCGATGATCTCCTTCAGGGTGGTGCGGATGATGCCGCGGTCCACCAGGTCGGCGATCTGATCGAGCAGCTTGTGCTGCTCGATCATGCTGGGCGTGCCGAAGCTCGAGCGGGTGAACATCAGCTCCAGGTGGATGCCGATGCTTTTGGTGAAGAGCGTGCCCGGGTCGAACGCCCCGAGCGCGCCCAGGCCCTCGATCAGCCCGAGATGGCCCTCAGGCGCGACGACCTCGCCGATCTGCGACGCGTTCTGTGCCGTCCCCGTCAGGGCGAGCACGATGTCCACGGTGGGGAGGCCGATCGCCGCGAGCTGGGGCGCGTACGGCTGGCTGTGATCGACGACGTGGTGGGCGCCCAGCTCGCGCACCCAGGCCTGGGTCTGCGGGCGCGAGGCGGTGGCGATCACGGTGAGGCCGGTGAGCCTGCGCGCGATCTGGATCGCCATCGAGCCGACGCCGCCGGCCCCGCCGACAACGAGCAGCGAGCGCCTGTCGGCGCTCTCGCCGCGCTTGACGCCGATGCGGTCGAACAGGAGCTCCCAGGCGGTGATAGCCGTCAGCGGCATGGCGGCGGCCTCGGCGAAGCTCAGCCTGCCGGGCTTGCGGCCGACGATGCGCTCGTCGACCAGGTGATACTCGCAGTTGGCGCCGGGCCGCACCACCGAGCCGGCGTAGTAGACCTGATCGCCGCGCTTGAAGATGGTGGCGCCCGGCCCCGCCGCCTCCACGGTTCCGGCCGCATCCCAGCCGAGCACGCGCATGCCTTCCGGCGGGTCGCCGCCGCGCCGCCGCTTGGTGTCGACCGGATTGACCGACACCGCTTCTACCTTGACCAGGAGATCGCGCCCCGACGGCTCCGGCCGTGGCAACTCCACGTCCAGGAGGGCGTCGGGGTCGGTGATGGGCAGGGACTTCCTGAAGACGACGGCGCGCATGGGGACATGGCTCCCTGAGCTCAGCTGCGATCGAGCCGCGTACGGGTTCATGGGCCGCATTTCGCGCCTTATCGGTCCGGAAGGCAAGAACGCACGCGATCAGCGCGCACGCATGGCCGCCAGCCAGGCTGGGCGTCAAGGCGCTTGCGTTCGCTTCGCCAGCTGATATATAGCTGTATGGCTATGGAACACGCTGCGCAGCTGGACCTTACGTTTCGCGCCCTGTCCGACGCCACGCGGCGCTCGGTGATCCGCGCCCTGGCAGGCGGGGCCACCCGCAGCGCCGGCGAGCTGGGCAGCCGCTTCGATTCGGCGCAGCCGACGATCTCCAAGCACCTCAAGGTGCTGGAGCAGGCGGGGCTGGTCGAGCGCACGATCGAGGGGCGGGTGCATCGCTTTCGCCTGCGGCAGAAGCCCCTGCAGGATGCGGGACGGTGGATCGCGCGCCATCAGGCCTTCTGGGCGGGCGCCGTCGAGCAGCTCGACCGCCTGCTGTCCGAGGAGCCGGGCAATGGGCCCTGAGGAGACCGCCGTGGAGGTGCGCCGGAGGCTCGGCGCGGCGCCGCACAAGGTATTCACCGCGTTCTCCGACCCGGGGCTCGTGTGCCGCTGGCTCAAGCCGGCGCCCGAGATCACGCTCACCGTTGGTGGCGTTCGACTTCCGCGTCGGCGGCAGCTACCGCTTCCGCTATCTCGTCCCCGGCAGGCCGGTGATGCATGTCAACGGTGCGTTCCGGTCGATCGAGCCGCCGTCCCGACTCGTCTTCTCCTGGAACATCGAGCCGCCCGACGAGCACGCCGGCCTCGCATCGGAGGTGACCATCAGCATTGCGCCTGACGGCGACGGAACCGAGCTTGTCATCCGCCACGAGCGGCTCACGCAGGCCGACGCGGCCCCGCGCCACGCCGAGGGCTGGCGCGGCGCCCTCGACCAGCTGGCTGCGCTCGCCGACCAGGTCGGAGGTGGCGCATGACCGCCGAGGACGACCTCGTCGCAGGCGTGCGCGCCGCACTGGCCGGGGCGGGATCAATCAGCGAGGTGAAGATGTTCGGCGGGATCGGCTTCATGCTGGACGGCAACATGGTGGCAGCCGTGTCCGGCCGCGGCCTGCTCCTGCGCGTGGGCAGGGACGCCTGCGCCGAGGCGCTGGCACGGCCGGGGGCGCACCCCGTGGAGATGCGTGGCAGGACGATTGCGGGCTATGTCCGCGTCGATCCGGCGGCGCTCGGCAAATCCGCGCTCAGGGGCTGGCTGCGGGAGGCGGCGGCGTTCGTGCGTACGCTGCCGCCGAAGCCCGCGAAGCCGGCACGCACAGCCAAACCGAAGCGGAAAGGAGGGCGCAAATGAGCCGCATCGTCCTAGGGGGTCTGGCCTACGCTGTGCCGACGTTCGCACTCGGCTTCGTGTGGCATCTCGTTCTCTTCCAGCGCCACTACGAGGCGCTGGCGATCTATCGCAGCGACATCATCGTTCCGTTCGGCCTCGTTGCGATCGTGCTGCAGGGTGCCATCTTTGCCTGGCTCTACGAGAAGGCGTTCGCGCCGCGCAGCGCCGCCTTCTGGCCGCAGGCACTCGCCTATGCCGCGCTCGGCGCAACCCTCTCGTGGAGCTACACTACGCTCGCGGTCGGCGCCAAGCACGTGATGACGTCGGTGCCGAACTACCTCCTGATCGAGACGGGGTTCACGATTGCCCAGTGGCTCATCGTCGGACCTCTGACCGTCTTGGCCTTTCGCCAGCCCCTGCCGCTCATGCGGGGGCGGGCCTAGCCGGTGCCAGGTCGCCTCGGCCGTCGCAGGCTGCCGTCACCGCTCCCGCTCGGGCCACTGAATACGGCCATCGTCGATGAGCCCGTTGATGGCCTCGCGCAGCTCGGCCAGGCCGCCGTCGATGGTGCTCTTGTTGAAGATGACAGCGAAGTTGATGCCGTCCTCGCGCTGCACAGCCAACGCCCTGACCCCCTTCTGCTTGCCGCCGTGCGCCGCACGCTTGGCGACGCCGCCCTGGTGCGGCGTGCCGATGTGCCTGCCGCTCACCGTGTATTTGTCGAGGAAGAGAACGAGGCTGCGCGCATTCGTGACGACGCCGCCCAGGCTGAAGCGGGCCTCCATGTGGGCCGCGCCGTAGGGCCCTTCCACCAACCTGCGGCTGCTGTAGGCCGGAAAGAAGACGTTGGGCGCCTTGCGGGGATGATCGTAGTAGGGCTCGCGCGGATGCGCGTCGCCCCTCAGCGAGCGGCCCAGAATCAGCTCCGAATCGGCGATGCCGGCGGGCCGGGTGACATGCCTGCGCAGGAAGGAGAGGTAATCCTCGCCCGAGACCTCCTCGATTATCAGGCCCAGGACCATGTAGCCGATGTTGGAGTAGGCGTACTCGGTGCCGGGGTCGTGCTGCAGCGGCTGGCCCATGATCCAGCGCACCTGGTTGACGGCGCCGGGCGGCGAGGCGATGCCCATCTCACGGGCGATCCTGCGCTCGCGATAGCTCAGATCGCCGGCAATGCTTCGGTCCCAGCCGCCACGGTGCACTAGCAGGTGGCCGACGGTGATCCTGCCGAGGCGCGGGT
>Ga0209382_10002537_pt1 | contig 26352 bp, 22 predicted proteins | sample SoiMetdeltSBSDD5_FD_187599 | JGI IMG/M metagenome (GOLD analysis project Ga0209382, IMG submission 187599) | Bulk soil microbial communities from a Populus tree surrounding site in Tennessee, USA - Soil MetaG P. deltoides SBSDD5 (SPAdes) (version 2) | ecosystem: Environmental > Terrestrial >... | reverse complement strand
CGTCATCGAGACCGAGGACGGCAGGGACATCGCGTTCTTCACCATCCCCGAGTTCCGGGAGAAGGACGCCCTCTACATCGTCGAGGTGCCGACCAACCTCATCGCCTCGCACGACGCCATCGACAAAGATCCAGAGCCTGTGGATCGACAACGCGGGCGGGACCGACAACTACAAGCAGCTGCTGGAGCGCCGCGAGATCGCGAACTTCTTCCGCTACGTCGATGTCCTGCGCGAGAACGCAGGCCTGCAGACCGGCAAAGTGAGGCAGATCGCCGTGCCCAGCATCGACAAGCTGACACTTGAGGTTATCCGCGAGCAGGTGGCTTGAGGTGCAGGGGTCTCGGTGCAGGGGTCAGACCCCTCGCACGGAGGGCTAGAAATGGGCTCGGACCATCGGAGGCGAGGGGTCTGCCCCCTACTCCGCCCTATGTCGCCTCCAGCTCGACGCGCCGGTCCTCCATCGGCGTGCCAGTCACAGCCGGCAGCCGCACGGCGCGCACGGCGTCCGGTGTGTCGAGCGACCGGAGCGAGGTTCGCACCGTGATCTGCCAGATCCGATCGGTGGCGGCGCTGCGCTCGGCGGCGGGCAGGGCCTGCAGGCGCTGCCATTCGCGCGCGAAGTCGTAGAGACGCGCCCGGCGCGGCCGATAGCCCGCATGGGCAACCCCCAGCCCCTCCACATACGCCGGGTCCGCCAGCTTCTCGATTGCGGTCGGGCTCACGACCATCAGCACGAGCCGGGCGATCTGGTCGCGAAGGCGGCTGCCGTCGTGGTTCTGCTCCGAATAGGCGGCGAAGCCGAACAGGGTCTCATCGTCCTGGGTGGGCCGGCCGTGCACGAAGTCCATGTTGGCGGCCGGGTCGAGGCCGGTGATCATGTCCTTGCCCTCGTCCATCATCATGCGATGGGCAACCGCGCTGGGAAGCCGCAGCAGGCCAGGATGGCGCGCCGCCTCCTTCTGGATGTGCCTGACCAGGTTCAGGCTGGCGAAACGCCCTTCCATGGCCGACGCCCGGCCCTGGCTGATGATGTGCAGCACGTCCCGGCCGTCGGCCCCGGTCCTGATACCGTACATCTCGATGACGATGGAGCTTGCGACCAGGTCCTCCCGCTTGAAGCGCACCCGGCTCCGGTGCTGCGACCAGCGGCCGGCGATAAAGCCGCCAAGGCCGATCAGGCCCGCGATCACCGCGAACAGGACGCGCGCGAGCTCGCTCGAGACCATCTCCAGGCCGAAGTGCTGCACCGTGGCCTCCCCCCTGAAATCGGGCATAAGCACGAGCCGTAGCCCCCGCACTGCCGCCCGAATTGTGCAGCCGTCCTCGTCCCGGTTCAATGCGCTCCTGTCGATGACAGACCGGAGGCACCCGTTTATCCTGACGGCTCAATGCGTTGCCGGCATGGTTTGCCTCCGACGGCAGATCACCAAGGAGCGCATCGTTGAGAGAGGGCGAGCAACTGCGATGACGGCCCGAATCGCCTCGGACGTGGGCGGCACCTTCACCGACAGCATCGCCTACGACCCGGCATCGCGGCGCCTGGCCGTCTCCAAGGTTCCCACCACGCCGGAGGGACGTGAGATCGGCACCGTCGAGGGCCTGCGGGCCGCGCTCAGCCGGCTTGGGGCGACGGGCAGATCGGTCGCCTATGTCGGCCACGGCATGACCACCGCCACCAACGCCGTGATCCAGCGCAGCGGCGCGAGGACCGCCTTCGTCACCAACCGCGGCTTCAAGGACCTGCTGCTGATTGGGCGCCAGGATCGCCCCAGCCTCTACGACATCGGCGTGGTGCGCACCCCTCCCCTGGTGCCGCGCGAGCTCTGCTACGGCATCGGTGGACGCCTCGACGCCGGCGGTCGCGAGATCGAGCCGCTCGACGAAGCTGAGCTCGTCAACGCCGCCGCCGACATGAAGAGGCGCGGGGTGGAGGCGGTGGCCGTCGCCTTCCTCCACGCCTACGCCAACCCGGCGCACGAGAATACCGCCAGGGCGCTGCTCGCCGCGCATCTGCCGGAGGTCGCCATCTCCATCTCCTCCGACATCCTGCGCGAGATGCGCGAGGTCGAGCGCGCCAGCACGACCGTGCTCAACGCCTACCTCACCCCCATCATGGCCCGCTATCTCGGCGCGCTCAACGGCCGGCTGCAGGACGAGGACAACGGCCTCGGTATCCCCCGCGGCACCCCGGTGATGGTCATGGAGGCGGCCGGCGGCCTGATGACGGTGGAGACCGCGCGCGCCAGGCCCGTACATACCGTGCTGTCGGGGCCGGCCGGCGGGGTGATCGCCGCGGCGCACGTGGCGCGGCTCGCCGGGGCCGCCCAGGTCGTCGCCATGGATATCGGTGGTACCAGCACCGACATCAGCCTGATCCGCGACGGCCGGCCGGAGACGACGCGCGCCGCCCGCATCGGGCAGCTCCCCGTCCGGCTGCCGGCCATCGATATCGTCGCCATCGGCGCCGGCGGCGGCTCCATCGCCTGGATCGACGACGGCGGCGCCCTGCGCGTCGGTCCGATGAGCGCGGAGGCCGTGCCGGGGCCGGCCAGCTACGGCCGCGGCGGCACCCGCCCCACCGTCACCGACGCCAACCTGGTGCTGGGACGGCTCGGCACCGAGACCCGGCTCGGCGGCGCCCTGCGGCTCGATCCTGCCGCGGCGCGGGCGGCCATCGAGACGCACATTGCCAGCCCGCTTGGGCTGGACGTGGTGGCCGCCGCGGCCGGAATCCTGCGCGTGGCGCACGCCAACATCGTGCGCGGCATCCGCGTCGTCTCGGTGGAGCGCGGCCACGACCCGCGGCTGTGCACGCTGGTCCCCTTCGGCGGCGCCGGCCCCATGCACGGCACGCCGGTGGCGCGCGAGCTGCAGATCCCCCGGCTGATCGTGCCGCCCACGCCCGGCATCCTGTGCGCCATGGGCCAGCTCCTCGCCGACCTGCGCCACGAGCTGGTGGAGACGCACATCCTCCCCTACCGGCCCGGCAACGGGGAGCGTGCCGCCGCCATCGCCGCGCGCCTCGGCGATGCCGCTGACCGCCTGCTGGCCGCCGACGGCGTACCGCCGCTGCGGCGACGGGTTGAGATCCGCGTCGAGGCCCGCTACGTCGGCCAGAGCTACGAGCTGCCCATCCCCTACGACCATCGCAGCCCCGAGGGATGGGAGCGGCTGGCGGCGGAGTTCCACGCCGCCCACCGCTACCGCTTCGGCCATGCCGACGCGAGCGCCGCCATCGAGATCGTCGGCTTCGGCACCACCGCCATCGGCAAGGTCGACGGTCCCGAGCTGCCAACGCTCGCCTCCGGAGGCACAGCGTCCGCCGCCGAAGCGCAGTTTGCAACGCGCAATGTCTTCTTCGAGGGCGAGAGCCTAGGTGAGTCCGGACGCTGGACCTCCGCGCCCGTCCTCGCCCGCGAGAAGCTCCTGGCGGGCAACGTCATAGATGGCCCTGCCGTGATCGAGGAGGTGTCGGCCACCACGGTGCTCTATCCGGGCGACCGCGCCCGCGTTCACGCTACTGGGGCCTTGCTCGTGGAGTGCAGCCGATGAAGGACGACGCCACCATCGATCCGGTCACCTTGGAGGTGCTGCGCAACGCGCTGGAGGCCACCGCCCAGGAGATGGGCGGCGTGCTGAGGCTCACCTCGTTCTCGCCCAACATCAAGGAGCGCATGGACGCCTCCTGCGCCATCTTCGACAGCGAGGCGCAGCTGGTCGCCCAGGCCGAGCACGTGCCGATCCACCTGGGCTCCATGCTCAAGGCCGTCGGTCCCATCATCGCCGCCGTCGGCCCGCTCGCCCCCGGCGATGTCATCATCGTCAACGACCCCTTCGTCGGCGGCGCGCACCTGCCCGACATCACCCTCATCGCCCCCGTGCACGCGGGCGAGGCGCTCATCGGCTACGTCGCCACCCGCGCCCACCACGCCGACGTGGGCGGCATGGAGCCCGGGTCCATGCCCGGCCGGTCCACGGAGACCTTCCAGGAGGGCCTCATCATCCCGCCGCTGCGCCTCTACGCCCGTGGCGAGCTGCGGGAGGACGTGCTGCGCCTGATCCTGGCCAACGTGCGCACGCCCACCGAGCGGCGCGGCGACCTCAATGCCCAGCTGGCGGCGCTGCGCATCGGCGAGCGGCGTCTGTCGGAGCTGGCCGGGCGCCACGGCGCCCGCCTCCTCGCCCAGGGCTTCGCCGCGATCCTCGCCTACGCCGAGCGCCGCATGCGTCGCCGCATCGCCGAGCTGCCGCGCGGCACCTACCTGGCCGAGGATTGCCTGGACGACGACGGCAGCAGCGACGAGCCGGTGTGGGTCAGGCTCAAGGTGGAGGTGGCGGGCGACACGCTTACGCTCGACTTCGCCGGCTCCTCGCCGCAGCGGCGCGGCAACATCAATGCCGTGGCGCCGATGACGCACTCGGCAGTGTTCTTCGCCGTCAAGGTGCTCACCGACCCTTCCATCCCGGCCAACGCCGGCATCCTGCGTCCCATCGAGATCCGCATACCGCCGGGCTCGTTCCTCGACGCCCGGCCCCCGGCTGCCGTCTGCGCCGGCAACACCGAGACCTCGCAGCGCGTCTCCGACACCGTGCTCAAGGCCTTCGCCCAGCTCGCGCCCGACCGCATCCCGGCCGCCAGCCAGGGCACCATGAACCTGATCGGCATCGGCGGCACCGACCCGCGCTCGGGCCGCCCCTACGCCTACATCGAGACCATCGCTGGCGGGCAGGGCGGCCGGCCCATGGGCGATGGCATGGACGGCGTCCAGTGCAACATGACCAACACCATGAATACGCCAGTCGAGGCCCTGGAGATCGCCTATCCCCTGCGCGTGGAGCGCTACGAGCTATGCGACGGCTCCGGCGGTGCCGGGCGCCATCGCGGCGGCCACGGCGTCGTGCGCGCGCTCACCGTGCTAGACCACGACGCGCGCGTCTCCCTCCAGTCCGACCGCCGCCGCTTCGCCCCCTATGGCCTCCACGGCGGCACGCATGGCACACCCGGCCGCAACTGGCTGCGCAAGAAGGACGGCGCCGTCCGCGAGCTGCCGGGCAAGGTCTCCCTCACGCTGCAATCGGGGGAGACGGTCGGCGTAGAGACTCCCGGGGGCGGCGGCTGGGGCCGAGTTGGCGATGGCGAGTGAACCGACCCACTCCTCGCATCCTGCCGGTCGATTTTCTGGATACGACGAGCTGCTCCGCGTGGTAGTTCATCAGGCCGCATTTCAACGGGGCAACGTTGACGGGGACCGGTCCGGTGGAGAAATGGCTGACAGCCGCGTTGGACTACATCCCCCGCTGGCTGGACTTTCAGATGCGGTCGTCCGAGCAGCCGGGCTGCGTGGTGGCCATTGCGCACAAGGATCGCATCGTCCTCGAGCTGGCGTTTGGGAGCGCCGACCTGGTCAAGGGTGAGCGTCTCACGCCGCGCCATCGTTTCCGGGTGGCGTCGCACTCCAAGGCTTTCACGGCCGCGGGGGTGATGAAGCTGCGCGAGCTCGGCAAGCTCAAGCTCGACGACACCGTCGGCCAGTACGTGGCCGACCTGCACCCGCAGCTGGCCAGGGCGACTCTCGCCCAGCTGCTCAGCCACAGTGCCGGGGTCGTTCGCGATGGCAAGGACTCCGGCCAGTTCTCGGACCGGCGCCCCTTCCTCGACAGAAGCGAGTTGCTGCACGACCTCAAGGCCGCGCCCACCATCGAGCCCAACACGCGGTTCAAGTACTCCAACCACGGGTTTGGCTTGATCGGCCTGGTGATGGAGGCGATCACGGGCGAGGCGTTCACCTCGTGGATGAAGCGGGAGGTCATCGAGGCCGCGGGACTCGCGGAGACAGATCCCGACATGCCGATTCCGGAGACGGCGCCAATGGCAAGCGGCCACAGCGGCAGGCTGCTCCTCGGCCGGCGCGTGGCTATTCCGGGGCTCTATTCCACCAACGCGATCGCTCCCGCTGGCGGGGTTGTCGGCACGGCCAGCGACCTCGCGCTGTTCTTCGCCCAGCTTTCGCCCAAGGCCCGCGGCAGCATCCTGTCGGTTGCGAGCCGGCGCGAGATGGTCCGCCGCCAATGGCGCAACCAGCATTCGAGCCTGGAGCGCTACTACGGCCTCGGCATCATCAGCGGCAGCTTGAACGGCTGGGAGTGGTTCGGCCATTCCGGTGGACTGCAGGGCTACATCACACGCACCTGCGTAGTGCCCCAGCATGACCTCACGGTCGCGGTGCTGAGCAACGCCATCGACGGCTGGGCGCCAATGTGGGTCGATGGCGTGATGCACCTCCTGCGCGCCTTCTCCCAGCACGGCGCTCCCACCCGCAAGGCGCGCGACTGGGCCGGACGATGGTGGACCTTGTGGGGAGCCGTCGACCTCGTGCCGATGGGCGACAAAGTCCTGGTCTTCGGTCCCGGCTTTATCAACCCTATCTCGGATGCCGCGCAGATCGCCATTACGGGCCGTGACCAGGGACATTTCGCGGTTGCCGACGGCTATTCGAGCTTTGGAGAGCCGGCTCGACTGGTGCGCGACGGGTCGGGCAAAGTCGTCGAGGTGTGGCTGGCAGCCAGCAGGCTGCTGCCGGAGGGCAGGATGGCGAAGGAAGTCGAGACGCGCTACGTCGGCGCCCCGGCCGGCGCGACGGCACGCGGAACGATGGCTCTAACATCCAGCCGCCGGCGGCGGCCCAGGCCGCGTCGTTGAGGAAGCATCGGGACCGAGCCGGGCGAGCCGCCGCAACCGCGATGCTCAGGCTGTGGCGGCGGCGTGCGGCTCCACGCCGGAAATAGACCACACCGCTCAGACCCGCGTCACGCAGTCACTGGCACGGCACCAACGCTCCGCTCTGCGCTCCGGCTGCCTTTGCAACCTTCGCCGGCCGAGCGTTGTCGGCTTCGGCCGGGCACACTATAGAGGGCGTCCATCCCGGACTGTTCACGACACACGAGAGGAGCCCGATGCGCTCTGGCGATACCCTGAAGCAGCCGTTCCCCTACTCGTTGTCCAAGGACAAGATCAAGGTTCTGCTGCTCGAAGGCATCTCCGAGACAGCCGTCGAGCTGTTCAAGGCCGCCGGCTACACGCAGATCGACCGGCGCACCACCGCCCTCGACGGGGCCGAGCTGCGCAAGGCCCTCGGCAGCGGCGTGCGCCTCCTCGGCATCCGCTCGCGCACCCAGCTCACCGGCAACGTGGTCGAGGGCGTCAGATCGCTGGTGGCGGTCGGCTGCTTCTCGGTCGGCACCAACCAGGTCGATCTGGCCGCCTGCCGCGCCATGGGCATTCCGGTCTTCAACGCGCCCTTCTCCAACACGCGCTCGGTGGCGGAGCTCACCATCGCCGAGATCGTCATGCTGATGCGGCGCATCTTCCCCAAGTCCACCGCGGCCCACGCCGGCGGCTGGGACAAGAGCGCGGCCGGCTCCAACGAGGTGCGCGGCAAGACGCTCGGCATTGTCGGCTACGGCAACATCGGCACCCAGCTCGCCGTGCTGGCCGAGGCCATGGGCATGCGCGTGCTCTACTACGACCACACCGACAAGCTGCGCCACGGCAACGTCGAGCCCACCGGCACGCTGGACGACCTCCTCGCCGCCGCCGATGTGGTGAGCCTGCACATCCCCGAGACGCCGGCCACCCAGGGCATGATCGGCGAGGCTCAGATCGCCCGCATGAAACCGGGCGCTCTCCTCATCAACAACGCGCGCGGCACGGTGGTCGATCTCGACGCCCTGGCCGCGGCGCTGCGCTCCAAGCGGCTGGCCGGCGCGGCCATCGACGTGTTCCCCGTCGAGCCCTCCTCCAACGCCGAACGGTTCGCAAGTCCGCTGCAGGGCCTCGACAACGTCATTCTCACGCCGCACGTGGGTGGCTCCACCGAGGAGGCGCAGGAGCGCATCGGCGCCGAGGTGGCGCGCAAGCTCGTGGAGTATTCCGATGTGGGCTCCACCACCGGTGCCGTGAGCTTCCCGCAGGTGCAGCTCTCCCCGCGCCCCGCCGGCACCCGCTTCATCCAGGTGCAGCGCAACCTGCCGGGCGAACTCGGCCGCCTCAACGACGTATTCGCCCGCGCCAAGGTCAACATCGCCGCCCAGCACTACGAGACATCCGGCGATCTGGGCTACGTGGTCCTCGACGCCGACGGCCCTGTCGCCGAGGCCGAGTCGATCGTGAAGGAGATCCGCGCCCTGCCCGGCACCATCCGGGCGCGCATGCTGTATCGGAAGGCGTAGGCCGTCCATCCGATGGGAGAGTTTGACAGGTGCGGTTCGCGGCCATCGCTGATATTCACGGGAACACCCTGGCGCTGGAGGCGGTGCTGGCGGACATCGCGGCCCTGGGCATCCGCGAGATCGTGAACCTCGGCGATCACCTGAGCGGGCCGCTGGAGGCGCGACGCACGGCCGACATCCTGATGGCGCGCGATTTCCCCTCGATCAGCGGCGACCAGGACCGGCGGATGGTGGAGCTGGATCGCACCGGCACGTCCACCCGCATGGACTTGAGGCAGCTCGACCGCAAGCATCTCGACTGGCTGGCCGGCATGCCGCCGACGCTGCTATTCCGCGACGAGGTGCTCCTCTGCCACGGCTCGCCCACGGACGACGCCGCCTACTGGCTGGATCGCGTGCTGGACGACGGCATTGTCGCGCCCAGGCCGCTTGAGGAGATCGAGCCCGATGCCGCAGGCGTCGCCACGCCGCTGATTCTGTGCGGGCACACCCACATTCCGCGCGTCGTGCGGCTGACCGACGGCCGGCTCGTGGTCAATCCGGGCAGCGTCGGTCTCCCCGGGTACGATGGCCACAGACCAGTCTATCACAAGGTTCAGACCGGCACCCCCGACGCCTGCTATGCGATCCTCGAACGCACCCCGTCGGGCTGGAGCGCCACCTTCCGCTATGTCCCCTACGACCACATGGCGATGGCGGAGCTGGCGAGACGGAACGGCCTTCCGCTATGGGCCAGCGCGCTCGCCACGGGCTGGATCGAATGAGTGCGCGGCGCTCCTCTGTCCGACCTCGTGCAGGCTCAGTCGGAGCGGCTCGAACGCGCACTTCCTCGCGCCTCCGCCACCTCCAGCGCCGTCACCCGGGACGAGGAGGTGGAGACGGAGCCGGAAGGCCTCGGCATCGAGATGAACACGCCGGAGAAGGGGCGTGGGCTCAAGATGATACGAAACCTCGGATACAGCGTTGCCGTATCCGAGGGCGCGTCGGCGACCGCAGTGCGGCGCCTCGTCTCTACTCGGCGGCCTCGGCCTGGTAGTCGAAGGCTAGGCCCAGCTCGTGCCAGAGCGTGCAGAGCGCCGCCGCCAGCGCGTCCATGTTGGCATCGGAATGCTGCGGCTGGGGCGTGATACGCAGCCGCTCCGTCGAGCGCGGGACCGTTGGATAGTTGATCGGCTGCACGTAGATGGCAAACCGGTCGAGCAGCGCGTCAGTGATGCGCTTGGTCAGCACCGGGTCGCCCACCAGGATCGGCACGATGTGGCTCGGATTCTCCATCACCGGCAGGCCGGCGGTCTTGAGGCGCCGCTTGAGCGCACGGGCGCGCTCCTGGTGGCGCTCGCGCTCGGCGTTGCTCGACTTGAGATGCCGGATGCTGACGGTGGCGCCGGCGGCGATGGCCGGGGGCAGCGAGGTCGTGAAGATGAAGCCCGGCGCATAGGAGCGGATGGCGTCGCACAGGTCGCGCCGGCCGGCGATATAGCCGCCCATGATGCCGAAGCCCTTGGCCAGCGTGCCGTTGATGATATCGACGCGGTGCATGACCCCGTCGCGCTCGGCAATGCCGCCGCCGCGGGGGCCGTAGAGGCCGACCGCATGCACCTCGTCGAGATAGGTGAGCGCGCCGTACTTCTGGGCGAGATCGCAGATGGCGCCGATGGGGGCCATCAGGCCGTCCATGGAGTAGCACGACTCGAAGGCGATCACCTTGGGCCGGTCGCGATCAACCGTCTGGAGCTTGGCTTCGAGGTCGGCCAGGTCGTTGTTGCGCCAGATGATCTTCTCGCCGCCGCCGTTGCGGATGCCGGCGATCATGGAGGCGTGGTTCTTGGCGTCGGAGAGAATCACCAGGCCGGGCAGCAGCTTGCGCAGCGTCGCAAGCGTGGTGTCGTTGGCGACGTAGGCCGACGTGAACAGGAGTGCCGCCTCCTTGTCGTGCAGGTCTGCGAGCTCGGCCTCCAGCTCGACGTGATAGTGCGTGGTGCCGGAAATGTTGCGTGTGCCACCGGAGCCGGCGCCGGCCGCGTCGATGGCCTCGTGCATGGCCTTGAGCACGGCCGGGTGCTGGCCCATGCCCAGGTAGTCGTTCGAGCACCACACCGTGATCGGCCGGGTGTCGTCGCCCCGGAAATGGCACGCAGCCGGGAAGCACCCTCGGTCTCGCCGGATGTCGGCGAATACCCGGTAACGTCCTTCATCCTTCAGCGCCTGCAGCGCCGCAGCGAATGCCTTCGCGTAATCCATTGACCCACCCTCGACGCGCAGGGGCTGCGACCCGCCGCCACGCTTCTGGACCCATTCTAAACCACCCGCGAGAAACGAGAAGCCCCCGCTCATTGTCGCATCTGCGCTGTTGGGCTCGGCCCCACACTAAAACTTAACCGTGTCCGCCCCACCGCGCCTTGGCCGCCCAATCTCGGGTTAGCGACCTCGGCGACGGCGGGCGGAAGGACGCTCAGTTGCTGGACATGGCGCGCGGCTGGACCACGTCCTTGCGCATCGGCCCGAGCAGGGCCAGCAGCTCCTGCTGCTCGCGGGGCGGCACGCTGAACTTGTTGAGCGACTTGACGAGGTCCTGGACCAGGGCGTCGAAGTCCTGGTTGCGCACGCCCATGCCGCGGTGCGCCTCGCGCATGCTGCGGCCCTCGTACTGGCACGGCCCGCCGGAGCCCGCGCAAATCTGCTGCACCAACAGACGCTTGAGGCGCGGAATGTCCGTGTTGGCGAAGAACTTGTTGATGCGGCCGTCCCTCGCGACGTTGCCGACGAAGTCATTGACGACTGCGGTGATGGCCGGTTTGCCGCCGAGGCGCTGATAGAGCGACTTCTGCTGACCGTAGAAGGTGGCATGGGCCAGCGTGGTCGTGAGGCCGATGGCAAGCAGGATGCCGAATGGGCGAGCTAGACGCATGGGGGAATCTCCCTTCGCTTGACGTTTCGCGTGCTCGCGCCCCGATACGTTCCAGGCGTGCCGGGGTGTCCCGGGGGCTCGATCCCAAACGAAACGGGAGCAGGATCTGCGAGCAGCTCAGGTACGGGGCTCGCCGCGCTTTGGAGGTATCACCGCCTGTCAACTCCTCGTGAAAGGGCACCGTGTGCAAGGGCGGCGTGCGGCACTCGCGATCAGCCTCTCCCGCGGCCCGCCGCAAGCGCCGGCCTGCCGTCGCGATTGGGAAGATAGGCGCGCGCCCGCCGGCAAGGCGTGAGTCGTTCGGTGGAGGAGCAGGACCACAGGCGCGTCGGAGCAATGCCACCTCGCGGACATTGCTCTCTGCGTTCCGCCGCTCAGAAGGGGTTCCAGGTTGCCTTCGGCGTGAAGCGGATATAGCCCAGATTGGCGCCGAGCCTTAGTCCGATGCCGGAGCGGATGGGAGCCATGACGACGCTGCCGTTGGTGACGAGGGTGGCGCCCACGCCCCCGACCAGATAGGCCGAGCCGTCGATGCCCGTGAAGGATGTATACAGCTCCTCTGGCGCCCTCAGCTTGTAGATCAGGAACAGCGTCTTCGAGCCTTCGCCGCCCACGTCGAAGCCGACAGAGGGACCGTGCCAGAAAACCGGCCGCGTGCCGCCGCTGCGCAGATAGAGCGTGCCATTGCCGTAGCGCACGCCGGCGAGGAACGCGCCGCCGCCCTCGGTCCCGAGGACATAGCCGGTGGGGCGCCCGCTCTTCGCGAACAGGTACTCGATAACGGAGCCTAGGTTGGTCGACACCTGCCCGAAGAAGCCGGCGCTGGCGGCGCGGATCTCATCGATGGTGTAGCCCTCGGCGTCGCCGGGCGCCGCCGGGTCGGGAAGCGGCGGCAGGGGGGCCATGGTCACTTCGCCGGGCGGCGTAGCGGTCGTGGTACTGGCAGACCAGCCGCCTGCGGCCGGAACCTGCGGCGCAGGCGGCGGCGGTGGTGGTGGTGGGGCGGACTCGGCGGTCGCAACCTTCGGCTCCGGCGCCTTCGCCTTGGGGTCGGGTGCCTTGGCTTTGGGCAGAGGAGCGACCGGCGCGTCACTCAGCATCTGGTCGAGCTTGGAGACGAGGTAGGCGGTCTTGGTCTTGACCGTCGCCTGCAGCTCCAGGCTTGCCGCCTGCAGCTCCTGCAGCTTGCTGCACTCGGGCGCCGCCCCCGGCTCCAGCGTGCCCAGGGCGTCGATCTTGGCCAGCAGCGCGTTGGCTTCGGTGTCGAAGCCCGCCACCCGCTCGTCCTGCAGCTGCTGGTAGGCGCGCTCCTCATAGCCCGTCTCTGGCCACTTCATCTTGGTCTTGAGCTGGGCCATCTTGGCTTGCAGGCGCGGCGTGTTCTCGGCGCTCAGCCTGCGCAGCGCTGCGCCGGCGTCATTGACGGCCTTGGCGAAATCGTCGGCCGTGCAATCGGCGGCCATCCCCGGCGCGGCGCAGAGCGTCGCGAGCAGGAGAGAAGCCGCCATGGTGAGCAGTGGGCGCTGCATGCCTCTGAATCCCTGTTTGATCGGGGCCAGCCCCCGCATCGGCGCTCACGTCGGAACCGCTGTTCGGCGTCCCCTGCAATCAGGGTCAGCCCTCGCTTCGACGCCCACGTCAGAAACGCTCCGCTAGAGGCGAGGACTCTGGCCCACCCAATTGTACCGTCGGCGATGCGACAGAAAAATGGTGGTAGCGGAGTTTCCCCGGAAAACCGCGCCGCAGGCGGCTTCCCCACAGCAAAGCTCCGGCTAGGAGCCGGCCCTGGCCGGATCGGCGATGACGCTGACGTGGGCGGCAACGACGCGCCAGCCCTCGGGGAACCGCACCCAGGTCTGCATCTGCCGGCCCACCTTGCCGGACGCCGAATCGCGGTGGAACAAGGTCGAGGCGACCGCGAAGTCCAGGCCGTAGGTGGTGATCAGGGTCCGCGACCGGGTGCGCATCAGGCCGGCGGGCGAGCGCGCCGACCGGAATGCCGCGATCTCCGCGTAGCCATGGAGATTCTCGCCGACCCCGTAGCGGATGGTGCGCGCGTCCTTGTGGAACAGCTCATCCAGGGCCGCCACGTCGTTGGTGACGAGCGCCTGCTCGTAGCGCTCGAAGGCGGCACTGACCTCGGCTACGACCTCCGGCAGGTCGATGTCCATTCCGTCCTTCCTTTATCTCGCGGAGTCCTACTCCGGCGGCCTTGGCGCCAGCGCCGCCTTGTCCTGCTCCAGTGTGTGGGCGATGCGGAGCGCCACGTCCTCGCGCCAGGGGGCGGCGATGATCTGCACGCCGATGGGCAGGGGCATGAGGGGCACGGGCACCACCACCACGGGGAGGCCGATAAACGAGATCGGCTGGGTGTAGATGCCGATGTTGGGCCTGAGCGGAACCTCCGCGCCGCCAAGCATCATGGTCTGCTGGCCGATGCGCGGCGCCGGGAACGGCGTGGCCGGCGCCAGGATCGCATCGACGCCGTCGAGCAACTTCAGCACCGCGTCGCGGTACCAGCGGCGAAACTTCTGCGCCTGGATGACGAGCGACGCCGGGACCATGGCGCCGGCGATCAGCCGGTCGCGCACGGCGGGGTCGAAATCCGCCGGTCGGGTGCGCAGGCGGTCGAGGTGCACGGCGCCGCCCTCGGCGGAGGTGATGACGTAGGCCGCGGCGCGGGCGCGAGCGGCTTCGGGGATCTCCACCTCGCGCGTGACACCCAGCGCCTTGGCGATCCGGTCTACGGCCTCCAGCGCCTCGGGCGAGGCATCGCGCCGGAAATGGCCGCCCGCCAAGGCGATGCGCAGGCCGGTAGCGCCGCGGTTCAGGGCCGGCAGTGCCGGCTCCGCGGGGCGTACCGTGGAGACTGGATCGTCGCGGTCGTGGCCTTGCATGGCGTCGTAGGCGAGCGCCAGGTCGCGCGCGGTGCGCGCCAGCGGGCCGACGTGGTCGAGACTTGCGACAAAGGGGAAGGTGCGTGCCCGCGAGAGCCGGCCGTAGGTTGGCTTCAACCCGAACAGGCCGCAGAACGAGGAGGGTACCCGGATTGAGCCGTTGGTGTCGGAGCCGAGCGACAGCGGCACCAGGCCGCCTGCCACGGCGCCGCCGGAGCCGCCCGAGGAACCGCCCGTCATGCGGGCGGTGTCGTGCGGATTGCGCGAAGGGCCGTCGTGCACGTTCTCGCCGGTGAAATCGTAGGCGTACTCGCCCATGTTGAGCGCGCCCACCAGCACGGCACCGGCGGCCTCCAGGCGCTCGACCAGCGTCGCGTCCCTGGGCGCCGGCGGGTGCTCGCGGTTGATCCTGGAGCCCGCCAGCGTGGGCAGCCCGGCGATGTCGAACAGGTTCTTGACCGCAAACGGCACGCCCGCCAGAGGCCCCGGCGGCTCGCCCTGCGACCGCGCGGCGTCGAGAGCGCGCGCCTTGGCCAGCGCGCGCTCGCGCGTGACGGCCGTGAAGGCGTTGAGGACGGGGTTGCGCGCCTCGATGCGCTCGAGCGCCGCCTCGGTCACGGCCAGCGCCGTGGTCTCGCCGGCCGCCACGGCGCGCGCGATCTCGGCCGCCGAGGTCCAAGGGTCCCGCATCTCCATGGCTCAGGCCCCGAACACCGGCGCGGGCTCCGCCTCGTCGGGAAGCGCGAAGTCGGCCGCTATCGCCCCCAACCGCAGATTGACGAGCAGGTTGGCCTTCACCGCGGGCTTCCAGGCCGGATCGAGCGGCAGCCCCAGCGCCTCGGCGGCGGCGTCGATGTAGCCGTCGATGCGGTCGGCTGGCTCCGGCTGCGGCCCGGCTTCGTTCGCTGTCACAGTGTCGGCATTCCTGTTGTGGCGTTTTGACCGGTGCTCCAGGCAAGTCAGATGCCGGAAGCGCCGGTCCGGGAGACAGCACCCGCGTCAATGGTTGTCGCGGGGGATGCCCTTGGTGGCGGCGATCTTCTGGTACTTGACGGCGGGCTTCAGCACCATGCCTTGGGAGAACTCGTCCACCAGGCCGCGCTGGATCTCCTGCCAGGGCGTCTGGTGTGCCGGGTATTGGTAGCCGCCGTGGCCCTGCAGGGCCGCGCGGCGGCTGTCGTACTCGTCCTTGGAGATCAGGATGTCGGCCGTGCGCTTGTTGAGGTCAATGCGCACGCGGTCGCCTGTCTTGAGGATGGCGAGGCCGCCGCCGGTGGCGGCCTCCGGCGAGGCGTTGAGGATCGAGGGCGAGCCCGAGGTGCCGGATTGGCGGCCGTCGCCGATGCAGGGCAGCGCGCTTACCCCCTTCTTGATGAGGTAGGCGGGGGGCCGCATGTTCACGACCTCGGCCCCGCCGGGATAGCCGACCGGGCCGGCGCCACGCATGAAGAGCAGGCAGGCCTCGTCGATCTCGAGCGCGGGGTCGTCGATACGCTTGTGATAGTCCTCGGGGCCGTCGAAGACGATGGCGCGGCCTTCGAAGGCGTTCGGGTCCTGCGGGTTCTGCAGGTAGCGCGTGCGGAACTCCTCGGAGATGCCGCTGGTCTTCATGATGGCGCTGTCGAACAGGTTGCCCTTGAGGTTGAGAAACCCGGCCTGCTCCTTCAGCGGCTTGGCGTAGGGGCGGATGACGTCGGCGTCCTGCACCGGGCGCCCGGCGCAGTTCTCGCCGATGGTCTTGCCGTTCACAGTGAGCGCGCCGGCGTGGATCTTGCCGCCCTGCATCAGCTCGCTGACGACGGCCGGGACGCCGCCGGCGCGGTGATACTCCTCTCCCAGATACACGCCCGTGGGCTGCACGTTGACAAGCAGCGGGACTGCGTAACCCACCTTCTCCCAGTCGTCGTTGTCGAGCTCCACGCCCACGTGGCGGGCGATGGCGTTGAAGTGGATGGGCGCGTTGGTGGAGCCGCCGATGGCGGAGTTGACCGCGATCACGTTCTCGAATGCCTCCCTCGTCATGATCCTGGAGGGCCGCAGGTCCTCCCACACCATGTCGACGATGCGCCGGCCGGTCTCATAGGCGATCTGGGCGCGCTCCTTGTGCGGGGCGGGGATGGCGGCGCAGCCGGGCAGCGACATGCCGAGCGCCTCCGCCAGCGAGTTCATGGTGGAGGCGGTGCCCATGGTGTTGCAGTGCCCGGGCGAGGGCGCCGAGGAGGCCACCAGCTCGATGAAGCCATCGTAGTCGATCTCGCCCGCCGCCAGCATCTGGCGCGCCTTCCAGACGATGGTGCCGGAGCCGGTGCGCTCGCCGCGGAACCAGCCGTTCAGCATCGGCCCGCCGGACAGCACGATGGCCGGAATGTCCACCGTGGCGGCAGCCATCAGCTGCGAGGGCGTGGTCTTGTCGCAGCCGGTGGTGAGCACCACGCCGTCGATGGGGTAGCCGTAGAGGATCTCCACAAGGCCCAGGTAGGCGAGGTTGCGGTCGAGCGCGGCGGTGGGCCGCTTGCCGGTCTCCTGGATCGGGTGCACCGGGAACTCGAAGGCGACGCCTCCCGCCTCGCGGATGCCCTCGCGCACGCGCTGCGCCAGCACCAGGTGGTGGCGGTTGCAGGGGGAGAGATCGGAGCCTGACTGGGCGATGCCGATGATCGGCTTGCCCGAGCTGAGCTCCTCGCGCGTGAGGCCGTAGTTCATGTACCGCTCCAGGTAGATGGCGGTCATGTCGGTGTTGGCCGGGTTGTCGAACCAGGCGCGCGAGCGCAGCTTCCTGATCTGTTCGGGCGTCGGCGTGTGGGCCATGGCGTTTCCTTGGGCGCTTTTTGGCGTACGTTGGGTCAACACCGGCGAAGGCCGAGGGCAGACCCAACACGGCAATGAAGCACGCCAGTTGTGTCGGGTCCCCCTGGCGTTCGGCCCAACCTACATGGCGTCCCACCGCATCGCTAGTGGCCTGCACCGCCTGATGTAGCCTGTTGCATCAAGGTAGAGTTCGCTCGAACAGCCTACGACGGCGAGCGCGGTCAGCGCCGGCCGTGCGGCGAGCCATCCCACGACCGCGGGTGTTGCCATCACTTGTCCCCGGTCATCAGGATGGTCTCCCAGCACGCCGTTGCCCAGGATGCGCAGGACAGACTCGCCGGTCTGCATGGATGCTCTTACGAGATGACGTCTTGTGGCCTTCCCGTCGCTCACCCCTCGGCGATGCGCTTTCAGGAGCATGCGGGCTAGCGTTTGCATTCGGAATTCAGAATGCTAAGATATCCTTCGTTCAAGGGTGCCGGGAGTGGCAAGCGTCCATGATGCTCCAGCTCGAAGTTCAGCCCGCCTTGATCGATCAGGTGCACGATCGTCTGCTCGCCGCCATAGCCGACGGCAGCCTGGTCGCGGGCCGGCGACTGACCCAGGAGCGCGTGGCGGCCATGCTCGGCGTATCCCGGCAGCCGGTCAGCCACGCACTGCAAGTCCTCAAGCGGCGCGGCTTTCTCATCGAGCACGGCAAGCGTGGCCTGCAGGTGGCGCCGATCGACGGCCGCCGCATCCGCGACCTGTACCTCGTGCGTGAGGCGTTGGACGGCCTCGCCGCGCGTCTCGCCGCCCAGCGCATCAAGACCGACGGCGCGAGCGACGCCGAGCGCAGGGCGGTGCAGGCGACCCTGGCGGCTGGCCGCAAGCTGGGGCCGCGGTCGCCGATTGCGCGCCTCATCGATGCGGATGTCGCCTTCCACTCCGCCATCCATGTTCTCTCGGGCAACCAGGCCATCGTCGAGACAGTGACCGACCAGTGGCCGCACTTCCGTCGGTCCATGGGCCTGGTGCTGTCCGTTTCAGGAGCGTACGCGCGCTACTGGGACGAGCACGCCGCCATTCTCGAGGCGGTGCTGGCAGGCGATGCTGCCGCTGCCGAGGAGCGCGCGCGCGGGCACACCGCACGCGCAGGGGAGGAGACCGCGTTGCGGCTCGAGACTGCCGAGCAATCCAAGATGCCAAACAGTGGAGAACGCCGATGACGCTCGATGCCCAGCAGGTGAAGCAATTCGAGGACGAGGGCTGGGTGTTCCTGCCCGAGACGTTCTCTGCCGAGGAGGTGGCCATCCTCCGCAGCGAGGCCGAGAGCATCTACAAGCTCGACCGGCCTCAGATCTGGCGCGAGAAGTCCGGCGCACCGCGCACGGCGTTCGCGGCCCACACATACAACGAGGCGTTCGGCATCCTCGGGCGGCACCCGCGCCTCATCGAGCCGGTAGAGCAGCTGTTCGGCGAGAGGCTCTACATGCACCAGCTCAAGATCAATGCCAAAGCCAAGTTCGACGGCGATGTATGGCAGTGGCACCAGGACTACGGCACATGGGCGCGCGACGATGGCATGCCGGAGCCCAAGGCCATGAACATTTCCGTGTTCCTCGATGAGGTGTTCACATTCAACGGGCCCCTGATGCTGATCCCCAAGAGCCACAAGCACGGCGTGCTGGCGGCCGGCCACGACAAGGAGACCACGAGCTATCCGCTGTGGACCCTCGATCATGCCACGGTGGAGCGGCTGTGCGAGGACGGCGGGCTGGCAGTGCCAACCGGCAAGCCAGGCGGCGTGCTGCTGTTCCACGGCAACCTGGTGCACGGCTCAGCCGGAAACATCACGCCCTACTCGCGCAAGATCGTGTATTTGACGCTCAACACCGTCTCCAACTACATCCGCAAGCCGACACGAGCCGAATGGATCGCACATCGGGACTTCGCGCCCATCGAGCCCTGCGCCGACGACGCGCTGCTGCGCTATGCTCAGTCGCATCGCCAGGCGGCTGAATAGCGAGAGCGGTGCGGGGCCTGAGACCTGGGCATGGAACGTAGGGCGCAATGCTGCGGAGCGGCATTGCGCCGATATACGCTCGCCGCGGCCTGCGGACAGTGGGATGCTGCCGCGCCGGACCTATCCAGCAGAGTCGGACTCGACAGGAGGCTACCAAGCTCTAGGCTCGGTCCATGGGAATCAACAAGAGGCCACAGGGCCCGCGCTTTCGTTGAAGGCGACAACGTTGAGGAGGAAACGCATGCGACTGTCATCAAGCCAGGGCTTGCGGGCAGCACTGGTCGCCCTGACCATGCTGCTCGGTGTGCCGACATCCTCGGCTCAGGAGCCGATCAAGCTCGGCATCGTAACATTCCTGTCCGGTCCGGCGGCCGGTCCGTTCGGGATACCGGCTCGCAACGCCGCCGAGCTCACGACCGAGATGCTCAATGCCGGTACCGTCCCCGCACCCTACAAGGGCAAGGGCTTCGGCGGCAGGCCGGTCGAGCTTGTCATCATCGATGAGGCCGGCGGTCCGCAGAAGCAGGTCTCCGAGTACCGCAATCTGGTGTCGCGGGTCGATTTCGTCGTCGGCTACATCTCGAGCGGCGACTGCCTGGCGATCGCTCCGGTGGCCGAGGAGCTGAAGAAGCTCACCGTGCTCTTCGACTGCGGCACGCCGCGCATCTTCGAGGACGCCAGCTACAAGTATGTGTTCCGCACCGGTCCCACCGGCACGATGGATAACGTGTCCATCGCGCTCTATCTCGTCGAGCGCCTCCCCAACGTGAAGTCGATCGCCGGCCTCAACCAGAACTATGCCTGGGGACAGGACTCGTGGACGGACTTCGAGGCCGCCATGAAGACGCTCAGGCCGGGCATCGAGGTCAAGACCTCGCAGATGCCCAAGCTGATGGCGGGACAGTTCGGCGCCGAGATCACGACCCTGCTGGCCAGCGGGGCAGAGGTGGTCCATTCGAGCTTCTGGGGCGGTGACCTCGAGGGCCTGGTGCTGCAAGGAGGCCCGCGCGGACTGTTCCAGAAGCACAAGGTGATCCTGTCGGCGGGCGAGCCCGCCATCAACAGACTGGGCACGCGCATTCCTGACGGAACCATCCTGGGCGCGCGCGGGCCGTTCGGGCCGTTCGCACCGGACACCGAGCTCGCACGCTGGCTCAAGACCGCCTACGAGGACCGCTACCAGGTGCCGCCGAACTATGCGTCGTTCCGGATGACGCAGGCCATCCTGGGCGTGAAGGCGGCCTACGAGAAGGCCAAGGGTGCCGGCGATGCACCTCCCGCGCAGGACCAGGTCATCGCCGCGTTCGAGAACCTCGCCTTCGAGGGTCCCGGCGGGATGGTGAAGATGGCATCCGGCAAAGGTCATCAGGCGGTCATGGACGCCGCCGTCGGCACCACCAAGGTGGAGGGCGGAAAGCTCACCATCGTCGACATCGCCCGCTACCCCGGCGACAAGGTGACCCCGCCGGACGGCATGAAGAGCGAGGCCTGGATCAAGTCGGGTCTCAAGAAGTAGCCAGCCATCGCCGGCGGCGGCCTTGCGGGCTGCCGTCGGCTCCCGCGCGCCGACCTCGAATCCGGCATTCGCACCGAATGAGCAGCATCCTGCCAGTTGCCTTCGACGGCATCGCCTACGCCTCCTGGCTGTTCCTGATATCAGCCGGGCTGACGCTGATCTATGGCGTCATGCGCATCCTGAATGTGGCCCACGGCAGCCTCTACGCGCTGGGCGCCTACGCCGCCTGCTCGCTCGCCGGTGCATGGCTCGGCGGCGGGCTGCCAGCCGCCGGCAGCTTCGCCATGCTGCTGCTGGCCGCCGTCCTCGTCGGCTGCATCGTGGGTCCGGCGCTGGAGCGCGGCCTCCTGCAGTGGATGTACGGCAAGGACGAGGTGGTGCTGGTCCTGATCACCTATGCCGTGTTCCTGATCATGGAGGACGTGATCAAGCTGGTGTGGGGCGTGGACTCCCTGCTGCTGCCCGAGCCTTACGCGCTCCCCGGCAACTTCTCGATCGGCGGCCTCCCCTACCCTGTCTACAACCTCCTGCTCATCGCCCTGGCGCTGGTAACGGGGCTCGCGCTCGCCTGGGCGCTCTATCGCACAAGGGCCGGCAAGCTGCTGCTGGCCGTCATCCACGACCGCGAGATGAGCATGGCTCTGGGCATCAACGTCGACCGCGTCTATCTCGCCACCTTCTCCATCGGCGCCGCCCTGGCGGCGCTGGGCGGCGCCTTCACGGCACCCGCGGTGGCCGTGACGCCCGGCATCGGGGTCGAGGTGATCGTGCTGGCCTTCGCCGTGGTGGTGATCGGCGGCCTGGGCAGTCTCGGCGGTGCGGCGCTCGGCGCGCTGCTGGTGGGCCTGGTGCGCTCCGCCACCGTGCGCTACTGGCCGGAGGCGGAGCTGTTCTCCATCTACGCGGTGATGGCGCTTGTGCTCATCGCGCGTCCCAAGGGGCTGTTCGCGGCTCAGGAGGCGCGCAAGATATGAGGATCGCTGCCGCCGCCGTCGCTGCCGTCGCCGCACTCAGCGGGCTCGCGCTCACAGCGCCGCAATGGCTGGTGTTCATGGCCATGCTGGCGCTGGCCAAGGGCGTCGTGGTGCTGGGCCTGCTGGTGCTGATGCGTACCGGGCTGGTATCCTTCGGGCAGGGCCTCTACTTCGGCATCGGCGCCTATGCCGCGGCCTTGCTCTCGCATCACTGGCACATCGCCGACGCCGCGGCGATGCTGGCTGCCGGCACCCTGGCTGCGGCGCTGGTGGCCGCCCTGCTCGGCCTGCTGCTGGCCGGCTACCGCGACATCTTCTTCGCCATGCTGTCGCTGGCGTTCTCGATGATCCTCTACGGCGTGCTGGTGAAAAGTGCCGCTCTCGGCAGCACGGACGGTTTCAACCTGCATGCACGCACGTTCTTGGGGCTCGCCCTGACATCCGGCATGGAGCGGCGGGTGTTTCTCATCGCTGGCGCCGTCTCGGTGGCGGCCGTCGCGCTGGCGGTGCACAAGCTGCTCGCGGGGGATTGGGGGCGGCTCGCCGCCGGCGTGCGCGACAACGAGCTGCGCGTCAGCTATCTCGGCGCGTCGCCCTACCGCGTGGTGTACGTCAACTATCTCGTCGCTGCCGCCCTGGCCGGACTAGGCGGCGCGCTGGCGGCGCTGGCCGTGGGCCACGTCGATCCGGAGACGACCTACTGGACCACCTCGGGCGAGTTCGTATTCATCGCCATCCTCGGCGGCACGCAGAGCATCCTGGCGCCGTTCCTGGCGGCCTCCATCTTCGAGGCGCTGCGCACCGTCGCCAGCCAGTACGCGCCCAACGTGTGGCAGATGTCGCTGGGCGTGGCGATGCTCGCCATCATCATGTTCCTGCCGGCCGGGCTGTGGACGCTGGCCGAGCGGCGGCGGAGGCCGGCATGACCCAGGTGCTCGCCGCGCAGCGCCTCAAGAAGAGCTTCGGTGCGGTCACGGCGGCGGCCGACATCAGCCTGTCGTTCGACTCAGACACCGTGGTGAGCCTGATCGGCGCCAACGGCGCCGGCAAGACCACCTTCCTCAACATGGTGACGGGCTATCTCAAGCCCGACAGCGGCCGCATCCAGTTCGGCGGGCGCGACATCGTCGGGCTGAGCCCGCGCCGGATCGCCAACCTCGGCATCTCGCGCTCGTTCCAGATCCCGCAGCTGTTCCAGTCCATGAGCGTGCGCGACAATCTCCTTCTTGCCGAGAGCATCGCGGCCGCGGATGATCCGCAGGCCGCGACCGACGCGGCGTTGGCCCGGTTCGCGCTCGCTGACTACGCCGCGCAGAAGGCGGGCCTGCTGCCCGAGGGCATCCGCAAGTTGCTCGACGTGGCCATGGCGCTGTCCAGCCGATCCAGGCTGCTTCTGCTCGACGAGCCGACGAGCGGCGTCTCGGCCGATGAGAAGTTCGCCATCATGGACGTGGTGATGGGCGCGGCCCTCGCCGCCGGCGTGACCGTGATCTTCGTCGAGCACGATATGGACATCGTCGCGCGCTTTGCCGGGCGCGTGGTGGCTTTCTACGAGGGCGGCATCATCGCCGATGGCCCGCCCGACTCGGTGCTGCGCGCGGCCGACGTGCGCCGCTACGTGATCGGCGAGGAGCTGTCCGATGCTGTCGCTTGAGAACGTCCATGTGTCGATCGGCCCGGTGGCGATCCTGCGCGGCGTCGACCTGGAGGTCCGCGCCGGCGAGTTCGCGGGGCTGATCGGGCGCAACGGCGCCGGCAAGACCACCCTCTTGCGCACCATCATGGGGCTGCTGCCGTCGGCGTCGGGAAGGCTGGACTTCGAGGAGAAGCCGCTGGCCGGCTTGCCGACCCATCACCGCGCGAGCCTCGGTATCGGCTATATGCCGGAGGATCGGCGCCTCGTGCCGGGCCTGTTGGCGGAGGAGAACATGCTGGTGCCCGCCTGGGCAGCCGGGATCCGGGCGGAGGGTGCTGCCACGCAGCTGGAGCGCATCTACGCGCTGATCCCGGAGCTCACCGCGCTCCGCGCGCGGAAGGCACTGCAGCTCTCGGGCGGGCAGCAGAAGCTCGTCGCGCTCGGCCGCGCGCTGATGGCGGGGCGCAAGCTGCTCCTGCTCGACGAGCCGTTCGAGGGCGTGGCGCCGGTGCTGGCCCGGCGCCTCGCCGAGGTGATCGCCGGCCTGCGCAAGCTGGGCCTGTCGGTGGTGCTCTCGGAATCGAGCATGACCCATGCCCACGGCCTGCTCGACCGGGTCTTCACGATCGACCGGGGAACGGTGACGGTAAGGAGCTGAACGTGACCGGCATGGACCGCGCCTGGCTCGGCCGCGTGCCTGCAATGCGCTACGAGCGGCACTACGCAGACCGCATCATGCGCTGCTTCGTGGAGCGCCCGCGCAACGCCTACGACCTGCTGCGCGAGGCGGCGGCGCGCAACCCGGACGGCGAGGCGATCGTCTGCGGCGGCGAGCGTCTGACCTACCGCGAGGTCGAGGCGGTGGTCGAGCGGTGCGCCGCCGGTCTGCAGGCCGCCGGCATCGGCAAGGGCGACCGGGTGGCCATGCTGCTCGGCAATGGCCTGTCGTTTCCCGTCGTGCTGTTCGCGGCGCTGCGCATCGGCGCCATCGGTGTGCCGCTGAGCGTACGCGAGCAGGCGCCCGGCATCGCCTACATGCTGGCCCACTCGGGCGCCAGGCTGCTGGCTTACGATGCTGACCTGACCGATCGCCTGCCGGTGCCCGAGGAGACCCCGCAGCTGGCGCGCCGCGTTGCGATCGCGCCTGGCGCCCTTTGCGTGGCCTTGCCGCTGCTCACCGAGCCGACCGGAGTGCCGCCCGCCCAGGTGCACGAGGAGGATACGGCCATCATCCTCTACACGTCCGGAACCACCGGCCGGCCGAAGGGGGCCATGCTGACGCATCTCAGCATCTGCCACTCGGCCATGCACTACCAGTCCTGCATGGGGCTCACGTCGAGCGACCGGGCCGTGGTGGCCGTGCCGATGAGCCACGTCACCGGTGTGATCGCGCTCATTGCGGCGATGGTGCGTGCGGCCGCCGCGCTCGTCGTCATGCCCGCATTCAAGGCGTCCGAGTTCCTGCAGCTGGCCGCGCGAGAGCGCATGACCCACTCGCTGATGGTGCCGGCAATGTACAACCTGTGCCTGCTCGATCCGGCCTTCGACGCGGCAAGGCATTCAACCTGGCGGGTGGGGGCCTATGGCGGAGCGCCGATGGCCCCCGCGACTATTACCCGCTTCGCCGAGAAACTTCCGAACCTGAGCCTCATGAATGCCTACGGTTCCACGGAGACGACCTCACCCGTAACCCTGATGCCGCCGTCGGAGACGGCCGCTCGCCCGGACAGTGTCGGCTGCGCCCTGCCGTGCGCCGACGTCGTGGTGATGGACGAAGCGGGTCGCGAAGTGGACGACGGCGAGGCGGGAGAGTTGTGGCTGGGCGGACCCATGGTCGTGCCGGGCTACTGGCAAGACCCGGCCGCAACCGCCGAGAGCTTCGTTGCCGGCTTTTGGCGCTCGGGCGACATCGGATCGAAAGATGCGGACGGCTTCGTGCGCGTGTTCGACCGCCAGAAGGACATGATCAACCGGGGTGGCTATAAAATCTACTCGGTCGAGGTCGAGAACGCGCTGATGAGCTTTCCCGGTGTGGTCGAGGCGGCCGTGGTTGCTGACCCCTGCCCGGTGCTGGGAGAGCGGGTGCACGCGTTCGTCGTCGCGGGCGTGGGCGTAGAGGCCACGGACCTGAAGCTCCATTGCGCCGCGCTCCTCGCCGACTACAAGGTGCCTGAGAGCTTCACGCTGAGCGCCGAGCCCCTGCCCCGCAACGCCAATGGCAAGCTGCTCAAACGGAGCTTGCGCTCAGGCGCCAGCAGCTCCGGTTAGCCCGTCCTTGTGAGCGGGAAGCGCTCGTGGCAGGGGGTTCGACTTACACTTACACCTCTTCCCCCACCATGTCCGGCCACGGGACGATGGTGCTCTTGACCGTCCGCATTGCCATCGCATCGGCGACGGCGCGCTCGACGCCTTCGCATGTGAGCGGGTAGAGCGTTTGCATCTGCCGCCATGGGTACTTGTCGCGGGCGCGGTCGAGCATGTCGATGCCGAGCGCAATGTCGTTGGCCGTGAACGCCCACGAGCCCAAGAGCGTCACGTCCTTGGTGCAGATGCGATGCCAGCTCGTCATGATCGGGCCGGCGTCGGTGAACTGGCCCATCTCGACGTAGCAGCCGCCGTCGCGCAGGAACTCGAGCCCCTCCGGGCCCGCCGACGGATGGCCCGAGCAGTCCATCACCACATCGGCACCGTAGCCGCCGACGACGTCGCGCACCGCCTTTATGCGTGCCTCCGGCGTCCCGTGCTCCTCGATGTCGATCGTTGCCTCGGCGCCGAACGCACGCGCAAGCTCGAGGCGCGGCCGCTCCGGTGCGCCGACGGCAATAACGCGGCCGGCGCCCATCTCCTGCGCTGCCGCGATGGCCAGGATGCCGATCGGCCCGGTGCCCTGGATGACGACCGTGTCGCCCCAGCGGAAGGCGCCGGCGCGGATGGCGCGGTTGAACCCCCGAATGCACGAGGTCAGCGGCTCAGAAAGTGAACCGAGCAGGAAAGTCATGTCGTCGGGGAGCTTGTAGATCTTCGTGCCGGGCAGCTCGCCAAGGTCGACGTAGACGTACTCCGCCCAGCCGCCCCAGAGATGCGGGGGTCGTTCGAAGCCGAGATAGCGCCCGTAGTAGACCGGCGTCAGGCATTTGTTCGACTGCTCGGGATACCGCTTGCACCAGTCGCAGAAGCCGCACGGCATCAACGGCGGCAGCATCATCCGGGAGCCGACGCCGATCGGCTTGCCCACGTGGTCAGTCCTCAGCTCGCTGCCGATCTCGACGATCTCCCCCGCGAGCTCATGGCCAAGGGTGAACGGCCATGGGAGCGGCTTCGGCCAGTGGCCTTTGAGGATGTGCTGGTCGGTGCCGCAGACGCCGCAGGCGGCAATTT
>Ga0209382_10002536_pt1 | contig 26355 bp, 25 predicted proteins | sample SoiMetdeltSBSDD5_FD_187599 | JGI IMG/M metagenome (GOLD analysis project Ga0209382, IMG submission 187599) | Bulk soil microbial communities from a Populus tree surrounding site in Tennessee, USA - Soil MetaG P. deltoides SBSDD5 (SPAdes) (version 2) | ecosystem: Environmental > Terrestrial >... | reverse complement strand
ACAGTAGCAACGTTCGAACAGAAGGGACTCATTAGCGAACGCGTCGACGTGAGGCGTATGCGCGTGCGGATTGCCGTACACCCCCAAGCGTGCGCCGAGATCGTCGGCAGTGAAGTACAGCACGTTAGGACGACTCGACCTCGAGCTCTGGCGGCTATCCGCGGAACATCCGACGCACGCCAGCGCGGCCCACATTCCTGCACCCGCAACAAAAGCCCGCCTCGAAGGCAATCGCACATCCCCCTGCTCAAGTTGTCGACGGCGCCGTACTCGACGCGGCGCTCCGACACGAGCGCATGATGCCCGTTCTGGCGCACCCCCGCACGGCCCGGTCTCCGGCATCGATCTAGCACCCGATCTCCCGGCCGCCTGCACCCATCGTGTACACAAGGTCGGATCGGCGGTCCAAGGGGGCTCCGGTGCTCCATCTCACGCACATCGTCAGAGTGGACATCCCGGTCCACGATCGAGACGAAGCGATCGCGTTCTACACCGAGACGCTCGGCTTCTCGCTCGTCATCGATACCCCCTTCGGCGATGGGAAGCGCTGGGTCGAGGTTGCGCCGCCCCGCGGTGGCGCCACGGTCGCATTGACTGAGCCAGCCGAGGTCCGCGCGCCCGGACGAGTTACCGGCATCGTGCTGCGCTCGGCGGACCCTCGCGCTGACCACGCCACGCTCAAGGCAGCGCAGGTGGACGTCAGCGAGTTGATCGGCGGTGACGGCACGATCCCCCTGCTGTTCTTTCTTCGAGACCCCAGCGACAACCAGCTCATGGTCATCGAGGACCGGTAGGCGACGCACCATCTGCACGTCCGCCTGGCAAACGGAGGCCGCTGGGTCACTTGCAGACGCAGCTCAGGCGCACCGGATCTCCCATCGCCGCGGTTGCAAGCAGGGGGTCGTCCGTGCCACCACGTGGCCTCCATGGCGCTTCCCAGGCTGACCATCCGGCATGGTCTCGGTTCGGGTCAGCGGATGCCGAGGTAGAGCAGATCGCCGTCGACGAAGGGCTCGTCGAGGAGCCAGAGCTCGTCACCGGCGCCGGGTTGGGTTCCGTCGTAGGCGATTCGCCATGGCCCGTCGAGCTGGGCGTTGATGGCCAGGCCGCCGGCGTCGGGGTCCTCGGTGCCGCCGCCGGCGACGGTGCGGATGATGCCGTCCGCCCCGATGCGGCGGATCCGGTCGTTCCCGAAGTCGGCGACGTGGATCACCCCCGCCGGGCCCTCGGCGACGTCGCTGGGGTCGTTGAACGTCGCCTGGGTCGCCGGCCCACCGTCGCCCGAGAACCCGGCCTGACCGGTACCGGCGAGCACGGTCTTGATGCCTCGGCGGGTGATGCTCACGACGGTGTTGCCCTCGGGGGTGATGATCGTGCCGTCGTTGCGCACCTCAAATCCATCCAGTAGGCCCTCGGTCCCGGGGCGCCGATGGCGCGTCGTCGGGCCGGTCACGGTGAAGATGCCGGGCTTGTCAGGATCGGTCGACCGGACGAGCACGATCGAGCCGTCCGGGCTCACCACCGGGGCGGCGAAGGGGACGCTGAACCGGTCGGAACTCGTGTCCGAGTGGACGACGACGCCATCGGAGGCGCTGCCGCCCGGCGGGACGCGGACCAGCTCGAAGCGGTACTCCTCGAAGGGGACGATCTCCCGGCTGCGGACGAAGTAGATCGTCCCGTCCGCCGTCGTCGCGACACCCAGCGAGCCGTCCTCGATCGACGAGCAGCGCGACAGGACGCGCACCACGGTGGCGTCGGGCGCGAACACCACCACCCCCAACCCTGGACCGATGACGGAGAACAGGCACCCACCGGCGACGAACTCCCCGTTCGGGAGCATCTCGACGTCGTCGGCGTCCCACACCATGTCCCCCGGCAGTGGATCCCGTTGATGGAGGACCACGTCGATCCGGCATCCCGCCAGCACCCCCACCAGCAAGGCGACCAGCGCCAACCGTCGCGCGGAAAGACCCATCGGCCTACCTCCGTCGGTCCAAACCCCCTGGCCGAAAATACCAGAAACCACCACGTCCGAGAACAGTGTGTGTCGACCCCGGATCAGCATGGAGACGGGAATCGAACCCGGGAACGACCGACGAGGTCGCCGAGGCCGTGGCGACGATGGGTGCGGGGACGCGCGGGCGTTTGACACGGGACGCCGCTGTCCCCGACACTGCCGCCACGGACCGGTAAGCGGGCTCGGTCCCCGGCGGAAGGAATCCCAGATGACGGGATGGATGACACGCGCGCTCGGCGGCGCGGCGGTAGCAGTCGGCGTGTTGGGTAGCGGCGTGGGAGCCGCGGGCGCCGACCCGAAGGGCGGGGTGACGCACCTCACGTGTGAGGATGGCGCCAGCTACGAGGTCGTGGTGGCCGGGAATGGCAACTGGACGCCTGCCCACGACAGGGGCAGCAACACGGTTTTCGTTCCGACGTGGTTCGGCGACTTCCACGGCACGGTGTTCGACGCTGAGGGCAATTTCGTCACCGAGTTCGTCGACGAGGGTGACTTCCCCAAGGGCCAGAGCGCCAAGAACAAGGGTGACGTCATCGCGTGCACGTTCAGCTTCACCGAGGTGTCCGACGGCTCGGACCCGGAGTTCCCCGAGGGCTTCACGCTGATCGCCGAGGGTGAGGTCCGCGGGTTCGCGACGCCCCGGTCCTGAGGCCGAACGCGAGCGTTGATCTCGGCGCGGGCGCGGATCCGCCACAGGCAGCCAGCGCTGGAACTCGTGACGCAGCGGTCCGTGCGCCGCGAGCTAGGTGTCGGCAAGCGTCGCGGTCACGAACGTCCCCACTCCGGGCCCGGCGGCCCCCAGGGCCCTCGTCCTCGAGCTCTCGGTAGGCCTCGAGCACCGTGCTAGCCAGCCGTGCGTCCACCGCCCGGGGCCTACGGTCTTCTCGTGGTCGTCGTCGAGGGGACCTGTGATCGAGCGTTCTGTGCGGTACGGGAAGCCTTCACCGCCAACTTCGACCGCGGGGAGGTTGGCGCAGCGTGCTGCGTGACGGTGGATGGGCACGTCGTTGTCGACCTCTGGGGAGGATGGGCGGACCCCGACCGCAGGCGTCGTTTCACCGGGGACACGCTGGTGAACGCCTACTCGGTGGGTAAGCCGATCGTTGCGTTGTCGCTGCTGCAGCTCGCCGCGCGGGGCCACGTCGATCTCGACGCGCCCGCGAGCCGATGGTGGCCCGAATTCCTCGCTGGCCAACAGGGAGCGACCGTGCGGCATGTGTTGTGCCACCGGGCAGGTGTCCCCGCGATCCGCGAACCGCTGACGAACGACGCGCTGTGGGACTGGCACACGATGTGTCGTTCGATCGCAGCGACAGAGCCATGGTGGGAGCCAGGGACGCGGCACGCCTATCACACGAACACCTACGGCCATCTGGTCGGGGAGCTGGCCAGGAGGATCGACGGACGCCTCCCCGGCGCGTGGCTGCGCGAAGAGATCGCAGGCCCGCTCGGCGCCGACCTCGCCTGGGGTCTTGATCCGACGCAGCAAGCACGATGCGCGGACATCGAGTGGGAGATCGATGTGGCCGGTGGCATCGACTGGCTCGTGGCGAGCGCCGCCACCGACGAGCAGCGCATGATCGCCCTTGGTTACGCCAACCCGCCGGGTTACTCGAGCATCGGTGTCGTCAACACGACGCAGTGGCGAACGTCCCAGGTGCCGTCGACGAACCTGCATGCGACCGCGCGAGGCGTGGCCCGCGTCTATACCGCGCTGGCCGCCGGCGGCTTCGTCGACGGCATCACCATCCTCGATCGGGACCTGCTCGCCGAGGCAACGGCGCCACAATCCGAGGGGTGGTGCCCCGTCCTCGAGCGCGAGGCAACCTTCGGGCTCGGCTTCCAACCGACACGACCCGACCGGCCCTTCGGACCGAACCGGCGGAGCTTCGGCCACTTCGGCACGGGGGGCGCACTCGGCTTCGGCGATCCCGACGCTCGGGTTGCGCTCGGCTACGTGATGAATTCCGTCCACCCACGCTGGCAGAGCCCTCGCAATCAGGCACTCGTCGACGCGGTCTACGTGAGCCTCTAACGCTCCACCCGAGTGCTACCAGTGCACGGTCTGGCGTCTACGCGACACCCGCGGCGTCGGTCCTGCGCCAGACATACCGAACGTCAGGAGCACCTTCCTCGTTGTCGCCGTCGGTGGCCTCGACGGCGGTGAAGCCGTGGCGTTCGTAGAAGCGTCGGGCTCTCGCGTTCGACTGGAACGTCCACAGGCTCAGCTCACCGAGCGAGCGTTGCTTGGCGAGGGCGACGAGCTGGGAGCCGATGCCTCTCCCGACGTGATCAGGGTCGACGTACAGCTGGTCGATCCACCCGGGGTCGAGTACGAGCAGAGCGACGATCCCCCCGTCGCCCGTGGCGATCCAGACGTCCTTGGATGGCAGGACGACGTCTTCAAACCACGCCCGTACCTCGGCATCGCTGTGCACGGGCGGAGGAATCGCCGGTATGGATGCCCGCCTCGATCGAAGCCAGACGTCCGCGACAGCGCTCGCATCGCTCGACCGGGCTCGACGCACCGCCACAACCAGAGGCTCGCGAACTCGTCAAGGCGACCGGGAGATGGCCACCTGGCTGGTGCACTCAGCGGGGAGCGCTCGATCACACAGTCCGCCTCGGTCGAGCAATGCGCTCTCACGGCCACATGGCCGGGCGTGACCCGTACGGCGCTCGTATCACCGGCGACCGGCTCAGCTCTTCACCGGTAGCCGAGCCGACCGACGTGGAGATCACCATGGGACGTGCGATGCCAGAGGTTCCGCTCTCACAGAGCCAGCGAGAGGAGGTCACGCTGGCACGAGCGGTCGACGAGGCCGTCGCGCGGGTGGTCCCCGCCTCGTGGCGCGATGACTCCGACGAGGAGGAGGTCGCCGTCGTCGAGCGGGTCGTGGCCGAGCTCGACGAGGCCGGGGCCGGCCACGCCGCCGCGCCGAAGAAGAAGCCGCGGCTCGTGTTCCTCGACGCGCTCGAGGTGACGCAGGAGGTGCAGGACCTCGCCCATTCCGTTCCGCTGGTTGCGGGCAAGCCGACGATCGTCCGGATTTATCTGCGCTACGCGCCGGGGCCGGTCGCGGTCCGTGGTGAGCTGCGGGTGAGCCGCAGCGCTCACGGGCCATGGCACAGGATCGCCTCGCTCGGGCCGGCACAGCTCGACCCGTCCCGGACCGGAGGATCCCTTGCCGACCTCCGCTCGCGTCGCGCCGACCTGGGCTACAGCCTCAACTTCCGCCTACCGCCCAAGCTCACGTCGGCCGGGAAGCTCTGGCTGCGCATGGGGAAGGTCACGCGCTCGACCGGCACGCCGCTGCCGTCGGTCGCACACGTGCCGGTCCGCCATGTGACCTTCAGGCCGGCGGTGCCACTGCGCCTGCGTCTCGTCCGGTTGCGGTACACGATGGGCAGCCCGCCCGTGACCCATGAGCCGGGCGCAACCGACGTCGCCCTCATCGGGTCGTGGCTCCGGCGGGCCTACCCCATCGCCCAGCTCGCGCTGACGACCACGACCGCGACGGCTACGGCGGCCCCGCCGTTCGGTGCCGCCCTGATCAACGCCCAGCTCATCGCCTTGCGCGCGGTCGACATCAGCACCGGGACCGACGCGAGAACGCACTACTACGGCATGGTCTCCGACGGTGGGTTCTTCATGCGAGGCCTCGCGTCCGGCATTCCGCAGACCCCGCAGCCGGGGACCGTCGCCTCCGGCCCCACGGGGCCGTCGACCTTCGGCTGGGACTCGGACGGATCCTACGGCGACTGGTACGGCGGCCACGAGCTCGGACACACGTTCGGCCGGTTCCATGTCGCATTCTGTGGGGCGCTTGGCGGCGGGCCCTACCCGTTCGCGAACGGGCAGCTGTCGAACGCCGACGAGGCGTACGTCGGGATCGACGTCGGCGACCCCGGCCTCGGCCTGCCGATGCGCATCATGGGCGGCGTCGACTCGCACGACGTCATGAGCTACTGCGACGACCAGTGGCTGAGCTCGTTCACCTACGGTGGCGTCTACGACCGCCTCGTCGCCGAGAACGCCCTCCCCGCCGGAGCGGGTGGCAACCTGGCCCTGACGGCCACCCCTGCGGGCACCGAAGGAGCGGACCCATCGGGAATGCGGATCATCGCCGCCCTCAACCTGACCCACACGTCCGGGACGATCACGTCGGTCCTCCCCGGGGCCGGCGCCGGCGAGACGCCGGCGGGCGGAGCCGAGCCGCAGCAGGTGACTGTCCGTGTTCGCGACGGGGACGGAGCGATCATCGACGAGCGCCCGGTGGCGTTCCAACCCAGCGTGTGCGAGGACCCGGCCGACGATGTGACGGGCGTGGTCGACGCGGTCCTGCCCGAGTTCGAGCACGCGGCCACCGTCGAGCTTCTGGTCGACGGCCAGGTCGTGGACAGCCATCCGGTCGGCGGTGAGGCGGTCGCGGTCGGCGAGCCCGTGCGAGCCGACATCGCGCTGACGGGTCCCGGCGAGGCGCCCGGCGGCGCCTTGGAGCTGAGGTGGGAGGCACCCGAGGCGCCGCGCGGTCAGCGCTACATCGTCCAGATCAGTGACGACGCCGGCGCCAGCTGGCGGACCGTCGCAGTCGGCCTGGCGGAGCCCGCCGTGACCCTGCCGATCGACGAGCTGACGGGCGACGAGGTCACCGTCAGGGTTCTCGCCACGACCGGGTCGGGCCTCACCGTCGTGCGCACCGACACGCTGCCGGTGCGGTGACGACGCCGGGCACGGCCGACGCAACCAACGACGGGCGCGCATCATCGGTACCGTCGGTCGGCCGCGCCGCACGTCGCATCGCCAGGGTGCCCGCGCGTTGACTTACGTCACCCGCTCCGAGCGCCGGCGACGATCGTGGCGGCGAGGGCGGTGCGGTGGTCTTTGGTCCACGGCGGGCCCAGGGCGGCGCGGGGCCCCCGGAGGACCTCGTCGGTGCGGTCGGCCAGCAGGGTGGTCGCCTGGCCGACGACGTCCTTCGCGTCGTAGAGGTGGACGTCCCAGCCGCGGGCCTGCGCGAGGTCGGCGAGGATCTCCCGGTACATGATCGCGTCGGCTCGGGCCTCGTGCGGCGAGCGACGTTGGACGGCGATGTCTCGCGGGAAGTCCGGCGGCCAGGTTCGGAGCGAGATCGAGACGATCGGCTCGGGGAGCGCCTCTGCGAGGTCGTCGAGCGACGCCGAGGTTGCGCGGACGACCGATGCTCGCACCTTGGCGACCAGCTCGGTGGTGGCCGCGACGTCGAGGCGGGCGCTGTCGTAGTGGATCGGTGCGGCCGTCACGCCGGGCTCGACCAGTTCGATCCTCCGGCGGTCGACCACCGCGTGGTCGGGCGAGGCCGTCACCGCGACGGCCCAACCGAAGTGATCCGCGATGCCGAGGCGCATGCCGCCAATTGTTCCAAGACCTAGCCTGCCGGCGTGGCCCATCCCCGGATGTACCAGGACGACGATCCCTACCTCGCCGACGTCCGCAAGGTGTTCCTCGCCTTCCCCGAGGCGCTGGAGGTCGAGGCGTGGGGGCGGCCGACCTTCCGGGCCGGCAAGAAGATCTTCGGCGTCTTCTCCGGGACCGACGAGCGACCCTGGGGCCTGATCTTCAAGCCGGACGGCGACGAGCGGGCCTCGCTGCTGCAGGACGACCGGTTCTACTCGCCGCCCTACTTCGGCCCGGGCGGCTGGCTGGCCCTCGACCTCGAGGCCGGGCCCATCGACTGGGACGAGGTCCGCGAGCTCGCCGACGCCTCGTACCGCCAGGTCGCCCTGAAGCGCATGCTCAGGGCCCTGGACGGCTGACGCCACAGCCCCGTTTGAAGTAGCGGCTGCCGTCGATGTCGTCGTGCGGGGCGAAGCCGGCTCGGGCGGCGACGGCCAGGGACGGCCGGTTGTCCGGGTGGATGAGCAGCGTCGCCGTGTCGTACGGCGTCGATGTGGCCAGGTGCTGGAGCAGCAGCCCGACGGCCCTCGTTGCGTAGCCCCTGCCCCGGTGCGGCGCGAAGACGTTGTACCCGACGTTGACCTCGCCCGCTTCGAGCCAGGCGCGGTCGGTGTCGTAGTCGATCCAGCCGACGACCTCGTCGCGGGCGACGATCACGGCGAGCGGGGCCGGGGTCTCCGCGCCGCGGCCGAGCCAGCGGTGGAACTCGTCGTCGCGGCCGGCCACCAGCGTCTCCGCGTCGCCGCCGGCCGGGGGACGGAGGGTGACGACGCCGTCGGAGAGCGGGACCAGCGGCGCCACCGCACAAGCATGGCTCCGCCGGCCTAGCGTGGGGATCGTGGTGCGGGCTGCTGCGCTGATGTTCGTCGCCGCCGCCACCGTTCTCGCGTTCGTCGGGCGCCTCGTGCTCGTCGGTGCGACGCGGCGGCGGTGGCCGGCGCTGGCGGCCGCCGTCGAGCGCTGGTGGGTGTGGGCGCCGTTCGCCGCCGTGTGCCTGTTCCTGATCTGGGTCGTGCCGCCGGTCGGCATCGTCGCCACGATCGTGGCGATGGTCCTGCTGACCCGGGGCGACGCGGTGGGGTCGCCGTTCAGGCCGCGCCGCTGACCCGCCGCTCGCGGTCCACCGCGCGGTCGGGCGGTCGGCGAGCCCTAGTCCGCCGGGCGGCCGGCGCCGACGAAGGCCGGGTCCTCGCTGCCCGGCCCCGGGGCGATGTGGACGTCGCCGGGGCTCAGGCGCTCGCCGCAGTGCTCGCAGACCTGGACGGGGCGGGTCGGGGCGCCGCAGGTGTCGTGGACCAGGAGCGTCGTCGGTCCGCCGGGCGTCGGCGAATGGCGGTCGCCCCAGAATCGCAGGGCGGCCAGGACCGGGCCGAGGTCTCGGCCCTTCGCCGTCAGCACGTACTCCTCGCGGCGGGGGGCGGGCTGGTACTCGCGGCGCTCCAGGATGCCGGCCTCGACCAGGCCGTCCAGCCGGGACGCCAGCACGTTGCGGGCGATGCCGAGCCGGCGCTGCCAGTCCTCGAACCGGGTCACCCCCAGGAACGCGTCCCGGACGATGAGCAGCGTCCACCACTCGCCCACCACCTCGAGGGTGCGGGCGATCGAGCACGGCATGGACGCGAACGAGGTCCGGCGCACCCCGTCAGATTATCAGTTGCTTGATGCAACTGACGACTCCTAAGGTGCGTTCCATGATCGAACCCACCGACGGCGCCGTCGAGTCCGCCCCAGGCACCGACGAGCTCGATCCCCGCCGCTGGTGGACCCTGGCGGTCCTCTGCACGTCCGTGGTGCTGATCGCCATCGACACCACGATCCTCAACGTCGCCATCCCCACGCTGGGCCGCACGGTGGCCGACTCGACCGGCGAGCTCCAGTGGATCGTCGACGCCTACACGGTCGTGTTCGCCGGCCTCCTGCTGACCTGCGGAAGCATCGGCGACCGCAGCGGCCGCCGGCGGGCGCTCACCGTCGGCCTGGTGATCTTCGCCGCCGGCTGCCTGGCCTCGGCCCTCGTCGACACCGCCGGTGGGCTCATCGCGATGCGGGCCGTCACCGGCGTCGGCGCCGCGCTCATCTTCCCCGCCACGCTCTCGATCATCACCAACGTCTTCACCGAGCCGATCGAGCGCCAGCGGGCCATCGCCGTGTGGGCCAGCACGGCCGGCATCGGCATCGCCCTCGGCCCGCTCACCGGCGGCATCCTGCTCGAGCACTTCTACTGGGGCTCGATCTTCCTCGTGAACCTCCCGGTCGTGGCGCTCGCCCTGGCCGGCATCGCCTGGGCGGTGCCCGAGTCGAAGGACCCCGAGAAGCGACGGCTCGACCCGCTCGGCGCCGCCCTCAGCATCGCCGGCCTCGGGACGCTGGTGTACGGCGTCATCCGGGGCGGCAGCGACGGCTGGCTCGACCCCGTCACGCTGGTGGCCCTGGCGCTCGGCGCCGCCCTCGTCCTCGCCTTCGTCTTCCACGAGCTGCGCAGCCGGTCGCCGATGCTGGACGTCCGCGTGTTCCGCAACCCCCGCTTCACCGGCGCCAGCGTGGCCGTGTCGGCCGTCTACTTCTGCCTGTTCGGCACGATCTTCCTCGTGACCCAGCACATGCAGCTGCTGCTGGGCTACGGGACGCTGGCCGCCGGCGTCCGCACCGTCCCCTTCGCCGTCGTGCTCATCATCGTGGCCAACCAGACGCCCCGGATCGTGGCCCGCTTCGGCGCCCGTCTCCCGATCGTCGGCGGCCTGCTGGTCGTGGCGGTGTCCCAGCTGCTGCGCATCGCCTCGACGCCCGACACCGGCTACGGGCTGATCCTGCTCAGCCAGAGCGTGTTCTCGACCGGCATGGGCCTGCTCATCGCGCCGGCCACCGCCTCGATCATGGGGGCCCTGCCGCCGGGCCGGGCCGGCGTCGGGTCGGCCATGAACGACACGACCCGCCAGGTCGGCGGCGCCCTCGGCGTGGCCGTCATGGGCAGCGTGGCCGCGGCCGCCTACCGTGGCGAGGCCGAGGACCGGCTGGCCGCAGCCGGCGTCACCGGGCGGGCCCTCGCCTCCGCCCGGGAGAACCTCGGCGCCGCGCTCCACACCGCCGGCGGCACCCGCGGTGCCGCGGCCGACCTGGTGACCGAGGCCGGCCGGGCCGCGTTCATCACCGGCCTGCGGTGGGCCTCGCTCGTGGCGATCGGCGTGGCGCTGGTCGGCGCGGCCGCCGCCTGGCGCCTGCTGCCGGCGGGCACGACCGCCGCCGCGCCGGCGTCGAGCCCCCCGCCCGAGCCGCAGCCGGCGGACGCGCCCGTGGCGCCGGGGAATCAGCCGGCGGGCGTGCCCGTTGGTCCCTGACATGGCGACCGAACAGCGAGGACGCGTCCGGGTCGAGCCGGGCGCCAAGCGGGTGCGGGCCTACCTCCACGGGGAGGTCGTGGTCGATACGACGCGACCCCTGCTCGTCTGGGAGATCCCCTACTACCCCAGCTACTACCTGCCCCTGGCGGACGTGACGGCCGAGCTGGTCGACACCGGGGACACCGCCCACTCCCCCAGCCGGGGCGAGGCGCGGGTGCTCACGGTGCGGGCCGGCTCGGTCGAGGCGCCCAAGGCTGCGTTCCACTACCCGGACAGCCCCATCGAGGCGCTGCGGGACCACGTGAAGATCGAGTGGGACGCCATGGACGCCTGGTTTGAGGAGGACGAGGAGGTCTTCACCCACGTCCGCAGCCCCTACGCCCGGATCGACATCCTGCCCTCGTCCCGGGAGGTGGTCGTGACCGCGGGCGGCGTCGAGCTGGCCCGCACCACCCGGGCCCAGGCCCTGTTCGAGACCGGGCTCCCCACCCGGTGGTACATCCCCAAGCACGACGTCCGCATGGACCTCCTGGAGGGGTCCGCCACCGTCACCCGCTGCCCCTACAAGGGCACCACCGTCCACTTCTCCGCCCGCCCGCCGGGCGGCGACGCCATCGAGGACGTCGCCTGGTCGTACCCGACGCCGCTGCCGGAGAGCACCCGCATCGCCGGCCTGCTGGCGTTCTACCCCGACAAGGTGACCGTCACGGTCGACGGCGAGCCTGCCTGACTCGCCCCGCACCAAGGCCCGGCACGTCGTTGGACCGGGCCTCGGGCGGTGGTGGGCGTTTCAGGCGGCCGGCACCAGGTCGGCGAACAGGACGAAGCCCGAGCCGACCCGGCTGATCTCGACCGGCGCCAGGCCCAGCCCGGCGAACCCGGGCAGTGGGAAGGCGGGCAAAACGTCCTGCACGGCCCCGAACACCTGCGGGGTGAGCTGGGCAAAGACGGCGTCGATGAGCGCCGGCGGGATGTTGTTGGGGTTCTTCGTGACGGTGAGGTCCAGGTCGCCCGCGGCTGGCGTGTCGAATGTGAGGGCCAGGCCGTCGCCGGTCATCTCCATGCCGACGCCCGTGCGGAAGTCGAGCACCAGCTCGAGCCAGACCTTGGCATCGTCGGTCGTGAAGATGGTGGCCCGGTACCCGTGGAGCAACATCTCGCCGAGGGCGCCCCCCGGGCCGTCCTCCTGGGTGACGATCGGCGCCACCTCCGGCCTCAGCTGGATGACCATGGGTCGGTCCTCGGTCACCGCCCCGCCGGCGCCGACGAGGTCGAGCAGCGCCTTCAGCGTCAGCGGCACGCCGGCGATGCTGGTGATGTCGACGTTGAGCAGCCCCCGCTCGGTCTCGCCCGCCAGCAGCTGGTTGAAGCCGGTGGCCGACGCCCCGACGGCCACGTCGAACGGCGCGCCGCCCGGCGTGGTCGAGGGCAGGGCGCCGAGGGCGTCGCCGGGGAAGCCCACCGAGCCGGGCAGGTCCGGGGCGCTGAAGGCGACGCCGTCGGACGTGAAGGAAGCGGTGGCCCGCAGGCCGATGCCGGCGGGGTCCTCGTCGGCCGACTGCAGCGTCGAGTCGAGTTGGAGCCCGAGGGCCGAGCCGATGTCGCCGGCGATGTTGAGCTGGCTGAGCGCGCCCTCGACCGCCTCGGCGACCGGGGCGTCGACCGGCCCGGGGCCGTCGGCGTCGCCGAGCAGCGTCGTCAGCGAGGCGCGCATCATCTGCTCGACGTCGGGCAGGAACAGCCCGACGATCTGCTCGATGCCGGGGATCGAGCACACGCCGCCGACGAAGTCGCTCTCGACGCCCCCCAGCGTGACGACCGGTGTGGCGCCGACCAGGTTCACGTCGAGGAAGTGCGGGTCGACCACGTCCGGCTGGAGGGCGTAGTTGCCGTCGATGGTGATCGACGCGGCGTCGACGTTCATGGTGCAGTTCACCGGGGCCCCGAACACCTGGGCGTTGACCGCCACCGGGACGTGCATGCCCGACAGGGTCACCACGGCCCGCACGTTGCCCTGGTTGGCGTCGAGCGCCACCGAGAAGTCCTGGATGCTGGCTGCGCCGCCGGTGGCCGCCCGGGCGTGCACGACGCAGAAGATCACCTGGGTGATGCACTCGTCCAGGAACACCGTGCCGGGCGGCGCCACGGCCGAGGGGTCGAACGTGGTCAGGCTCTTGACCACCGGGCCCAGCTTCGAGAACGACCGCTCGTTGACCCGGAGGCCCACCGCGTCGGACAGCGTGGCCCCCTCGGGCAGCACCTCGGCGTGGTCGCCGTCGCCGTAGACGACCGTGCGGCGCTCGCGCCGCACCTCGCCGGACGAGTAGGTCGCCACCACGTCGACCGCGTTGAAGATCGCCTCGCCGTCGAGGGGGACGTCGGCCGACCACCGCTTGCCCTCGACGGCGGCGTCGACGCTGTTGACCGTCAGCGACACGAGCGTCTGGCCGCCGGCGACCGTGACGTCGCCCGTGATCGTCGTCGTCGGCTGGGCGGTGTACACGCCCCGCTGGTCGACGTTGAGCCCGTTGCAGCCCGCGGCGATCAGCACCACGGCGGCGAGGGCCGCCAGGCTCCGCCGCGCCCTTCCCTGCGCCATCATCCCCCCCGCTGAACCAGTGGCGCAGAAGCTAGCTCATGTTGACCGTCAGGCTCGTCCAGGCACCCACGAAAATCCTGTCGCCCGCCGCGAGCACGTGGGCCTGACCCTGAGGCAGTGGCGCATCGGCGTCGTTGATCCAGGTGCCGTTGGCGCTGTCGGTGTCCCGCACGGACCAGGTGCCGGTCGCGGGGTCGCGGACGAACTCGCACTGGTGCTGGCTGACCGCGGGGTCCGCCCCCGGCCCGGTGAGCTGGAGGTCCACGTCCGAGGTCCGGCCCGGGCGGACCCGCCCCAGGGTGCGCCGCTCGCCGGTCAACTCGAACGTCATCGTCGGGGCGACGTCGGGGAACGCCGGCTCTCCCGAGCCGACCATCCGCTCCCAGTGCGCCCGGTCGGCGCCGAGCGCCAGCGTCACCGTGCTGGCGGCCGCCGGGACACCGGCCACGACGTCGTAGCCGCACGACTCGCAGAACTGACCCTGCACGTCCGCCCCGCACCCCGGGCACGTGACGGCGGCGGGCTCTGGCGGCGCCTCGGGAGCGGGCGGCGGGGGCGCCGGCGCTTCGGACGCGGCGTTGATCGGCACGCCGCACGTGTCGCAGTAGTCGTCGGTGGCGGAGGTGTGCCCGTCCGGACACGTGGCCGTCACGCCCCGCTCCCCTCGCCGGCCGGCTGCTCGGCCTCCGGCTTGCCGAGCCGGACCGTGCGGGTCGAGCGGGTGTCGAGGGTCATCTGCGCCGCCTGGTCGGCCTCGCGCTTGAGCCGGACCGTGCCGCTCTCGGCGTCGTCGACCTCCACCATCTCCTGGAGCAGCCGCATCGTGTCCTCGTGCCCGGACTCGGTGGCGAGCTGGACTGCCCGCCCGAGCTTGACCGTGGCGGTCTTCTCGTCGCCCGCCTTGGCCGCAGCCAGGCCGGCCTGGATGGCGTCGGCCAGCTCGGCCTGACCGGTGTAGTGGGCGACCTGGCGGTCCATGCGGGTCGACAGCTCGCGGTCGTCGGTCCAGATCGCCTTGACCAGCGCCTGGGTGGCGACCGTGCCGTCGGCGAGCACCAGGCTGACCCGGCCGGCCAGCATCTCGTCGCCCACCCCGCCGGCGCGGACCTCGATCCGCAGGTGGTAGTCCCGCGACTCGCCGGGGGTCCACCCGCCCAGCAGGAAGTCGCGGGCCAGCTTGACTCCGGGCGACGTGGTCCCGGTGGCGGTCAGGTCGACGACCTCGGGGCTGACCTGGCGCAGGAACTCGAGCGTCGCCCCCTCCGGCGACCACAGCCGCAGGCTGACGTGCGGCAGCGCCCGGGACTGGCTGGAGGCGATCATCGCCTGGAAGTCCGCCGCCAGCCGCCCGGGGTCGGCCACGATGTCGACCGTGCCGAGCAGGGCGGTGGCGATGCCCCGCAGCTCCTCGACCTCCCAGTCGACGCCGACGCCCCGGCAGTCGCACTGGAACACGCCCCGGCACGCCTCGACCGCCGCCGCCAGCTCGCCGGGCTGCTGGTGCTCGTTTCGACCGTCGGTCAGGAGGATGGCGTGGGAGGCCTTGTCCGGGACCGCGGCGAACAGCCGGCGGGCCAGGTCGAGCCAGGTCCCGATGGCCGTGCCGCCCGCGGGCTGGAGCTGCCCGATCGCGTGCTTGGCAGACAGCCGGTCGTCGTCGTCGGCGATCGCGAACGACCGCCCGTCGACCGGCCACAGCATCTTGGCCTCGTGGTCGCCGGCGACGATGGCGAAGGACACCCCGTCGTCGAGCACGTCGACCGCCGCGGCCGCCGCCTCCTTGGCCGCCTCCATCTTGCGGCTCGAGCCCATCGATCCGCTGCAATCGACCACGATCACCTCGGCCCGATCGCCCGCACCCGCGGTCGCCGCCCCGACCGCCGCGGGATCACCGGCGGCGGTGACCGTCACCACCGCGTCGACCATGTCGGCCCCGGCCGCCAGGTACTGGTTCTGGAACGTCTCGGCGGTGAAGGGGGCACCGCCCGGCGCGTCGGTGGTGGTCACGGTGTGGGTTCCTCCCGCTCGCTCGGTTCGGCGGCCGCCGGAGGGGCGACGGGCGCCAGGGCCACGCAGATGTTGTCGGCGCCGCCGGCCTCGACGGCCCACGTCACCAGGGCCTCGCACACCGCAGCGGCCGGCACCGGCTCGCCGGGCGAGGGCAGGAACCGGCCGGCGACCTCGCCGAGGGCGGCGTCGGTGGGCGCGTAGTTCCACAGGCCGTCGCTGTCGACGAGCACGAGGTCACCCGCGGCGGCGGGGACCTCGGCCACGTGGGGATCCAGCGCGGTGGCATCGGCGCCGAGCCAGGCGGTGATGGCGTGGCCGGCCGGGCCGGACAGCGCCTCCTCGGGGTCGGCGCCCGCGGCGACGGCTGCGGCGGCCAGGCTGTCGTCGGTCGTGAGCTGGCGGGCGGACCAGCCGCTCGGGGCCGCCGGGTCGGGACCGAGCAGGTGGCCGCGGGCGTCGCCCACGTTGCCGACCACCACACGGTCGCCCGCCGCCACCGCCACCACGATCGTGCAGGCGGGGTGGGTGCCGTCGTCGGGCCAGTGGGGGTCGCCATCGGCGGGCACGGCCACGGTGGCCTCGTGCGCCGCCACCACGGCGGCACGCACGGCGTTGGCGCCGCCGAAGGGGACGCCGGCCAGGGCGACGGTGGCGGCCTCGACCGCGGCCGCGGAAGCCCGGTGCGGGTTGGGGCTGGCGGACACGCCGTCGGACACGACCAGCACCGGCCAGCCCTCGGCCGTCGTCGCCACCGCGCCACTGTCCTCGTTGCGGTGGTGGCGCCGGCCCCGGTGGGTGGCATAGGCGATCGCGCCCCGGTCCTCCACGTCGACCGGCTCGACAGCCTTGTGCCCGCAGCTCGTGCAGTAGCCGTCGTCGTCGATCGGCGCGTCGCAGCGGGGGCAGGTGCCCGGGGCGGCGGCCCGCGGGATCTCGACCGGCTCGGTCGGGTCGTCCAGACCGGGGTCGGGGACGATGGGGACGCCGGTGGGTTCGCCGCACGCCTCGCAGAAGCGGGCGGACGGGTCGAGCGACTCTCCGCACGAGGGGCAGGCGAAGGTTCCGGTCTCGGTCACGGTCGGGCTCACCACAGGCTCCACGGGCGGGTGCGGGCGGCGGCGTCCAGCAGCTCGTGGCGCCGCGTGGGGTCGGGCGTGGCGTCGGCCAGGTCGAGCAGCGCCGCCTCCGCCTCGGTGGCCATCTCCTTGGCCGTGCCCGGATGGCCGGCGACCTGGCCCACGTCCTCGCCCCGGGACAGGGCGGCCAGGGCCGCGGCGTAGAGGGCGGCGGCCAGCGCGGCGTCGGCCGCGGTGCGGCGCGCCGCCGGCGTGGTCCGCACGGCCTCGCCGGCCACCGAGGCCACTGCCGGGTCCCAATGGCCCGCCTCCATGGCGCGGCAGGCCCGGGTCAGCGCCTCGGTGCGCAGCGGGTGGCCGGGCGGGATGGCGGTGAGCACGCGCGGCGCGTCCTCGGGCCGGCCGAGGGCCACCAGGGTGTCGGCCAGGCCGGCCACCGCCGCGCCCCACGACGGGTCGGTCACCGCCACCTGCTCGTATAGGTCGGCGGCCTCGGGCAGGCGCTCGAGGTCGCTGCTGGTCACGAGGGCGGCCGCGTAGGCCAGGGCGGTCGCCGACTCGCCGGGCGCGGTGGCGTAGGCGTCGGCGAGCAGGGTCGCCGCCCGGGGGCCGTCGCCGGCGGCCAGGGCGGACACGCCGTGGAGGTAGGAGCGGGCATTGTCGAGCACCGCCCCCGCCCCGATGCCGGCCGCGTCCTCGGACGCCGGGTCGAGCCGGCCGATCACGCTGTCGGCGGCCGCCGTGTCGCCCCGCTCGCAGTGGGCCCGGCCCAGCGCGGCCAGGTCGGCCCAGCTGACCTCCTCGTCCTCGCCCACCAGCCGCACCGCGGCCTCGTGGTCGCTGTCCGCCACGCCGGCCACGCGGTTGGGGAGTCGGGGATGGTTGGGCAGCAGCGGGGCCGGCATCGCCCGCCACCCGCGGCCGTCGAGTTGGGGGCGGGGCGGGCTGAAGCGGGTGCTGGTCCGGGGCCGCGGCACGTTGTCGGTGGCCGCCGCCACCTGGCACAGCACGCCGTGGAGCGCGTCGGTCATCTCGTCGGCGTCGGCGAAGCGGTGGGCCGGGTCGGGGGCGCAGGCCCGCTGCAGGAACCGCCACAGCCCGTCGTGCTCGACCAGGACGTCGTGCTGCTCGCGGACCGGCAGCTTCTCCTTCTCCGAGCCCTGCCACTGCGGCCAGTCGAGGATCAGCACCAGCAGCGACCGGCCGACGGTGTAGAGGTCACTGGCCACGGTCGGGCCGGTCTTCGGGACCTCGGCGGCCTGGTAGCCGATCGTCCCGAAGATCGCGGCGTGGGGATCGTCGATGCGCCGCACGCCGCCGAGGTCGATCAGCTTCACCGCGTCGCCCACGTGGATGACGTTGTCTGGCTTGAAATCGCAGTAGACGAGGCCCTGGTCGTGCAGGTACCCGAGCGCGGGCAGCACCGACAGCATGTAGGCGGCCGCCTCGGCCGGGGGCAGCGGGCCGCCGCCGCTCTCCCGGCGCCGCTTGGCCAGCTGCTTGATGCTGGGCCCGCCCACGTACTCCATGACGATGTATCCCTGACCCTCGTGCTGGACGAAGTTGTAGATGTCGACGATCGCCGGGTGGCTGACCTCGGCCAGGAACCGGCGCTCGGCCACCGCGGCCTCGGCGGCCGCGGGGTCGGCGGTGTCGAGCAGGCCCTTGAGCACGCACCACCGGGCGGACACGTTGCGGTCGCGGACCAGGTAGATCCAGCCGAGGCCGCCGTGGGCCAGCGCGCCCGCGACCTCGTACTGGCCGGCCACGAGGTCGCCGGCGTGGAGCTTGGCGCCGAAGTCGAACCGGGCCCGGCACTGCGAGCAGAACCCGGACTGCCGACCGGGCTTGCCGTCCTTGCCCCGGCCGACCGGGGCGTCGCAGGAGGTGCAGAACCGGCGGCCCTCCGGGACGCTGGGATCGGCCATCACCACGGACGCGGGGTCGGCGGTCGGCATCGGCGCCATCTCGACCACGCCGGCGCCGACCCGGCTGCGCCGGGCCGTGCTGCCGCTGCTGGCGGACTGGCGGGAGCGGGCGGTGAGCCGGGACACGTCGACCCGGCCGGACACCCGGCCCGACTCGGTCACGACGCGCCCGGAGGCGCTGCGCCCGGACGTCCGGGCCGCGGGCGCCATCCCGCAGGTGTCGCAGTAGCCGTCGACCACGATCCCGGCACAACCGGGGCGCCCGCAGGCGGTCTCGGTGACGGTCATCGGGTGCCTCCGGGGCGGGCCTCGAGGACGGCCGACACGGCGGCGAGCGCGGCCTCGGCCCTGTCCAGGTCGCACGGCGCCCGCCACAGCTCCTCCTGGGCAGCGGACAGGGCGGCCGCGACGTCGGGCTGCTCGTCGAGGTGCCGGGCGCCCGCCTTGGCCCGCAGGGCGGTCCACAGGCCCCGGCCGGCCGAGCGGCGCTGCAGGCCGTCGCGGCCCGCGTCGAGGGCACGGTCGAGCTCGGCCCGCCGGGCCGCGGCGGCGGCGAACCAGTCGTCGAGCGCGGCGGCCGCCGCCGGCCGGTCGCTGCCGCCGGTGGCGGAGATGCGGTCGAGCCACTCGCCCAGCGCCGGCAGGTCGCGCGCCGGCGTCGGGACGTCGAGGCCGGCGATGCGGCTGGCGGCGTGCGCCAGTTCGCCGGCCGCCGCCTGGACGTCGGCGTCGAGGGTGTCGAGCGTGGCCTTGGCCCGCTCCATGTCGAGGTCGAGGCGCCCCATCGCGCTCTCGGCGGCGGCGTGGCGGCCCGTGGCGGACTGGGCCAGCGACTCGACGTGGGCGACGTCGGCCTCGGTCACCGCTAGGGGGTCGCTGACCAGCAGGTTCGTCACCGCGTCGGCCGCCCGCTGGGCGGGGCCGTCGGCGGCCGCCAGCGCGGCGGCGGATGCCACCTGGACCCGCGACGCGAGGCCGCCCCACGCCGCCGCCAGCCGGGCGACGACCGCGGCGGCCGCGTCGACCAGTTCGCCGGCCCGGGCCAGCGCGGTGGCGGCGTCGGCGTTCCCGGCCGGCGTTGCGACCGTGGCGGCGGCCAGCAGCTCGGCCGCCTGGGGCGGCTTGGCCTCGGCCCGGCCCAGCAGCTCGTCGACCGCCCGGTAGACCTCCCAGGCGGCGGCCAGGCCGGCGTCGGCCTCGGCCCAGCTCGCCCGGGTCCCGCCGGTGAGCCCGCCGCCGCGGGCCACGGTCACGGTCGCGTCGGACTCGAGGTCGACGAGGCGCTCGCCGAGCGCGGCCAGCTCGGTGCGCCGCAGCAGCACGCCGGGATCGGTCACGGGAGCCACGTCAATCGCTGTACACCGCCGGCGGTGCCGTCTGCACGTCGAGCGCCCCGCTGAGCCACCGGGCGTACAGGGCGTCCCACCGGCCCGACGAGCGCACATCCTCCAGCACGGCGTTCACGTAGCGGACCCACTCGTCCTTCTGGGGCGGCAGGCCCAGCCCGTAGTGCTCGACCGTGAGGCGCTGGCCCACGATCCTGACGTTGGGGTCCTGAACCTTGAACCCCGCCAGCAGCGTGTCGTCGGTGCTGACCGCGTCGACCTCGCCCTGCTGCAGCAGCGCCAGGCACTCGGCGTGGGTGGTGGGGGCCACCGCGTGGGGGGCCTGGGGCTGCCAGTCGCGCAGCACCCCGATGCTGGTCGAGCCCTCGGCTGCGCACACCCGGCCCCGGTCCTCGCCCTGCTGCGCGTCGGCCGCCAGCGTGTCGATCGTGACCCCGGCGAGCTCGTCCTCGGCCGGCACGAGCAGGCGCTGGCCGGACGTGAAGTACTCGGTCGAGAAGTCGATGTCCTGCTGGCGCGCGCAGTTGATGCTGAACGTGCTGACCACCATGTCGACGGTGCCGTCCACGAGCACCTTGACCCTGTCGGTCTGGGGCACGACCACGAACTCGATGTGGGCGGGTTCGGCGTCGCCGAACAGCGCGATGGCCACCTCTCGGGCGATGTCGGCGTCGAATCCCTCGAGCTTCCCGTCGAACGGGTTGACACTGGAGAACAGGAGGTTGGTGGCGCTCACGCCCACCCTCAGCCGGCCCCGCTGCTGGATCGTGCCCATGTAGCTCGCGGGGTCGACGTCCTGGGTGGCCGGCCCGGCCGGCCGCAGGCTGGCGGTGGGGTCGCCGCACGCCACGGCCTCGGCCGGCGGGGCGGTCGTCGGCGTCGTGGGGGTAGTCGGCTCGGGCAGGGACTCGGGCACGTCGGTGCGGGGGAACGCCCGGGGCGCCACCAGCACGGCCAGCACGACGACGACCACGGCCACGACCGCGATCCGGCCCCAGCGTCGCTTCGGCGGCGATCCCGGACCCGGGGGCGACGGGGTGCTGTCGCCGTTGGTGGCGGTCATCGGTAGCGCCTCCCCCGGTCGAGGATGCCGGCGACCGCCAGCGCCGCCGCCAGCGCTCCCAGCGCCAGCGGGACGAGCGGGATGATGCCCGCCGACCCCGCCTCGTCGATGCGGTCCCGCAGTTCGGACGACTCGGTGTCCACCCGGTCGTCGATGGCGGTCGCCGCCTGCTGGTAGCGCTCGGCCGAGCCGCCTGCCAGGGCGATCTGGGCGGCGCTGCGGTTGTCGCCGCCCTCGTCGGCCGCCCGGACCTCTGCCACCGCGGTGACGTAGCCGTCCACGGTTCCCGTGAACTCGGGATCGACCTCGCCGACCTGTTCGTCGAAGCTCTCGTAGAGCGGCGTGCCGTTGCCCCGGGCTGCCACCGCCGCCAGCTCGGTGACCCGCAGCCGGGACAGGTCGGAGGAGGCGTCGTTGGCCAGGATGTACGCGTCGACGTCGTCGGAGGCCGCGGCCCGCAGCGCGCTGCTCTGGCGGGCGATGCCGACGGCCATGATCCCGAGCGACACCACCGCCACCAGCCCGGCGGCCACGAGGGCGGGGTGGAGGAGCTTGCGGGTCCGGCCGGCGATCGCGATCGCCGCCGCCGCGATGGCCACGACGGCGGCCAGCAGCAGCACGACGGCCACCAGGCCCACCGGCCCGGCCACGTCGTTGGCGGCCTGGGCGACCCGGCGCTCGCCCTCCCGGCGCAGGTGGCCGGCCCGGGGCACGAGGTCGTCGGCGGCCAGCCGCCGCGCCTGGGACAGGTAGGTGGCGCCCACGGGGAAGCCCTGGCGGGAGTTGGCCCGGGCGGTCTCGACCAGGCCGGTGTAGCGGACCAGGCCGGCGGCCAGGGCATCGATGTCCTCGACGTCGTCGGCGGTGGCGCCGGCCGATGCGTCGGTGAGGGCCAGGGAGGCGTCCTGCAGGTGGTCGGCGTAGTCCTTCGCCGGCTCCGGGACGTCGATGCCGCCGGCGATGAGCGCCCCCGAGGCGTCGGCGTCGGCCGCCACCAGGCTGGCGCTGAACGTCGCGGCCGCCCGGGCCACCTGGAGGCCCTCACGGCGTGCATCGGCGATCGTGGCCCGGTTCTCGGCCGCGACCCAGGCCGCCGCCAGGCCGGCCACCACGACGACGCCGGCCGTCGCCGCGGCGAGCACGACGAACAGGCGGCGGGTCGGCAACCGGATCCGCCAGGCCCGGCGCTCGACGGCGTCGAGCAGCCCGCCCTGGGCAGGTGCCGGCCTGGTTGCGGTCGACATAGGTGGGTGACGGTAACCGCCCGTCCACCCATCGCGGGAGCGGGAGGCCCACTTTCCCCCTCACGGGCCGACCAGGCGCCAGATCTGCGGCCGGTGGCCGGCCTGGAACACCCGGAGCCGCTCTCCCACCTGCCACGACGCGCTCGCCGCCACGGCCCGCTCGAACCGGGCGATGTCCTCGGTCACGACGACGAACGACGCCCGCGGCCCGGCGATCCTGGCGGCCTCCGCCAGCAGCCCCGCGTACAGCTCGTCGGGCGGCGCCGACCACCGGACCTTGTCGCCGTAGGGCAGGTCGGCGTACAGGACCGGCGCGCCCGCGCTGCCGGCCACCGGCAGGCGGGCGGCGTCCGCCCGGACCAGCGACAGCCGGCCGGCGACCCCGGCGGCCGCCGCGTTCCGTTGCGCCACCGGCAGCGCCCGGGATCCGTCGACGTCGACGCCCACGGCCGCGGCGGCCGGGTGGGCGAGCAGGTGCTCGATCGCCAGGGTGCCGGCCCCGCACAGCAGGTTGACGGCCCGGCCGCCGGGCCAGGCCCGAGCCATGCCGACCATGTGGGCGGCGATGGTGGCGTTGAGGGAGCCGGGGAAGCGGCCGACACGCCACGGCCGCGTCGCCAGCGGCCGGGGTGTCGTGCGGACCAGGGCCTCCCAGCCCGTGCGGGCCCGGTCCCGGACGACCCGCAGCACCAGGTCGCCGTCGTCGGGGTCGTGACCGAGGCCTAGCTCGCCGGCCAGTGCCTGCCCGAGTCGGGTCATGACCGGGCTGTCCGCACCGGCGGCGACGACGCGCACGCCGTGGAAGTCGCGGCCGGCGGTGGCGCGCCGGGCCTCGCCGACCAGCCGGGTCAGGTGCTCGTGGCCGAGCAGGCCCCGGGGCCGGGGCACGTCGACGTGGACCACGAGGTACACGGCGACGACGCGTCGGGCCCGCTCGAGCGCCGCCTGAGGGACGCCCCGGGCCCGCAGCGCCCCCTCGCCGTGCGGCCGGACCGACGCACCGCGGGTGCCGCCGGCCAACGCCTCGATCTCGGCGCGGGCGGCGTCCTCCAGCCCGGGCAGCACATCGATGTGCCACACGGGCTGCGTCGCCATCGCCGACCGACCGTAGCCCTGCTGTCACGGCCGCGGCGTACGGTCCGGCCGTGGACGGGACGCAGCTGCGCGATCACCTGACCTCGGCCTACGGCATCCAGGTCACGGGCACAGCTGCGCTGGAGGACGGCGTGTTCCGGGTCGACCGGGCCGACGGGCCGCCCTGGGTGGCGCGGGCCTTCCGGCCGGGGCGGCCCGTGGCCCGGGCCGAGGGCGACGCCGCCGTGCTCCGATTCCTCGAGCGAGCCGGCTTCCCGGCCGAGCGTTGTGCCCATCCGGCGCCGGTGACCGAGGCCGGTGGGCGGGCGGTGCTCGTCACCATGTTCGTGCCCGGCTCCCCCGCCCGGCACGACGACCCGACGCGCCGGGCGCTGGGCGACCTGCTCGGGCAGCTCCACGCCCTGCCCGTCCCCGACGGCGGGGCGGTGGCCCGGCCCGCGGGGTCGCTGCACCACGACCCGCGGCACGAGGGCGGCCCGGGCGAGGACCTGGCGTCGGCGGCCGACCACCTGGCGGCGGTCGAGGCCAGGGTCCCACCGGCGGGGCGGGCCGCGTTCGAGGCGCTGCGGCACGGCGTGGTCGCCGCCGACACCTGCGCCGACCTGCCGGCGGCGATCGTCCACCCGGACCCGGTGGTCAAGAACGCGATCGCCACGCCCGGCGGCCCGGTCCTGGTCGACTGGACCGGCGCGGGCCTCGGTCCCAGGGCCGCGTCGCTCGTCGTCCTGCTCCAGTCGGTCGCCGCCGGCCCGAGGGGTGTGGACCTCGCCGCGGTCGACCCGGTCGTCCACGGTTACCGCGGCCACGTCACGCTCGAGCCCGACGAGCTGGGCCGCCTGGATGCGGCCCTCGGGATCCGGCAGCTGTGGCTCGCGAGCTGGATGTTCGCGCTCGCGGCCGCGTCGGGCGGCGTCCCGACCGGGCGCGAGTGGTGGTGGCCCGACCCCGGGTTCGCCGGCGCCGTCGCCGACCGGGCCCGGGCGGCGTTCGCCGCCGCCTGAACCCCGAGGGGCTGGCTTCCGCTCGCCCGATCCCGGTACGGTGGATATTGACGTTACGGACGGTTTGCGGCGGCCGTACGCAGATGTCTGTCAACAACATCAGCGTCCAGGCACCGGGGGGTAGCCCGTGAGACGTTCCATTGTTTTCAAGACCCTGTCGGCGGCACTCGCCTGCGGGGCTCTCCTGCTGGGGGCGACGGCCTGCGAGCCGGTACGCAACGCCCCGCCCGGAGGCGGCGCCGTCGTCCAGGGCACCTTCCGCATCGGCCCGTTCAACCTGAGTCCGGTGGGCCAGGCCGGGTCCGAGAACCAGGGGGTCCAGGGCAACATGCCCCGGCCCACCGGGGCGTTCGGCATCAAGGCGATGGATTTCGACATCGTCTACGCCAACGGCGATCCCGTGCCCCACTCGGCGGTCCACCTGCACCACATCGTGATGATGAACATGGCGCGCCAGTCGCCCAACTGCTCGCAGTGGCCGGAGCGCTTCGCCGCCGCCGGCAGCGAGCGCACGCCCATGAGGGTGCCCGACCCGTACGCCTACCTGGTGGGCGCCAGCGAGTCGTGGAGCAGCATCTGGCACATCATGAACGAGTCCAGCAGCCAGCAGCAGGTGTACATCCAGTACAAGATCGGCTACCAGCCGGGGGCCAACGCGTCCAACACCCGGGGCGTGTCGCCGTTCTTCCTCGACGTCACGGGGTGCGGCAACTCCGAGTACAGCGTCCCCGGCAACGGCGGCCCCGGCAGCGTCCACACCAACACCCGCACGTGGACGGCGCCGTGGGACGGCATGGTCGTCAACTTCGGCGGCCACGTGCACGGCGGCGGCATCGACATCCGCCTCCAGAACGACACCACCGGTGAGGGCTGCACGATGAAGGCCCACTACGAGCACAGCCACAGCCACGGCTCACCCGGGTCCATCGACACCTGCTCCGCCCACAACAGGGTGCACGCGGGCGACCGGTACTCGCTGATCACCCGCTACGAGAACGACGAGCCCCTTCAGGGGGTGATGGGCATCGTCCTCGCCTACGTCTGGCGGGGCACGCAGTAGCGGACCGCGGTGGCCATGGCCCGTCCGGCGGGTCATGGCCACCCCTTCTGCTCCGGTTCCGCAGTGTTCAGGCGGGCGCGGGGCGTGTGTCACCCGGCCGTGGTCCGCTGCCGATGCGAACCATGCGGGTCACGGTGGGGGCGGTGGCGGCGGCCGCGGCCCTGGGTCCGGCGACGGTGGCGGCCCTGGGGGCCGGCGCCGGACCCGACGGCCCGCGTTCGGCTGCGGTGGCGGCATCGGCGCCCGCCGGCGCGCCGGTCCAGCCGTCGGCCTCGCCCGCGGGCGGGGGCGTCCCACAGGCCGAGCTGATCGAGCGGTCGGTGCTGCCGGCCGAGACCCACCGGCCGGGCAGCGCGCCGTCCGGGTTCCCCGCCGGCCCGTCAGCGCCGATCGCAGCGCCGTTCCCGGACCGCGCTCTCGACGTGGAGATCTGACGTATCGTCAGATCGTGCGAGATTACGAGGTGGCCGGCCGGACGGTCACGATGCCCTGCGTCGTCCGGGACGCCACGGCGGCCACGGCGATGTTCGACGTGGACGCGGGAGCCGCGGCGGCCCTCGTCCCCGACGACCTCCGGATCGTCGAGACGAGCCCGGGCCGGTGCCAGCTGGTGCTGGCGGTCATCGACTACCGGGACAACGACCTCGGCGACTACCGCGAGGTGGGCGTGTCCCTGTTCGTCACGCCGGCGGCCGACCCGGCCGCGGAGCCGGGCACGTTCATCGTCCACCTGCCGGTGGACCAGGAGTTCACCTGCGAGGCGGGCCGGCTGATCTGGGGCTTCCCCAAGACGGTCGAGGAGATCGACCTCGACGTCACCGGCGACCGGCTGACCGCGACCCTGCGGATGGACGGCGAGCTGGTGTTCCGCCTGACGCTCCCGGCCGGGGGCGACGACGACATGCCCGAGCTCCCGATGGTGACGTACTCGATGATCGACGGCGTCCCCCACGTCACCGGCTTCATCCAGGGAGGCGCGGCCTCGGCCGTCCGCCCGGGGCCGGACGGCGTGGCGCTGGAGCTGGGCGACCATCCCGTCGGGCGCCGGCTGGCGGCGCTCGGGCTCCCCGCTCCCGCCCTCCTGTCGACCTGGACCGGGCACATGCGGGGCGAGTTCCAGTCCCCGACCCCGATCGCGGCG
>Ga0209382_10002534_pt1 | contig 26364 bp, 28 predicted proteins | sample SoiMetdeltSBSDD5_FD_187599 | JGI IMG/M metagenome (GOLD analysis project Ga0209382, IMG submission 187599) | Bulk soil microbial communities from a Populus tree surrounding site in Tennessee, USA - Soil MetaG P. deltoides SBSDD5 (SPAdes) (version 2) | ecosystem: Environmental > Terrestrial >... | reverse complement strand
GGGAAAGTGTCGCTCATCTTTTTGTTCTCCACGGGGTCTGTTGTGTTGTTTATTATGTGGAAACCGATCGATGTGATCACTCAAACCAAAATCACCCGATCACCTAAACCGGGAATACTGTATCAGCATTGCTGATACAAATGATGAGAGGCTGGGGTTCCCAAACGCACGCTGAGACGTTCAGAGACGGCTGGTTGGGATTGCTGGTTTCCGACCACGAGCGTCCGCTTCTGGCCGTGAGCAGGCGTTTGTTCTCGATGGACAACTGCGCTGTTTTCAGGTTTCGGCGTCACGGCGCATAACTGCGAAGAAACAAAGGCCATGCGCTTTCAGCGTTGACAGCAGCCTATCTATCTGGCATCACGACCCATAAACAACGAGTGGCGGGGTCGTGAGCACGATGCCGTTTTACAATATTTTGCTCCCGAAGAACTCTATCCTTGCGTCATTGCGCAACTTGGTTCTAGTCGCCGCTGCAATACTCCCGCTCGAAATCACAGCTAAAGTCTCTGGAGTCGATGACCGGATCGACGCTGCGAAGACAATAGGAGCTGGATTTTCAGACAACATCTTAAGCAAGGCTCGCTTGACAGGAATGGAGCAGGCCTTCTATGACCGCAATATAGGCGCTTTGATCTGCGGAGCTGACAATCACGTCGGCACCGTAACTCTCGTGCGTAAGAGTTCTGGACCCATCTTCGTCGGAAGTGCTCATGTAATTCTCCCCTATGCTGAGGAGAAGAAGCTGCAGTCCGACACAGAGCGGAGAGAGGTGTTTCTAGAGTATGCCAAGGATTGCGTAGTCGTGATGACGGACAAGCACGGGAATGTGTTTCTAGACGACGAGGGACGAGGAATCACGCGCTACGGCATCGATGTGGACAGGCTTCAGAGCGGAACCTATGCGCCGGGCGCGGAGCCCGATTTAGACTGGATTGCATTCGCCATTAAGCCCAGAACCGGTCGTGGTCGGAACTCAGATCTTGATTTCTTCTCCGACGCCACGCCGATTGATCTCATTGAGACTCCGCGAGGGGTTGATGGACTGTCGGCGGAACTCATTGCTTATCATGAAGACGTACTTCCTGAGTACGAAAAAATTAGATCTGTGGGCGCAATCCGGGAATTTGTGTCCGGTAGTCCTCTTGCTAGAAGATATCCGAGATCCAAATGCACAAACATCGACTCGCGTGGCTGGTCATCTGGCGGCCTGATCACAAACAAGAGTCGACAAGCATTCCTAATCCATAGAGGTGGAGACATACCCAAGGGGGTCGAGGCGGACTGCTCCACTTCAGGTAATGAAGCTATACCCGTCACACGGACGATCATCCATGCGGTGGGCTCACTTTGACAGATCAATTGGGTATGAACGTTCGCCCATTCAGTGAAGCGTCCGCTTCTGGCCGGAAGCCGACCCCTATCGGCTTAGCCACTATTTGAGTACTCCACGGGTATCTAGGAGTTGGTGCCCGTGCAAGTCCTCCGAAATGTCAGTCCACTCAGCCTGCGCATCCCGGTTCCTGCCCGAGTGCTCTGATAATCGAGCATCAGCTGCAGGCAGCAATCGGGTGCCGCTGCGTTTGCCCACGTTGGCTCCCCGTGGCTTACAATTCACGTACACCCGATGCCCGGGTGGCGAAATTGGTAGACGCAAGGGACTTGAAAGTTGAGCACCCGGCGCGGAAACGCCCGGTGTGAATGGGGTCAAATTCGGGGAACCAGCACCACGCGCAGGCGTGCCTGCAATCCCGAGCTAAGCCGCGACGCGAGCGCTGCGTGCGGAAAGTGTAGAGACTTGACGGCCCCTGCCTAAACGCTCAGCCGTGATCGATCGGTGGGCGCACGGCAAAGAGAAAGTCCAGACTCCAAATGGGTCGCGCGAACACGCTGAGCGCGCCCAGCAGCGAAAGCTGTAGCGGGTACGAAAATCCCTCGGAGGAAACTCCATGCCGGTTCGAGTCCGGCCCCGGGCACCAGCACAGGGTTTCTGGTTCAAGTTCCAGCGGAGAACACCGCGGTGACGATCAAGCGTGCGCCCATGCCGAGCGCGATAGTCTTCGTGCGTGTGCTTGATGTACACGAATTGCTCATGTACACGCAGCGTGTACAGGTCGATTTGGTGTACATGCCGATCGGTGCTGCCTGAGTGAGGTTTATCGCTTGAGCATATCTATGAAGTCTCTTGGAATCGATCGGCTGACGATCGAGCAGCGGCTGGCCCTGATCGAGGAGATTTGGGACAGCATCACCGTCGACAGTACCGCTCTACCACTGACGGAAGCTCAAACTGCGGAACTCAAGAAGCGAATCGAAGAGGACGATATGATTCCGGACGAGGTAGCCCCTTGGGAGCAAGTCAAGCCCTTCACGCTCGCAGGTTTTCGATGATGTCCGCCGTCCTCCATTCGCAAGATCGCCGCGTTCGATGGCGAAGCGTAGATGCTGACTGAAGGTGTTCTGCGCGCAACGGCACCGCGAGAGAAGCCGTACAAGCTGTTCGATACTGGCGGGTTGTTTGTCATCGTGAACCCGAATGGATCACGCTGGTGGCGGCTGAGGTACCGATACGGTGGCAAAGAGCGCGGGATCAGCCTGGGCGTCTACCCTGTTGTTTCGCTCAAACTCGCCCGACAAAGACGCGATGAGGCGAGGGCGCGACTAGCGGACGGCATCGATCCGAGTCACCAGCGCCAGGCTGAGAAAGTAGCGCAGACCGTGACGTTCGAGCTCATCGCGCAAGAATGGCTTGACTTGCAGTCGAGGAAGCTCGCGGCAATCACCATCGCGAAGGCACGGTGGATTCTTGAGAAGCTGGTGTACCCCGATCTCGGCGGACGACCCGTCAGCCAGATCAAGGCCCCGGATTTGTTGACGGTGCTGCGCAAGATCGAGGCGCGAGGCACATATCAGACTGCGCATCGCACGAAACAGCGGGTGGGGCAGATTCTTCGGTATGCGATTGCGACGGGTCGCGCTGAGAGGGACGTCAGCGTTGACTTGAGGGGTGCGCTCGCACCAATCGTGACGAAGAGTCATGCCGCGATCACAGAGCCGGCGCGCATTGGCGAGCTCATGTGGGCGATTGCTGGTTTTGTCGGTGAGCCGATCACGCGTGCCTCTCTGAAGCTCCTACCGCTTGTTTTCGTAAGACCAGGCGAGCTGCGAAACGCTGAGTGGAAGGAGATTGATTTCGCGAACTCTGAATGGAGAATTCCCGCTCGCAAAATGAAGATGCGGACACCTCACATCGTCCCGCTCGCGAAACAGGCCGTTGAGATCCTGCGCAAAATTCAGCCACTCACAGGCGCCGGACGGTATGTTTTCCCTTCCCGTCTGAGTGGCCAGCGTCCGATGCCTGCAAACACGATAAACAGGGCGCTCAGATGGCTTGGCTATGCGAGAGACGAAATGACGGCGCACGGTTTCCGCGCGATGGCTTCAACCTCGCTCAATGAGCTAGGCTGGAATCCAGATCTCATCGAGTTGCAGCTCGCGCACTGCGACAGGAACAAGGTGAGGGCGGCATACAATCGCGCGTCGCGACTGGCTGAGCGGCGAACGATGATGCAGGCCTGGGCGGATTATCTGGATCTCCTACGAGGCGCAACACAAGTGGATCGATGATGCGGACAGCATGATGTGTGCTATCGACCCGAAGCGGACATTGGAGACAAGCCCAAAGCAGAGTGCTTCAGAGACTAGCATCTTGATAAATTTATTCAGTGACGTCTGCATCCCTCGCCGATGCTACTTCCCAAGGTCGACTTCAAATCAAGAGGCCAAGAAAGAATGATGAGTGTAGAAAACTTTCAGATAACTACGCCAGAATCTGACCTGATTGACCTGAAGGAAAGGCTCTCTCGCACTCGATGGCCAAATGAAATCGCCAGTTCTGGATGGAGCCAAGGTACCAATGCACATGCAGATATCAATGGGCCGTGGCAAACGCACCTACGCGCTGCGTAGGTCGTGAGGCGATGCCTTGGCGGAACGTGGGTCGTGCGAAATGCGTCGCTCAAGCCGAAGCGAATGCCCGGCGGCGGAAGGCTGCGAAGCGCCGGTGCTCGCGGCAATGAAGTTGGCGGACATTGCCAGCATAAACACGTCATTCTTGCGCGTCATGATGAACCCCGACACACGAATGTCTCGATCAGCCGCCCATCTCGAAGCACATGATCGAGACGATGCGTTCTCTTTCAGCGCCGAGCGGTGCGATACGGTGCGGTACGACGCCACCGTGAAAGAGCAGTGTTTCGCCCGGTAGGAGCGCGAGGCGGTGTTCACACACGCGCCCGGCGCGGCGCAGATGGCCGAGCGGGGTCGTCAGATGCTCGGGCCACATCTCCAAGGCGCCGCCGTCTGCCCTGGGGTCGCTGTCGTACAAACAAGTAATCAATGCGAGATCGCAGCCTCGAATGTCCCGGTGCAGATCGAGGTGTGCGTCCGCGCCGAGATAGATCGAATACGTACCTCGCGTTCCGCACGGTCTGATGGGCGCGCGCACTTCATCCCCGATGAATGAGCTGAGGGCCGGTGCGAGGAACAGACCCACCTCCACGGGACCGCCTTCCACGCTCATCAGCCGCCGCGCAGGCTCGCCGCCTCGAACCTCCTCGTCGTCGCGCCCATGGGGGCAATGCTCCAGTCGCACCTCTCTCGAGACCGCTTCGTGCAAAAGCGCGTGAAGCGTGCGGGCGTCCATGAGTCCATCATAGATGCGTGCACCGCCGCTTCGAAGCACAGGGCTATGGCCGACGCGCTGGATTTCGCGCTCGAGCTCGCAACGCGCGCAGCAGCTCATGGCCCCGATCCCGATGGCCCGAATGAAGGTGGCTCGGAGAACGTGATCGTGCGCACGAGCGCGCGAACGTTCTGCGGCAGACGCTCGCGCGGCAGTTCGAGCGATGGCGCGCCCCGTGCCTTGCGCACCGTTAGCCCGCCATTGGTACCCACCTGTAACTTGACCTTGAACACATTCTCGAAGCGATCGAGCGGCGCTTCGATACTGAAACTGTTGCCCACGACATCCGTGGTGGAAAATCCGAGATCCTCGAATGCCTGCCGCGCCGCAGCCACCATCTCCTTTGAAGGACGCAGCTGACCGATGTTGGCGGCTACAGCGCTTTCAGCCGACTTGGGGCCGTGCTCTAGGATGACGAGAGCTGCAGTGGGTCGTGCAGCGCGTGACGATCTAGACGGTCCCATACGCGGATTCAGCCTCTCTCTGCGGTGGGGCGCTGAGCGCTAGCGGCTTGTCGCGCCGGCTTGCCGCTTCGAGCCCCGGCCTCAGCGAGGCCGGCATCAGAACGAGGCTAAGATACTGCGCCCCATCGCGCAACGCCAGCGAGCGCCGCACGAGATCATCGAGGAAACGGTGCACTTGAACGGAATCGAATCGATCGTTCGGGTATTCGCGCGCGAGTCTTTCCATCACGCTTTGCAGCGATCGGGTCTCGTCGATGCATTCAAGAATCGTCCGCTCATAGGTGGATAGCCGCAACATCGGCGTCGACGCACCCAGCCGCGTATCGGTGACATATAGCTCATCCCCACACTCGATGGCCTGCAATGTGCCGCCGAGCGCACCATCTCGCAGCGCAATGAGGTGCGCAACGACCTGATGCGCGAGTGAGCTCGGTTCGAACCCGGGCTCATACTTGAAATCGAAGTAGTACGCGACGCGATCGAGATGCAAGCCTCCTACTGGATAGAGGAATCGATACGGTGCAATTGGCTGCACTTCCCGTAGGCCGAAGTTGCTCGCCTGCTCGAAGTACGGACTGAAGCGATCGAGGCGTATGGGCCCGCAGGAACCCGCGAGCTGCAAGTGAGAGATCTTCGGCAGGATCGACAAGATCTCCGCGTAGTCCTCGTCCTGGTCGCCCGGAAAGCCGTACAAAAGATTCCAATCCACTGAAAGCAAATATTCGCGGCACCACTTGAGCAGCTGCACGTTGCGCAGGGCCGTAGTGCCCTTGCGCATTAACTCGAGCACGTGCGTGCTCAGCGATTCGATTCCAGGCTGTATGCGCGTGATGCGGGCGCGCGCGAGCGCTGCGACGTGGTGTCGCTTCAGATTCGCTTTCACTTCATAAAAGATTTCTCCGGGCAGATCGAGCTTCTCAAGACTCGGCAGCACTGACTCAAAGTATTTCATGTCGAGGATGTTATCGACGGCTTCGAGCACCGGGCAGGGCCAGCGCCGTGTCAGCTCCGTCAGCTCCTCCAGGAAACGGGCGGGCGACTTGCTGCGAAAGCCCATGGTGTGCCCATTGAGCCCGCAGAACGTGCAATGTGATTTTGCTCCCCACCAGCAGCCGCGCGAGCTTTCGAAGACCAGAACCGGCGGGGCCCGCTGCGCGGCGGGACTGCGGCTGCGCGATGCGAAGTAAGCCGAGAAATCAGGCGTCGGCAGTGCATCCATGCGAAGGATCGGCTTCGAAGGGCCGGTAGCGATAGTAGTGTCCCGGTGGCGAAAGACGATGCCCGGCACGGCGCGCAGCTTGGCGGCGCGCACCTGAGTGGCTGCGCGATGAGCCCTGATCAACGCCGGAAATGACTCGTCCGCCTCGCCAGAGCAAACATAGTCGACGAACGGAAATGTACGATGAAGCTCCACGCCCATCGGGCCTTCCCAGTTCGCCCCCCCGAACACGATGGCAAGGTGACGATATGTCTCTCTGAGGCGTCGGGCGATAGCAAGCGAGGAGATGTTTTGCTCGAAGGTCGACGTGAAGCCGACCAGATCGAACTGGTTCCACGGCAGCGCGGCAAGCGTGTGCGCGAGGAATGGCTCGACATAGCGTCGTGCGGCGAACAGCTCGACGATTTGTTCTTCGGTGAGACGCCAGAGCCTGCGCAGAATCTGATCTGCATACGCGGCATCTCGCGCCCGATCGGGGCCGTACAGCGATTCGGTGAAGATCCACTCGCCTGCAAAGGCAATGTGCGGGAGTTCGTGCGCTATCCAGCGATAGCGGTCGGCGCCAACATACTCGGCGAACGCCATGTTGAGGTAGTGCACCTCACTTGCGATTGCCGCGCGGTCGAGGATCGCCTGCAAGAGACTGAGCCCAAGGGACGGACGCTCCAGCGCTCCCCACGGCATGTGAATCAGCGCGACACGTTTCACTGCACGAGCCATCGCCGCTCGCCTGGGTCCGCGCGTCGCTAGAGCTTCGAGGGTTCGATCTTGCCCTGCACGATCATCTCTTCGAGCGCACGCATGTCCTCGTGAGTGATCGGTGTACCGGCTCGTTCGCGCTGCTGCGATTCAGCCGCCGGCCGAGCCGTCGGGTCCACGGGTCCGACAGGTCCAATAGGTCCAATAGGTCCAACTGGAGTCACGGGCTGTATGGGCACCACGGGGCGGATGGGTCGAATCGGTTCGACCGGCTGCACTGGTCGTATGGGAGGCTCGATGGGTTGGATTGGGCGGATCGGTTCGACCGGCACAACGGGCCGTACGGGCTCGATCGGCTCGATCGGCTCGACGGGTCGGATGGGTCTGATCGGCGGGCCTATCGGACGTATCGGACCCAGGCAGCGGATCTTTGCAACGAGTGCCGCCGCGGTGGCGTTGACGAGACCTGTCCCCGTCGCGAGGTCCGTACCTGCTGCGGCAGCGGCACCGCTCGATGCCGGATTGCAGTTGCCCGTTGTCACATCCACTGCCGTGCGCATGAGGATGTCACGTACTTCGGCCGGCGTGAGTCGTGGACACGCCTGCTTGATCAGGGCGGCCGCGCCCGCGAGCTGCGGTGCCGCGGCCGATGTACCGCTGATGGCTGTCCAGCCATCATTCGAGGGAGTTTCGTCACCGTTGGGATGCGTGCCGCCGGCAAGCCCGACGTCTATGGCGCAACCCGGCTGCAGCGGCAACATGATGTACGCCGCGCGGGGCTGCATGCCGACGAGACCGCACAGATCCGGGCAGTTGCGCCCGGGATATACAGGGCTCGCAAAACCGCTTGCATAGTCGGATGCGCGCAATGTTCCGTCGGCGCCGACGAAGACGCCGCCTGCAGAGATCACGTCGGGATGTTGTCCTGGAAATCCGAAGTGTCCGTTACCCGCGGAAAATATGACGACGATGCCGCGTGCGACCGCGTCTGCGATCGCGACCGCCAGTGCTTGATTCGCCGGGGAAAGCGTTGAGCTGCGCACATCGCTGCCCCAGCTGCACGTGATGATGTCCGGATTCAAGCCGACGGCTGCCTGGAAAGCCGCAGTCGTGTTGGCGAAGTCGATCTTCACAGGCAACAGCTCTGCATCCGGCGCGACGGCGAAGATGTTCGCGGACTCGGCTGTGCCGTGACCGTTGTCATCCACTGTGGGATCGGAGGTGCCAGGTCCAAGGGTCACTGGCGCGACGCGGTAGCCGCGCGCCGCAAAGAACGGATGCGCAAAGTGACCGCTGTCCACCATCGCCACGCGCACACCGCGGCCGGTCGTGCCAGAACGGTGTGCTTGATCGGCGTTACAGCCGAGCGACACATCGTGCGGCACCTCGAGATGCCAGTACGCCACCTTCGGCGCATACGGAATAGCCGCGAAAGGATAACGAGGCTCTTCGATCGCAACGCCTTCAATGACGTCTTCGAAGGCAGTGCCTTGAGTCGAGATGAGGCCGAACCGCGGCGCGGTCTCGGCAGTGAAGAACGTCGCGGTGTCTTTGACTCCGCCCGACTTTCGTGTCGGGAGCTCCTCCGCGATCACCTTCGTCTTGAACGCCTTCTCATAGACCTTGATCGGCGCCGCGATATTGATCATGTACGGCGAGATTTGAAGGATCTGGAAACCTGCTTCCTCCAGGCGAGCCGCGGCGCGCGCGATCGTCTGTTCATCCGACATGTAGTTCGAAATGATCTGTGGACTGACTGGTGCAGAGGTACTGAACATCGACAGTCCGCCGATCGAGCGCGGCGAAACTTGCGCAAACAACTGCGGCGGTATTGTGGGTTTGCCAGTACCTTTTCTTCGCTGCCGCGCTTGACGCTCTGCAACGGATCGCTTGGATCGTGCGACTTTGCGACGTGCTCGGGTAGCCATGTGCTACTCCTCGCTGGGCATCCGGCCATCAGATCGGGAGCGGAACACCGGTACGTTGATGGTTCTTCGCTCGCGATCGCACGCTAGCAGTTCCCTAATGGAGCCTCAATTCGTAAGAAGGGCAAGTGGCCGTCCGCTGCACAAGAGGTAGTGATCTACATGCGGCACTGCTCGTCTTTGCCTTCTACTGCGATGGCGTCTGAGTGACCTTTCTTGGTTTGCCGCTGAATGCTGGAGGCATCGACACCGTCTCCTTCGGCGGGATGCATTCGCGGTTGGTGAAACTGATTGGACTATCGCCACGAGTCAAATCGATTTCGATCTGTGTAGAGCAGTATCTGCGTGCCGTGAGCATCGGGGCCTATCAAGTCGACAAGGTCAGGTGTCGCCGCCACCGATCAGATGCATGACCAGCCATTCTACCTACGGACGATTCCGAATTTCTCGACTGCCATTGTTCTGTCAACATTGTACGCCAGGGAATCTAAAGCTTCTGCAGAGCCTCTACTCCGGTCTGTGCGTCTCCGGAGGAGTTGCGGCATGCCCTATCAGGAACAGGCGTCATAGCTCGAATGGCGTGAGGGCAGGTAGGCAAGCCGCGGGACCTGACGGTCCTTGAAACTCTGCACTGGATGACAGCGTGGCTATCAGTCGTACCGGGCATTCCGCGCCGACGAACGGCCGACTCCTCAACGACTGCCAATAGGTGGCCTATCGTGATCAATCACGTCACAAGATGTCCGAAGGGAGAGCACTGATGCGTAACTCCAACCCTCCGCTGAATCCAATCATCGCGGCAATTACTGGTGGCGGTCCGGGCGGCGTCGTTGAGCTACTCGGATTTGTCGGCGCCGGTCCCGACGGGTTTCTAAGAGTCTACCGCGCTCTAGATATGTCCAACTATGTAGATGTGCCGGCGGACGACGTAATCCACTTTGTGCAGGCGGAACGTGAGATCGAGCCAACTCGAATATTCATCCGCTCGACTTCAAGAGTCACGGTCACAGAGAGGCGCGTTGCAGCCGTTGAAGCGCGCGAGCTAGCGCTCGGGCGGACTTCAGATCGCTCGGGAAAGGCGCGCGCCGAAACTGAGTGCTTCCGGACATGTGCGTACAACTTTCGCGACTGTTTGCGTGGGACCGATGGCGACTACGATTTGTGCAGTTGGATACTCGACGAGTGCAACGCACGATGCGAAGACTGGTTTCCACTCACTGCGAGGTATGGTCGTTCCTCGTGCGGTTGTAGATCGAGATTCGGCTGAACTCGTCGTAACGCACATAGCGAGTGTGATGCACACTCTGCCCCTTGGGCGCTGTAGTCAAATGCAGGTCCGCCAACTTGAGAAAGAGGATAGTAGCTGAGCCGGTAGGCTTCACCGTGTACGCTCCATACTGGTACGTCGATGACCTCACAGAGAGCTTCATCGAAACAAAAAACCATCGCGGGCTAGAGATCGTTCTTGCACCTGTGCTCACAACCACGGGCGGCCGCACGATGCGCCTGCCCGACCTCACTCTCCCGCCCTATTCGAGCAACCGACTCTGCATTAATGAGCATCTCGAAGCACAACATGCTGATAGAGCGAAGCGCACAGATGAAGGACCGGTACGTTGGGGCGACGGTTCGATGGCCAACAGCCTGGCAGGCGCTGCGAAACTCAATGTCGTGTCCCCAACTGGTGCTGACGCGCGAGCGTTTAGTGCCAGAATAATCATCGAGAGCAGCTACCGTCATTTGACATTCGTAGCCTCGATGTTCAAATCGATCGGTGCTGTACGGGCTACGAAGCTGGAGGGACTGTGGTGGTTTCCACATCGGGACGCACGAGTCTACTTTGCGCTACAAAACCCAAGTCTTCATCCGATCAAGGTTTGTGTCGACATATTTCTGGGAGGGCACGTCGTCAAGACATTGCGCGTGCCTCTGCTGGGATCCTCGATCAAACTTCTTGACGTCGGCGAGTTACTCGGCGGCGAGCGGTCGGCAGAGAGTGGGGGTATCAGATTCGCCCTGGAGACCAAACGAAAAGTAGCTAGATCGATGCGCCTATTCGCGCGCGGCATCATCGTGCAGGAAGACGCGGGCTTTGCTTCGCCATTGACACTGTCGCAATCCCCGGGCGAGATCGATTCGGATGCTATCCAGGAGCTACACGCGCCTTTCGCCTATTTCGGCCGCCTCGGCGAGTTGGCGCCGGAGCTGAAGGGCTCTGCTCGGCCTTATCTTTTCATCCGGAATGCGACGAGCCGGGATCTCCAGGTACGGGTCAGCCTTCATGGCAAGGATCACGACGATCGAAGTGCTGCGATCGACCTACCGCCGTTGGCCGTGAGCTCTCAGGCTGTCGCCCGCATTGACCTCGAGGAAAAACGCCGCGAAGCTGGATTTCCACTCGTCGACGGCATAGCCGGTCTTCGGGTGCAGTACAACGGGCTCTCAACTGACCTTCTCGCCGAAGTTATCAATGTCGACGACAAGGGGCATACGATTCTCTACGACAGTCTGAAGAATCCCTTCTTCTACAGGACGGCCCTTCAGCTCGTCATCTCCTCGGTCGTTGACAAGAACCGGCGTAGCTTCTTAGTCCTAAAGAATGTGACAAACGAGTCGCAGGAAGCTCGCGTTCTACTCCACTTTGAGAATGGCACGAAGCGGTACGACGTCAAGCTGACGCCTATCGGGCCCCAAGAACTTTGTGTTATCGATTTGCAGAGGTTGCGGGACGAAGAGGTCGGTGATGCGAACGGTCTGCGATTGCCTAAGGGCGCGTACTTTGGTGGAGCGGCGGTGTTCAGCAGGCCGGGTGCCTTCTTGATCAGTGACCCGACTTTTGTTGTCAGCGTCGATGGCTCGCGCGCGGTTGTCGACGGCTTTAGTTGCGCCGCCGAACCGTCGGGAGGTGGCGGAGGGCCGCCACCTCCACCGCCCCCACCTCCGATCTGTGATGCCGCTAGCCAAGACCTCGACCTTCTAAAGTTTTGGCTTGAGGAGTTGGAGAAGGAACTAGCCAAGCCGTCTCCAAGCCCCTCACGGATTGACACGATAAAGGATGGCGTGCGCATTTCTGTGGACGACATGATCGCCAACCTAGACGCCTACATAACATCGGGATGCTGTGAACCGCAGCTCAAGCACTTGGAAGGGCAGATTAAGGCGCTCCCATGGTCTTCGGAAACGGACATACAAACTCTGCGCACCAAGCTACTAGAGGCCATTCACAAGGCCCAGGAGAAGGCACGACACGACTATGTCCATTGCTAAAGGATGCGGTAGCTCGTGTCATGCCGGTAGCGGCACGTACCTGTGCGGTTCCCAGCGATTCGCAGGTGAGGACATCCGATTGGATGTTCTCGGGGCCGCAGAGCAACAGAGCAGCCAGTAGCGCGCTCGGACTCCTCGTGTTCTGATGCAGCGCATGTCACTGCTCAGGCGCAGCCTGTTTGGCTGCACATGCGTCATTCTCAGATCGTGCCCATTCGTCACAGTCACTGCCGATGGATCCGGCTCCTACTCTCCGATGACACGCCGGCGCGGCTGGTCGAGGCATTGTCGGCGGGTAGCTGATCTCGACGGGCGGGCGTTCGTCACCAGCGTCTTTGCCAAACAGCCAAGTCTGTCACCGTTGCTTGACTCAAAGAAACCGAATCGGACAGCCCCTCATGACACATACAACATATTGACCACAAACGGATAGCGTTGTCGTTTGGTCGCGAGAACAGGTCAAAGCTCAGGTCCGCGCACTCTGCAATTGACCTCGACTCAGCCACAACACTACCGTTGTAGCCGGAACGTGTTCCATGTTTGCTACGCAGTGGCCTTCGCTTTCGAGTTTCATTGATGCTCCTTGAGATTGGATTGAGAACCGGGGAAGAGGGCGCAACATCATCGTTGCGCCCTTTTCTCATTTGAGATGCGACAGTCTTCTCCGTGTCCAGGCGTGGCCTTGCGCCGGCTGTCAAAGACTCGCTGGTGCGGGCGCCGTCTGTGCGGGAGAGGCCAGGTTGGGCACGAGTAGCAGCGTGCCGCTGCGACCTTCGACGAGCGTCAGATTGGCACTTCTGGCGACGGAAAGAGCGAAGGCGCGCGGGTTCGTTGCTTGAAATGTTCCACGGATTGCCCGATGCATCGCTTCGGCACTGAGCAGCTCAATCTGAGCCTCGTTTCGCAAGTTGAATTCGTGAACAGCGTTCTCGATCGTCTCAGTGGTAAACACCAATTTGCCAGCGACCCAAGCGAGTTCCTTGTGGAGATCGACGTGTCGCACCTGGAGCGGGGCTAGGTCCGTCGTCACACGCACCTGCTCTCCGGCCGACAGGATTACTGATTCGCGCGAGCGCTGCTGATCTAGAAGTGCCGAATGAGATCCGCGAATCACGGCAACTTCGCCTTCCTGCACGGTCACAACGATCGTATCGCGCTCGAATCGGCGGACAGCAAACGCCGTACCCACTGCACGCGCTGTGACGAACTCAGTTTCAAGGTACAACGGACGACTGCTGTCCTTCGCTACGTAGATCATGATTTCACCCCGGCGCAGGCGAACGATCCGGTCATGGATCGTGAAGACAACAGTCACGTCGGTGCGCGGACCAGCGCGTAGCACACTGCCGTCTGCGAGGTGAAACGCCTGTGACTCACCGGCAGCCGTCGAAATTGAGCTGCCGGAAACACCGCGGAGCGCTGCAGTCACGATCATGAGCAGAGTGAGGAAGCCGATCGCTGCAGCGATGGTCCATCGACTGCTGATCCGGCGCCTTCGTCGCGCTGATTTTGGCGACAGAACTTGTGCTGGAATAGGCGTCGGCAGTTGCGCAACATTCTGCCTTGCCAGCGCGATGAAACTTCCGGCGTTGAGGAGCCGCCGACGATCGAGATGCTTGAGCCGCTCGGCCGTGCGCACGGCCAAGAAAAGCTCTCGTGCGTGCACGGGCGACTGTCGAAGCCAACGCAAGAAGTCTTCGCCCTCTCGTGCATCCGCGTCTGGAAGCCGCTCGAGCCAGTCGGCTGCTTGCTCGGCGACCGGCAGTGTCGCCTCGTAGTCCCTGTTCATTTGGAACCTCGGTCCGTCCGAAGTACATCTCAGGGCGATCAGCCCTGAGTTCATCCCCTCTCCTTATCCCTATGTCGCGGCCTGCTGAGGATGAGGGTATTCGTCGTCGCGGAGCCCGAATATATTGCCGAAAATTCTTAGGGAGCTATTTGTTCGTCGTCTTGACAGGAGCACCCACGGAACTCTCCGCGGTGCGCTCGCCCAGGGTCACCGTACCTTCCCTGAGCACCGAATACTGCAGCCCTGAGTCTTGCAGGAGAAGTGCGAGCGCTTGCATAGGTTGGTATTTGCCATCGAGCGACCGCGACTGAATACGTGCGACCTCGCCGTCTGCAGGCCAAATCAGCTGAAGACCGCTTTGCTGTGCCCACGCATTGAGCGCCTGCGCCAGAGGCTGGGAAGAGATGTGAAACTCGACGACGGCGGCAGCGGACGTTTGTTGGCTCAGGGCGGGTTGGTTCAGCAAGGAGGCAAGTATCGCAGCTGCGACGAACCCACGTGTGCGACTCTCCATGCGTGCGCTCTCTAGTTTTGTTGCTGCTGAGCCTGGTGCCGCTCCGCGTTCGCTCGCTCGGCAGGATCGCTTGTTCTTTCACGGATCAGGATCTCGCCGTCCTTGCGGTCGAAAGCGATCGACGCGTCTTGCTGTAGATACTCGATCAGCGACTCCGGGCTGTGCGCATTGAAGACACCGTTGAATCGCCTCGATCGCAACGCGTCTCCCTCCACGCGCAGGCGCGGCGCGGCGTTGTAGCGGTTGAACTCATCAGCTATCCAGCTGAGTGTCTCTTCGTTGAATACCAGCCGTTGCTGCCTCCACGCGGAGATGGTGGCGATATCCACTTTGGCGGTCCGCTCTAGCTTGCCGTGCGCATCCACAGTGGCGGCCTCACCGGCAGACAGGCGCGGAGCCGCGGGAGAGTCAACCGTGACGCCAGCCATCTGTGGCTCGAGCACTTGCACGACGCCTTCGACGACAGAGACCAGCGTTTCAGAGCCAAGTACGCGAACGTCGAACTGGGTGCCGACGGCCTCGACGATGCTCGATGCAGTGTGCACCCGGAAGGGACGCGAGCGATCGTGTTTGACTTCGAACAGCGCCTGGCCGGCGGGAAGATCGATGTCACGGGAACGTTCGGTGAACCGTACCTTGATGCGTGAGGCGGTGTTGAGATAGACGACCGATCCATCCTCGAGTTCGAACACGAGCTGTTGACCGAGCTCGGTGGAGTAGGTGCGGCGACCGTCCCAAATCGTCCAGTAGCTGACGGCAGCAATCAAGAATACGGCCAGGCACGCAGCCGCCACATAGGCCCAGCGTGCTGTGTGAGTGCGCTGCTGCAGATCCTTGGGTTCGCCGAGCTGTGCGATGTTGGACCGTGCACTTGCGAGGACGGCTTGAATCTCCACCTGCCGTGACGAATCGAACGCACGTAAGCGGCGTTGAGTCTTCACAGCGAGGAGAAGCTCTCTCACGTGCAGCGGCGAGGCGCTCAGCCACTTCCAGAACGCTGCACGCTCCTGATCCGTAGGGGCTTCCATGATGAGCAGCCACTGGGCAGCTTGCTCGGCGACGCTCAGGGTTTCCTTGTGGCGCGAGTCCATGCGCACTCCTAGTAGTCCCACGACAGCATGCGCACACGGGCGCGCGCTTCCGTCAGATATTTCTTGACCGTGTGAATACTGATCTTGAGCTCGGCTGCCACTTCCTCGTAAGAGCGGCCATCGCGCTCGTGAAGCAGGAGAATCGACACGTATAACGGAGGCAGTGCCTCCATTATCTCGCGCAGCTGCTGATCGACGATCGCCTGGTCCTCAGGTCGATCCGCGAGGACTTCGGAGGGGCATTCTGTCCAATTGAGCGCATCGCGAGCGGCGCGAAGAAAACTGTGCTTCTCGGCTGTTTCGGCGCGATGATCAAGAAGCACATGGCGCGCCATGCCGTACACGAACTGCAAGGGCTTTTGCACCTTCGTTTCTGAATCGATTCGCAGAAGCCGGAGGTAGACCTCCTGGGCAAGGTCTTCCGTATCCTGAATTCGGTTTAGACGGCGATCGAAGTAGCGGCGCACCGCCCCGGCATAACGCTGCACAAGCGTCGCTCCGAAGTGATGCACGCTAGCGGTCGTTTCTGGTTTTTTATGCCGCTCACTCATCGAATGGCCTTCTGCCACCTATTGTCGCCAATCTAGCCAATTGAGGGTAAAGGAGGCGTTCCTACAACTTAAGGCGGACGAGCGGATGTGTCAGTCGCGGCATCTTTCTCACTTCCTCTACCCTGAATTCTTTCGGCTGGCGACATAGGGAACAAGAGGGATGCAGTGATGGAAGTGTAACGGTTTGCGACTGTAGCGGAGGGACTCGCCAGCCCTGAGCACATCTATTGGCACTGATAACAAGAAGGGGATAGAGAGATGTCCGCATCCCGGCGCCACGATCGAATTGGGGCAAGCGCGGCAGCGATCCTTTTTCTGGCGAGCGGGCAGTTGCTCGCGGGAGAGGCGAAAGCGGCCGCCGTTAAGTTCAATATCGAGCGTCAGCCCCTTGCTCAGGCTCTCAACACTTGGGCCGATCAGGCGGGATTGCAGATCATCTGGCCCGTTGGCGACCCCGTGGCGTATCAGAATTCACCGGCGGTCCGCGGGCGCCTCGAGCCGATGACTGCCTTGCGAGCACTTCTGGAAGATACGGGTCTCACGTACTCGGTGATAGGGGAAGGGCAGACAGTCGCGATTCATAGTCGAGAGGAAACAGCCGGATTGAAAGTTGCGGCCAGTGACAATGCGACTTCCTCGCCGGGCACGCCAGCGGCAAGGCGTACAGAGACGCTCGCTACGGGCGGTGGAATCGGGGCCAGGCAAGGTAGTGGTTCGCAGAGCTCAAAGGGCGGGGCCTCGAACCCGTCGCAGGCAGGAAGCGAGCGTGGGTTAGACCCACTTGAACGAGTGATTGTTACGGGTACGCATCTTGGTGATGCCTCCTCGCAACCTTCACCCGTTACCGTATTGAGCCGACGAGACTTCGACGCTGCAGGCGTCAGCTCAGTGCAGGAGGCGCTTGCGACTCTTCCCGCAAATTACCAGGGAGAGATCAGTGTTGAGGCGCGGCAGCAAGCCGGAGGCTTGGGGAATCCCGGAGCCAACAGAGGCGCGGCATCATCTCCCAACATTCATGGTCTGGGAGCGTCCTCCACGCTGTCTGTGCTCAACGGCCGTCATCTCCCCACAGGTTCCCAAGGAATCTCCTCCGATATTTCGATGATTCCCCTCGTGGCGATCGATCGAATTGAAGTGCTTCGCGATGGTGCTTCTCCGATCTATGGAGCAGATGCGATCGGGGGCGTTGTCAACTTCATCACCCGGCGCGGCACGTCCGGGGCCGAATCTCTGCTTCGCTACGGTGAGGCAACAGCTGGTGGATTGGCACAGACACAGTTTTCCCAGTCCTTGGGCTATACCGGTGACGCTGCAAGCTACTTCGCCGCGTATCAATACGACTACAACTCGTCAATTTCAGGCAGTGATCGGGAAGCTTCTGCAGACTACGCTCCGAATCCGGCAACCGCGTACCCGAAGCAGCAACAGCACTCCGTCTATGCGAATGCCTATTTCGAACCGAGTTCGAACTTCACACCATTCCTCGAGTTTCTCTACGGCTCTCGCGAGGTCGACGAAACCTTCCTGCAGTTCGATCCCGCAACCGGAGACTACACCCTCTTCAAAAATGCAGAGCGGGACAACAAGCAACTGCTCGGCGCTGCCGGCTTTGACGCGAACCTCGGCGCTGGCTGGAGTCTGGGTTTTTCTGCCCAGTACGCCAAAAATACCCTGGACAGCACCGGCTGTTGCAACGCGACTGGAGTCAACTACACATTCCCATTTGGCGAGCGAGAGTGGGATTCCACGGTATCGGCGAACGGCACTGTTTTCGAGCTTCCCGCGGGACCTGTTCGCCTCGCGCTTGGCGCTGACTATCGGAACGTGGAGCGCTTCCTCGAGGAGAATGACGGTGGATTCTTCCCGTACAAGCTCACTAGAGAGGTAACCGCGTTCTTTGGCGAGTTCACGGCGCCGCTCACCGAGCAACTCATGTTGACGGGCGCGGTGCGCTATGACCACTACAGCGACTTCGGGAGTTCTACCAACCCAAGAATCGGGCTGACGTGGGAGCCGAACGAGGTCGTTCGCCTGCGCGCCAACTACTCAACCTCGTTTCGCGCGCCGTCATTCGCGGAAATGAACGTTTCGGAAAGCTTCTACGGCGCACTCGTCATGACTGACTCCGAATCCCCGACCGGTGTGTCAACAGCCATTGTTGTCGCCGGAGGCAATCCCAATCTGCAGCCAGAAGAAGCCACGAACATTTCTGCAGGCGTCGACTTGACTCTGCTTGCGGAGAGAAACCTTCAGCTGCATCTCGACTACTACCACGTCAACTACACCGATCGGATCGCCACGCCGGATCCTGCTTTCTGTTTCTTCTCCGATCTCACATGTCCGCCGATCCAGCGATTCCTGAACCGAAGTCCGTCACCTGAAGTTATCCAGGGATACTTGTCGTCGCCAATTTTCATGAATTTCACAGACGGCCCCGTTGCGGCGACCGACCCGCTCGTCCTCGTGAATAATGAGCTCACGAATCTGTCAACGAACAAGATTCAGGGGCTCGACTTCGCAGCATCGTGGCAGCAATCGTTGACTCGAGGGATGCTCACGCTCTTTGCAAACGCAAATATCCTGCTTGATTACGAGGTCGAGGCTCAGTCGGGCGATCCGGCGACAGATTTTGCCGGCACCGTCTTCTTCCCGCCTGATTTCAGAGTCAGAACCGGCATGCAATGGGACACGGCTCCACTGAGTGTCAATGTGTTCGTCAACTACACGCCGGATTTTGCAGATAGGCGCCTTCCGCAAGAGGTAAAGATCGACTCCTACACGACCGTTGACGCTTCACTCCAGTATCGGCTCGGTCGTCGCCAGGCGACGACCATTGGATTGATCGTCGCAAACCTATTCGATCAAGACCCGCCTTTCGTCAGCACTGATCAACCGCAAGCGCGGCCGACCTACGATCCGGCCAACGCAAGCATCATTGGGCGCACTGTGGCATTGCAGGTCAGGCAGCGCTGGTAGCAGTCAGTAGCCATCACTCTCCCTCATGACTCAACACTGCGAGTTGGGTGTGGCCTACGCACTGGCTTTTGCGAGAAGAAGAATGCGCGGTCTGTTTCCAATGCTTCTGGTGGTGGTTGCCTCGGTGTGCAAGGCCGCGAGCATGCAGGTCGAGTCTAACGACGCGGCGGCATCTCATCGTCGCGCCGTGACCTATGAAGATCTGCTCGACATCAAGGACTTGGGGGTGATGGAACTGGACGGCTGGCGAGGTGTGGCGATCTCTCCTGACGGAACGTACGTGGCGCTCGAAGAACGGCGTGCGGTCGTGACCACGAACACGACAGATATTCGGTGGATCGTGGTTCCGCTGGCCCGCGACGCACCCCCTCGGGATGTGGGAAGCGGAGGCGAGCGTATCTCTGAGACAAACTACGGCTTGGAGAACGGCTACTCGCAGGGACAGATTCCGGCGTGGTCGAGCGATTCCAAATGGATCGTCTACCGCGCAAAACGCAATGGGGAGGTGCAGCTCTGGAGAACGCGAGTTGATGGGACGCAACAGGAGCAGATCTCGCACAACGCAGCCGATGTCATTGAGTACGGGTTCTCCAGTGACAGAAGCAAGCTTTTCTTCACAGTCGGAGCTACTCGCAAAGCTCTGCAGCAAGCATCTCGCGAGGAAGCGAATAGCGGCTTTTTGTATGACGAGCGCTTTTCACCGCTCTATGGCACAACGAAGCCGATGATCACCAAGGCCTATGAGACTCCAGTCGCACAGACCTGGATCATCGATTGGTCGAGTGGTGCGGAGAGGCTGGCAACGTCGGCGGAGGCGCAACAATTCAGCGAACAAGGCGCGCCCGTGTTGTCGAATCGGAGCGAACCTCGTCAACTGAGACATTCACGGCATGGGAACACCATGGCCTGGCTCGAGGATCTTCGGACAAACAGGGAAGTCGGCGTCGAACCCCCGCTAACTGTTGTGGCCTCCCCGTCAACGGACGTAGCTCAGGCGCGTGCTTGCCTGCATCCTGCGTGCACCGGCACTTTCAAGGGGGTTTGGGTTTCGGATGACGGCCGCGAGGTTTACTTCGAGCGTTGGGAGCGGGGCTACCACTATGGCGCTTTGGGATTCTATCGGTGGAGCCTGATTGATGGATCCTTGAAGCTCATTCTGCAAACGACGGATCTGATCGAAGCATGCTCTCTGCTTGCTGAGCGCTTGATCTGCGTTCGAGAGACTCCTACACATCCCGGCGACTTGATTGCGCTCAACCTGCACACGGGTGCAATTGCTACGGTTTACGAACCAAATCCCGAGTTCAGGCGCCTAGCTTTTGGTGAGGTGACTGCGTTGACCTGGGTCGACAAGGAAGGTGTCGAGGGGTTTGGGCATTTGATCAAGCCACTCGAGTACCAGGCCGGCAAGCGATACCCGCTCGTCATCGTGCAGTACATCTCCAGGGGCTTCTTGCGAGGGGGAGTCGGAGACGAATATCCGATCCACGTCTTATCCGCACGCGGATTCATGGTCTTGAGTTTCCACCATCCCGAAGACCGGGAACTGCAGGCGAGCTCGCGTTCATGGGACGAGGTCGAGAAGCGCCGATGGACGGACGTTTCTGATCGCAGGCGTGTCCTGTCTGTCTTGGATGCGGGCATAGAGAAGCTTGACAGGGCGGGGTTAATCGATACTTCTCGAATCGGAATAACCGGGCTGAGCGCCGGCGCAGAGTCAGCGACGTTCGCCTTGATCCATTCGCGATGGAAGTTTGCAGCAGCGGCCTTGAGCGGCACGTTTTGGAATCCGATCGACTATGCGCTTGGCGGGCCGACCATGCAGCGCAAGTTTGAAAGTTGGGGACTCAAGGACCCTACCGCGGGCATGGCGGAAGACGGCTGGAGTGCCATCTCGCTGGCAAGAAATGCGACACGAGTCTGCACGCCCATCCAGATCCAGGTCTCCGACGCCGAGTTGTTGCCAGAGACCGAGACCTACTCAGCTTTGAAGACTGCGCAGTGTCCGGTCGAGATGCACGTGTTCCCTGACGAGCACCACATCAAGTCTCAACCATTGCATCGAGCCCACATCTACAGGCGCAACGTACAGTGGCTGCAGTTTTGGCTCAACGGGATTGAGGAACCAGATCCGGTTGATGCCGAACAGTATGGGCGCTGGACATCATTGCGCCGGCAGTCGAAACAGCCCTGGCAGATCACCAGTAGATAGCGACACCTCGGACGGCGCTATCGCCTGGTACTACGCCGCGATACTCAAAGCCTGGTTCTCCCAGTTCCTCACCCAAATTTCCGCTGCTGCACAGGCCAGCATCGGAAGTAATTGCATTGGGCGAAGCGGATGGCCGCGGCAGATATAGGGCTCGAGCGCCTTGCGATCGAGCAAGCCCTCGCGCACCAACCGGCCATCGAGCAAGACATCCTGCAGCAGAGCCTTGTTGAGACGGATGAGGTCGAGTGCGTGCGTGATGGTCGCACCCTTGGTCTCTCGTGCAATGATCTCGTTGGGTACGATGTCTTTGAACGCGTCCCGTGCCAAGGCGCGATGCTTGCCGCCACGTTGCAGGACATAGGTAGGGATTCTGAGCGAGGTCTCCATGAGCGGTTGAGAGATTAGCGGATGGTACTGCGAGACACGCTCCAAGTGCCCGGCAGGAATCGGCCGGTTGACGAGGTCGGCCAGGATGCGCACTTGATACTGTTTCCCTTTTGGCAGATCAGCTCCACCGAAGGTCCATGGATGGGCAGCATACGTGTCAATGTCGGCGGGCACTGCCTCTTTACGTACGAACGGCATCTGGCCATAGTGAATCAAATCAGGCGCCCAACGCCCGTGACAGTATCCATCTCGTAATGCTCCTCTGAGCACCGACCAAAATGGCTCGCCGGTGAAGTTCGCTGTTTCGCGCACAATCGAAAGCAGTCCGCGACTCACGCCATGGTCGTGTACGTAGTCGCCAGCCGGGAGACTCATTTTGGCTTGCAAGAAGAGATGATCGCCACCCTCGCCAGTCCACAGCGCATCGACATCGTATTGCTCTGCGAGAGCGTTCCTGGGAGCTGTATCCAGCAGCATGAACGAGACAAGCGTAGGGTTGACTGTCTTGGGCGCGTTTAGCACGCGATCATCAATTTGCAGCCCACCGGTCTTCCATTCGACCTCGACCAGCTTTGAATTTGCTCGTGCTGCTGCCAGGCGAGCGAACGGCCTTTCATCTTCATCGACAGCCAGTGAGTATCGATTGAGACAGGTGATCGCCGGTCCGCCAGCGCGCTGCGTAGCGCATCCAAGAACGATTGCAGAGTCGAGTCCGCCCGAGAGATTGAGCATCACTCGTTGTTGAATCCCGCCCCACGCGGCGATGCAGTTTTCCGTCGCGTGCCTAAGTTCGGAACGGGCGAGCTCATAGCTATCCAATTGCGGCAGCCGGGCGATGGTGTTCGGATCCCACAGCGAAAAGTGCCTTTCAGTTGTGGGTGTGATCTCGAGGCAATCTCCGGCGAGCAGCGCGGTCACCCCTTTGATGCCGCACTCGCGAATACGAATATCGTCAAAGAACAAGAACGCGGAGAGGTAACGCCAATTGATGTCGAACCGCAGTCCCAGCCCCAGGATGTCCATGACATCTGAGAAGACGATGTCCACTGCGCCGCTACGCACTCGAAAACAAGGTACCTGCCCGGAGCAGTCCCGGATGATGCAGGTCGTTGTCGTGGCGCGATCTAATAGGATTGCTACATAGGGACCCCAGAAATCCGAGACCAGCGTTCGGCCACGAGTGCTCGCGAAACGCCGTTCTCGTTCGGCATCAATTGTCGCTGGCGCATTCGTGCCCGGCAGCATTCGCTTGTCAAAGAGCTGACCTAGCACTACGCCGCTTCCGCTATCAAGTTGACGCCCCCGAAATCCGTCTCGGTTCGAGAGCTCGAATGCAGTGATCGCGGACGAATTGCAAACGCACCGCCAATCCGCAAATTGACGGCGGGCCAGCGCTGCAAGGCGTAATGCCGCCGGATCGTCAGCTCGAACGCCATTCCAAAGCAACGCAACGAAGCGATACATGGATTAACCCTCGCATCCAACTGCCATGATCGGCGTATAACCAGCAACGGACTCGATGGTGTCATTCAACACAACGCTCCCGTGCTGTACCCAACAGTGCGCGGCAAAGGGATTACCGTTAACGCCAAAGACCCACGTAGGGAATTGCTCGTAGAACGCGAGAAACTCGAGGAGCGCGAGGGAATCGAACAGGCACAGATAGCTGCGTGGGAAGTAGCTTCGAAGTCGAACGAATGCCCCGACGAGCCTTCTGACCTGTGGCATATCAAGTTCTCCCGCACTTTGGTGACCGCGTGCTCGTCGAGCTAATCCTTCAACGACATCCTCCAAGGTGCGGCCCTTGAGATTGCGGTTTGCGACAAACCCTGCGCGAAAGAAGCGCACCAGCTCAAGTGGACCATATGTGGAGGCGCGCCCTTTGAGGTCTTCCAGCAGCGAACTGGTCGGTCGATCGATCTGAACCGGCGAGACGGGTTTGCTTCCAGCCTGCGCAACAGTGAGCAGGCCCCTGTTGACCAGCTGCTTCGCCAGTTCCTCCGCCTCCGAGTCACTTGAACGATGAGAGTGACCTGCTGAATTATTGCCGTCCCAGTACCCTCGCAGGCAGTTGCCCAGCAGATCCATTTTCTCTTGCTCGACACAGATGTACTTGTCGGAGCGTAGGTCGAGGAAGACGCAATACGCGTTGGAAAAGCAGATGTAGGCGTGTGGGGAAAGACAGTAGCCCTTGTTACTCACCGCACGAGCCTCATTTGGTTCGAGACAGCAGACGGTGCGCGGACAAAGGCCGCGCACCGCCTCAAGGCCACATTCCAAGCGGAAATGGCCTCGCCTGCAGTTACACGGTCTTCCTGTTCAGGCCGTTTTCGCCGGGCTGAATCGGTCCACCCTTCGTCTCTTCCGACACTCTTCCGATCTCGATGATCATGGCAGTCTCCTTCCACGATGTTGATGAATGATTCCATGCCGCCGCGCGGTGGCGGCCGAACCATGCGTTGCCAGGCCTGATGTCGTCAATGTGGAGAGTGGTTGCATGCATATTCGCGGGAGCCATCGCGACGAACATCGGCTGTCCGCGGCGGGTTAATTCTTCGCAGAGGTGCAGCTCTGGCGCGCGGGGGGACACACACTCAATCAGCTACTTGCGGGCGCGGGCGATGCGATCAACGACGTGCATCCGATCGTCCAGTCGAGTTGTTGGAATGAGAGGCTTGACGTTTTCATCGCCACGCTGAGACGCAGGTGACAGATCATGTCTTATTGGGTTCTGACTCATTTCTGCTGTGACGAGACGGGAGCGAGTCGAGCGAGCGTAGCGCGGCGCGGTTCAAACGTGTTCGCACGCATCAACTCGGTGCCCCCTTTAAGCCAAGAATCCAGCACTGTCACCACACGTTCGCGAGAGCGTAGGCAGCGATGACGTGCTAGGGCCGATTCGTATCTTTCGTAGAAAGAATAGCTTGCTGATCTCATCCGCAGGACGCCGCAGCCCCGTTTGAGTTCGCAAGCTCTCGAACGACCGAGGATGTGCGAGTATTGATTCGGGAGAACTATCCGCATGAAGCACCTTGGCCACTTCCTCGAGCAGCCTGAAGGAGACAGTCGGAACGATCGCCGGGAGCAGAGCTTCGAGATTTGGCTTCAACTCACGAACGGACTTGCTAGGGAACGCGATCGAATCGGGGATCTCGAGCGAGCTCGAATCGTTCGCCAAATGCCACCAGCCTTCGACCTCTTGCACGGAGCGAGTGGTTGGTGAGCGCCGGCGATGCCAAGCCCCTGTCCGATTCCTCTTCGGCCAAGCGAGGTGCGCGGCAGGCGCTGTCTGAGATCGTGCGCCTCTTTTGGAGCGTGGCGGACAGCTACACCAAGCAACGCCTGCTGTTGGCGCTTGTTCTCGTTGGAATCGGCGCGTTACTGGCTGCCCTCACGCCGATTGCTCTCAAGCTCGTCATAGATTCGCTGTCGCAACCTCGCAGTGTAGATGCGGCGTTCGTCGGGCCGATCGCGCTCGTCATCCTGTATGCATTCGGCCAGTATGCGACCAGAGCCTTCACTGAGCTGCGCACCATGCTGCACGGCCATGCTGAGCAGCGCGTTCGTCGTCGTATCGGGCTACGACTATTCGAACATCTGGTGCGCTTGCCATTGCAGTTTCACCTCGATCGCAAGGCAGGTGCCATGGGTGAGACCGCGGAGCAGGGGCTGCGCGGGTTCGACTTGCTGCTGCAGCACCTGGTCTACACGGTTGTTCCGATCAGCGTCGAGTTTGCCACGGTTACGATCGTACTCGTTCACTTCGACCAAGCTCGCTATCTGCTGATCCTGGGACTAGCCTCGGTCGCATATGTGGCTGCTTTCCACTGGTGTGCGACTGCCATCCAGGCACCGGCCGCAAGCATGTCGAAGCTGCACGTGGATTCTCACGCCCTGCTCACCGATACACTCATCAACAGTGAAACGATCAAGTATTTCGACGCAGAACCCGTAGTCTGCGAGCAGTACGATCTGGCACTCGGGCGAAAGGAATCGGCCTGGAGAAGGTTCTTCGTGGCCTATGCCACCGGAGGTGTGCTGGTCGCCACAATCTTTGGACTGTCCCTGGGGATCTCCCTCGTTTGCGCCGCGCGCGACGTCATGACGGGTGCGATGAGTCTGGGCGATTTCGTTCTGGTCAACGCGTACGTAATCCGGCTGGTGCAGCCTCTCGAGTTTCTCGGGCAGGCTGTACGGGACATTGCCCAAGGATTGGCATTTTTGGGAAGCATGCTGGGTCTGTTCAGATTGAAGACGGAATGCCTGGAAAGTCGGTCGGTCGAGAACTTCACGCCGGCGCGGGGAGCACTCGTATTCGACAAGGTCAGCTTTTCCTATCGACAGGAAACCTCGGTGCTGAACAACGTGAGCTTTGAGGTGCCCGCGGGAAAGACAGTAGCCGTTGTGGGCGTCAGCGGCTCCGGCAAGTCATCCTTAATCCGCCTGCTGTTCCGTCTCTACGAACCAGATAGCGGCCGCATTCTACTCGACAGCATTCCAATTCAGGACCTGGCGCTGTCTTCGGT